>Ga0180432_10002358_pt1 | contig 28388 bp, 17 predicted proteins | sample SS_ome_10_FD_132414 | JGI IMG/M metagenome (GOLD analysis project Ga0180432, IMG submission 132414) | Hypersaline lake sediment archaeal communities from the Salton Sea, California, USA - SS_1_MS_2 metaG | ecosystem: Environmental > Aquatic > Non-marine Saline and Alkaline > Hypersaline >... | reverse complement strand
GGCCCAGGCCGGAGCCCCCTTCTTTAGTGGTGACAAAGGGGGTGAAAAGATGGGGGATTACGCCTTCATCAAAGCCGGTCCCTGTATCTCGCACCACGATTTTGACCGTTCTTTCATGGGGCTCGGATCCGTTGACCTCCGCGTAGGTCAAGGCATATAGAGAGCCCCCTTCTGCCATGGCCTCAGAGGCGTTCAACAGGAGGTTCCACAAGACCTGTTTGATTTGTTCGGGATCAGATTCAAGGGCTATATCCTCCTTGAAGTTGGTAATGATCTTTGTCTTGCCATCCCAGTGCTGGCTGTTCTGAAAGAGCTCCAGGGATTCAAGGATGAGCTGGTTTAAGTTGAACTTTTTTACGCTGATCTTCTTGGGCCTGGCGAAGATCAAGAAGTCGTTTACCAGATGGTTAAGGCGATTGATTTCTCTGGAAATAATGCCCATGAGGCGGGTGTTCACGTCGTCTTCTTCAAGGCCGTCTTTCAGCATCTGGATTGAGCCGCTGATTGAGGCCATGGGGTTTCGGATCTCATGGGCCACCCCTGCTGCAAGCTCACCAATCAATGCCAGGCCTTCCACTTTTTTCATCTCCTCTTCAATGCGCTTCACCTGGGTCACATCATGAAAGATGAGTATAAGGCCCTTTTCCTCTCCCAAGGGGAGCCGCAAGGGAGAGAGGGAGAGGCGGAGATGAAGCTCTGTACCCTCGGCCCTGGTGAAAGGCAAGTCCATCAAGGGAGGATGCTTTTTTATAGGACCCGCAGAGGGCGCGCGTAACTTGGTCAGATGATCTTTTACAAAGGGGAGCACCTCGTGGATGTGACTCCCTGTGGCGTGGTGGACCTTGATGCCAAAAATCTGTTCGGCGGCTGGATTGCACAGAATAATCCTGTCATCCCCGTCAAGGACGATAAGCCCGGACGGGATACTCTTGATGATGCTTTCATTAAGGACTTCCAGCTTGTCAATGTCCCTCTGTTTGGCGCTGAGTTCGACACGGCTCTTTTTGGCCTGCTCAGAAAGATAACTGCTCAGGTAGGCCACCAGGTAAAAGGCCGCTATATTAACGAGAATGGTATAAAAGAGGTAGGCCCTTTGATATTGCTCAGGGTAGCTCAAGCGGCTCCCCAGGGGGTGGAGCATTCCAAAATAGTGGAGGTCCAGCAAGAGGCCGTACAGGATACTGCTGCTGGAGGCCACCAACAGGCCGCCGGGACGGTAAAGGAGTATGCTCCCAGAGATAATGGAGAGGATATAAAGAGAGGAGAATATGCTCTCTATCCCTCCTGTGGTATACACCACCGCCGTTACAAATAGGGTGTCGAGATGGAGTTGAAGATGGGCCTGAAAAGTAAGGTTTTTATAGTACTTGAGCAGGAGGATATAGATGATGGTGAGGAAGTAGACCGTGGCAATGAGCAGATAGTGGGAGGTCTGAATATTGCCGAAGTAGGTTTTTGTCTCTTTTACCTGGATGAAAATGGAGGCGCCCAGGAGGAGAGAAACGAAGAGGACCCTCAGGAGCATAAGGGTCTGCAAGCGCCCGGAGAGCTCTCCGTGAGGGATTTTTGCCTGTGAGCCCGCCATATGTTCGGAGTTATCCTAATGCTGCGGCCATCTTGAAGATGGGCAGGTACATGGCAACGACAAGCCCCCCTATGGATCCTCCCAAGAAAACCATGAGCAGCGGTTCCAACATAGAGGTCATGGCGGCCACGGCCGCATCCACTTCATCATCGTAGAAGTCGGCGATTTTGGTAAGCATGGTATCAAGGGCCCCTGTAGCCTCGCCCACAGAGATCATTTGAACCACCATGCTGGGGAATATGTCCGTTTCCGACAGGGGGTCAGCAATGGTTTGCCCTTCAGCAATACTTGAACGCACATCAAAAATGACCTCTTCCAGGACCACGTTGCCGGATGTCTTTGCCACAATTTCCAGACCGTCCAGGATGGGAACGCCGCTGCCGATCATGGTGCCCAGAGTACGGGTGAATCTGGCAACGGCCACCTTCTTGAGAAGGGGGCCAAAGACGGGCAGTTTCAATGCAACGCTATCTGTTTGTTTCTTGCCCGTACTCGAACCCCGGTATTTCTTGAATGCAAAAGCAAACACGATGATTCCGCCGATCATGTAATGGATATTGCCTTTAATAAAACGGCTCATGTTGACCACGATCTGGGTGGGTACCGGAAGACCTGCCCCCATGCCGGAAAACATATCTTCAAACACAGGGATTACAAACACGAGAATTACGGCAATGACAAGAATGGCTATGGCCATAACCACGATAGGATAGGTCATGGCCCCTTTAATTTGACCCTTAAGCTTTTCGGCCTTTTCAATGTAAGCCGCCAGTCTCTGAAGAATGGTATCCAAGATACCTCCCACTTCTCCGGCGGAGACAAGATTGACGTAGAGATCGTCAAATATCTTGGGGTGTTTGCTTAACGCCTCTCCCAGACTTGATCCTCCCTCCACATCCCTGGTGATTTGCTTGAGGATGGCCCTGAAGGTCTTGTTTTCTGTTTGTTCAGCAAGGATAGTGAGGCCTTGGACAAGGGGAAGACCCGCATCAATCATGGTGGAGAACTGTCTGGTAAAGATGACCACGTCCTTTTTGGTCACCTTGGGCTGCATGAAAGAGACGTTTTCAAAGATGTCTTTAGGCTTGGCCTTCAGCTTTTTGATCTGGAGATTGCGCCGTTTCAGTTGAGCCCGGGCTATTTTTTCGTTGGCAGCCTCCAGTTCGCCCTTGAGGGTCTTGCCTTTCCTTGACGTTCCAACCCACTTGTAGACTGGCATTTACGATCCTCCCTGGATTCCTTTATGGCCAAGGGATAGGGGCGGCATCCCAAACCGGACATTATGGCTTTTTTATAGTTTAGGTGGGTATTTAGGCAAGATTAGTTAATTTGTCCTGTTGTGTCAAGAAGTCTCCTTGTCTCCTCTACAGCCCCCGTGCCCTTTGTGTGGACCGGCTTTTGCCCAGAGCCCTGGAGCCTTTAAAGGGAATAATATTGTTCTTGACAAAGGGTGTGGCTTCAATGTTATATGATTCGCGCGGAAAAAAGCCTTTAAAATCGGGTTTTTTGCCGGGAGAGATCAAAAATATTCAAAGGGGGCCCACGGGGTGTAGGTCCTCTGATTCTCAAAAAAACCTAGAGGAGGTAGGGACTGTGAGCGAGATCATCGCCCCCATGGGGGGAAAAATACTGGATGTAAAGGTCAAGGCTGGAGATGCGGTTAATGAAGGAGATGAGGTGGTGATCCTCGAGGCCATGAAAATGGAATTACCCGTCGTGGCTGAGGCCTCGGGTACGGTTAAAGAGGTCAAATGTAACAAAGGGGATGCTGTAGAGGCTGAGGCGGTTCTGATTGTTCTTGAATAGGGACGGTCCTCGAAACGTGGTGGTCAACCCGGGAACAACGATTCAAAGAGATTGTGGAGATGGAGACAGAAGACAAAATAAGAGAACTGGATAGAAGAAACCAGGAGGCTGAGGCAGGAGGCGGTGAGAAACGCATTGAGCAGCAGCATAAGAAGGGCAAAAAGACCGCAAGGGAGCGTATTGATTACCTGCTCGATAAGGACAGCTTCCAGGAGATCGACAAGTTCGTAGTCCATCGCTGCCACGATTTCGGGATGGACAAGACCAAAATCCCTGGCGACGGGGTGGTGACCGGCTTTGGGACCATCAATGGAAGGGAAGTCTTCCTCTTTGCTCAGGACTTTACGGTGTTTGGGGGGTCTTTGAGCGGCGCCTTTGGTGAGAAGATATGTAAGATCATGGACTTGGCCCTCAAGAGCGGGGCCCCCGTGGTGGGCTTGAACGACTCCGGTGGGGCCAGAATTCAGGAAGGCCCGGCCAGCCTGGGCGGTTACGGGGAGATCTTCAAGCGAAATGTCTGGAGCTCCGGCGTGATTCCCCAGATATCGGTGATTATGGGACCGTGCGCGGGCGGGGCCGTGTACTCTCCCGCTCTGACCGACTTTGTGTTCATGGTCAAGAAGACGAGCAACATGTTTATCACCGGGCCCCAGGTGATCAAGGCGGTGACCTCCGAGGAGGTGACCCCCGAGGAACTGGGAGGTGCCATGACCCACAACACCAAGAGCGGGGTGGCCCATTTTGCCGAGGACTCGGATGAGGCCGCCCTGGACAGGGTCAAAGAAGTTCTGAGCTATATGCCACAGAATTTCAGGGAATACGCCCCTGTGGTGGCGTGTACCGACGACCCGGATCGCAAGGATATGGCCCTAAGGGAGGCCGTTCCAAGTAATCCCCGAATGCCTTATGACATGAAAGATATTATCCGGTCTGTTCTGGATCATCATGAGTTTTTGGAAGTGCACAGTCACTATGCCCGAAATATGGTGGTGGGATTCGGCCGGCTGAACGGGATTTCCGTAGGGATTATTGCGAACAACCCCAGATTTTTGGCGGGTTGTTTGGATTGTGACGCCTCGGTCAAGTGTGCGCGTTTCGTGCGGACCTGTGACGCCTTTAATATCCCTCTCATCACCCTGGTGGACGTTCCCGGGTATCTCCCCGGGGTCAACCAGGAATACATGGGCATTATCAAAAACGGGGCCAAAATCATCTATGCCTACTCCGAGGCAACCGTCCCCAAAATCACCCTGGTTACCCGGAAGGCTTACGGCGGTGCTTACATCGCCATGTCTGGAAAGCACTTGGGGGCGGATCTCAATTTTGCCTATCCCACGGGAGAGATCGCTGTAATGGGCCCTGAAGGGGCGGCCAATATCATCTTTAAGAAGGAGATCGCGGAATCAGACGACCCGGATTCCACCAGACAGAGGCTCATCGACGCTTACAGGGATACCCTCGCCAGCCCGTACAAGGCCGCAGAGCTGGGATATATTGATCGGGTGATTTATCCTGAAGCAACCAGGCCTGTTTTAATCAAGGCCCTGATGACGCTGAGAAAAAAGAAATTCGACATTCCAGAGAGAAGACACGGGAATGTCCCTCTTTAGGCAAGAGACTTGAAAAACCCCCTCCCTTACAATACATCGGGGAGGGGTTTTTTTTGACCGGGGCCCCTGTATTGGGAGGGAAATCACCCGGATGCGGCCTTTTTTGCCTCCATCCTGGAGACCAGTTTCGATATAATCCTTCCTGAGAGAGACATACTTAACAAGAGGACCATAAGGACCACAAAGACGCCCACGTACCTGAGGACAAGGGTGCCGATGATCCAGGTCCAGTTGTCCTTTACAATGGTCACCGTGGTGGGTTGACCCCCCTCCTTGGAGATGGTGATGGAGTGCCAGGGCCGGTTGGAGTCGTCTTCAATATAGGTGGCGTCTTTCCATTCCCGGAACTTGATATCCTTGAGCCCCTTCAGGGCCTCTTTGTAAAAGCCCACCACCTGGTCATGGGAGAGGTTCACCTCGGTCTCCAGGCGGCTTTTGGTCTTTTTTAACACCGTGCCCCCGGGGATGACGGGGGCCTCCAGAAAGGCCTCGGACCCGGCAAAGGCGGGCAAGGCCAGGAGCAACAGAATGCATATGCCTATAGTTCTTGTCATTTTTTTGTCTCCTCTGCTTCAAGGGCCTCTGGGGTGGTTCATGCCTCAAGGGCGCCCTGCTCAACAACAGCCACAGGGTAAGGGGCGCTCCCTTGTCGATGATCCAAGTCTCGACCCCTTCTATGGGCCCACAAAGAGGTTTTCCCCAGGCTTTCTGGGCAGAAGCCCTTTTATCCCGCCCTAGTCGAACATGGCGATAAACATGCCCGCCGCAGCCGCCGACCCGATCACCCCGGCCAGGTTCGGCCCCACGGCATGCATCAAGAGGTGATTGCTCTTGTCATACCTCAGCCCCTGCACCTGGGACACCCGCGAGGCCATGGGCACGGCAGAGACCCCGGCGGATCCAATCAAAGGGTTGATCTTCTCCTTGAGAAACAGGTTCATGATCTTCACCGTCACAATCCCCCCTATGGTGCACACCGCAAAGTCCACCAGCCCCAGACCAAAAATAAACAACGGCTGCCAGCTCAAAAATTTGTCCGCATGCATGGTGGCACCCACAGAGATCCCCAGAAAAATGGTCACAATGTTCATCAAAGACCCCTGGGCCGTCTCCGTGAGCCTGCCCACCACCCCGCTCTCCTTCATCAGGTTGCCCAGCATGAACATGCCCATCAGGGGAATCACCGAGGGCACCAAAAGGGCAATAATCCCCGCCGTGATCAGGGGGAAAAGGATCTTCTCCTGCCTCGACACAGGCCTTAACTGCCTCATCCGGATCTTGCGCTCCTTGGCCGTGGTCATCAGCCTCATGATGGGAGGTTGAATCAGGGGCACCATGGCCATGTACGAATAGGCGGCCAGGGCGTTGGGGCCCAGAAGCTGCGGGGCCAGATGCTGGGTCAGATATATGGTGGTGGGACCGTCCGCCCCCCCGATAATCCCCACAGAGGCCGCCTCCTTGAGGGTGAAACCGGCCAGCACCGTGCCCGTAAAGGTAATAAAAACTCCCAGCTGGGCCCCCGCCCCAATCACCAGTGTCTTGGGGTTCGCAATGAGGGGACCAAAATCCGTCATGGCCCCCAGCCCCAGAAAAATGATGCACGGGATCACCTCCCACTCAAGACCGTAGTGGTAGAAAATCTGCAAAAGCTGGGCGTGGCCATGGGAATAGCCCATCAAGGGGACTAAAGGGAAATTCACAATAAAAATCCCAAAACCAATCGGCAAGAGAAGCAGGGGTTCGTACTTTTTGGCAATGGCCAGGTAGATGAACAGGCATCCCACCCCCCACATGACCACCACGTTCCACTGAAAATTGAACAACCCCGTGGTATAGGCCGTGCTCCGCAAAAGATCCATTATCTCGTTCAGCGTCATGACGTAAGGTCCTCTTCTAAAATTAAGTCAAAAAGTCAGGGTAAGCAGCATTGTAGCTATAAAGGAGCCATTGTCTTTTTGTCAAGGTCTTTCACCTCGAAAGTTATTGACATGTCGGCGGTTATTAAAATATTTTCTACACAGGAAAAAGGCTGACCCCGGGCAGGAAGCGTCGGTGCGTATGCTCCCCGTGAGGGCGGTCGGTCCTTTTTAAGGTCCTATTTATATTATCCTACACTTTTGCACGAATGAGTTAAGGGGGACGGGATGTCGGTTGAAGGGAATCTGAAGGAAGTCTATGAGAAGTGGAATGAGGGAGTGGAAGAGAAACTTAAGAAGCGCCCGGAGCGCAAGGCGCATTTTGAGAATAGCTCCGAGATTCCTGTTGAGAGGATCTATACGCCGCTGGATGTGGAAGGCATGGATTATCAGGAGGAGATTGGTCTTCCCGGGGAGTATCCTTTCACGCGAGGGGTTCAGCCTACCATGTACCGGGGCCGTTACTGGACCATGAGGCAGTACGCGGGGTTTGCCACGGCGGAGGAGTCGAACAAGCGGTACAGGTTTTTGCTGGACCAGGGTCAGACGGGTTTATCGGTGGCCTTTGATCTGCCCACGCAGATTGGGTATGACTCGGATTCTGAGCTGGCCATAGGGGAAGTGGGCAAGGTTGGTGTTGCCATTGATTCCCTCAAGGATATGGAGGTGTTGTTTGGGGGGATCCCGTTGGACCAGGTAAGCACGTCCATGACCATCAATGCGCCTGCGGCGGTGCTACTGGCCATGTATATGGCCATGGCGGAGAAGCAGGGTGTGAGCTCAGACAAGCTGAGGGGAACGATTCAGAATGATATATTGAAGGAATACTCATCACGGGGGACGTACATCTTTCCGCCAAAGCCGTCCATGAGGATCATCACGGACATATTTTCTTTTTGTGCCGAGCGGATGCCCCAGTGGAACACCATCAGCATCAGCGGTTATCATATTCGGGAGGCGGGCTCTACGGCGGTGCAGGAGGTGGCCTTTACGCTGGCCAACGGGATTGCGTATGTGGAGGCGGCCCTTGATGCAGGACTGGAGGTGGACGGCTTTGGACCACGGCTGTCGTTTTTTTTCAATTCCCATTTAGATTTTTTTGAAGAGGTGGCGAAATTTCGAGCAATCCGGCGGTTGTGGGCCAAGATCATGAAGGAGCGATTTGGGGCCAAGAATCCGCGGTCTCTGATGGTCCGTTTTCACACCCAGACGGCGGGGTGCACCTTGACGGCCAAGCAGCCGAAAAACAACATTGTGCGGGTGGCGTTTCAGGCGCTTTCTGCGGTTTTGGGCGGGACCCAGTCGCTTCACACCAACTCCATGGACGAGGCGTTGGCGTTGCCCTCTGAGGAGGCGGTACAGGTGGCGCTTCGGACGCAGCAGTTGATTGCCTACGAGACGGGGGTTGCGGACACCGTGGACCCCTTGGGAGGGTCATATTATGTGGAGAGCCTGACCCGGCAGATCTGTGAACGGGCGGAGGCCTATATTGAGAAGATTGATGAGCTGGGAGGGGCGGTTTCAGCCATTGAGCGGGGTTATATCCAGCGGGAGATCCAGGATAGTGCCTACAGGTACCAGCGTGAGGTTGAGGAGAGTGAACGGGTGGTGGTGGGCGTGAACCGTTTTGCGGTTGAGGAGCCACGGCCCGGGGGGCTTTTGCGGGTGGACCCGGCGGTGCGGGTTTCCCAGATCGAGAAGTTGAAGGCCCTCAAGGAGGAGCGTGACGGCACAAAGGTGAAAGAGACGCTGGAAGCCCTCAAGAGAGGCGCGGAAGGGGAAGATAACCTTTTGCCCTTGATACTGGAAGCGGTTAAGGGTTATGCCACGCTCGGAGAGATCTGTGATGTGTTGCGTGGGGTGTTCGGAGAGTACCAGGCTGGAGATACGGTAGGAAAATAAGGAGAGAGACATATGGGTACAGGGAAGAAAATTAGGGTATTGGCTGCAAAGCCGGGATTGGACGGTCATGACCGGGGAATCAAGGTGGTGGCGAGTGCGCTCATGGATGCGGGGATGGAGGTGATATACACAGGCCTGCGGCAGACGCCGGCCCAGATCGTATCGGCGGCCATTGAGGAAGATGTGGATGTGATCGCCATGAGCATTTTGTCCGGGGCCCATGATTACTTGTTTCCCAAGGTGATGGAGCTTTTAAAGGAGAAGGGGGTGGAGGATATGCTGGTGATAGGCGGAGGAATCATCCCCGACGAGGATGTCCCCGCCCTGAAGGAGTCCGGCATAAAGGAGATTTTCGGCCCCGGTACCACCACCAAAGATATCATAGAATATATCAAAGGGCATGTGAATACGGTGAGTTAGTCCATAGCTGCGTCTCGAGGCCTTGGTCTCCGGACCTGGAAGGCGGCCTTCCCCTGTGTCCGCCTTTCGAGGGAATGAATGCCACCACATATTTTTCCCCGGATTGCCCGGTTCGTGTTGATTTTGGGTTTGATCCTCGCCTGGAGGGGACAGGCGACAAGCGGCATTATCACCATTGAGACAACCACGCGGGTGAAGGTTACTGGAAACCGCCTGAAGGTCTGCGTGACGCCCAGCAATAAGGGAACGGCCCGTGCCCATAATTTGCAGGTCCATGTGGCATTCCTGGGGGATGAGGAGCAGGGTCCCGTCATTACGAAGCTCGATCCGGGAGACTCTGAGACAGTCTGCTTTAAAAAGACCTTCTCCGGTATCAAAAAGGGCCGTTATCCCCTCAGGGTTCAGGTCGATTTTCACGATGCCAACCAGTACCCTTTTTCCGCCCTCTCAGGAAGCACCTTTTATGTGGGGGAGGATGTGAACCCTGACTTAGGGGCCTTGGGCAGGGACATGGAACTCCACAAAAGGGGCAGGCTGGTCATCCAGGTCACAAACATGGCGGCGGAGGCACGTAAGATCAAGGCCGGCCTGATGCTGCCGAAAGAATTTTCTTGTCCGAATCCCGGAGAAACCTTTCAGATCCCATCCAGAAGCGAAAAGGCCCTCACCTTTGAGATCCAAAATTTTTCCGCCCTGCCGGGAGCACGCTACCCGGTTTTTTGCTTCCTTGAGTATGACCACAATGACCGCCATCATACAGCCCTTGTGAGGGCCCTGGTAGAGATCACAAAGAAGGAGAATTTTTTCCGGCGGAACAAATGGGTATGGATTGGGCTGACTCTTTTTCTGACCCTTATTCTCGTGACATTCGTGGTGAAGGGACGGGGAAAGAGAAATGCGGCTTAGGCGGTCCAGCAAGGATGCAACTCATTTTTAATGGTGACGATTTCGGCCTGACTCAAGGGATTAACCATGGGATCATACAGGCCTTCAAAAAGGGCATCCTCTCGAGCACCTCACTGGTAGCCACCGGTGAAGCCTTTGAGGATGCCGTCTCCTTGGCCAAGGAAAATCCCGGTCTGGACGTGGGGATTCACCTCGTGCTGTGCGACGAGGCCCCGTTGATCAGGTCCGGCCGGCTCGCCCACGGCTCAACATTTCCTTCCAGAAACCGGGTCCTTGCAGCGATCCTGTGTGGCCGGACACCCTATGAGGATGTGGAGGCGGAATGGAGGGCACAGGTCCAAACGGGTATTGATGCAGGCCTGTCCATCAGCCATCTTGACGGTCACCAGTTCATTCATCTCTTTCCCGGGCTTTTCCCCGTGTGCCTTAGAGTGGCCGCCTTTTACAGAATCCCTTTTGTGCGGACCTCCCTCCTGGATCTGATCCATTGGGGGACAGGCACGAGGCGGCTGGTCCAGTGGGCCCTCCTCAACACATGGATCTCCCTTTATGTGGCCCCGAGAATTCCCCGCGGAATGCCAAAGATCCCCTCTATGGGGTTCTTGAAGGCGGGCGGCAGGCTGGAGGGGACGACCATCTTGAGGGCAGTGGACAGGGTGAATGAAAAGGGGACTTGCGAAACGGTCGAGGTCATGGTCCATCCGGCAACCGGGGACCCGCACACGGCCTCTAAATACAGGGACTGGCATTACCACTGGGAGGCCGATTTGCACCTCCTTCTTGACGCGTCTTTGAAAAGAGGTCTTGATGCGAGAGGCATTCGGGTGACTTCCTACAGGCAGCTCCTTGGAGATGCCCCATGAAAATACTCCTGATAAATCCGAACTGGACAGGAATCAGGCGGCAGAAACAGCATCAATTCAAGCGACTCTGGCAGCCCCTTGACCTGGCCATGACCGCTGCACTCCTTGAAAAAGCAGGCCACGGAGTCACCATCCTTGACAATAATGTGGATCGCCTCTCTTCCGAGAAAGTCGGGAGGCTCGGATCAAGGTTTGACAAGATTTTTGTGACCTCCACGCCCTATGACCGCTGGCAGTGCCCTTCCCTGGACATAGGTTTCTTCTTCGATACCCTCCGGGGGCTTCCCAAAAACCGTCTATATGTCATGGGTGCCCATGTGACCGAGAGGCCGGAGGCCATTTTAAGGGCGAGCGGGGCCCGGGCCGCCATCCTGGGTGAACCCGAGCAAGCCGTCCTGGATCTGACCAACCGCGACCACCCTGACAGGGATTTCCCCCCGGATGTCCCGGGTACGGCCTATCTCAAGGGGTCCCACTTTGTGCGGTCACTGGCCAGGGAGGTTTTGCCCGACCTGGATGAATTGCCTTATCCTGCCTTTCATCTCCTCCCCATGGACCGGTACACCTATGATTTCATGGGGCGTGATTTTGCTATTCTGGAGGGATCAAGGGGGTGTCCGTATCAGTGCAGCTTTTGCTACCTGGGCATGCACGGGACACGGTTCAGGCAGAAAAGCCTGGGACGCTTCCTGGATGAGATCCATGACGTAGTACGGCGCTATGACCGCAAGAATATTTATTTCATGGACCTGGAGTTTGCCCTCAACCGCTCCTATCTGATTTCCTTTTGCAGGGCCCTGATCAACCGGGGGATAAATATAAACTGGTGCTGCCAGACCCGGGTAACGGACGTGGATGAAGAGGTGATGGATTGGATGAAGGCTGGGGGATGCACCCTGATTCATTTTGGAGTGGAGGCAGGGTCAGAGCGTATTCTCGCTCAAACGGGCAAGGGGATTCGGATCTCCGACTGCTTCAGGGCCGTTTCCCTTGCCCGGAGCCGGGGCATTCGAACCGCACTGTTTATGAATTTCGGATTCCCGTGGGAAACCCAAAAAGAGATGGAGACCACCGTTGCCCTGGCCTTAAAACTCAATCCAACCTATGCGGCTTTTCATATGATCGTCCCCTTTCCGGGGACCCCCTTGGCGAGGGAGCTGGGTATTGATCCGGAATCCTTTCCCGTTACCCAATATCCTCACTATAATTTTGTTCATCACGACCTGCACACCCTGAAAGGGGTGATGAGAAAGGCCTACCTGAAATTCTATCTCCGGCCCGCTTATCTTATGGGGCTCTTGAAGGGCGGGGGAAGGGGGCGCCTGGGCCAGGCCGTTCTTCTTTTGAGGCATTTATGGCGTTAAAAGTCGCATGGCATATCCGGCCCTATGAAAAAGGGGATGAACACAAGATCCTCGAACTCCGGAAAGCCGTTTTCGGGGACCTGGATCCGGTGCGTAACAGGCTTTCCACCTGGTACTGGCAGTTTCGGGATAACCCTTCCGGAGAGGCCTTTTGCATGCTCGCCGAAGACGGGGGACACGTGGTCGGTCAGTACGCGGCCATTCCGACGCGGTTTTGCGTGGAGGGGAAAGAAACTGTTTTGGCCTTTTCTTGTGATACCATGACCCACCCCGGATATCGGGGACAGGGCATTTTTCCCTCCCTCGCCCAAGCCCTTTACGCATTCATCGCCTCGGCACATGGGGTCAGGGTGGTATGGGGATTCCCGAATGAGCGGTCTCTCCCCGGTTTTACCCAGAGGCTGGGGTGGCGCGTGTTGACCTCTTTTCCCTTGAGGGTGCGGCCTTTAAGGCCCCTTGCCATGGTTCGTCCTTACTTGCCTCTAAACCGGAACCGCCTGCACCCCCGATTTTTCCATGAGCCGGGAAGGGCCTTTGAAAAGGCATGCCCCGTGCCGGGACTGGTCATCGAACCCATTGACCACTTCAACCGGGCCTTTGATGCCTTATGGAAGGAGAACAAGAACCAGGCCCGTGTCATTCAGGTCAGAGACAGCCGGTACCTGAATTGGCGTTATTTGGGACAGCCCGAATTCAGGTACCAACCCTTTGCCGTCAAGTGGCAGGAGAGGCTGGCCGGGTATATGGTCATCAGGTTGCTGAGGGTCATGGCCCATGACTTGGGGGCGGTGGTGGACCTCTTTCCCATGCCTGCGGGTAACCCCCTTATGACCAAGGGACTCTTCGCCTTCGCCCGGGCCTATTGCAGAGAAAAAGGGGCCACATTCCTGACAGGGCTCTTTTCTCAAGGTGACCGCCCATTTTTTAGAAGGGCGGGACTGTGGCGGCTCCCAGAGGGCCTGAACCCCAGGAAATGGTATCTGGGCTGCCGCTTTGCGAAAAAGGACATGTCCGTGCTGGGGGCCGCTGAAAGCTGGTATGTCACTTACGGGGACACGGATATTGTCTGAATGAAGTCTTTCATCGGTCTCTGATTGAGTAGAGCCAGAGTCGGAAGAGGTTGCCGAATTTGTAACACCCTTCGTGAATCAAGTTGAAGCGACTCTCCCTGGTATCGTGGCATTTCACCGGAATCTCTGTAACCCTTTTCCCTTCCCGGCAAGCCCGGTAAAGGATTTCCACCACGTAGAAGGTCTTTTCATCCACGCAGGAGAGGTACTTTACGGCAAACCGCCTTCGGTAAGCCTTGGCCGCAATGGAATAGTCGGTGAATGCAATATGGAGCAGGACCTTGGCCAGACGGATGAAGAGATTGCTCGCCCCTTTACGGATCCAGGAACGCCTCTGGATCCCCGTTATTTTTGACCCCACAACCATGTCATAGTGGTCAAGGAGGGTGTAGCTCCGGGGTATGAAATTGAGGTTGATGGAAAGGTCCATATCCAGTGCGATAATCCTCTCGTACCCCGCCCTCTTTACCCCCTCCCGGAAGGCGGCTCCTACCCCTTTTTGGGGCAAATGAAAGAAGCGGATATGGGAGTAATCTCTGCATAACTGCCGGGCCAAGGCCACGGTTTTGTCCGTGGATCCATTGCTCCCGATGATGATCTCGTAAGGCCTTTCCATGGCCTCGAGGAAACGATTCAGGGTGGAAATATTTTGAACCACCAGGGCTTCCTCGTTGTAAACAGGTATAAAGATGGAAAATCCCGGCTCAAGGGGCATGGGCGGATATCTCCTTTAGGCGATTTCTGGCGGCTTCCGACCAAGGTTTCTCAGGGCAATCCTGAAGCAAGGTGTTGAAGTGTCGCCGGGCCTGTTCCTTGTTCCCGGTTTTCAGATAACAGAGCCCGATATGGTAGAGGGCCTCTGAGGCTTTTCGCGTTTCCGGGTAGTGCTCGAGGAGACGGGTAAGGCAACGGATGGTCTGTTGCCAATCTTCTTCTTTGAAAAAACATATGGCGTAATGAAATTCCGACTGGTCCGAGAGTAAGGTCTGGGGATGGCGCTCAATGATTTCCCTGAAATATTCCCTGGCCCCCTGGTAATCCCCCTGGGAGAACCGGGCCAGCCCTCTATTGTAGATGACGGCCGGGTATTCGTGGGAGACAAAGAGGAGATAGTAGGCCATGGCCGAGGCCAAAACCAGGATAAGGGGGAGGAAGATCTTCACGGCAAAGCGATCAAACCAGCCTGACAAGTGCCGGTCCATGCCTCTGAATACACTGAGGCGGGAGAGGACCAGAAACATGAAGGCCAGGGCGGTGAGAGAGATCCCCACAAGGTCCGGCCAAGTCTTTCCATAATAGAGACGTACCCGGGATTTCTCCGGATAGATCAACATGAAAGAGGGCGAGACCAGGTAAATTCTATCCGCCCCCTCGACCTTCCAGTTGGGGTGAAAGGAGATCTTTATAAGAAGGGGTTTGCCCGCGGTTGCCCCCTGGATGAGGACCTCTTCCTCCTTTATGGTCTCCTGGAGGTGTCGCCCATCCCCTACGATAGGTGTCCTGGGCAGGTGACGCACATCGGGATGGCCCTCCACATGGAACCGCGTAGGATCCTCTTCCACATCTCCCTCCCGGCACACCAAGGGCACCGAGAGATCGCCGAGGCGGAACCATTTGTAGGAGAGCTTTTTCCACTGCCCAGCGCTGACCAGGACCGGTTTGAATCGAAGGGGAACCACATACCTGTCCAGGTTTTCGATCAATTCATAGATCTCATAAGGCCCAAAAGCACGCTGGAATTGAAAGGCCGGGTCTTTTCTCGCCCTTTCCTTGGTCTCCGCTTCCGACACAATGTAGTCGCCCACATTAAACAGCCTGAGATGGGCCGCACCTCTGTCCAGGTTAAAACGGGAGTAGTTATAGTCCGGGATGGGGGTGGAAGGACCTTTGGAGGTCTCGGACTGGATGTAGAAGATGAAGGGTACGGAAAGGCTTGCCTGGATATAGAGCCCTTCAAGGGTGGACCTCCCGGAAAAGAGAGGAAGGGACTCAAAGGCCCTTACCGTGCCAGCCCTTCGGTGCACCATGCTGTGCTCGTAGACCACCCGGGGGTCCTGGGGGGAACCCTGCAGAAATCGATTGGCGGCTTGATAGGGCTTCCATAGGGGTCTGTTTTCAAAACCGGCATAGTTTGACTGGATCCACTTGTGGATAAAGGTCTCTTTGGAGTCTACCCACAAGCAGGTCAGAAGAATGAGGATCGCAGCCAGGACGATCTTTTCCCCCTGCCGTGATCGGGCCAGGGAAAAGGTCATGGCCCCGGTGGTTATGAGAAAGAATTGTGAATAAGGCAGAAAGCGTGCATCCACCAGGCCCAGCCTGTAGCCTATGGCGTAAAGGCCGAAGCCGCAACCGGTCAAGAACAATAGGTATGCCAAGGGTCCTGAGGGGACGGCCGTTTCATGCTTCCTTTTTATTACGAGAAAGATCAGGGTGCCCGCAAGGCTCAAAACGATAAAGGGACGGGTTATGGGGGGCACCATTTCTCTCAGGAACTGACTCAGATCCATGAAGATCCACAGTATGCTGAAACGGGTGGTATAGGGGAGAAAGGCCAGGAGAGGCAAAAGCCAGAAGCCCATAAAGAGAAGGGCCAAGACATAAATAAGAAACAGCTTCTTCAGGTTTTGGGCCAGGTCCTGTCTTGTAAAGAGAAAAAACACGGATGCCAGGACCGCATAGAGGAGGGTGTAGCCGTGAGAGAGCCCCACAAGGGCCAGAAGGAGTGCGGGTTTCAAAAGGGACGTCTTTTCAGACAAGGTGCGGTACAAGAGCCCCAGCCAGACAATGGACAGGGCAAAGCCGAGGCTGTAACAGAACTCACCGGCAAGAGTGCTGGGGATATTGCCCCCCCACATGGTATTCCCCTGCATAAAAAGAAAAGGCAGGGTGAAGGCCGCCCCCATAATGGGTACGGGACGGGGCTGTTTCAGGAGGCGGAAAAAGAGATAGGCGGCAGGGGGGAGGAGAAAGGTCCCCAATGCCGTCCCGAATTTGAAAGCGATCTGTAGGGGCATGACCCAGGAGAGAAGGACAATGATGAAGAAAGGAAGAGGAAAATAATACTGGAGCATGGGGAATCCGGCCAGATTGCCCTGACACCATCCTGATATTTCCCCCCGGGGCAGCAGATAGTCCCTCAGGTACTGGGCCGTATAATAGTGGGAGGCCGTATCGCCGCCTGTGGTAATGGTCATGGAAAGAAGGGATGAAGGCTCAAAATAGCAGAGGAGAAATAGAAAAAGGGCGGCCAGGGCGATCAAGTCTATAACAAAGAAGGGCCTTTGTCTTTTTCCTTCCACGTCCATCATATCAGAGTCTTGAGCCTGCCCCGTTGTTGCAAACGCATTGGCAGGATTGAGGCAGAACCTGGAGCTTGCCGTTTGTGAATTCCAGATTTAGTGAACTAATAACAGGCATTTTAAAGACCTGGAAAGAAAAAAAGCAGATTCTTCAAGCTCTTTTATTCAACGACGGGGTCTGGTCAGCTGCAGCCAAATATCGCCCTCTCCAGAGGGTTTATGCCCCTCCTTCCGGTGCAGGGCGCGGGAAGACGCCTGAGGATCCGTGGGCTCAGGTAAGGTGAAAGTTGCTAAGATACCCCCATTCAGGGGGTTTGAGCAAGCCTTTTTGCAGGCCATTGTGTGAGGAAATTCACTTGACACAAGGTCTATCAAATAGTAAAGAAATAGGCAGAAATAGATAGGTATGTTTCCCCCCCTCACCCCCAACGCGCGCCTTGAGCTTGCCTGGAGGAATTCCCGTGGTTATACCCTTTCGCCGCACGGCCTTCCCGGCCCTCGTTTTTTTCCTGTTTTCCCTGTTTTGCACCTTACCTGCCGGTCTGGCGGAGCAGAGCGCCCTGAACTACTTTGTGGACGGGGTCGAGGCCTTCCAAAGCAAGAATTATGAAGGGGCCCTGGATGCATTCAATAGGGCCATTGAACTGGATCCCGCCAAGCTTGAATACAGGTACTACCTTGCGCTCACTTACAGGGCCATGGAAAGATATGAGACCTCCCTGGAGATCCTCGAGTATCTGGTCCAAAAGGATCCCGCCAACTATTTTAAGGCCTATTTTGACATGGCCGGGATTTTTTCCGAACAAAAGGCGTATCAAAAGGCCCTTAAAACCCTGGACAAGGCTGAAGAAAGGCAACCTCACAATGCCCGGGTCTACATGGAAAAGGGGTATGTGTACAAGGGTCTCAAGGCCTATGCCCAGGCCGTAGAGTGTTTCCTCAAAGCCAAAGACCTGGATCCCAAACAGGCCCAGGTCGTCTATTTGATGGCCGGCGCGGTCTATCTCGAGGATGAACAATTTCGCCTCTCTGAGGAGATGATGAACAAGGCCATTGCCGTGGATCCCCGGACCGCCCTGGCCGAGAGCGCCCGTCAGACCCTCCTCAGCATCAAGGGTGCCAAGAGGGCAAGGAGGCCCCTGTATCTCTCCAGTTCTTTTGCCTGGGCCTACGATGACAATGTCCCCCAAAACCCCGTGGACGAGATCGTGAGTCCCGTCCCCACCGTAGGCCGGGGAGCGGGGGATCAATTTGAGAGCTTCCTCTTCAAAGGGGGATACAAGTTCGTGAATCGAAAGGACCTTGAGGTGGGGGCCGGATATTCGCTTTATTGCATCGGGTACAAGGAGTGGACCGAGAATAACGTGCTGGCCCACACGCCCCAGCTCTACCTGCAATATAACAAGAACCCCCTGTTCCTGCGGGTCCAGTATGACTTCAGCTACTTCTACACCGGGGGCAGTATGGATCGGCACCACATCCCCTTTTTTCTGTCCTTTGGCAACCGCTCCGACGACAAACTGAGGATGCACAGTATCATGCCCACCCTTACCATACTGGAACCCTACAATTTAAAGAGCGATATTATTGCGGTGTATCAGGACAAGCACTACTTGGATGGGGTCACCCCCGATGCGGACTATTACTCGGGGCAGATCATCCAGTCCTATAAATTTCCCAAGGCGGATATTTATCCCCGCGCGAGTTACCGCTACGGCTATGAAGACGCGGATGATGAGACCTCGTCTTACCGGTTTCACGAGGTGTCCCTGGGAGTGAGTTTCCCTATCCACTGGGATATCACCGGTGATATCGCCCTGACCTATATGCGGACGAACTATCAGAATTTTCCCATTGCGGGTGATCGCCGGGACAATGCCTTCATGGGCTCCATTTCCTTGACCCGGCCTATTGGAGATTGCTTTGTGATGCAGTTCTTTTACAATTACACGCACAATGATTCCAATGTGACGGATGTCACACTCGGCGGGATCGACCCCTATAAATTTAAGAAGAACATGTACATGTTTTTGATCAGTTATAACTACTAGGCGCCGCTTCCTCGGTCCCTGGCAGGAGGGCAGTATGGAATGGCTTAAACATCTTGACAGGAAGCTTGAAAAATGCGGGTTCCCACGGGGTGGATGGTGTCTGATCATGGCCTCCATTCTGGCGGTGATGGTCCTGTCACCCCTACGGGCTTACGGGGCCGAGGCCATCGGCGAGATTACCCGGCTTGAGGGAACGGCCTTTGCATACAGGGTAGAGGCCCCAAGACCTATCAAGGTCACCCTGGGGATGGCGGTCCGCCTCGGGGATCGTCTTAGGACCGGTTCGGATTCAAGACTGAGGATCGAACTCAAGGACGGCAGTATCCTGAGTATGGGGGAAAGGGGCGACCTCAACCTGGAGCAGTTTAAATACAATCCCCGGAAAAAGAGCCGGTTTGCCTTTTTCAGGATGGCCCTGGGCAAGCTTCGGGTCTTTGCGAATGATCTCTTGAAATTCAAGGAAAAGGATTTCAAGGTCAGGACCCCCACGGCGGTGGTCGGGGTTCGAGGCACCCTGTTCCTGGTTTGGGTCAAGTCCAAGGCCATAACCCATGTGGTGTGCCTCAACCGGGCCGTCCAGGTGGCCAACGTGTTGAGGCCGCAACAGATGGTCTTGCTTACCAAGAACCTGGGAACCAACATCATAGGGAATAAGGTTCCCGGCAAACCCTTTCTTCTGACCCCGGACCAGCTCAGGCAATTCCAGGAAGGGCTTGAACGGTTTGCACCTCCTCCCACTACGACGACTGAGACGACGACCGAGGAGACCACCACCGAGGAAACCACCACCGAGGAGACGACCACCGAAGAGACAACCACGGAGGAAACCACCACCGAGGCCACCACCACGGAAGAGACCACAACAGAAGCCACGACCACCGAGGCGACCACCACGGAGGCCACCACGACCCAGGCTACGACCACCGAGGCCACCACCACTCAGGCGACCACCACCACGAGTACCGCGCCGACCACGACGACCACCACAACCACGGCACCGACCACCACGACCACCACGGCACCCACCACATCGACTTCTACAACCACTTCAACGTCTACCACCACCACGACCACCACATCCACCACTTCGACCTCCACCACGAGTTCCACCACCACCAGCACAAGCACGACGTCCACGACCACCACCACGACCGAGCCGACGACGACCACGACCACCGGCCCGACCACGACCACCACGAGCACCACGAGCACCACCACGTCGCCCACAACCACCACGACCACCACCACCTCCCCCACGACGACCACGAGCACCACCACTGTCCCCACCACGACTACGACGACGACCACAACCACCACCACAACCAGCACAACGACGACGACCACCACCACACCCACCACCAGCACATCAACCCTGCCCATCCTTCCCGGTCCCCCGGGGAGGCCCGGTTAGCGGTGGCAAAGGGCGTAATACCCATGATGATCAAAGGAAAATATCGTTTTTTGCTTTACGCCCTTCCCCTTCTGGTGATGGCTGGGGCCGTGATGATTTATTTGCCGCTCTCCCCTTCCAACGGCGAGGCCTCGCGATCCTCCGGCCTTCATAAAACGGCCCCCAGACACCGCCTCCAGGTGAGAGGCTTTCACTTCGAGGGGCGATATGAAGGGAAAAGGGTTATTTCCATCCGGTCGGACAGGTTCACCATAGAAAAGAAAAAACTCGGCTTTTTCAGCCTGGGCCTGATGAACACGGCCACCTTCAGAAATGCCGTGATCGACCTCTATGGCAGGAAGAAAGAGGGAGGGCGGGATGGCACCCCAAAAGGACAAACCACCCCGGCCATGATTTTTAAGGGGGCCTTTAAGAAGGAGACCCTCCCGGCCTTTCCGGTTAAGGGGGTTTCCTCCGTGGTTATAGAACCGGTCCAGGTGAACCTGTACCATGAAGACGCCCTGATCGCCCGGATCGCCGCTTCTTCGGCGACCATCGGGCTCAGGGGACGAGAGGTCCTGTTTGAGGGGGATGTACTGGTCGTCTCAGGTCCAAGGGTATTGCGGACGGACCGCTTGATGCTTCTCCCCGACAAGGGTCTATTGAGAACGGACCGTCGTTTTTTGTTGAAGACACCCAGGCAAGACCTGGTGGGTGACGCTTTGACCGTTGACGTCCTTCTTACGCCTTTGAGGGCCGTGAGTTCATAAAACCGTGCGTTTTTAAGGAGACGGATAACATGAGAATTTTTCGGTTGATTCTCCCTATTGGCCTTTTCCTCACCCTCCTTTGCCCCTTGAACGCAGGGGCCACCTCGTTGGAGGGATTTATCAATCAAGGGGAAAACGCCCTGTTCTCAGAGAGGGTGGAAGGGATGCTGGAGGCCCATTCCTTGTTTCGGGAAGCGCAAGCCGCCTATCCCGGGGATCCGGTGGTCAATGCCTACCTGGCCTTTACCCGCCTTATTCACTTTGTTTTGGGAGTGGATCCGTCTTGCCTTCCCGAACTCATGGCCCTGTTTGGTATCCACTGGAGAGGGGATGAACTGGAGAACCTGGACCTGGACCTGCCTCTCAACGGCCAAGACGACCTGATCCTGCCCGATACGGCCCCTACCGGAGAGTCACTTCGTTCTTTTGCAGCGGGGCCCCTGCTCACCGCGGTGAATGCCTCCATTGCCAATCTGGACGTGACCGTGGCCGGTTGGACCGACGCGGATAAGCATGTCATCTCCAGATATAAATTAAAAAACGGGGACAAGGATATAGAGTTCGATTACGGCGACATCTTTCTCTTCCGGTCGGGTTTGAAGGCCATGAAGGCCCTTATCCTGACCACCACGGCCTATGACCTGGACATCAGCCTCCGCGAGGTCATCGCCCTGGCCAATGCCGGGCTCTTTAACCTCAAAGAGCTCTTTGACCGGTACCCGGATTTCTTGAGGCTCCTGCCCACGGCCACCACTGACGGAAACGGGGCCGCCCTGCTCCTGGATGCCAGGACCGCCCTGCTGGAGGGCATAGAAGACTATCTCGCCGCCTCGGAAAAGATCCGTAACGACACAAACCTGGAGCCGGGTGCCGAGGAATTGATTTCCATTGAGCCGTGTGAACTCCGGGAGGAGGAGTGGTTCCGAATCAATCTGACCAAGTTGAGGGACGCCCTCATAAATGGCACGACCTTTGAAGATGTGGACGAGGAGCCGACCTGGATCCTGACGGACGACGCCACAGGCCGGAGGCTGGAACTCCACTTTAGAACCCACATGAGCGAGGGCCACTACCAGGGACTGGATGGATGCGATTTCATCAGCTGCGGCGGCCGCATTGAATGTGTGATCATCGACGGGGGCCAGATCAGCTTTGACCTGGAGAGCACGGACCCCGGAAAATGGGCCACCGCCACTTTTACGGGGACTTATGCACCCCTTGCGGGTCAGATCACGGACGGCACTTACGATGGTGTGGACCAAAACGGGTCTTTTTCAGGGACCTTCACGGCCGCCCGCACCGCCGTGAACCAGAGGACCACCACCATCAACCCCAATCCCTTTTTCGGAAACACGAGCGGCCCCTATGACCTGAGGGATTTTTTGCCCCAGTTTAATCCCTTAGGGGGGCCTGTTCCCGACTCCGTGGGCTACGGACTGAACCCGGCGACCCCGGACGCCACCCTGGGGGGCATCCTCCCCGATTATACCCAAGGCGACTGGGACCTGGAGGCGGAGCCCTTTGGAACCGTGAATATACCCGTGGTGGCGAGCGGGGCCATCACCGTGGACGGTGATATGAGCGACTGGTCCGGCCTGGGGATCTCGCCCGTGTATACCGACGTCTCCGGGAATAACAAGCCTGATTTTCAAGGGACGGACATCAAGGCCCTTTCCCTGGCCAAGGATGACCAGTTCCTGTACCTGGCCATGGAACTTCATGACGGCCCGCCCAGCCAGGAAGTCATGTACTGGGTCACGGCCCGCCAGCAATATGATGACCGGCAGACGGTGGGTGACCGGGGGGCCTGGGCCGGCTGGGACAGCACCAACGGCTGGAAGGGCCAGACCGGAAAGTGGCAGGGCGCATCCTGGCAGGGATCAGGGTCCTACCCCGGCAACGGCGCTCCGGGCGCGGATGTGATGGAGTGGAAGGTCCCCCTGGATGAATTGGGTATCCTCTCCGGGAGATTTATCCGGCTCTGGACCCAGCGTGAGCCCTACCGCCCCAGCGAGGACCATCCGACGGGCCTGCACATCATGCCGCTTACCACGATCACCGGGACCTTCACCATACCCGATTATGATTCCTCCAAGGACGGGCCTGTGTACATCGGAGTCTATCGTTTTGACGGGACCTATATGACCGACAAGGAGCACCGCCTGTCCAGTACCATTATTTTTCACGACGATTTTATTAACGGCATGACCTATACTCTTAATAAAGTGGCCGTGGGGGAAGAGGTCTTTGTGGCGGCCCGGTGGGACGCGGATTTTAACGGGGTCCTCACGCCAGGGGATTACACCGCCTTTACCGCGGTCTTTACCACCACCCAGGCGGGTCATGTGGTGGATCTGGCCCTGGGTGATGAACACCCCCTTTTCCCGGCCCCCGCCTTCAAGAATACAGGGGTCTTCAGCAGGAGATACGAAGACGGCAGGCCTTCAAATGTCCTCCTCTGGGCCTTTATAGCGGGACCGAGCCCGGATGATGCCACCCTTACCGTGGAAGGACCGGGGGGGACCTTTGAATTGGAGCCCACCCTCTTTTTCCGCCAGGCCGGTCTCCTCTATTCGGCATCCGCCTCATCCCTGCCGGACGGGGACTATGTGTTTCACGCAAAGGATTCCCTGGGGAGGGAAGCCCAGCTCACCTATCCCTACCACTATAACGGCGGCCTGCCCTTTGTGCTGGGGAGCAGCCTGGAGCCTGGCGATCAGGCCTACACGGATTCCACCACACCCACCCTGCACTGGAGTGCCCCTGAGAGCGGCCTTTTTTACAAGGTCTATGTCCAGGATTCCGAAGGCAAGGCCATCTGGTATGTGTCACCCTATATGACCTCCACCTCGGTCACCGTGCCTTCTGGCCTGCTCCAGCCGGATACCGCCTACTATTGGTGGGTGAGGGTTTTTGACAGTGATACCCATCCCATGAACTGCACCCAGAGTAATGTGCTTTCCTTTTTTACAGGCCCCAAACAGACCGCCTCCATTTCCACGGCCATCCTGGGGACCCTGCCGCCTGCTGGGGAGAGGACCGGGTATTATAACTGGTGCGGCGCCAAGATCCCCGGGGTGGCCCCCTGGGACATCAGTTTGTTCCAGCTAAAAGACCCCGGTGGAGGCATCCTTTTTGAGGGCAGGCAGTCTGACCCGCGCCTCTATACTTCCCCCTACCAGTTCAATACGGTTTATAAACCGGACAGTCCCCTGCCGGCCGGAGATTACACCCTCCGGGTGGAAGATAGCTCAGCCACACTGGCTTCAAAGACCATACCCTACGTCTATACCGGCATGGAGGCGGTGGCCAAGGAATCCATGTCACCGCCCAAGAATTATTACTTTAATCCCCTGAGCCCCACCTTTTCCTGGAATGCCGTCTCGGATCCGGAGACCTACTATTCCCTGAGGATCTACGATCCGGTCAACAAGATCCCGGTCTGGAGCAGCACTCCCTCTCAGGATACCTCGGTGACCGTGCCCGAGGGGGTATTGATGCCGGGCGGGACCTATCTCTGGACCGTGTATACCTATGATTGGGACCCGGCGACGGAGACCTTTAACAATTTCAACTTCGTGAATGTGGAGGGCAACAAGGTTCTCTGGCGCTTCACCGTGCCCAATGTGAGCATCTCTGGCACGGTGGGTGATATCGCCGGGCCCATCCCCGGGATTGAGGTGCGGGCCCTGACCGGGGAGCCCTGCGGGGGATATACCGTGGTGGCCAGCACCCTCACCAATGGAGACGGCGCGTACGCCTTCCTGGATCTGCCTCCCGGGACCTATTATTTGAAGGCCCTCCACGACGGGGCCGGCTACCTGGACGCCTGGTGGAACGCGTCCCACGGCAGCCAGTCCTGTGGCCATGCCCAGGCCGTTGTCCTGGAAGCCGGAGGCTCTGAAGGGGGCAAGGATTTCCTGCTTGCTTACGACTCAGACTCCGACGGCATGGGGGACCAGTGGGAGCTTTATTATTTCGGGGACCTCTCCCATGACGGCACCGGGGATGGGGACGGCGACGGCCTGACCGACCTCGAAGAATTTGAAAACGATACCGATCCCACCAATCCTGACACAGACGGGGACGGGCTCTCGGACGGCCACGAGGTCAATACCTCTCACACGGATCCCCTGTCGTCGCAACCCTTTGTGGTGGCCATGACCGTCAATACCACAAGCAACCAGAGCTTTGGTTCGGCCACCCTGTTTCAGGCCGTATTTAGGAATACCCCCTACTGGGAGGTGCAATCCCTGACCGTGGACGGTCCCGACGCGTTCCATTACGCCTTCCAGGATATTGACATCGCGGATTACAAGACCAACCTCCACTACAAGCAGGTCCACCCCGGGGCCCTTACAAACGGGACCTATACCTTCACCCTCACCACCCAGGGCGGCGGTGTCCACACCTTCGATACCACCCTGTCAAGACACAATATGCCCCTGGTGGATGTGGGCGCGGTGGTGATCACCAACCAGGACGGGAACCCGGGCCAGGTGGTGGCCGCGGAAAACGCCAAGGCCGGCACCACGGAGCCCGTCTTTGAGTGGCAGCCTGTGGATACAAGTTACCCCGTGTATTACAGCCTCATGATCGATGAATACGCCACCGGGACCCGGGTCTATAACAGCCCCAGATCTACGGACACCACCTGCACGGTCCCGGCCGGCATCCTCATGCCCCACACCCGTTATACGTGGTCTGTGTCTGTGAATGATGCCCAGGAGAGTGCCTCCCTGAGGAACCTCTCCTATAACTGGCGCTTTTTCACCACCGACGCGCCGGCCGACCCCCTCCAGATCGACATGGCCGCGGTCTGGGGCCGAAACACCCCGGAAGGAGAGGAGACCACGGCCTATTGTTTTGTGAGCGGCCTTTCCGCATCCGATTTGAAGCGGTTGTGGGTGGAGGGGCCCAGTGGGTTCAGCTACGATTTCAACCGGGGGGACGGTGTGGTCTTTTATGGCTTCAGGAGCCTGGTATCCCACGCCTTTGACGCCTCTTTGCCCGACGGATCCTATACCTTTTACGTGGAGGACAAGGACGGGAAAACGGCCAGCAGCACGGCCGATTTCTCACGCCTTGAAACGCCCCTGGATTGCCCCAGCCTTGTGAACCCGGGGCATAAGGTCCCCCTTCGCACCCTCACCCCCACCTTTAAATGGCAACCCATTCCTGATCCCGGGTTCCCCGTCTATTACCGGGTCAAGGTGGTGGACCTCTATACCCGTCACATCGCCTGGTGGTCGGACTGGGCCGACGTCACCCAGGTCACGGTGCCTGCGGACGTCCTTTCCTGGAACGCCAATTACAGCTGGTATGTGGAAGTGAGCGACGGCACCGGCTCAGGGACGGTCACCAATTACGCCCGGTCCGCATCGCGCCTCTTTTACACCCGGTACGGAGAGGCTGCAGATGTGGCAGGCACCGTAACAGGCGGTGAAGTGGCCGTGGCGGGCAAGGTTTACGTGGTGGCCCTGGACGGGCCCTGGCCCGGGGGCGGTGTCCTGGCCATGGATGTGCTGGATGGGCCGGGTGCTTACGTGCTCAAGGACCTGCCCGTGGGAGGGGATGTCTATATCTACGCCAGGTGGGATGTGGATAACAGCACAAGCCGCAGCGTGGGCGACTGGGCCGGGGCCTATGGCGGGAATTCCCTGGTGATTCAATCGGGGGGGCATACGGGGATTGATTTTGCCATGAGCGGCCAGATCCCGGCCGTGACCGTCTCGGGCACGGTTACCTGTCCGGATTATACGGCCGGCGAAATAATGATTGGAGCCTATGACGGTCCTGATCCGGCCGCGGCCCATTGCCTGGGCCGGGTGACCCTTGCCGGGCCGGGCCCCTATACCCTCGGAAACCTGCCCAAGAACATGTATGTGTGGGTCGGGGCCTTGTGGGACGCGGACGGAAGCGGGGGGGCCAACTCCGGGGATTACAGCGGGGGCTACGGTGCCAATCCGGTCCTCATCGACGCGGACAGGACGGGCATTGATATTAACGTGGATGATCCGGTCAATGACGCGCCCGTGGGGGGTTATGACAAGGAAAATATCATTCCCGAGGAAGAAGTCCTTCGTTCCCCTTACGGCACGAACGGGGTGATCACCCTGAATCTCAAGTTCAAGGACACGGAGGCCGATGCCTGCACCCTTTCGGACTTCCAGTATGCCTTTGACGGGGGCAACACCTGGAGATCCCCGGTCAACGGGGATGCCTCCGAGGCCCTGGCCGGTGACTGGCCGGATAACGGGGGAAACGGTTTCGTCTCGGCCCCGGACTGGTCAGGACCGGTGTATAAGGTCACCTTTGACACCAATCACCCGGATATCTTTGCCATGGGATACCGAAAAACCGGGAGCGTGAAATGCCGCTTCAAGGTCCACGACCGCTTTCATGATTCCCCCTGGGTGTACACCCAGGCCTTTACCTCGGATAACGCCCTCCTGGCGTGGTGGAAATTCAATGAGGGAACGGGTAACACCGCCTTTGACGCCACGTGGAGCCATAATCCAGGCGCCATCACCGGGGCCTCCTGGACCCAGGACCGGTTCGGCGAACCGGGCCGGGCCCTTTCATTTGATGGGACGGACGACCAGGTAAGGGTGCGCGACGGCCGGGCCCTGGATATCCTGAGGAACTTCACCATTTCGGCGTGGATCAAACCGGCGGATGTGGATACGTGGAATTACCGGTTTATTGCGGGCAAGACCGGTCCCACCGGGGTGAGCTATGCCCTGATCCAGTATGGCGAAGAGTTCAAGCTCTATGTCTCTTCCGATGGGACATGGTACGACGGGACCGTGATCTCCTCAAATGTCCTGACAGCGGGCGAGTGGCAGCTGGTGGCCGGGGTCTATGACGGAAAAGAACTGAGCCTATACCGCAACGGGGTCCTTGTGGAATCTGAGCCCTTTTCTCTCTCCCTTTACAGGGGGAGTGCACCCTTTGAGGTGGGAAGCGGGTTTATTAACGGCACGGCGGGGCATTACTTCAAGGGGGCCATAGATGACATCCGGCTCCACGGCCGGGCCTTGAGTGCCGAAGAGCTCAACCCGGCCATCGTCGACACGGACGGAGACGGCATGGACGATGCCTGGGAGATCGCCCACTTCGGGGATCTCTCCCATGACGGGACCGGGGACGGCGATTCGGACGGGCTCACAGACCTAAAGGAGTTCCAAAATCAGACCGATCCCAATGATGCGGATACGGACAAGGACGGTGTGAGCGACGGGGACGAAGTCACCCAGGGCACGGACCCGATTAGTTCGGATACGGACGGGGACGGCTTGACCGACGGGGATGAATTGAATACCTATGGGACCGAACCCCTGAACAGGGACACGGATAACGATGGGTTGAGCGACGGGGAAGAGGTCCTGACCTTCAACACCAACCCCCTGGAGCCCTATCATGACTGGGGC
>Ga0180432_10002357_pt1 | contig 28392 bp, 19 predicted proteins | sample SS_ome_10_FD_132414 | JGI IMG/M metagenome (GOLD analysis project Ga0180432, IMG submission 132414) | Hypersaline lake sediment archaeal communities from the Salton Sea, California, USA - SS_1_MS_2 metaG | ecosystem: Environmental > Aquatic > Non-marine Saline and Alkaline > Hypersaline >... | reverse complement strand
TGCACGCGCCGAAAGCGGACGGCACGAAACATCGCGAGTTCTACACGACCTACTCCAAGCAAAACCTATCGCGCGGAAAAACTACGACCGCAGCCATGGTGGTGCTGCCGCTGGAGGATCATGCAGATGCCTCACACCGAGCGGCAGGTATCTCATTTGAGGAGCAACAGGAAGTCGGCACACGGGTGACGATCGTATTGCCCGCAAGCGACCAAAAGCTGACGGTGACCATACGCGACGACAAGGCTATGGTACACCGGCACGACAAAAGACGACTCTAGGAAGAAGGATCCAAACCCCTTGGGGTCACAATACTATTTCATAATAACCCATCGCTCCATAACCAAACGCGTTGAGCACGACGAGCCGATCGCTCGTCACAGGTTGCGGGGCTACTCTGCCGCCTTGATCTTCTCCCATGCCCGGTACGCGCGTTTGAGCTTGCCGGGGATGTCGCCGCTTTGCGTGTAGCCCATCGTGCCCAGCGGGCCCTGGTAGTCGATCTCGCGGAGCGTGCGGACCAGGGGGACCATGTCGAAAGTGCCTTCGCCCAGGATCTTGTGCGTGGCCTTGTCCTGGTCCGTGCCCTGGATGACGACGATCATCAGGTACGGCTTCGCGTTTTCGAGATCCTCGCGCAGCTTGCCGAGGTCCCGATTGCCGACGGCCTGCCAGTGGTGCAGGTGGAACATCACGCCGACGTTGCGCCGATCGACGGCCCGGGCGATCCGCACGTTGTCGTCGATCGTTTCGATCCAATTGCCGATGTGCATGTACGGGGCGATGCCGCCCAGGCCGTACTCCTTCGCATCGTCCGACATTTCGCGGAGGATCTCCACAGCTATCTCAACCGCCTTGGGGTCCTTCCGGTCCAGCTTCTTGCGACTGCCGACCGACGGGACGAGCACTACCTTCGTGTCCTTCAATAGCGGCAGGTTGTCCTTGATCACCTGCGGGTACGTGCCGTCCTCGATATAGAAACGCGCGTGGATCGCCGTCAGTCGCACGTCGTGCTTCTTCAAAGCCGCGAGATAGGCCGGCAGCATCTTCCACCGGTTGGGATCATCCTTGAGCGAGAGCATGGCGCCCTGGTAGCCACACTCGGCCAGCACGTCGATCTGCGTGGCCGGCTCGCTCCACTTGTATTTGTAGAACCAGTTGGTCATTGCGAAGTGGTGGTCCTGCCAGGGCAAGTCCTGCACCAGATCAACCTTCATATCCTTGTCTGCCGACAGGGCCGCGGGGGTTGCTGTGCAACCCAACAGCAGCAACGCAATTGAGTATCTCAGCGGAATGTGCATGGCGTCTCCTTGGATTGCCTCTGGCCGACTCCCCGGGCCGGCCTTAGCGTTTGTGTTAATGTGGGCGGATCAGAACTACGTCGTTCCAGCGCTCTTTGGGGATAACTTCGAGGAATTCCATCCTCCCCGCTCGGACCTTGCCTTCCACGACGGTTTGGCCGGGAGCATGTAGCTTGAAATCGACGTCCCAGTCCTCGGGCCATGCCGGCAGCAGGCGTATCTTTCCACCGTGGGTTTGCATGATCATTTCCTGCATGCCGATCATGCCGCTGCCGCCCCAGTTGTGGTCGGGCGCCCAGTCAATGGTCTCGGGCCAGAAAGCCGGAAAGCGAAAGGGCCCGTTGTCCATCTTCGTGGAGTTGAGCTTTTCCGCAAGCGCTGTATCACCGAGCCTCGCCGCATGGATATTGGCCTGCTCCCAGGCCCGCGTGGCGAATCGGTCTCTCCCGGTGGCCAGGGAGGTCCGCTTCATCAGGTCCAGGTCGAGCAGGCCGAGACCGAACAACTCGTAGGGATAGAGCGGGAACATTTCGGGGCAGTGCCAGCTCTGATGGTTGTGGTTCTCCGATGGCTTCAAGTAGCTGCCGCCGAACTTCTCGCTGTTGCCGGTCGGCATCTCCGGCAGGCGATCGAATATGGTCTGCCAACGCTTCTTCTTCTCCGCGGACGTGTACTTCTCCGGCAAGCTCATCAGTCCCGTGAGGACGCACCGGAGCCCGGCGATCACGCTGGTGGGGTTTCGGGCATCCCAATGTGCTTCGAGAGTGTTGGCTGGATAGATCACCAGCCGGCCGTCGTCATCCAGCTCCTTTCCCGTTCGCTGTTTGCAGCGGTAGCGGTAATGTTCGTCGTAGAAGATGACCGATTGCTCGATGAAGGGCAAGTATCGGGCGATGTCCTTTCCCGAGAAGCGGTGATACTGCAGGACGAGCCAGGACCAGTCCAACTGCTCCTCGTAGACCTTGCCGCCTGCACGGTTCACCTGGACGCCAATCTCGAAGTCCTTGGGCCGGCCGCGACCTCCCCCCTCGAAAAATCCGTACTGACAGGCGCCGGGCAATGCCGTAATGGCCGATTGCTCCTCGAAGCAACAGCCATCGTGCTGCCAGTAATGCCGCACGCGGGCCGTGGCGTTGGGCAGTCCGTTCAGATAGAAGCTGAATCCCGGCGGCAAGAGATCGAAATCGCCGGTCTTCAACATGGGTCGGTACACAAGCCGCTGATTCTGAGCGGTGAACGCCGCGCCCCATTGACGGTGGTCGGGCGTGTAGCCGGGCCCTTTCTTGCCATTGACGTAGAGCGGATCGAACGTGAACAAGCCGCCGTTGAACAGGGTCGGTTCGCGCCCGTTGAAGTTACTGGCCAGCATGTAGCGGAAGAGCTGGTAGTTGCGGCCGAGCCGCCACCCAACGTCCTTCTCGCCTCGGCCGGGGTTAATGACCAGATGGCTTCGACTCCAGAAATCGGACCACCACTTCTGATTCTGCTGCCAAGCCTTCGCATCGTCTTCCGGCGATAGATCAATCAGCTCCTCGAGCGCCGTGTCCCAGGCATCCTGCCGCTGAGCCTGATCGATGTGAAGACAGACGCGAACACGGTGCGACTTGGCCGGAATCTTGCTGACATACTTCCAGCCACGAAACGGGCACTCTGCATATTTGCCGTCTGTCTGGCGGGCCAGGGCAAACTCGTCGCCGATCATGGCGCCGCCCCAGACAAGATTCTCCAGGGGGTTGACCATCTTGTCGCGGACCGGTTCCAACTCCTGCTGTTTGACCTGGAAGTTGAAGCAGTCCTTCGAGTTGTCGACGCGGTGATGGAAACGGACGAGCTTTTCGTCGGCGCGAATTTCGTCCTTGTAGAGAAAGACCTTTCCCGGGTAGGCGTCGTAGTTGATCATGCACATGGCGCGCTGGCAATGCTTGTTCCCGGCGCCGGAGAGTTCGATCGTCTCGGTCCGCCACGATTCGTACGTCGCCTCGACCGTGACGGGGTTGTCCAACTCGACGTCCAAGTGGACGATCGGCCGAAAGACTTCCGCCCAGACCTTGATCGCAACGGATTTCCCATCGGGTTGCTTTGCGGTGATCAGGACATAGCCTTCGCGGAGTTTCAGTTCCTGGCGAAACGCGCCGTTTTCGAACGGATTCGGCGTAAGCTTCACCCTGACCCGGCCGGCCTTGAGCAGCGCGCCGTTCTCATCCCGGCAGCCTGCTCGGGCGATGTAGAACAGCAGCTCGTTGTTTTCCACCCAGACGTTGAGCCCCACGTCCCCCCCGCCAACGGGCATAGACTGGCCGGCGTGTTTGCTGGGCGTGGTCCAGACAACATTGTAGTCCTCGGGCAGCGCGACCGCTTCGTCCTCCTGCGCGGCGAAAGATTCGCTCAACGTCAGCACCATGCACAGCATCGCACCCGCTGCAAGCCATCGTGCCCTTCTCATCGCGTTCTCCAGTTTTCGCACCGTGGTAGAGTCTTCCTGTGAGATCGTGAAGAAGTTCCTCTACCGCTCCGACCACGTTAGGCCGAGGTCCAGGTCGGGCCTGGTCTTGGCGGCCCAGAGGTTCAGCAGGGCCATGACCAGGGTGTCGCCGCGGGTAATGGCCTCGTAGTGGTCGTGCAGAGAGCTGGCCTTCGGCAGCGGCGAGCCGTCGGGGAAGAACGTGGCAACCGACCTGGCAGCCAACCGCTCTGCTCGGTCGAGGTACCTCTTCTCGCCGGTCTCGCGGTAGACCTCGGTCAACAGCATCACGGCGTCGCCCATCGCACCGGGCCACACCACCGCGTCGAAGTCGGGATCGTTGGTGACGTAGCGGTCGGCAGCGGCGGTGAACAGTCGCTTGTATCCATCGTCCTCGACCTGCCGCCACCTGCAGAGGCACATCATCGCGTCCTGGGCGTCGGTGTACTTGCCGTAAGCGGTCTCCCAGGTCCTCGTACCGGTCCATGGGCCGGTGGCGTAAGGTTCCAGCGTGTCGGCATTCGCGCCGGAGACGAACCCTCTTCCGCCGGGACCGAGGTCGTGGGCGAGCTTGAGGTAGACCTCGTCAGTCTTCCGGGCGCATGCGCGCATCTTCTTCGACAGCTCCCCGGGGACCATCGTCGAGCCGGTCCACAGGTCGATGGCCAGCGAGAGGTTGCTCTCCGGCCAGACGTTCTTCTCGCGCGAGCGCGACGCGCTCTCGCTGGGAATCGCGCCTGTGTTGGGATTGCGGCGCGTCTCGAAATGATTGAGGACCGTCTCGATGGCTTTGGCGAATACCGGGTCTTGCGTGTTCTTGTAGGCGTGCGACCATGTGAGGATGTAGAAGCCTCCGTGCCGCGGATACTGCGAGTTTGTCCCCGGCCCGTGCCTCCGGAAGCTCGCATGACGGGAGAAATTGCCCGTCTTCTGATTCCCGATTTGATGCTCCCACAGCCCCCGTGCGTACCGCTTGCACGCTTCGGGGGCCAGCGGAAAGCAGCGATCCCACAAGACCCACGGTCGGGCAAACTCGTGTGTATCGCGGATCGGGCCTTCGAGACGGAAGTCCCAGCCCATGTGCTCGCCCCAGGCCAGCAGGCCCGTCGTGGAACTCCGGCAGTTCTCGAAGAACCACCGCAGCGCCTCGTCTGCCTGTTTGGCGTAACGCTCGTCGCCGGTCGCCTTGGTTAGTGCGTAGAGCACCTGGTACAGATTCTGGTCGTGCATGGGGTTGGCGCCGGCGAGCGTGCGGTCGCCTGCGCGGATGCCCCAGTTCGACCGCAAGATATGTTCGATTCGCTCTGCGGCTTTGCCCTCGGGCAGCTTCATGGTCTTGCGGTCGAGCGTGGCCGCGAACGCAGGCGACTTGACGGAGCCGTACGTGTCGCGCCCGTGGTCGATCATGGCGTCCGCGTATTCACGGACGGTACGGAGGTAGTCAGGGGCGTGGGCCCGCAGGACGCTCTGCGGCCGCTCGTCGGCCGCGCGCAACGGCATGGCGAGGCCACACAAGGTGACGGAAATTGCCAACGCGCTTCTCGTCAGAAGTTTCATAATGTAGTTCCTCGATTCACTCTTGCGCTTCAATGGGGTGTGCATTAGACATCGCTCTCGGCCGGCACGACGAACGGCCGGCGATATTCACGTGTGAGCTTGGTGTCGGCCGCCGCGTTTCCGATGAATTGTTCCTTCTCCGGATCGAATTGCAGCCAGGGGCCGACCGCAAGCCGCGTCTTCTCGATGTCGACGCCGTTGTCGGCCAGATGCTTCCGCGTGCGCTCGAACGTGTCCTTCGCGTCGTCGAACAGTCTGTGCGATGCGAGCTGGTCGAGGATATCTTTCGGCGCGGCCGGTCGTCCGAGCCGATAGGAGATGTTTCCCAGGTGGCACAGCCCGGCCGAGAGGTGTCCGCCGAAGACCTCTGCGTTGAGGTGGTCTCGGTCGCGGCTGTGGACCGCCTCGATGAAATTGCCGAAATGGTCGTCGCTGGTGCCTGAAAACTTCTCGACCAGCTTGCCACTGGGATCGAAAAACGCGCTGCTCCCGGCGGCCATGCCGACGTAGCCTTCACTGCCGGTGAAGATCGCGCCGCCGTGCCGGTGGAACTTGGGAGTCGGCAGCCCGCGAACTTCCTGCACGAAGGTGACGTCACTGAAATCGTGTACGGCCACCTGCGTGTTGGGCGTCTGGGCCGAATCAACGTAGCCGACGCGACCGCCGTAGCACATCGTCGCGCGGGGCAGCTTCGTCACGCCCAGGCCGAAGCGGACCAGGTCGGCCCGGTGCACGTCGCTGTTGCCGATGTCGCCGTTGCCGGTCTCCCAGAACCAATGCCAGTCGTAGTGGAAGTTGCGTCGTGTGATGGGGCTCATCGGCGCGGGGCCGGCCCAAAGGTTGTAGTCCACGCTCTCGGGCACCTTGCCTTCGACGACCGGGCCGATCGAACCGCGACGCTTGTAGGTGATGCTCCGCGCCAGCGTGACTTTGCCCAGCTTGCCTTCGGCCATGAACCGGGCCGCCGCCTTGCAGGTTCCGTCCGAGCGGTACTGGGTGCCGACCTGGCAGATGCGGCCGTGTTTCCGCGCCGCCTGCACCATGCGCCGGCCTTCGCTGATATTGTGGCTCGCTGGCTTCTCGACGTAAACGTCTTTGCCCGCCTGCATGGCCCAGATGGCCGCCAGGGCGTGCCAGTGGTTGCATGTGGCGATCGAAACGACGTCGATCGACTTGTCGTCGATGATCTTGCGCAGGTCCTGATACGCGGCCACCTTGCGGTTCTGTCGTTTACCCATGGCGTCGGCGTGGCGTCGGGCACGGTTCATGTCGGCGTCGCAGATGGCCACCACGTCGCAATCGCCGCGCCCGGCAAATGCCCCGGCGTGAACCGGACCGCGGATGCCCGTTCCGATCACCGCAACGGCCAACCGCTCGTTGGCGGACGCTTTCTCCGATTCTTCGGCGGCCGAGGCGGCGAACCGGGGTCCGGCCAACGCCGCGGTGGCCGCCAGGATCGAGTCTTCCAGGAATTGGCGTCGTGTAAACATGAAACGTACTCCTTGTCAGTTATCCGATTTCGGCCGGCCTTCCATCAGAAACAGGATGGAACTCGACCCCCAGTGCCACTCGCCGAACGGCATGATCACGTCGGCCCGGCCGTTGCCGTCCAGGTCGATCTGGCGGCGGATGCCCTCGTGCCCGCCGGGCATGGCATGGGCCCGCCAACTGCCCCCGAGGTTCTTCCTGTATGTCGCCGCGTCCAATCCCTTGTTGTACGGGCTGGGCAGGAAGCTGATGGCGTAGAGCCGCGTACCGTCGCCGTCCCAGACGCTGAACATCCCGTCGACGTTGGCACCCAGGCCGAAGGCGAGGATCTCCTCATCGCCGTCGCTGTCCCAGTCGCCCGTCGAGAGCAGCGACGCGGGGACGGGCCGCTTCCAAACCAGCTTGCCCGCCGCATCGAACAGGTAGATGTTGCTGCCCTTTTCGCAGAAGGCGATTTCCAGCCCTTTACTTGTCTTGTCGAAGTTGCCCAGGGCGATGTTTTGGGCGTGGCGGATGCCCTGCTGGCGGTAGTCGATCTTGGCCTTGATTCTCCCGGTAAGCGGCTCGACGATGTAGATGGGCCCCTTGGCGGCGCCGCAGCCTTCGTGGTCGTAGATCACCTCGATGTTGCCGTCGTCGTCCACGTCGCCGTAGTCGATGAAATCGCTATGATGCCGTTGGGTACGGTCTTCCCAGAGGACCATCCCATCGCCTCGCAGGCCCATGGTCAGCTTTTGCCAGTTGGGAAAGATCTCGTCCAGGCCGTCGCCGTCGACGTCGCAGCGGCCCATCTCGTGCGAGTAGGCGTCGCCGCCCTGGAGTTCCGTGTCGTGCGTCCAGGCCTTCTTGCCCGTGTGGTCGTAGCAGTGCAGGACGCCGCCGTCGCGGACGACCACCGCCCGGGTTTTCCTACCGAGGAAGTGCCCGACCACGATATCGCCCTGGCCGTTGCCGCCATGACGTTTCACACCATCGCCGAATGGGGTGCTCCATTCCGTCTTTCCCGTCTCGGCATCGATGCACCAAAGTCTGAAGCAGTCGTCTTGCCTGGTGGCATGCACAACGGAGAAACGGCCGTTGCCGTGCAGGTCGAACACGGGCAAGCGGCTCTCGTCGCCGGACAACGCGCCCACCGGCTCACTCTCCCAGACCACCGAGTCGTCGTCATAGCGGAGACGCTCGATTTGCGCGCCGGGGTGCTCGCTGCGGCGACGGAAGATATCCAGCTTGCCGTCCCCGTCGACGTCCTTGACCTCGGAGATAATCGGGTGAAAGGCCATGCCCGCCACTCCCTCGAAACCCTTCATCGGCCAGGCCTTTTTCACCCCGGGCACTTTGGACCAGTCCTTGATCTTCAGCATATTGACGCGAACGATCTCGCCCCGCTGATCTTTGCCGACGGCGAACTCGCCCTCCGGACACAGGTGCATGTTGTGCTGCCGGTAGTCGATGCCCGACTCGTCGCCCCCGGGGTTTGCCCTTGGGGCGCCGTCTACCGTGGCGGTATTCGCTCCCAGGCATGCAAGCACACATGTGGTGATGAGCGCGTTTCGCGTTGCTCTCATGAGGTTGGTTCCTTGTTATTTATCTTATGGAAGGTTATTCATCTTATGGAAGTCTCAGCCTAAGTTGCGGCTACCAGATCGAGTTCATCTCCCAGGCGTCGAACGATTTCAGCGTGACGCTGCCGCCCTCGGCGAATGCGGAAACGCCGAGGTCCTTTTTGCCGGGATACTCGACCCGCGTGACGCTGGCGGCGCCGTCGTTGATGAACAGCTCGAGAACCGACTTGTCGAGGAACAGGTGCAGACGGAGGCTTTTGGAGTCGCCCTCCAACTTCAGCGGGACTTCGGTTCCGGCGACGTTCAGCGTTCCGTCCGCGTGTCTTATCGTGATCGCGTCTCTGCCGTCGTCGCTCTGGCGAACTTTCAAGCCAAAGGCTCCGGCGCTACCGGCCTCAAACTCGGCGACGATTTCCAGCGTGTCGCCGGCGACGCCGTCAAGCCATTTCTCTTCGCCCGCTAGCTTCAGGTCGCTGACTGCGTGGTGCTTGCCGCGCAGCTTCTGGAGCTCGGGCACCGGGGTCTGGATGAGCCTTTGATCCTTGTCAAGCGTGAGGATGCGCGGCAGCGACATGCAGCCGTTCCAACCTCGTCCGGGTTTGAATCCACAAATCCACCCCAGCAGGATGCGGCGCCCTTCCCGATCGGAAAAGGCGTTGGTGCCGTACAGGCCGCGCGTCCAGGCGCGATCTTTGGGCGGGCGCTTTCCAAAGCCGTAATCCATGACGCCGCTCGGGCCGTTCTGCTTGAATGCAATCGCTTCGGCGTCGAATTCGCCCACGATGTACGAAATCGGATGCGTCGAACGAATCAGTACCCACTTGTCCTGCAACGGAAAGAAGTTCGGGCATTCGCCGTCGACACCCGTCATCGTCCCGGCATAGCGCCATTGCGTCAACGCCTTGTCTTTCGCCTCGCAGACCAGCCCACCGCAGGATTTGAACGTCACGAAGGTCCGGCCGGCGGATGAGAAAACGAAGGGATCGCTCCAGCCCCCATTGACGCTGTCGGGAACCCCGTTCATGCCGGCGGCCATCAACGGTCCCTCGATGCGCGTCCACCGGAGCAACGCGTCGTCCTCGGCAACGGCGGCCCAATGCTCGCGCTTGCCGAGCCGGGTGACTCCTTTCCGGTTGGGCACAAAGGTATAGAAGATCATGGGCCGGCCGTTCGCGTTCAGGGTGACGCACCCCGAGTTGCACCGCCGCTCCCCTTGGTCCCAACGGGGAAGCAGCGCCCAGTCCTGGTCTTCCCAGTGGACCAGATCCGTGCTGCGCGCATGCCCCCACAGCGAGTAATCCTCCCCCCAGCGATCCCCGCTGAACGGATTGTACTGGTAAAACGCGTGGTAGACGCCCTTGTAGTAGATCGCGCCGCAGATGTCGTTCATCCATTGTGCCGGCGGCCGGAAATGATACACGGGGCGGGTTTTGTCCTTCTCTGCAAGCGGAATTGCGGCTCTTGTCGCCGCGTTCGCCTTCGCGCGCCACTCGCTCTCACCGGCACGCGCATCGTTGGATATGAACACCGCATTGACCATCAGCCCCATAGCCAATGAGAAGAGTGCCGTGCCGATGTTTCTGTTTGTCTGCTGAGTCATGCCTGTGTTTCTCCTTCTTGACAATATCTCGCCCGCGGCTGGTATGGTAGTGTCCGGCTTGTTCTGCGGCGTGATTCGGATCGTCGTCTCAGTTACCTGTCCTGCCTATGGTTGAAATAGTGCAGAAGCGGTTTGTGAATCGTTGCGAGTCCCCTGGTTATTTCGATTGCCAACAGTCCTTCTGATCGTAGTAGCCCCGCTGCGCTCAAGCTGCTTCGACCGTCGACGAAAGCCTCGATTTGACCATCGCAGACAAACACCTGCACCAGGGCTGTCGCACCCGAAAACGCATGTTCGCGTTCGTCAAACACTCCGCCTTCCGGCGCGAACGAGCGAATGGCGATCTTCTTCTCGGCTGGTTCGATCACCACGCGGTATCCTTGATCGAATTCCTTCGAACTGCGGACGACGACAGCCGCGCTTGCCTGGGGCCGGGTCAATTCGATTTCCGCTTCAAAGTAGTAGTTGGGGTTCTTTTCGGGCAAGTCGAGAAGCAGCACTCCGCCCCCTTCGTCACTGCATCGAAAGACCCGTTGTGCGGCGTCCAATTCCCACTTGCCGGATAATTCCTTCGCGCGACTGAAAATACCTGTATTATTCTGTGGCTGCCGGATCGCGGCAATGAGTTCCGGCAACGGCCGTACGCCGATGGTGCCGTTGGTGCCCGACACCATCTCCCGGCCCACACCCAGTGCACCTCCGTAACCGCCCCAACGCTTCTTGCGTTCTGGCGTTGGATGCACGGTAAAAAAGCCCCATCCCAGGTGCCGCTGGCCGTCGGTCGCCCATCGTGAGGCGGCAGTCAGCCTTTTGGTGTGATAATGGCCCCTCAGTTCCCACGGTCCGTAGAGGCTCTCGGCCGTGTAATGCCAGGTGGGATAGTCCAACAGGGTCAGGTGCCAGCGTCCGTCTCGCTCGAATACTTGGGGACAACTGCCGTGCTTCCTTGACTTATCCTTGAAGATAGGATCGTGTTGTGTCCATGTCACAAGATCTTTGGATTTGAACAGTCCCACCGCAACGGCATTGTCGCTGGTGGCTTCGACCAGCATCCACCAGAGATCTTCCCGTTCATTATGGAACACGTAGCAGTCCCGAAACTTCCTCTTGCTAAGCTGATAGATATTGTTGTCTGCCTTGGCAACGAGCTTGCTTTCGGAGATGTCGAAATGCCAGGGATTGTCACTGGTAACCAGGCGAATTTGCTGCTTCGGTGCGTCCGTATAGAACAGGTAGAACGTGTTCTCGTAACGTATGACGGTGCCGGTAGCAATCCCTTTGCCGACTATCGCCGGTTCATGTTCGGCCCAATGGACAAGGTCGGTGCTCGTGAGATGGTGCACCCGTGTTAAATCGGCATTGAGCGTGTACAGATGCCATACCCCGTCCCAACACGCCGGAAACGGATCTCCGCATACCTTGCCTTTTCGGGGTATGATGAAGGGGTCGGCACTGGTGTCGTGTACTGCGACAATTGGTCTCGGATCCGTTGCCGTGGCTGGCGCCGTCCACAGCACTCCCGACATCAAGCAACACAACGTGGGTGTCATGACTATCTGTGTTTTTCTATTTGTCTTTTGAGTCATGCCTGTGTTTCTCCTTCTTGACGATTTCTCCGGGCCCGCGGCAGGGATTGCACTTTTGATTTGATTTCCTTGTCTTCATTTCAACCCGTAACGGTTGCATCGTCCCTCTTGTGCTGGCAACGGCGTAACGACCGGTTTCGGGGGCATGTCGCCGGAATACAACAGGGCCTCTTCGCCTTGCTTGAGATCCATCTCGTAGATTCCGTCGCCAAGTTCCCTCCGCGAGAACTCCCGCTTCCCGTATACACGAACAGGAGCGGGGAGATTCGGTTTGACGCGACAGGGCTCGCCAGCCAGGCTCTTTAGCCGTACCCATTGGGTTTGCCCATTCTTGTGCTCGGCGCTTACCAGAAACGCGCCCGGCGCGCGCAGGTTGTGGAAAACCGCGTTGGGCCATTGGTCCGGCACCGCCGGGAACACGCGGATGGTGGCCTGCATCTCGCCACTTGCCGGGAACTCGTCGTAACATTGCAGAAGCATCTCGTGGACGTTGTGCGCGGCGTAGACGGGCGTCTCCAGGCAGGGATTGCGTCCGCCATAGTGGTTCATGCTGTTGGGACAGTTGATCGGACTGCCCATGAAGCGGTACAGATCGCTCAGGGCCTTGTCGCCCTCGCCCAGAAGCGACCAGATTGCCGAGGTTCCGGTGAATTGGAAGGGGGCGATGTCGCCGCCGCCCTTGTTGACTGCGGCAAAGTTCCTGATCGATTTCTCCATCAGCTCACGTTCGGCCGGCGTCTTGCCGGTTACCAACTGCAGCGGGTGCATCATCTGCATGTGGCACCAATGACGATGGTGGCGGATAAACGGCATGCCTCGTCCGACCATGTAGCCCCTTTCGTCGGTAGGGTAGTCCACGAGATTCTCCAGAATATCACGGTACTTGGCCAACTCGGCATCGTCGACCCCCAGTCGGTTTCCTGCCGTCACCACGGCATGGCAGGCCCAACGGAGCATCGACAGTTCGTAATTGGCGTCCGGTGCATCGCCGTACTCGGGCGAGTGTGAGACCGGGGCATGGTACTTCCCGTCCCGCTTCGCCAGGCGGTGGATTTGGTAGTTCGCTGCACGACGCAGGATCGGATAGACGGTCTCGCGCAGCATGTCGTCCTCCATTGCACCGCGATAGATCAGCCAGCACGCGTGCATGGCCCACACCAAATGCCCGCCCGTGTTCTGAAAGCTCCGGGCGTCGATATCCATTGGCTGATACAGATCCAGCCCGGTGTTCACCGGTAGGTATGACGAATCCTCCTGCCACTCGACGGGCCGGACGTTCTTGATCAGGTTGTCGCGATGCCTGTCAATGTTCCGGATTAGCGATTGCCCCAGGTGCAGCCGGTTTGCCGTGGGGATCGGATAGTAGCAGTAGGGAATGTTGAAATCCCAGTGCGAGTCGGGCCACCGCGAGGGTGTCTGCCAGATGCCCGCCGTATCGATCATCACTCGGTCGCCCCGCGTGGCCGAACCGAGCTTGTACATCGTCGTCCAGTACACCGTCTCTACCTCCGTGTCCGGAACACTGACGAAACTGGCCGGGTAATAGGCATGCCACCAGTCGTAGTGTTTCTGTTTCCAGGCATCATAGGCCGGGCCCGTCAGGGCACAGACCTTCTTGACCACTATAACGGCCTCGGCGACCGGATCGTTCTGTTCTCTTGGCCAGCGGTTGGCAATGCTGACCACCAGACGCTGCTTGCCGTTGCCCGTCTCGATCATTCTCCACGCCGTGCAATGCCGCGATCCGCCAAGCATGTCCTGGATGCACACCTGCACGCCATCGACAGCCTTGACCACCGCGTCGGGATTGGGCAAGAACGGTTCCGTGGGATACCGGGAGTTGTACTGCTTCTGAACGCGCGGCAACTCTGCCTCGGTACGGGCGTAACCGCCGCGAGTGGGCATCGCGTTCTTATCCGGTCGCCAGGTGAGTTGAACCGGGCTTCCCCCGCCGGTCGCCTCGAGTTCCATGACAATGGCCATATCCTCGGCGTGGGTGAAGTGGCGGATTTTCAATGCGCCTTTGTCCGTGCTGATTGTCCCTGCGACTTCCGCGTCGTAATAGGACAATCGCATATCGCATCCCGTAGGCTTGCCCGCAGGTGAGAGGTAATACGACCCGATTTGCAGCCGCGCGCGGGTGAAACCGCTCATGCCCTGCGTCATGGGGCGATGGGCCTGCACGTCGCCGCGAAAGACCTGCGTTCGCACGGCGTTACCCTCGCACCAGAGCATCGAGCCGAGCATTCCGTTGCCCGTCCACGGCGCCTCCCGCCAGTTGCCCGGCAGGCGCTCCCAGATCATGTCGTGGCGCGTGAGGAAGGCGGGCCAATCGATCCGGGTTTCCACCACGCCCGAATCGACGGCGATTGCCGTCCCCGCTGAAAGAGATGATAGAAGCGCTGCGGCCAGTGCGACGGTTCGGAAACGTGACTCGATACGGGTCATGCTTGGGGTTCTCCGGATAGAGGCGCCATTGCTTCGAAGGCTCAATTCCCCAGATCGTCTTGTCCTCGCTCCGTCCCGGCAACGAAAAGCCGACTGCGGGGCGTCATCACAAATGCGAACTGCTCCAGCTTCACCGCATCCGCCGCGTCGCTGGTCAGATCCAATCGACGAATAAACCGATTCTCCGGCGCCGCGCACGCCACGAGCGCCCGCTCGCCGGGCCCAAGGCTGAGCTGGTAGTCTTTGGTTTCCTTATCGTGCCATGTGTCGTGCAGCGTCGCCTTCACGGTAACGCGCGCCGCCTTCGCCCCGCGATTGGCGAGCAACAGACCGGCCTTGCTCAAAACGTCCTTGAAGCCGCCGTACGTGGCCGTGCTGACCTCCTGATGTTTGCCGGAGAATCGCCGGCGGTAGGGCCCGTTGAAAGGCATTGCCTCGCCCAGCGTCGGGATCTTGTTGATGAAATCCGAGGCGATCAGCTCGAGCCGGTTGACGGGCAGCCCGTCCGCCGAGCCAAAAGCCTCCTTGCGGCGGGAAAGGAATAGCGATCGCTCGCCGTCCTTGCCGTAGGCCAGCGCTACGCTTGCGGCGCGCCTGCTCGATCCGGTGCAATCCCAGATGCCGGCGCGGCTCTCGGCAAGTCCTCGTTCGAGATCGCCTTGCCAACCCGCGGCGGACATGCCGGAGAGCGGCACCTTGCTTAGCTCCATCATGTTGCTACTCGTCGCGATGCGCGCGGTGCATCTGTCCTTTCCGTCCAAAATGGCGAGCCGCCGCCCGAGTTCCAGCAGGTCAAGCATCCAGGCGTCGGTCGACTTGCCCGTTACTCGCTCGATCTCATAGAAGTCGTCGTGGCTGGTGATCTTCGGCAAGGGGGACGCGTCGTCGAGGAACAGGTCGACGCACAGCCGGCTGAGATGTTCGGCTCGATGCAGGTAGGCCGCGTTTCCCGTCAGGTCGTAGGCGGCGAACATCAGCTCGATGGCGTCGGACATGTTCGCGCCCCACACGGCCCACTGCACCTCGGGGTTGATGCTCATGTAGACCTCGGCCGTATCGAGCACGGCCTGATGGTAACGCTCGCGGACGGCTTGCGAGCCGGTGCGTTTGGCTCGTCCGTACAACAGCAGAGCCTTCTCCGCGTAGTGCTTGCGATCTTGCCACGGTCCGCCCAGGATGTCGGGCCGCTCGGTGTTGTATTGGCCGTTATCCCGCCGGTAGCTCATCACGAGCCCGATTCGTTTCACGTCCAGTCGTTGCTCTGCCCGAGTGAGGAACTCGGCGTCGTTCTGGCGGCCGTAGTCACGCATCTTCGCCGCCAGTTCGGGGTCTTTCGACTTCATCAACTCGGCGGCGTCATCGAGGATATTCGCGGCGTACATGTACCCCTGGTACCAGACCCATTCCTGATACGAGGTGCATGGCGCCATCCGGCCCGTCTCGGGGTCGCGCAGACTCTCCCAACGATTCAGGATCGTAGCAATGGCCCGCTTGTACTCCGGATTGGGATTGGCCAGGTAGGCCTCGTTCCAGGTGGCGATCATCGAGGCTCCCGGCCAGGGGAATTCCATGCCGCGGCCCGGCCCGTGCCGGTTCGAGTGGGCATGGCGGTTGAAGTCGCCGGTCTGCTTGTCGGCGACATAGTGATCCCAGAGCCCCCTGGCATAGCGCTGCAACACGTCCGGATTCAGTTTCCAGAAGGGCCAGGGCCGATTGAATTCAAACGTCCCTCCGCCTCCGTCCTTGGCGACGTCCCAATACGTGTGGGTGCCCCATGGAAAAAGCCCGATCTCGGTCTGTGTATTCGCCATCCACCACGACGCCGTCTCGTCGGCCTCTTGCGCGTAACGAGGTTCCCCCGTGGCCTTGCTCAACTGATGGAGCAACTGCAACAGCGCCAATTGATCGAGCGGATCTGCATTGCCGTAGTTGCGGTCCGATGGGCGGCACTCGCGATCCCGCTCGAGCCCGGGCACGAAGGGCTTGCGCTTGACGTGGGGAAATGGTGGGGAAATCCTCTTGCCCGTGCGTCGATCCATCCCGGTCACGAAGAGCGGCGAGTGCACTTTGCCGTATCCGTCGCGTCCGTGCTCGATCATGTAATCGGCGTACGCCCGAACGATCTCCGTGTAGTGGTAATCAGCCTGCATCGTGCGCAGCTCCTGCCGCCGCGCACTGTTCGATGGCTCTGCCGTCGCGCCGCCCGCGGCAACGGCCGTGAAGAAGAGCAGCGACAGGTGCTTTATCGTTGAGATCATGAGAACGCCCGTTGGAAAGTGGCACAGCGGGGTGCGGTGTGGGTAGGCCGCGGCGGGCAGATGACACGTGACACCCACCATTCTCCGGTTCGGCACGATTGCCGTCAAGCCCCCAGAAACGCGGCGTTCTGGGGGCGCGATGCTCGGTCCTCGCATCTCGACCCCAGGCACCCCTGTGAATTTGGAACTACTGAGTTTGATTTTACGGCTCGTATGGGAAAGCTGTTAGCGCGAAGTTTTGCACATTCTGTCAAAAGTTTTATACTTTTTGCGGGCATCCCTGGCAGAAGGGCTCGCGGCAAAGGAGGATGCATCGTATGCGACACGTTGCGATCTTGATCGAAACTTCCCGGGCCTACGGCCGGGGCCTTCTCCGTGGCATTGCCCGGTACAACCGGGAACACGGTCGCTGGTCGACCTACTTCCAGCCTCAAGGACTGGGCGATCCGCCGCCGCCGTGGCTGGCCAAATGGCAGGGGGACGGCATTATCGCGCGCATCGACAATCGCCCTCTGGCCCGGGCGGTGACCCGTTCGCGTGCGCCCGTCGTGAACCTCCGCGGAACCCTCGGCGACCTCACGTTTCCGTTCATCGGCTCCGACAACGAGGAGGTCGCCCGCCTGGCGGCCGAACATATGCAACACGACATTCCGCAACATCACGACGCGGCCTGTCCGCAGCCGCCCGGTCAAGCTGCGCATTCACAAACCGGCGCCCAAAGGCAGGACACGCGCTTGGCCCTTCGCTTGTTTTAGGGTTAGTAGAAGCCTGGAAAAGGTCCAGGCTCGCCCAAACGGGAAATCCCAGCATAAGGTAACGATTATGGTTCGGTCTTTCCTCTTGTTTCTGACAATACTGGTCTTCGGTTTAGCTTTCAGCGGTGGAGTCTTCGCGGACACGACCGATGATGGGTTCGTTCCGCTGTTCGACGGCAAGACGTTCAAGGGCTGGTACGCCGCGGATATGAGCTGGTGGTCGATCCAGGATGGGGCGATCACCGGGACGATCACTGCCGAGAAGCCGTGCAAGAAGAACCAATACATTTTCTACGAACCCCACCTGTCCGATGACAAAGATTTGCCGCTGTTCGGTACGAAAGGACTAATGGGCGACTTCGAACTGAAGATCACGCACCGGATCACCTCGCCCCATCGCGTCAATGGCGGTTTTCAATACCGCAGCGAACACTACATGGATGGCGACTGCAAGGGATACCAGATCGACAACAATACGATGACGCCCTGGCTCGCACGGATGTACGACGAGTTCGGACGACATACGCTGGCGTGGCGCGGCGAGCGGACTCGAATCGACGAAGCGGGCAATCGAAACGTCGAGCGAATCGCATCGGTGCCGGAGAAGGCGCATTTCTCGCTCGACCAGTGGCATCAATACCACTTGATCTGTCGCGGCACGCAGATGACGCTCTATATTGATGGAAAGCTTGTCGCGGAGGTTTTCGACGGTCAGCCGTCGGCTGCCGATCTTTCGGGGCTCCTCGCGCCGCAACTGCACAGCGGGCCGCCGATGGTCGTCCAGTTTAAGGATATTCTCTACAAGCAGCTGACGAAAAGCGATTGGCCGACTGCGACTTCGGTAGCAGCTCCGGCGCCCAAGCCTGACGTGAAGAAGCCGGCACTGACCGACAAGACGCTCGTTGCCTGGGTTTGCCCCTCCACGCTCAGCCAGAAGGGTGGAAGCGTGCTGACGGTTCAGTCCGGCCCGGAGTTCGACGGGATTGTTTTCGCTGAAATCATGCCCGCGAAGTGGATGGTCGGCAGTCATTTCTATCAGCGGACAAACAGGGAACAGAAGGATTATCCGGCCGTTAGATTGACCGACGGCGAGTGTTACCAGATGGCGATTGTCTACCAGGGCGACCGAATCACGCTCTACAAGGATGGCGAACCGATCGACTCGTACGCGAGAAAGAACATCAACATTCTCGGCAAGCCCGATCTCCTTATTGTCTTTGGCAAGCGGCATCATGGGCAGAACGGGAACGACTTCTTCCAAGGCGCGATCGATGACGCGCGAGTGTACCCGAAGGCCCTGTCGCCTGCGCAATTGAAATCCCTCACGCCGAACGAGCCAACGCCCGGCCTTGATCCGACCGTGTGGTTCGATTTTGCAGGTGATAAGATCACCGACCGTGCCGGTGCGCTCAAGGGCATAGCAGCGGTCGGCCAGCCGAAACTCGTCGGCGGTAAGCTCGTGCTCAGCGACCGCGCCTTTTTCTACGCCGCGCGGACACAAGCGAACCTAAAGGGAATGGTTCCTCCGCCACCCGGTCAGCCGTTTGATATCTCACGCATCGACTCGTACGACTGGCCGACGATGCCGGAGGATCCGCCCGCCGCGTGGTCAGTTTACCACCTCGCCCATCCCGGCCCGGGTATCGGTATGCCGGGGGATCCGAATTGCGCGTTCTTCTGGAAAGGCCGATACCACCTCCACTATATCTATCGTAATGCGGAAGGTTACGCATTCGCGCACGTTTCCAGCACCGACATGGTCCATTGGCAGTGGCACCCGACGACGCTCACCCCGAGCTTCACTGGCCACGGCATGTTCAGCGGCACCGCCTTCATGACGAAAGAAGGCGAGCCCGCGATCATCTACCACGGCCAAGGCTCCGGACGAAACGTGATTCACTCCCCGCTCGACGATCACATCCAGCGTTGGGCGCGACCGAAGCCGGTGGTTCCAAGGGCGGCCGATGGCAGCGTCCCTGAAATGCGGCATTGGGATCCTGACTGCTGGCTAAATGGCGACATGTACTACGCGCTCTCCGGTGGAAAGAATCCGCAACTAATGAAGTCAAAGGATCTGAAGAACTGGACTCATCTAGGTGACGTCCTTCACGAGGACTTCCCATCCGACCTCGGCGTGGAGAAGGGTGAGGACATTTCGTGCGCGAACATGTTTAAGATCGGTGATAAGTGGATGCTCCTTTGTATCAGTCACCGTTTGGGTTGTCGCTATTACTTGGGCGATTTCAAGGACGAGAAGTTCCTGCCGGACTTTCACGCGATGATGAACTGGAAAGGCTGGCAGTTCTTCGCGCCCGAGTCATTGCTTACGCCCGATGGGCGGCGTGTGATGTGGGCGTGGTGCAAACTGGACCAGCCTGGCATGCGGACCGCCATCCAATCGCTCCCGCGCGAGCTGAGTCTGCCAGAGGACGGTGTTCTGCGGATCAAGCCGCTACGGGAACTCGAGTCGCTCCGATTCGATGAGAAAACGGAATCGGACCTTACCGTTTCGGACGGCAACCCGCTTCTGCTGAAACAAATCGCCGGCGATGTACTGGAACTGGAAGTTAAGGTTGCGCCAAACGACGCAACAAAGTTCGGGCTTACGGTTTTCGGAGACAAGGAGAACCAAGCGGGCCTCCCGATCAGCGTCATTCCCGGTGAAAGGATCCTCCAGGTCGGCGATGTTCGGGCACCGTTTGAGCTAAAGGAAAACGAAATGACGACATTTCGCGTCTTCCTCGACAAAGCGATCGTCGAAGTCTTCGTCAACGACCGCCAAGCGGTGGTGACCGCGCAGACGCATCCGGCGGAGAACATTGGCATCGCACTTTTTGCCGAAGGGGCCGACATGAAAGTACCATCCTTGACCGCCTGGAAGATGAAAACCCCGATCACGGCAGACAACTGCAAGGTGAAGTTAGAGGATTAGATGATAGGTAACCTCCGATGGAGAAGTTGATTGTCGGTCTCTATTGGCCAGCCTTTGTCTCTGCTTGCCTGCCCTCTTTCAAGTCTCTTGAGGTGGCCAGTGCAATAACCCGGCCCTCGTTTCCCACAGCGCAGTAGAAATGGTAGACCACGCCGTCGTGCTTGATGACCCAAGGCTTGTGGGCATACGTGGCGTCCCACGGCTCAGACGGCTCGATCAAGTGCGGCCCGGTCCATTTCGTCCAGTTCACCAGATCGTAAGAGCAGGCGAAGGTGTCGAACGCTTTGGGTTTCCAGAAGGCCCCGAAGTAGAACGACGTGAATCTCGGCGTGATCCGAGCGCGTCTGGGAAATCAAAACGAAGTCGCCCTTTCGCAATCTGCCGTGAATGTCGTTGTGTCCAAATCGCAATAGGAAGGGGTGCTTTGCCAACACCAGCTTCGCGGCAGCAGCGCCGACGATCTCCATGCCTGTGCCGACGAGTCCATGGGCCCCTTCGAACTGGTCTCGCGCCGCGAGGATCCGTCAGCCAAAAGCCGGCGGATCGGTGCCCTTAGGGCCTGTGTAGACCATCGCAGTCCCGTTCAATCTCTTTTAGCACGGCGATCAACAGGCAGTATCCGTTCCTGCTGACGTAGAAGTGCTCACCCTCGTCTCCCTGGTTGGTAGCAAGCACATCATTCAAGTTGTTGGTGATGTCCTGCCAATCTACGTCCGGTATCGCAGGTTCGGGGTAATTGCCCGCTTCGTCCACCAGTTCCCGCAACTCGCCTTCTCGTATTCGCCTACGTAGGTCGGCGAAAGAAATTGTCTCACCCCGGTCAAGTGCTTCGACTGCACGCATCATCAAGGGCCAGAGATCGGAAGCATAGAACGCCATCGACTCCTCCAGTGCTTTGTCTACCAAGTGAAAAAGAAAAAGGAAGTAATGTGTGACAAACCCAAAGTACAATCCCCCCAATAGTGGGCATTGCTCATCTCATTTCATGAACGATTGGCACCGCATTCCGTTGTCTTTCCATTCTTCGGACACCATGCCACAGAGCGTATCAAGTGTGATGGCAGAAAGCATCTCCCCGCCAATCCTGCATTCGATGACATCAGGTGACGCAATCTCGTCCAGATAACCCTTCGCTGGCCCTTCAGTGTAAGCCGACGCCCTTCTCTCGATGTGGACCCATTGGCCGAACGAACCTTCTCTCAGCCAAATTGTCAAACAGCTTCTTGCTTGCTGGCATTCGGATGCCAAGCAAACCATTCGTCTTGTACATCTATCTGCTGGTTCTCACCTCCGTCGTCATTGAACATAAACAAAAGACTGATCTAGAATAGTCGAATTAGTGGGACGGGGAAACGTCCTTCGCGACATACTTTCACCATTCGGGATGCTGCATCATATCCTCCGCGATGCGACGCAAAACGCTGTTGATGCTCTTCGTGACTGCTGCCTGAGACACTCCTTCCTCCGCACCGATTTCTTGATGCGTCTTGCCTTCACAAAAGCACTTGATGACTCTCTCCCTTTGCTTCGGCGAGCAGTACTTGTCGAGATAAGACTGAAACATGATTTCGGAATCGACGTCCGCGGCCTTCTCGTCACGCACGAGATCGCGAAGTACTCGCACACTTCCATCTTTTCCAAGTACCGGTGTTTCCAGCGATTTCCCCTTGCGCCGCTTTGCGGAACGATCCTCATCCTGAACGATCTCTGCCCATGACGGAAAGGCTTTCAAATAAGCCCGCCAGCGGCTCTCAAGATCGCCCTGTCTATCCTTCAGCCGGAACGCAACTACATGGAGCAAGAGATCGCGAGTCTGTTTGCTCATACCCTTCCAGAAGCCGCACAGGACCGGATCCAATGCCGGTACCAAGTGGCCGAGGTCCGGATGCGGCAGGTACATTAACAAGAATGCCCGCTTCTCCGCGGCCGTCATCTGCTCACGTAATCCACGGTACGCTCGGACGAACACGTAACCCAACAACAGATGATACATCCGAATGGCGTTGCGCATGCAAAGTCGGCCATACTCGCGTGCGAAAAGCATGTACTGCGTACAGGATATAATCTCACACCATTTCTGAAACCTGTCCGAATTCTCAATCGCTTCTTTAAGGCGCGCCACACGGAAGTCGTCGGATGGCTTGCGCTTCCGCACCTTCCCACGCCGTTCATACACATCCACAATCGTGGCAAGAAGTGCGTTGGCCGTATCTGTGCCGAGACGTTCGTCCACTATAGCCAGGCGCTCGTCCGACCGGAGTGCCAAGAGCGATTCCTCTCCGAGATCTTTGGCGATCGGTTGAAGATGACGGCGGACCTGGGCAATCATTTCGTCACATTGACTTAGATGCTCCTCGGAGCGTGCAAAATGTTTCGACGCATTCTCACGCTCCGCTGACAAGTCCGCGGCCTCAATGTCTGGTTTGTGAGGCGGTTTTTGCCCACGTCGTTTGGGTTTGGGACTCGCAAGGGATAAACCGAATACCTCAAACAGGATACCACGGGTGAACTGTAGTGGCTTCGACTGCTTGCTGCCGACTGTAGCCTCGTTCCCCAGAGCCCGGTTTACGTCTGTGATGAGCTCGTGCAGTTGTCGCAACTGTCCTTTGACATCGTGATCGAAATTCAACAGTTGCTTGAACGATTCCTCCATTTCAATCGCTGGCTTGAGAAATATCGCCTGCTCAATCAAGTCCGTGGTCGACTCGGCACTGATGCCGGCCATTTTCAATAGCAGTTCCACATTAGTCAGATCCCGGAACTCGGGTTGTTGCCGAAGTTCGTCGAACGTATCGTACTTCCTGCGCTTGCCCGACGATCTCTTTGATGCGCTGAGGCTCGACAGAAGGAAGGTTCTGCGCCGTCTTGGGTCGACATGCGACTTGGTATCCTGAAAGAAAATGGCCGAAACCCAACGCTGACAGTGAAAGTAGGCACTTGCAGGAACATACATGTGGGCCGCTACAAGCCGTGTGGCAATGGCGTCGATAAAATGGGGGCGGCCGTTTTCGAATTCCGGAAGGAACAGTCGCAGACTGTGTTTTGTGGAGGTGCCACTGGCGTTCGGAACACACAGTACATATGGGCGAACCAAGAACCGAACGGCGACGCCTAGTCCCGGCAAAACGTCTGGCACCACAATCGTGTTCTGCGAGGAAGAGTTCTTCATTGCCAGAGTTGCCTGGAATGCCTACGAGACCTTTGTTGCTTCTTGGACGCCTTGATCGACGAGCGACGGACGGACAGAAGCACGATCGTCATTGATTGGGGCGGGAACTCGACGACCGCGAGCTGGGGCAGCTACAACGGCGTAATTTATTATAACTCTGAAGGCGTGGGATGAGAAGTGTGACGGCAACTACCAGTGCGACAGACATGCTTGTCGCTTGTCCTCGGTGATGAGGACAGGGACGGTTATGAAGATTCCCGCCATGTCAAGACGTGCGCCTCACACTGCCCCCACCTTCGGTGGGGGTAAACTGTTCGGGGTCTCATGATCCAGGATTGGCTCCTCCCGCCGCGTATTGTCTTGGTGCCGAGTGGCGTAGCGCTGCAAGGCTTGGGGATGCCGGGATCGAGAGAATTCTTTGGAACATGGGGTTATGAAAACGGCCGTTCGTTTCCAATTATTATCTGTGGGCGTCCTGCGGTCCTCCACTGTTCGGGGGGCATCTCGCCGACGGGGACTGAGGGATGAAAGAATGGGGCCGAAGAACGGGCGTTGGTGAAAGTTAACGAGGGCGATTGAAAGTCACTTGCACGCTTGAATGCGGGCGGCCGACATTCTTTTTGTCCCAACAGCCCTCAAAACAAGGGTGAAGGGCCGCTGGGACAAGAATGTCTTGAGGGTTACGTCACGGGGGTAATTGTCGCTGAGGCCGAAAGTGATTGTCGCTCAACAGACGTGATCGGGCGGGCTAACCTGTAATTCTCACACGCCCTACGACAGGAGAACATCGCAATCGCATCTACTCCAGACGAATCTCACAGGCCCCTCCGGCCGCCCCGCTTGAGTTCCTCCTCCCCTTCGCGGGAGGCGGCGTCTGCCATTGCCTCTGAAGCTGAAGCGCCGTCTGCAGCAGGTAACGGCACCCCGGCTGTCCTTGAAAGGTCTTCCTTCGAATACCATCTCCAAGAGTACACCAGACATTTTCAGCCTGAGGGTCACCTTGAGTTGATGGTAGTCCGCGACCTCGCGCGACAATCGGCGTTGATGGAGGTGTGGGGCGAAGGGGTGGCTGCCCTCCAGCGTCAACGGGCCCAGCGCTTGCAGGGACTCGTCCTTCCGGAAGGTGGCGAGGACGTTGACCTGGAAGACGTCTCCTTGGCGGCAGCAGTCTCTGCCCCCGATGTCCAACTTGGCGAAATCCACGGACAGCGGCGGTCCCGCGCGTTCTATCGGGCACTGCGTACGCTGGAAGAGTTGCAGGAACAGCGTAAAAGTCGCGAGGTGGAGCCAGACCATACAGTGCCGACAAGTCGTTTCCTTACGGAAATGGCCTGCTTGGCTTACCTTCTGAAACGATTCGAGCAAGGGTGCTATCGATGTCCGCGGTGCGGTTGCGGTCATGGACATTTCATCAAAAGTCGGCGGTGCTGGGAGTGCCGCGACTGTAAGCGGCAGACTGGACTGAGGTCCGGCACAGTCGCCGCCGACTCGCCGTTGCCCCTGATGACTTGGTTCGAGGCGATCCGTCTGTTGCTGTTGCGACCCACGTTCGGAACCACCGAACTGTGTATCAGATTAGGTATCAGTCGCTCGACCACGGTGAGGAACATGGCCCGCAAAATCCGCGCGGCCATGACCGAGGAGAACGCCAGCGAGTTGTTGGCCGGGCTCGATGTGTACTTCGCCCAGTGCGCAACTACGATACCTGAGTCAGGTGCGCCGCAGGACAGAAACATGGTCCCAGGTTCCGAGGGCATCCAGGTGTCACCGGAATCGGACGTAAATCCCGTCGACATCAAAGGTTAAGGAGACGGTCTTAGACTCCAAGACATAGGGCGCGCAACCTGACCGAGGTGTCGCCCAGTTCATTCAAGTGTTCAATGTCCAATCCGACAAGGAGGAAAACGCATGTCTACTAATCTGTCACTTCCAGGGCCGGGCGGGGCTGAGCCCGAGAAGATCGGCAACGAACAGACGTCAGGCGAGGACCACGGTGAACGAGCCCGCCGCCATCACCAACACTCGCAGAAACGAGCTATCCCGAGCGAAGCGGACTGCTTGTCGGCCATCGCCCAGGTGGCCGGGCTGGCGGCGATGGGGTTGCTGAAGCCGGGACAGGCCAACGCCGTCCGCAACGCATACCGAGACATCCTCATGCATCACAAGGCCAAGGCCAAGGAGGTTGAAAAGAGCCTCTCGAACTCCGACGTCTTGGATTTGTTGCGGACGGATCCGAAGCTGCTGGACCTGTTGGCCCCTCTCTTGACCGGTGAGCAACTCGATATGGTGATGAACGCTGGTTCGGAGGATGCGGATGGGTAAGCTTGAGTTTTGTGAGCACTTTGTTCACTTGGGCGAGGAGCTGATTTCGTTTAAGGATCGGCCCTACTTGCCGGCGGTCTACCGTTGTGACAAACGCAACCTCGTCCTGAGGTGCAGCAGGCAGACGGAAAAGTCGACCTTCCTCGCCAATAGTATCATCTATGAGGCCTGCACGAATCCAGGCATAACAATGCTCCTGGTTGCACCCCGGTTCGAGCAGGCCCGCACATTCTGCCACACCCGCTTGCTGCAATGCCTGGATAACAGTCCGTTGCTTCGCCGGAAGCTCGTCGGTTCGAGTACTCGCCAACTCCGCATCACTCACATGACCTTTGCCAATGGATCTCAGCTCTTCGTTCGAGCTGCTTTCCTGACCGCTGACAGTTGCCGCGGCCTGAGCGTTCGGCGCCTGTACATAGATGAATACCAAGATATCGCGGCGAACCATCTACCGGTCTTGCAGGAAACACTTTCTCATGCCGAAGACGGCCGCACGATCCTCGCAGGGACGCCGAAGACGATTGACAATCACCTCGAGTTGATGTTCGGTCAATCGACCGCCAACGAGTGGACACTCCAATGTGAACGATGCCAGAAGGGGGTGATCCTCGATGAACGCAGCTTGGGACCACAGGGGATTATTTGCCCCGACTGCTCTGGATCGCTCGATCCGAAACAGGGTCGCTGGGTGGCGCGGAATCCCACAGCGACCTGGGGTGATGGATTCTGGATTTGTCATCCGATGGTGCCGTGGTTGAACTACGACGAGATCGTTGATCGCCAACGAGTTTACGACATCGCGAAGTTCAAGAACGAAGTGCTCGGGCTGTCCACCACCATCGGTGATCATGTCGTCACGCGGGCGGAACTTGAAGCGTGCTGCGGTCAATACGCGATGGCACACTCGCGGGACGACGTTCCGCGTCTTGGACGCGACAAGCTGATTGCTGGCATCGATTGGGGAGGTGGAGGCATCTCGCAGACTGTGCTTGTGATTGGATTCATGCGAAGCGATTATCACTTCCAGGTATGTCGCTTCGAGCGTTTTTGCGCGACCGAAGACCCGGATCGAGTGCTCGACGCCGTTGCAAGGCGCTGTGCCGATTTCCGCGTCCGGTTGATTGGTGCTGACGGTGGCGGGAACGGCCACGTTCTGAACCGCTTGCTGCTAGACCGTCTGCGGCGCAGTTCCGGTCTGTTTGCGATACTATACTCTGCCGCTGATCATGAGCCTCGTCAGGACGGCGTCTTGATCAAGTGGACGGTGAACCGGTCGGCGACGATTGGCGCGCTGTTCTCACGAGTCAAGAAGGAGAAAATCATCTTTCCCCGACTACAGGATTGCAGCAGTTACCTACAGGAGTTTGAGTGCGAGATTGCCGAGTACGACGACATCAATCGGACGGTGAGATACACGCATCCCGAAACGCAACAGGATGACGCGATGCACGCGACGAATTATGCCTTGTTGCTTGGCATCTACAGTTTCTCGGGAGCTCGCAGGAGCATTTACGAGTGCTATTGAACCCAGCCTGCGAGTTCCGTCTTCTGCCGAGGTGCTCCGGTGATACCATAGAGGCGAGGAAGTTCGTGGATGACAGACTTTGTGTCCCAAACATGGGGATTTGACAGCTTTTGCGTCCCGGCCTTGACAAGATTTGCGTCTGAAGCGATCATAAGTCCTTATTCCGTGGGGCGGAGCTTGACAACTTTTATGTCCGCCACCACCCCTGCTTGGCGAAATCTGTCCGCAAATCGCAGCCCGTCACCTTGAAGAAAGGGAAATCCATGAGCGTGAAGAAGTTTGTATCCCCATTTCTAGCCGCAATGTTGTGTGCCGGGACGACAGTGGCGAACGTGGAAACGAAGGTCATGATTGGCGAACGAGGCAACAAGATCGCCTATGTCGTATCCGTTCCTGATGACTACGAGACCAGCAAGAAGGTTTATCCGTTTCTTATCCATCTTCATGGGCACGGAGGCCAGGGCAGCGATCTGAAGGGCATGGGCGGGCCGCTGGGAAGTTACTGGAGAGAGAACTGCGAACTAGTCGCAATCTTTCCTCAATGTCTGAAGGGCCTGACCTGGTGGCATCCGGAAATGCTCGATGCAATGATGGCGGTTGTCCAGCGGGAAGGAAAAAAACTGCGGGTCGACCCCGACCGGGTCTATATTACCGGTCAGAGTATGGGTGGGTATGGATCGTACAACATGGCGATGAGGTTTCCCGACGTCTTTGCGGCGGTGGCACCGATCTCCGGCGCGTCTGGCGGAAGTGGCTCGCTCGCCGCAAGCGCGGGAATCGCCCGCCGTGGAGCTGGTTCGCTCGACTTCAGGAGCGTTATCGTCTCCCGTATGTAGCAACGATCCACTCGGTCTGCCGTCCGCGAAGCAAAGGAGTTACTTGAGGAACCGTATGCGGTAGTCCTGCACGTACGGATCTGTGGGAGCCCCGGGTGAGCAGTTAGCCTGATAAGGTTTTAACACTTCCATCGCCCTCCGTCGCCGCTCTTCGAGTTCCTCCATCGCCCTCCGTTGCTCCTCCATCGTCACCCGCCGCCGCTCGTCCGCTGCTTCGATGGCCAATTTGTACTCCCTGAGAATCTGGGCGTTCATTGTGGCCGCCTCTATTTCCATAGCACGGCTGACGGGCCGCCCGTTCGCTATCAGGTGATAGAAATCGACCCTGCCCTTGAACGTGGCCACGAGCCGCCCCCGTTGGAAAAATAGGAAAAAAGGAAAAATAGAAAAATAGGGACAGTCACCTATTTCCTGAAGGCACATCTCTCGAAAATGGGTGACTGTGATCAGAAACGACAGTTGCACCCTTGCTAGTCCTAAAACAAGCGTGAGTTTTGCTGTTCAATAGTTTGCGTCAACGTGGTTGTGGCGGGCGTGGATTCTCTGGCCAAGCCGATCATTGCTGGGCTAAATGAGTTCGGCTTGTCGGTCG
>Ga0180432_10002352_pt1 | contig 28420 bp, 35 predicted proteins | sample SS_ome_10_FD_132414 | JGI IMG/M metagenome (GOLD analysis project Ga0180432, IMG submission 132414) | Hypersaline lake sediment archaeal communities from the Salton Sea, California, USA - SS_1_MS_2 metaG | ecosystem: Environmental > Aquatic > Non-marine Saline and Alkaline > Hypersaline >... | reverse complement strand
TAACTGCTCAGCCTGGGCTTGTGACACAGAGTTTCACAGAGAAACGCGGAGAAAAAGATATTTTTGTTGTATTCTCTATGAATCTCTGTGCCTTCTCAGTCGGATGTAGTTTATCCGCGTTCTCTGTGTTCAAACCAGAATGGCCTGAGCAGTTACCCAGGCGCAACATAAAAGTCGCGGCTACGGTGCACCCGTCCCGGTGAACGAGCCTACCCTACTCCACATAGATCTCTACCCGCTCGTTATCTTGCTCATCCACGACCTCGACCATCTTGCCCGTCATGCCGCTGGTGAGCAGCTCTTCCAGTTCCTGCGTGTCAAAGCCGCCGAAATCGGGGGCGAATCGTTCTGCTATGCGCAAGCCCGCGCTCACCAGCCCCATCGGGATCGTCACGTTGACCTTGGCCGCGCCAGAGTCCAGGTCGGTCACCTGGACGCGGAGGTAGCGGTTCCCGCCTCCTGCCCACGGCCTGTTGAATTCGGCGCGCCGGCTTCCATCCATGGCCCGCAGCAGCGTGGTCGCTTCCTCGGCGCTGATCTTGCCCTCCTCCAACATCTGGAGTACCTTTAGTCGTTCTTCTGGTGCATTTGCCATTTTCTGTGCCTCCTGCTAGAAACATCTTTTTAGAAAACCCAAACCCGGCCTCCGCTGTTTCTCGTAAATGAAGAACCTGAAGGGGTTTTGGGCGCTAACCAAAACAGACTTGTACTCGCCCGCCGTCCTCGTCGTCCACCTTCACGACGAAGGGATAGCCTTTGCGCAGTTCTTCCTCCATTGCCAGGAGCAGTTCGTCCACTCCTATCTCGTCGAGTCGTGGCACAAAGAACTGGGCGATACTCATTCCCCAGGCGACGAGTCCCAGCGGCAAGGGGAGAGCAATAGTGACGTTAGGACCATCGGCCTGCCGCACACGCACGTAGAGCCAGCGGGCGCGTTGCAGCCACCAGCCCAGCATCATTCCCAATATCCCCAGCACGAAAATCAACCAGGCCCAAACCAACCGTCCGGTGGCAGCGACCTCGCCGGCGCACGATGAGGCCAGCAGCCACCCGCCCCATGCCGCCAGAGCCACCCCTACCCAGAACGCGGCCTGCCACAACCAGCGCGCCACCGCCGGACGTGGGGCAGTGGTGAGGGCCGGCAATTCGGGCGATTTCGCCGCCGCCGCCAGGCGTCGCGCTCCCTCCTCGACGCTGATCTCGCCTCTCTCAATTGATCCCAGAATCAGTAGTCGTTCTCCCATCATCTCCTCCGTCGTTGCGACTATTTTTTCCCGTAAATGATCCCAATGCGCCCGAGCATCATGGGTAATTTCAGCGCCTGGGGGATAAAGTCCGAGTTGCTCGTATCAACAAATGCGACTTCCTCAACGCCCCAGTCTCTTATCGCTTCTAGCAGAGCGCCAATCTCGCCGTACACGCTTTGCAGGAGGAACAGGTCTTGAAAGGCAAACCGTCCTCCCTTTTTGACCACCCTCAAGGCTTCTCTCACGACAAGCTTTTTGTCTGGCACGTCCTTTACTTCGTGAAACACGAAATTGCTCACTGCTGCGTCAAAAAACCCGTCTTGGAACGGCAGAGCAGAGGCACTCGCTCTCTGAAAAGTCACCCGCTCCGCGACCCCTTCGATCTCGGCGTTTCCCTGGCAGACTTTTTTCGAGTATTCTCACAGGCCGCCCCAATAGTCTATCCCGACGACTTGAGCGTCAGGATACCTGCTCGCCGCCTCAATCGCGAGCGGTCCGTTTCCGCATCCAATGTCGAGCACGGTCCCTTTGCTGTTCCAAGCCAAATGGTCTAACACCAAATTTCGAACTTGGCTCTGGATACTCCCACCATTCGAGGAGAATTTGTAGCGCGCATACGCAAAGTAGACAAACGGCAAGAAAAAGAGTACCGCCCCGACGATTGATATTGGGAAAGCAAGGGATAAAGCCAGGAACAGGCCGCTCATTGCACCTGGGACGTAGAGCAGTTTTGTGGACACCCAATTGCCATAGTCCGGTCGTTTCACCGTTCGCTCGTCCATCGTCAAATCTCCCTTGAAATTTCTTGCAGTGTCGGTTCTAGTGGTGCGCTTAGCCCTTGCGCGCCCCGTGGCTCGAGCCGGCGTTGCAATAAGGCGAACGACCCTGCGGCCACCAGGCCCACCAGCCCGCCTGCGTACCAGACCCAGCGCGGGTCAAAGTTGTCCATAACCAGCCCGGCCAGGAGCGGCCCCACGGCCGATGGGATCACCCAGCTGAATCCAAAGACCGCCATGTACCGTCCCCGCATGTCCTCCGGCGCTAACTCGGCTACCAACGCCTGGGAGGTCGGAGCGGTCAGCAGCTCACCGATGGTGATGATGACCATCGCCGCCAGGAAGAGAGCGTAGGCCGAGACAAAGCCGTACATGCCGAATCCAATCGCGTACAACAGCGTGCCCACAGCCATCACGATCAATGGCCTGTACCTGGCGATCCGGCGCGTGACGTAGAACTGGAACAGGACAACCATCGCCGCGTTGAGGCTCAGTATGTAGCCAAAGCCCTGCTCGGAGACCGAGTGAACGTCCCGCAGGTAGACAGATAGCGTAGTGTTCATCTGCATATAGACGGCGGTCATCAGGATACAGGCTCCAATGAACAGGACAAAGGCGCCGTCTCGCAAAACGTCCCGGTAGCCGCCGAACATCTGGGTCATTGTTTGCTCAGGTTCACCCTCGCGGAGGACAGGCCTGGTCTCCCGAATCGCCAGGGCCACGATGCCGGCGGTGATCGTGCTAGCCACTGCGTCGCAGATGAACAGGAGCAAATAGGATTGGGCGGCCAAAAATCCTCCAATCGCCGGTCCGATGACTACGGCGAGATTGACGACCACCCGCAGGAGTCCGAATCCCTGGGCGCGCTTTCTCTCCGGCAACAGGTCGGCGACCATGGCCTGTTGGGCCGGGCCGCCAGCGTTGCCGAAAAGTCCAATGAACAGCGCGCCGACGTAGATGAGGTCGATAGAGTTCACCAATCCTATCATCAAGTTGATGAATGCGCTGATGAGCAACCCAAAGATCAGCATGCCCTTGCGGCCCAAGCGGTCGGTCAGCGCGCCGCCCAGCACGCTGCCCACGATGCCCGAGATGGAGACCAGTCCAAAGATCAGGCCCACTTCCGTCATGCCCACGCTGAACTTTTGCGTGATGTATAGCGTCAGGAAAGGGAACATGAGCGCCCCGCCGAGCCGGTCAATGAACACACCCAGGATAAGGGTCCAGAACTGGCGGGGATACTCGGCATAGATATTACGGGTATGCTTCAACGACCTGCGAAAAAAGTCCATCTCACTCTCCTACCGGATGTCGTTCTGCGCGAAAAGTGTGACGTGTCGCTCTACTCCACTTCCACCCGGACAGGCACGGTGGTTGCCTCCCGCGCCTCTCTCTCGACGGCAGAGCGCCCGCCGTGATTCTGTTCGATATTCACAATCGCTGGCATAAAGAAACCGGCCAAACCGGTCAGCCCGCAAAGCACACCGGCCGTCACGTACCACACCTGTATGCCGAGCCAGTCGGTCACCGGGCCGGCAATCGCCAGGCTAAAGGGCGAGGTGATCCAGAGCAAGCTGCTCACCAGAGTCAATACGCGCCCTTGCATCTCTGGAGCGATCGTCCCCTGGAAAATCGCCATGATCGGCCCATCTATGAAAGGGATCATCAACCCTACCACGAACATGCTTACCAGCGCCATCTCAAACCGCCCTGCTGGCGTCAGTCCCAGCACCGCCAGGCCCAGGCTCAGCACGATTATGCCCGCCAGTGAGGTATAGATCTTGCGCCGAAAGCCGCCCCACACACTCAGGATGAGCCCACCTATCAGGATGCCCACGCCCACGACCGATTCGAGCAGGCTCAATTGGTTCGCGCCGCCCCGAAAGTGATCACTCACCAGAAGCGGCAGCAACGAAAAGGCCGGGGTCAGCGCGATCTTGAAAATCATCGCTGCTCCCATCAGAACCATCAGCCCCGGCCAGCCCCGGATATAGCGCAAGCCCGCGCGCAGGTCGGTCCAGACGGATGCCTTTCGAGCTTCGCTTTCGCCCGTGCGTGTGGGCTGCGGCACGTGGACAAAGAGCAGCAGCAGAATGGCGAGCATCGCCGTACCCACGTCCACCAGTATGACGTGGTGCAGCGACAGCATCCCCATCAACAAAGCGCCCAGAGGCGGACCGACAATGTTGAGCGCGCCGTTCAAGGTTTGGTTGAGGCCGGTCACGCGCGTCAGGTGTCGCTTGGGCACCATCAGCGAGGTCGAAGCCTGCATCGCCGGCCAGTGGAAGCATCCTCCTACCGCGCGCACTACCATTATGACGTAGACGTGCCAGACCTGTATCGCATCTGCCCAGAACAAGTAGGCCAGCCACACCGAGGCCAACGCGATCATGCCGTCGGCCACGATCATCACGACACGCCGGTTCCAGCGATCCACGTACGCGCCGGCAATGGGGCTGAGAAGTACCTCCGGGATCAGGGCGACCATCGTCGCCGTCGCCAGCACCGTCGCCGAGCCAGTCAACTCGGTGAGCCACCAGACCAGCGCGAACTGGACGACACGGCTGCCCAGCAGCGAGAACGCCTGACCGCTCCAGATGGTGAAAAAAGGTATTTGCCATTTCGATTTCTGTCGCTTCATATTACCCTATCCCGAATCAACGAATCCCAAATCAATCAGCGCCCTTCCATCGCGGCCAGGAGACTCGCCGCCTGCTCTGGGGAAATCTTGCCATCTTCGACCAGCCGCAGCACGCGCAGTCGTTCCTCATCGGACACAGAGGTTGAACGCGCCCGCCGGCCGCTGGCCCGCCGCCAGCGCCGCTCGGCCCGTTCTGCCCGCAGGCGCGCCCTCTCCGCTTCCTGTTCCGCCTTTTGACGGGCTTTTTCTACCTTCTCCGCCCGTCGGCGAGCATCTTCAGCCGTTCGCTCTATCTGGCGCTTGACCTTTTCGCCGTCTATGTAACCTAGGCTGTCTTCCAGACGGCTCTCCAGCTCCACCATCGCCTCAGCGATGCTGGCCTCTATTTGGGCCCCCAATCCTTCCAGGTCGGCCATAGAGTCGAATGAAAAGGCGTGCGCCAGGCTGTCCTCCGGTCTGACGGGATGTAAGCGCATCTGCCCGCCAACCTGGGCCTCCAGGCTGGCCTCTCCGGCCCCCAGAACGATTTGCACCTCGTTCTCCATTTCCTCCACTTCCAGGCCGGGAACGCGCGAACGAACGGAGCCGCCGGCACAGAGATCCAGGCACAGGCTGGCGTCGGCGGGAAGGGTGACCGTCATGCTGCCAGCGGCGTTCAGGCGATGGGTGACACCGGGAGAGAAGGGCGGTCCCAGACGGACGTTTCCCCGCACGTGGTCCGCTGTCAGATTGCCCTGGACTCCTTCGACCGCCAGATTGCCGGACACCTGGTTCACCGAGAGAGAGCCTTCCACCCGGCGAATCTGTGCGTTTCCCCTGGTGATCTGTACGACCAGGTCCCCGGTCACCTGGCGGGCGCTCAGGTTGCCAAAGGTCTGTGTCAGGGCAGTGTGGCCGACCGTGCGCAGGCTCGTGTTGCCATGAACGTCACCGATGGCGATCGTCCCCTCTACACCTTCGACCTTTAGGTTCCCCTGCACCACATTGATGGTAAGGGAGGTATCTGGAGGGCAGGTGAGGAAGCAATCAACGCCGGTCTCGAGGGTAAAGGTCTCCCCCTCTCGCTCCAGGGTCACATCGTTATCCTCGCCCCGTGCGTGGATGGTGATCCGTTTCGCCTCCGACCCTCGCACCACCAGGTTGCCCAGACATTCGGCGACGGTGATGTGGGGCGTCGCCGAGGTTTCAACAGTCCGCTCGAACATTTTCCCCTCCTCTAGTAACTTGTATGGGCATCTTGTACCTCCTGCGCCTGGGCTAGTAGCCCTCCTGTAAAAGCCGGAGGGCCTCTTCCGAGGAGATCTCTTTGCGGGCCAGTTGCCCCAGGATTTCCTGACGATGCTCGTCGTCGGCCCCCCGTTCCTCACTCACCTCGTAGCCCAGGGCGCGGATGACGTCCTCCAGGCGACTGCGGACGGTGGGATAGGAGAGACCCAGTTCCTCCTCCACACAGTTGATCTTGCCCGCGCAGCGGAGAAAAACTTGTACGAAATGGAGCTGTTCCGGGGTGAGTTGGAAGAGCCGGCCCATAGTGAAGCGGCCCCCCAACTCGGTCCCGCAGTTGCGACAGCATAGCTGCGTGACCAACAGATCGTCGTGACAGACAGGGCACTCGGTAGGGACAGGGTACATTGCATCTTCCTCCTAAAGAAAATTAAGTTAACTATTAAGAATTATAATATATAACTTGATTTTTGTCAAGTGTTTTTGTGCGATGGGCTTGCGTTCATCTCAGCGAGAAATTCACCGCCCAGGTGCACAGAGCAAAGACGCAAAGAGCGCAAGTTTTTGGCTTTCTTCGCGCTCTTTGCATCTTGGCGGTTCAAATTGTTGCCTCCACGGTTAACCAACACTCAAGGGGGCACTACCCACGCGGGAGGCGCGTTTCGAGAGATTTGAATCGGCGTCAGGGAGGTAGCCTTAACCAGACCGACCCAGGTCGTTTTTTGAAAATGAGGATGGTCTGTTGTACACCGCCAGCAGGGCGGCGAGGGATAGGCGGCAGGGTAAGGGCCACTTGCGGGGGTTAGGTGACAGCTTACTCCTCGAGCCGCATCATTTGACCTTTGTGCAGCAGGGCAAAGATCAGACGCACGGCCCTACGCGCCGTCAGGATCAGCGCGCGCTTGTGCTGGTGCTTGGTGACCTCGTCGAACTTGCGTTTGTAGAAAGCAGCATAGTCATCCTGATTTCCCTTCAGGGAGTGAGCAGGCTTGGACGAACCGGTAACGCGGGTCGGGATGGCGCTCACGAGCCAGGTGGCGGTCGTCGCCCTCGGCGCGCCAGCGCAGCGCCTGGTTGGGGTCGTGCGCCCCTTTTTCCAGCATCCACTTACGTCACCACGACAACCTCAACGCCTGCGGTCTCTTGTATCGTTTCGGCCAGACGATGCACATCTCCCGAGCCAAACGCCCGCGGGGTCGAGCCGGCCCTCGGCGCGCCGATGACCAGCGCATCGGCGTCCACCTGACGCACGTATTCTTCAACGTTCTGCCACACCGGCCCAGAGAGGACGACCGTCCTGGTCGCCACCCCCTGCTCGCGTGCGCGCGCCTGCGCGATAGATAGCAACGCTCTCCCCAATCGCTCTAGTTCATCGGCCAGCGTCGCCGTCAGCGCTTTATCCACTGGGCCGGCAAAGCTGGGGTCTACGACGCACAGAAAGACCAGTTCCACGCCCCGTTCCTTTGCCAACGCAACTGCCCGCTGCTGAGTACGGCGGCTGACCTCACCGCCGCGCGTAGCGCATACGATGGGTCGCATTTTCTAATCCCCCTCTTGCGCCGACTGGCCGTCCTGAACGGCTGCCAGGATCATGCTCACCGCTTCCAGCCGGCGATCCACGTCAGCGGTTAGTTCTTCGTATACGTGGTCAGAGAGCAGCCCCCGCCGCAGCGCGTCGCTCATCGCCACCCGCTCCGCCTGCAACGCCTCTCGCCGGGCCTGCAACAGCATCTCTCGCTCCAACTCGGCGTACTCGAGGAACAACTGGTTCATCTCTTGCACCAACAACTTTTGATCCCGACTGTAACTGTCGCGCAGCCCGGTCCATATCTCGTCGGTCAGCAATCCCTCACGATGCAGACGTTCCAACTGGCGCAGACCCGCCCGAGCCGCGAACAACTGCCCCAGGCGCATCTCGCGCGCCACACGATGTTGTGGGCGGTCAATCAGCCCCAACCGCTTTAGCAAGAATTGGATCGTCGTTCCCTGGGCCAGCAGACTGAACAACACTACGCCAAAGGTCATGGATTGCAGCGTCTCCCGTTGAGCCAGGGCTTGAGGCAGGCTCAGGGCCAGCGCCAGACTGATCGCGCCGCGCAATCCTCCCCAGAACAGGACGTGTCGCCATTCAAAGGGTATGTGAGGGCGTCCTTTGCCCAGGTTAGCCAGCCAGGATATGCCGTACACCACCACCGCCCGGCTCACCAGCACCGCCACTACCGCTACCACAATCGGCCCCAGATTCGCCCACAGGTCCGGCAGATCCACGCTCAACCCGATCAGCAGGAACACCAACGAGTTAGCCAGGAAGGCCAGGTAATCCCAGAGATTGAAGAGCATGATCTTGGTCGTGGGCGACGCGCCAGCCAGGCCCACGTTGCCGCTGAGAAGACCTGCCATCACCACCGCCAGCACGCCACTGACGTGCAGTTGCTCGGCGGCCAAGTAGGCCCCATAGGCCAGCAGCGTGGTCAGAGTGGTCACGATCAGGCTATCGTCAATCCGAGTGATCAGTTCCGCCACCAGCCAACCCAACGCCAGTCCAATGACCGCTCCTCCCACAGCCACTCGCAGAAAGTCGAACACGCCGGTCAGTGGATCAAAGACCCCCGACAGGGCCGCCACCAGCGCGATCTGAAAGACCACGATGGCCGTGCCGTCGTTGAACAAGCTCTCCCCCTCCACGGCCACAGCCAATCGGTGCGGCACACCCAGAGCGCGGAAGAGAGCTATCACCGCCACTGGGTCACTCGCGGCGATCAGCGCGCCAAAGACGAACGTGGCGCCCAGCGGCAGTCCCGCCCCCAGAGCTACGATGCCCCCGACCAGCAGCGTGGTCAGGATGACTCCTGGCACCGCAAGCACCATAATGGGCGCCAGGTTGTCGCGCAACATGCGGAAATCCAGGTGAAAGGCGGCTTCAAAGATCAGCGGCGGGACAAAGATAACCATGATGAGTTCGGGCGTGATCTCAACGTCCAGCGGGCGCTGGATGGAGATGAACAATCCCACCAGCACCAGGCTCACCGTGTAGGGCAGGCGGATCCGCCGCCCGACGATGGCCACCAACGTCGCCACCACGACCAACAGTACTATGATGGTTTGGGTTCCTAGAAATTCTTCCATCTGATGCTCCGATTCCAGCGCGGTCTAGTCAGCGGGGCGAATCAGCAATTCGTGCCGCGCGAGCCTAAACCAAGACCTGCCCGAAATCTGCTGGCGTTACCCCCGGGCTCTCAATACCGTGCTCCTCGTAGAAGCGAGCGACCGCCTGCTCCGCCTCCTCCAGCCGCACCCCCTCCAGCGCCGCCTCCAGATCTGCCAGCCGTTCAGCCGGGTAGAAAAAAAAGTCGCCCGAAAGCTCCGCCTGGCGGATGATCCCCTCCTCCACCTGGATGGTGGCGCGGATCAAACCGCCGGTCGCTTTGTACATCTTGTGCCTGACCTTGACCCCCGCGCGGATCGTGACCTGCCGGCCCTCACGCCGTGGCCTACCTCTAAGCAGCCACTCGTCGCTGAGAAACTGCGCTGCTAACTCGTCCGTCTTGGCGCGCCACTCGTCGTCCACCGCTGTGTGCTCCTCCAGCGGGCCGAGCGTCTCGGCGAACTTTTTCCCCATCAGCGTCCACAGTTCGTCGGTCGGCGGCACGTGTTCGACCTCTCGCTTGATGGTCGAGAGGTTTTCATAGATCGTCTTGTAGACCTTGTCGCGGAACTTTTCGTCGGGCACCTTGAGCACGCGGGCCATCATCTCGTAGTCAAAGTCCACGATCAGGTTGCCCACAAAGATGACAAAGCCCTCGATCTCGGCCACGCCAGTGCCAGAGACCTTGCGGCTGTTGGCGACGATGTCGTTGACCGGCTTGTACTCGGCCGGGACGCCCAGCGCGCGGTATGCCTCGATGGGCGGCTGGAGGAACTTGCGATAAAAAGCCTCCTTGCCAGCCGGCACCAGGGGGTTATCCTTGTGGATGACGAGCTGCCAAAAGAGCTGCGCTCCATCCAGATAGACCGCGCCGCCGCCGACCTCGCGTCGAAAGACGGGGATGTCGTGCTCGCGGCAGTAGGCCAGATCCACTTCCTGTTCCGCGTCCTGGTGGTAGCCGATGCAGACGTAGGGCGAGCCGGGAGAGAGCAGGATCAATCCCTCGCGGCCCAGGCGGGGCAGGGCGTGGTAGAGCAGTTGGGAATCTTGCCAGGATACAGAGCCGAGACGATAGAGATTCATTCAGTGCGCCTCCTAGGGTGATTTCTGATTGAAGGATCAGCAAATTTGCCGAATTCGTACGGGTCGTGGGAGCACGCCAAAACACCTTGTACTGGCGAGTGCCCACGTCTCACCACAGAGACACAAAAATGTTCTATCTCAGTGTCCTCCGTGCCTCTGTGGTGAAAAAACGGTCTCTTCTCAAAAAGTTGGGGGAAAAGTAGGGCGGAATGCCATTCCGCCTACATTACCCCGGTTTATTGAGATGATACAAAAAACGATCACCTCGAATAGACATCTGCATACCTATGGTAATCATCAAAGTTACCAGGTCAGTAATATACCACATTCAGGCGACAGCACAAGGATGGCAAAAGTCCGGGCGCTGTTATCCAAGAAAAATGCTATCAGTGTGTCTTTCTCACGTAAAACTTGTGCCCTGCATACCGGGTCTCTACCAGCCGCCCTTGCTCGACCAACTCGTGGACGACGGCCCAATCCACCCCGGTTCGTCGTTCGGGTTGCGCCCGCGCCAGGAACTCGCTCACGGCATCCTCCCGCATCGGATGCACGGACGTGATGCTCAACAGGTCACTCTCGACGTCGCCCGTGAAAGCAAATTCATTCCCCTCGTAGCCGATCAGGTATTCCACCCGCTCGAGCCGTTCACTCAGGATTTGATAAGCCCGGTTGATGCTTACCTCATCGGGCGGCTGCACCCACTCTTCCGCCGGCGGCCTGATGGGAATGGACAGATAAGCGCCGTCGGGCCGCAGTTGGGTCAAAAAGTCGGCCACTTCCTCCAGGTGCTCTGCATCATCGTTGACCCCGGCTACGAGCATCGTCTCCGTCGCCAGTTCCCCCTCGAACGCGCCCGCAAACTCGAGCGCACCGTCGAGGATCGAAGCCAATCGCAGAGCGCCGTGGGGCCGGTTGACCTGGCGCCAGGTTTCTTCTCGCACCGCGTCCATCTTTAGAGAGACCCAATCCGCTTCCATCAGAGCCTCTCTCACTTCCTCGCGCCATACTAGAGAGCTGTTGGTTATTACGGCGACCTTGATTCCCAACGACTTTAACAGTTCGATCTCACGGCCCAGGTTGACGTCCAGCGTCGGCTCTCCGTCGGGCACAAAACTGAGATAGTCAATGAACTCGCCGATTTTTTTCGCCCTTTCGACCTTGTCTCGGACGTCCCGCAGGATCTCATCCGGACCGTAGAACGCCCCCCTCTCGACCCGCATCGTTCTGGTGCGCCCCAACTGGCAATAGACGCAGGAATAGGTACATATCTTGGGCGGAATGTTGTTGATCCCCAGGCTGCGCCCCAAACGCCTGGATGGAACCGGGCCAAAGGCGATCATTCGGCGACCTCCCGCAATATGTCGTTCAGCTCACCCGCCTTGATGTAGCCGACCACCTCGATCTCTTGACCGCTCACTCCCTCCACCTCGGCCACCGCCTGGCGGATGGAGAGAGCCAGCGATATGGCAATGGGACAGAGAGGGGAGGATGGGCGGAATTTGTAGCTCACTCGCCCCTCTCCATCCACCGTCAGTTCCTCGATCAACCTCATCCGCACCACGTCCACCCCCGTCTCGGGGTCTATGACGTTAGAGAGACGGGCCAGTATCTCCTCGCGTAAAGCAACTGGTTCCTTCATATTTCCCTCCCGGATCGCTCCTCAGAAAACAGGTGATCCCTGATCCGCGCCCAGATTCCTCTCAGCGCGTCCGCCACTTGGTCGTCCTCATAGTCCGTCACCGGTCGCCCCTGGACCATCGCCTCGGTCACTACGGTATCGTAGGGAATCCGTCCCACCACCCCCACCCCACGCTCCGCACAGAAAGCAGCGATCTCGTCGGCGCGGGCCTGGTTCAGGTCCGCCTTGTTGATCGCCACCAGCGACTCCACGCCAAAGTGATCGGTGGTGCCCAGGACGCGCTCCAAATCGTGCGCGCCAGAGACGGTCGGCTCGACCACGTGGAGCGCCATATCCGCGCCAGCGCTGGCAGAGATGACGGGACAGCCGATCCCCGGCGGGCCATCCACCAGCAGCAGCTCTGCCCCGCTGTCCAGCGCCCGCAGCCGGCCCTGTTGCTTGACCAGTGTGACCAGTTTGCCCGAGTTCTCCTGCCCGGCAAAGAGATGGGCATGGAAGAGCGGGCCAAAGCGGGTATCGGAGCGGAACCAGCGGCCGGCCAGTTGCTCCTCCATACGAATGGCATCGTCCGGGCACTGATAGTAACAGGCGGCGCAGCCCTCGCAGGCCAGCGGATCCACCCGGTAGGCGTAGGTGAACGGGGTGTCGGAGGGACGCAGCACTGCGTCGAACCGGCAGACCCCGTAGCAAGCGCCACAGGCAGTGCACGCCTCCGAGTCAATGATCGCCACCTGCCCGCCCATAAAATCGTGCTCCTCCTGCTTGGCCGGGTCGAGCACCAGTTCCAGATTGGATGCGTCCACGTCGGCGTCGGCCAGGACGACGGGTAATTCCTGAGAGGCCAGGTGGGCCAGCGCCGCCGCGACGGTCGTCTTGCCGGTGCCTCCCTTGCCGCTGAGAATCACGAGTTGTTTCATCAAAACCTCCTTGACAGCGAAATCAACTGGGTGTGTTTCAGATGAGTTGGGTAAGACCTCGGAGGTCTAAACAGCTACCAAGCTGAGCAGTTACCCTTAAATTGAGAATTGCTGGAGGTGACCGCCGCCTCGACGACAAGGGTCACGATCTCGCGTCCCTCTCATCCGTGATGATGTTCGTGCTCCAACGCGCCGCCCAGTTGCTCCAGCGCATCACCCAGCCGGGCGTTGGCCTCTTCCATCAGGCGAGCGGCCTCCAGGAGCGCATACTGCGCCGCGCCGGCCCGCTCCGCCCAGCCCCGGAACTCGGCAGCGTGCTCGCCATTGTGTTCTACCCAGTGGGGCAACAGCACCCGCAGCTTGTCAATCTCTTTCATTTTTCCACCTCTTCCAGGGGCTCTAACGACACCCGGTGCTTGACAAAATCAATGTGACGGATCCGGCCGGCTACGATCTTGGGTTCCTCGAAAAAAGCCGAGAGACGCACACCCCCCTCGACCGGCTCCAGGCCGGTCACTTCCTCCGCGACCATTTGGTCGCCCAGGTAAACTTTTGCCTGACACATACGATAACCTCCTTCACGGGGCCGATGTTTCCGATCAACCCGCTGTCCTAAACTCGGCGATCCGCCACCACAGTTCGATGAACTGCTCCTGATACTCTGGCAGCGTCTCCACCAGCGGCGTCCCCTCCGAGTACGCCTCGGCGATGCGCCGGTCGAGCGGGATGCGCATCAGGATGGGAATATCCTCGGCGGCGCAGTACTCGTCCACCCCTCTATCCCCCACACCGTCCCGGTTGACCACCACGCCGACGGGCAGGCCCAGCTCGTCGCGGGCCACCTCGACCGCCAGCCGCAGGTCGTGCAGGCCAAAAGGGGTCGGTTCCGTGACCATCAGTACGAAATCCGCGCCCCGCATTGCCTCGACGACGGGACAGGCGGTGCCGGGCGGCGCATCCAGGATGACGGGCCGGTCGCCGGATTCCGGCGAGACGACCCACTGCTTCAATTGGTGGATGATGGGAACGGCCATCGGCTCGCCCACGTTCATCGTACCCTGGGCAAATTCGACCCCATCAGCCCGCCCCCGCTCGATACTGCCTATCACGTGCAACACCTCGTCAATCGCGCCAGTGGGACAATTGAGGGTGCAACTGCCGCAGCCGTGACAGAGTTCGGGAAAGACGAGCACCTTCTCTCCGACCACGGCAATGGCGTTGTATTGGCATACCTCGGCGCAGCGCCCGCAATAGATGCACTTTTCCGGGTTCACCTCTGGGACCATCAAACCCACCTCACGGCGCTCCTCGATAGTGGGGTTGAGAAAAAGAGCAGCGTTCGGTTCCTCAACATCGCAATCCAAGAACAACAGATTGGCAGGATGCGGCTTGGCGGACAAAGCCGTAACGGATTCTTTCCTGGCCGTCCAATCCTGCCGCTCCGCTGTCATACTCAGCGCCAGATTGACGGCGACGGTCGTCTTGCCCGTGCCGCCCTTGCCGCTTGCTACTGTAATGATCATCTACCTGTTCCTTTTTGTTCTTCCCGGTAAATAGCCTCCAGGTGACGTAACGCCTCCTGATGCTCGATCTGGCAATCTGGACATCCTTGCAGATGTTCCACAACTGAGGGCAAGAGATCAGGGCCACCCAGAGTCAACAACTCGGAATAATACTCCAACACGGCGAAACATTCATCACAGGCCAGTTCCGATGGGTCTTGCAACAACAATTTCCATAATGGTTCCACCACACTCGACACTCGTGCACCTCCCGGCAAATGCCCATTGCGGTAAAAGTGACACGTCCGGAAAAAGCTGCTCCACGTGCGACTTTTGCCCTGATGCGTAAACCCCGCCCACCTGTCATTCCCCGAACATGGCTGCTCAGCCACCCGGCCTGGACTGTCAAACCAGTCCAGAGATTGCAACTTCCAACGGTTCTCGGCCACACACTGTCCCCGAGCCTCCTCCCGCCGGATCTGGCGATCCGGCGGGAGCGACCCAAGTTGCCCCCTCCCTTCACTCGCGCGTCATCTGTGCGCCGCACTTGGGGCACTTTTTCTGGTAACAAGGTTGGCCGACCGTGTGCGGCTCCCGATGCCCACACTTGGGGCAGACGCAATCTCCGCCCGGCCCGGCGGCGAACCCGCCGCCCATCCGGCCCGGCCCGCGACCACCGCCGCGACCACCACCACGACCACGACCGCTGCCGCGCCCCGTGCCACTTCCACGACCCATCTCACTCACCTCCTCACTTGCAAACTGGACACCTTTCCTTTCTGACCCCTACTGAACTGAATGTTCATCTCTGGCGGCCGCCGGAGCGTGTTGACCAGCGTGGCGTGCTTTGCCACTCCGATCAGCCGTCTTTTCACCTCGTCGGGCGGCTCCGGCTCAACGCGGATCGTTACCTCCAACGCGCCTACGCGACGGGGACGCTCCAACTCCTCGTACTCTAGCTCTAGGCTCACCCGCTCGAACGGAATTTCGTGCAAGCGGCAAGAGTTGACCACAAATTCGAGCACACAAGCGCCGAACGCCGCCGCGAACATCTGCGGCGCGCTCATCGCCGCACCCGCGCCCCCATCCTCCGGCGCTGCATCCGCGACCAGGGTGTGGCCCTCGGCGGTCGCCAGGAAACGCATGCCGTCTACGTGCTGCACCGTCAGTCTCATTCCGTTCCCTCCGAGAGCCAGGCTCTACAACAGGGCGGGCCAAAAGACGTCGTAGAGCAACAGGTCATCGCTCACGTCAAAGATGCGGTGCTTTGTGCCCCGTGGGACGCGCACGCTCACGCCCGGCTCGAGCCAAAACTCCCCGCTCCCCTCCACCCACATCCTGGCCTGCCCGGACAGGGGATAGAGAATGTCGTCCGAGTGCTCGTGGACGTGCTCCGGCACCTCCAGGCCACGACCGATCCGGACGAGCATACAGGTCACGTCCGTGTCCTGGGCCGCTCGAGAGACCAGTACTTTGATCCAGACGCCTTCCACCGTCGGATGCGGTTGCCACTCCAACTCCTCGACGTTTGTGACATGTTTCACGTTGCCATCTCCTTTACTTCCCAATCTCCAACGTGCTTCCGACCCCGGCCCAGATGAACGCCTCTCCGTAGGCCTCCTCGAACAACTCGCGAGCTGCGTCGCCCGAACAGTGGCAGGGAGCCACTCTTTGCACGCCCAACTGTTGGAAATCCTCGACGATGGTCGCTATCTGCTGCCTGCTCGCGCTGCCCAGGTGAAAGCCGCCCATCACCAGGTACACCTCCCCGCCCACGCTCTCTTTGGCGCGGCGCACCATCTCCACGACGCCGGGGTGCGCGCAGCCGGTGAGAACGACCAACGGATGTTGTTTATCCGCGCCGTCCGCAGTCTCTACCACCAGCGCCTGCTCGACGATGCCCGAACCGACCTCGCCGGTGGTGTGAACACCGGACAATATCTCCAGCGGCGCGCTCACCTCCACCAACTCGGTGCGGGCGCGCACACTATCCTTGAACGAGGCCGGGAACGCAGCCGGCGCGTAGACCGTCGGCCTGGCCCCCGCGTCCAGCAACCCTGCCAGCCCGCCGGTATGGTCGCCGTGGGCGTGGGAGAGCACGACGACGTCTATCTCACGCGGATCGAGGCCCAACTTGTCCATATTCCCCAAAAGCGTGAGGCCGTCGCCGCCGGTGTCGAAGAGCACCGTCGCCTCCCCTGTCTCCACCAGGCAAGCGAACCCCCAGGCGGCCCGCAGCGCCGGGTCATAGTCCCGCGCTCCCACGGGGGCGTTATTGTCGTAAACGATAGTGAACGTCACGCTCTTTACCTCCTCCGTGGGCGTCGGCTGCGGCGTGGCGCTGGGCAGCGGTGTAGATGTCGCCGTCGTTGCCGCCGCCGGTGCAGCCGTCGCCGCCGGTGGAAGCGAGGGAGTAGGAAGCGCAGTCTCCATCTGTGGCGCACACCCCGCCGCCAACAGGCTCCCCCCAACCATCGCCATCCACACTCGCCTCATCGCGGCTCTCCTCAGCGTCCGCGCCTACCACGGCGCCGCCGCCCGCGCCCACGTCCACCCCCGCGCCCGCCTGTCGCCGGATACGAGTTGTTCGCAGCGGCGCCGCTCTGCCGTGGGGATACTGCCGCCGGCGCGGTGCGTTGCGTCAGCCAGCGGCCCACTGCCTCCGCCACCGCCCTGGCCGCCCGAGCCAACAGACCCACTCCGGTAGCGACGGCGACCGCTCCGGCAGTCTCCGCCAAAGGACTGGGTTGGTACACACTGGGGGCCGGTCGCTCCGGCGCGGGGACCAACTCGCCCTGAACCACAGGCTGGATGGCCCCTTCCGGGCAAGCCTCAATGCAGACCTCACACCCCTTACAGAGCGCCTCTGTGACGCGCGCCTTGCCGCCCACCAGGGCGATGGCGCCGGTGGGGCACTGCTCGACGCACGCGCCGCAGCCGGTGCAGCGTCCGGCATCGATCCATACGGTCTGTCCATTCGACATTCCATTCACCTCCCTGAACTCGCCAACATCACAGCTCGCCATTCGCCATCCACGTGCGACCTGTGGTCGCCTATCATTGCGATGAATCCGCCACAGGGCAGCTTCGACTGCGACTGCGGCCACCAACGCGGAAAGAGCGTGGTTTGCCAGGCGACGCGCACGTCATCCCCAGCGACCGAGCGCAGCAACCGCTCGAGCTCGCCCACGCTGTAGAAATGCGCGGCGTCGTAGACCGTCGGTCGAAAGAGACCGGTCAGCCGGCGCTGCAAGCCGAGCACGCTCCGGCGGTTGAGCACACCCAAGAGCACTCCCTGTCGCGCCACCCGCAGCGCCTCCGCCAACGCCTCTCGTGGCCGCTCCAGGAACTCGAGCGTCGTGATGAACACCGTCAGGTCGAACGCGCCAGTGGCAAAGGCGAGTCTCTGGGCAGCACACCGTACCAGAGGGACGCCGCCCGATGCCTGCGCCTGCGCCAGCATAGCCGCCGAGAGATCCAGTCCCACTACCTCCAGCCCCCGGTCGCTCAACCAACGGGCAAAGTGACCGGTGCCGCACCCAACCTCCAGCACCCTCGAGGCGCGAGGGAGACCCTCCAGCAACCGGCGCAACGAGGCTTTCTCCAACTCGTCGGCCCGCCGTCCCTCTGGCGTCTCGTACCAGGCCTCGTAGCGAGCGGCAATCTCTCCGTCAAAGGCAAGCGCGTGAGTGCTCACTCCGCCTCCGCAGGTTCGGGGCACGCATTGGAAAACGTGACGTTCATCACCACATCTCCGCACTCTGCGGCCCGGTGGAATGTCTCCTGCAAAGCGCCAAAAACCTCCTCCTCCTCGCCCCACACCAGGGTACTCATCTCGCCGAGGCGCAAGTTCAACCCGCTCTGGCGAAGAACACGCAGCGCCTCGCGGATGGCCGGACCAAGCGATTCCTGCCGCAGCGGATAGAGGCTGACCTGTGCCGTTATCACGTTCATCTCAAACCCCTCGTTTGTCCTGGAACGCCAGGCTATCCACATATCTGCTCAATAATTCGGGGTAAAGACCTCCGAGGTTTGGGAAACCTCGGAGGTCTGGGCCGATTCACCCCAAGTTATTGAGAACATACCTGTCCACTGTAAACCAAAGAATCTTGTCCCGCCTTCCTTCTCTGATGCGCTGCCGCCCCTCGAAGCCGGCCAGCACGTCGTAGCCATAGCTTCCCTGCACGCGGACGATTCCCTGGCCTCAATCCGCCAACAGCGCCGTCATCACCTCGGCCTCGATCTGGCGCAGTTCCGCTCCCAGTCGCCAGCCGTCCCTGGACTGCCCCTGTAGATCAAAGATGTGCCTGGCTTGGGCCGGGCGGGCGGAAAGCAACACCAGGCGGTCGCCGAGCACCAGCGCCTCCCGCACATCGTGGGTGACGTAGACGGCAGTGCGATCCCCCTCGTCCAGCAAGCGGCGCAGGAACTCGATCATCCGCATCCGCAGGGCAAAGTCAAGACCAGCGAAAGGCTCGTCCAGCAGCAGGAAATCAGGCTCGACCGCCAGGGCGCGGGCGATGGCCACTCGTTGGCGCATCCCCCCGCTCAACTGGGCCGGGTAGTAGGACTCGAACCCATCCAGCCCCACCCGCGCCAGCAGACCGTGAACCCGCTCCTCCCGACGCTCCCGGTCGGGAACGGCATCCAGCAATACCAGGGCCACGTTCTCCAGGGCAGTGCGCCAGGGCAACAGGCGGTGCTCCTGGAAAACAAAGCCCACCCGCCGAAAACGTCGCTCCACCTGGCCGCTATCCAGCGTCTCCACGTTCCCCATCAGCCGCAGCAGGGTAGATTTTCCGCAGCCGCTCGGCCCCACCAGCGAGACGACTTCCCCTTCCCGCACGTCGCAGGTGATGCCCTCCAGCACCGGCAGGTGGTGGAACGATTTGTAAACCTCGCGCAACGTCACCAACGACCTCATACCTCTCCCTCCGCCAGCGAGCCGGGCAGGGGCGGGTGGGTGTGAATTTTCCCGGCGTGATAATGGGGAGCGGTGCGCTCGCCCGGGTGACGACCCGGTTCCCACTGCCAGCGATTTTGCAGCGGGCGCAGCAGGCCATATTCAATGACCACACTGAGGGCCACGATGACCAGGATATAGGCAAAGGCCTGGTCGGTATCCAGGTTCTGTCGCGCCCAGGAGAGACGATAACCCAGCCCGGCCGTGCTGCCCAGGAACTCGGCCATGACCAGCACGCGCCAGGTAAACCCCAGGGCCAGGAGCGCCGCAGCAAAAGTCCGTCCCGCCAGCGCCGGCAGCACGATGTGGCGCAGAATGTGTCCCCGGCCCAGGTCGAAAACACGGGCCATCTCCAGGAGCGCCGGATCCAACTCGCGCACCCCCTGGGCCACGCTGACCGCGACCAGCGGTGTGGTCGTGACGACCACGACCACCAACGGCGGTCCGTCCCCCAGCCCCAGCCAGATCAGCAGCAACGTGATCCAGGCAATGGGCGGCACGTTGGTCGCCAGGAGCAGCAGGGGATGGAAGAAACGGTAGGCTCGCTCCCGCCTCCCCATCCACAGTCCCAGCCCGATGCCCAAGGTCATCGCCAGGCCAAACCCCACCACGCCGCGCCAGGCCGTAGTCGTCAACTGCCGGTAAAAGTCGGCCTGGGAAGCGAGATGGGCCAGGGCGCGCAAGGTCTCCAGCGGCCCGGGCAGAATGGCTGGTGGAAAGAGCCAGGCGGCCGCCTGCCACAGAACCAACACGGCAACCAGGGGCAGTAGCCACTCCCACCCGGCTCTGCTACGGCGAGGCATAGAATCCATCATCGGGCGCTTGTCCCACGATCATCTCCAGGAAACTGTCCAGGTCGGGGCGCAGCTCCGTCGCGGGGCGGCTCTCGAACACCAGCCGGCCGCTTTGGATGGCGTCGGCCACAGCCCGGGCCGGTAGCTGGCCGCCAAAGTGCGCGGCAAAGGCTCGCTCTACGATCTCGGCCGTTTCGTCAGGATGGGCCATGGCATAATCGCCGGCCTGGCCGTAGGCCGCGTCAAAGCGTTCCAGGGCGGCGCGGCGAGCGGGGTCGTCCAACAGGGTCTGGGTGGTAAAGATCGCACCCAACGGGATCAGTCCCGTCTCCCAGGCGTCCGCCTCAAAGCCCGCTTGCAGGTCGGCCGCCGCTTCCAGGGTCAACCCCCCGGTCTCCGCCTTGACCATCAACGCCGAAGCCTGGGGTTCCGGCAGCAAGGCTGCTTCTCCCTTGCCGGCCAGAAGCATCTGTTTGACCTGGTCCGAAGGCAGGTACTCGAGGGTAAAGTCAGCGTCGGGATCGTAGCCCGCCTGGCGCATAGCGGCCCGCATGACCAGATCGGGCGCGCCGCCGGGAAAGCTGGCCAGTATCTTGGCGCCAGCCAGGTCGTCCAGCCCGCTCACCTGGGGATCGGCCACCAGGTAGAGGGCGCGCCAGACGTTGACGCTCCACAGGCGCAGGTCGGCCAGCGCGCCCTTGTTGTACAGCTTGGCCCCGGAGGCGCTGAACAAGAGGGCCACGTCGGCCTGCCCGCCTTGCAGCGCGGCGCTCAGTTCCGGTACGCCGGGCAGCGGCACGATCTCGACCGCCAACTCTTTTCGCTGCTCCACCATCACGAACAGAGGGATCATGTTCGGGTTCGGCGGGACCGCAACCCGCAGCACGTCCAACTCGGCCTGGCCCGACCGGCAGGCGACCAGCGGCCCGACCAGGAGCAAGGGGGCCGTTATCTGAAAGAACAGAGCACGCAACTTCATTTACATCACCTCTACAACGTCCTGCCTACCTCAAAGCCCTCCCACACCGCGTCCAGCGCCTCCCGAGGCTTCAAACAGTCACCGACGACGTGAACAGCGGGGCCGCCCTGGGCCTCCAGGGCCTCGGCCAGAGAGGGGTCGGCGCGCAGCCCCAGGGCGATCACCACCGTCTCGGCCGGGAAGCGCAAGTCGCTTTGCTTCCCTTTTTCTTCAGAGTGGGGATAGGGCCGGGCGACGACGGTGGTGCGTCCGGCCCCGGCGCTCTCAAAGCGGACGACCTCCACGCCAGTGCGCACTTCCACACCCAGTGATTCCAGACGCTTGAGCAGCACCGCCCGCGCCAGGGGGTCCAGCTTGCCGCCCACCTCCGGCTTGCGCTTGACGACGATGGAGCGCACACCACGGCGAGCCAGGTACTCGGCCGTCTCCAGGCCAGCGGTGCCCGCGCCGACAATGAAAGCGGTTTCGGTCGCCACCTCACTCTTGCCGTCCAGCAGGTCGTAGGCCGTCGTCCAGCGGCTCTCTTCCAGGCCAGGGAAGGGAGGCACGATAGGCTCGGCCCCGGTGGCGACCACGATGGCGTCGGGCGCCTCCGCCGCCGCTATCTCTGGCGTGACCTCGGTGTTCAGCCGCACGTCCACGCCGTTCCGTTGCACGTACACCCGCTGGAAGCGGATCAGGTCGGCGAACCCTTCCTTGTAGGGCACGGCCACCGCTTCGCGCAGCCGCCCACCCAAAAGGTCATCCCGCTCGTAAAGCGTGACCTGGTGGCCTCGCTGGGCGGCGACGATGGCCGCCTCCATCCCTCCTGGCCCGCCGCCGATGACCATCACCCGGCGCGCTTCCTCGGCGGGCGTGATCTGAATCTCGGCCTCGCGTCCGGCGAGCGGGTTGAACATACACGACGTGCCACGCCCCTGGCGCAACTCCCCCAGGCAACCCTGGTGACAGGCGGCACAGAGCAGGATCGCCTCTTCGTCCCCCTGCTGAGCCTTGCGCACCCAGTCGGGATCGGCCAGGAAGGGACGCCCTAACCCGATCCAGTCAACCTGCCCCAGCGATAGCGCCTCGCGGGCCACGTCGGGGCTGCGGATGCGGCCAGCTACGGCGACGGGGAGCGAGACCTTTTGGCGGATAGCAGCCGCCATAGGGAGCAAGTTAGCCTTGGGCGTGCCGGTGGGATAGAGGCAAAAAGGCACCGACTCGCACATAGTTCCAGAGGTGACACTGAGAGCATCCACGCCCATCTCCTCCAGGGCCGGAGCCAGCGCCTCGGCGTCGGCCAGGGTCAATCCACCATCCACATAGTCCTGGGCGTTCATACGCACGACGACGGGCAAACCTTCCCCCGGACGTCGTCCATCCGCAACTGCCTCTCGCACGGCAGCGATGACCTCCCGTCCAAAGCGCAAGCGATTCTCCCAGGAACCGCCGTACTCGTCGTCGCGGCGGTTGGTGTGGGGCGAGAGGAACTGGTGTATCAGGTAGCCGTGGCTGAAGGGTATCTCGATGGCATCAAAGCCCGCCTCGCGGACGCGGCGGGCGGCCTCGGCAAAGTAATAGACGTAGGTGGAAATCTCTGGCAGGGTCAACGGACGGGGAACGACCTGATTGGCCGGACAAGGCACGTCCGAGGCGGAGACGCGCTCCCCCTCCGGCACCAGCTTGGGGTTGGCAACCCGCCCGGCGTGGTTGACGTGCGCCATCACTCGCCCGCCAGCCTCGTGCACCGCATCGGTCAGGCGGCGCAGGCCGGGGACGAATGTGCCGTCGTAAATCCCCATCTGGGTGGGAATCTCGCGGCCATTGGGGCGGATGTAGAGCGGTTCGGTGGTGACGAGGCCGGCGCCTCCTTCCGCCCGCCGCGCGTAGAAGGCGACGTGCCGTTCGGTGACCTCGCCTCTCTTGGTGCCATACCCCAGCTTGACGGTCGTCATCAACACGCGGTTGGGCAACTCCAAGCTGCCGATCTGGAGGGAATCGAAAAGATTCGAGTGTGCGTTATCAGACATATTCTACATCTCCTCGCAAAAGTTACGTGACCGCACCTACGAACAAGACGCGGCCTCACTGGGCAGTGGTTCTTCCAACGAGCGCCCCTGCCCCACCTCGCCGGCCCGTGTGATAGCAAACTTGACCATGATCGGCCCGATGATCTGCACTACAAAAGTGGTGGCGGTGATGACGTTGATGGCCGTATGCCCCAACCGGACACCGGCCTCACCGTAGGCATCGAAACGGTTGGCGACGGATAGCGCCAGCCCGATAGCCACGCCCGCCTGTGAAAACAAGCCAAACCCCAGATTGTCTCGCACCTGGGGAGCCGCGCCGCCGACGCGCCCCCCCCAACCAGGCCCCGCCAAATTTACCCAGAGAGCGCATCGCGATATAGACCAGGCCCAGCAGCCCCATCTGGGGAAGCAGCGAGAACTGCAAGCGCGCGCCCACCAGGGCAAAGAAGAGCGTGTAGGCCAGCGGGCCCACGCGCTCGATCACGCAATGAGCGTACTCGCTGTTGTTGCCGCCAAAGTTGGCGACCACGATGCCCATCGTCATCAGGGCCAGGATCAACGAGGCATCAATCGAGGTCGCCAGCCCGGCCACAAAGAGCACCGTCCCCACGATAAAACTGCACACCGCGTGACGTTCTTTCAGGCGATTCAGCATCCACTGGAACGGCAGGCCAACCAGGATACCCAAGAGCAGCGCCCCGCCAATCTCTTGCAATGGCAAAAGCGCCATCTCTTGCCAAGAAATCCCCCCCGTACGAGCCAGCAGTGATTCGGCGGCGGCGGCAGCGAGGCTAAACAGCAACAGCGCCAGCGCGTCGTCCAGGCCGACCACCGCCAGCAGCGTCGTGGTCATCGGCCCCTCGGCGCGGTACTCGGCCAGCACGTCCACCGTCGCCGCCGGGGCCGTGGCAGCGGCCAGTGCTCCAAAGACGAGCGCCGTGTACACAGAGCCGGTGAGCAGATAGACGCCTCCTCCCACCAGCAGCAAGGCGCCGAACGCCTCGCCGATCAGGATAAACAGGATACTCCGCCCCAGACGGCGCAACTCGCTCAGTCGCAGATGGGAGCCCATGTCGAAACCGATCAGCCCCAGGGCGATCTCGCTGATGAAATTTAACTCGTGTACCAGGGCCAGGGGCACGATGTTCAGCACCGACGTTCCAAGCACCACGCCCACCATGATAAAGCCCACGACCTGGGGGATGCCGATGCGTTGCACCAGCTTGCTCCCCAGGTAGGCTAACGTGATGATCATCCCAATCCGCGTCAATATATCCAGTTCGATGTGCATGGTTTCATCTCACACTAAATCATCGGCTCCATCGCCAGCGCGGGATGGCCCATTGCCTCCATGTGAGCCAGTACTTGTTCCTCGCTCGTCGCCTCCCACTCGGTGGCGATCATATCCACAAAGTTCTCTACCCCCGCCTCGGACGCCAGCGCTCCCAGCAGCGGGCGCAATTCCTCCCGCAGAGAGTGATTCATCCACACGATGCGCCGCCAGCCGCCGTCCCCGGCGATGAACTTGGGGCTTCCCATCGCTCGCTTGCTGTGTCCGATAAAGCCGGGCACGGGCGTGCAGGCGCCGACCATCTCGTAGAGCATGGCCCAATCCATGCCACTGGGGGTCAGTCCCTCGTAGGCGTGGTCAACTACCATGACGCCGTTGGACAAGGGCAACATGGCGGTGATGCAATCGAAATCTCCGCAGGCCGGACCGGGAGCTTCCATCATGCTGTACAGGCTGTACGCTTCCAACGCGCCGCCGGTCTCCTTCTGCACGACGCGGTTGACGCTCTCCCACTGGCCCAGGCGGGCATCGAGCAGCGCCTCCTTCTCCACCGCCTGGTTGGGGCCGACGGGCCGGATGCTGACGGCGGCCCGGGCATCCATCCAGTCCATCGCTCCGCAAACACCGACGTGCTCCGGGCTGATGACGCAAACGTGAGCGGGAGAAATTGACTGGCACAGCGTACAGGTGTAGAACGTATCCACCTCCTCATCTGTCAACCCCTTCAAGCGCTCGTCCCGCCGGTCGTAGACCGTCTGCGCTCGCTCTGCCAATGCCCACGCCTGCGCCGGATCGGTAAAGATGGTCACCTGCACCCGGCTGAGGACGTTGCCGAACTCGTCGTGATAGCGGGCGTGCAAGATCTCGCCCAGGTGGCGCAGGCGCAGCCCCGCGTCAACTGTCTTCCGGGAGACGCGCAGGCTGGTGTTGGCCCGCTGCCCGCGATGCATTACGCCGTTGATCTCGTTGAGCAGGTTCTCGATCTCTCGCTCCAGCACGTTCTCGAAATCGGACTGCATCGCTCGGCCACTGACCTCGACCAGCAAGCCGTAGGCGTGATCCCCCACCAGCCCCGCCTCCAGGTCCGGGCCGACGACGGTCACCAGTCCATCCACCAGGTTCTGGCCCGTCACGACCAACTCGGCGCCATAGAGGGCCGCGCCGACGTTATCGTCGCGCACTACCTCACCGGCAAAGTCGGGGCCGTAGCGCACTGGCAGTTCCGGCAGCGGGACGTGGATGCGCAAGCCGCGCTCCTCAATACCGACTTGCACCAAGTCGTCCGTCGCCAAGCCGCCGACGGTATCGCGGTACCCGGCCGCCTCAGCGTCCCACCCAGCGACCAGCGGCCGCAGCGTGGACGTGCTCAACAGCGGGCAGCCAAAGGAGAGCGCGCCCAGCGCCAGAGCCAGGCGCTCCGGCGATGGCTGCCCCAACAGCACGCTAAAGCCGCGCAGTCGTTCGCGGGCGTAATGCAGCACATCCTCGGGACTTGGCGCGTTGCCAAAGATCTGGGCGACGCGGGCGACGAACGCCATAGAGCGGCCCACGTCCAGGGGAAGCACGTAACTCTCCCAACCCAGCGATTGACCAGCAGCCCGCAACGATCCGATCAGGGCATCGCCGGCCACAAAGACAGCGACGTTGCGCCGCGTCAACGCCTCGACCAGCGCCGGAGCGTCCGCACCGTCATCACCCAGCAATAGAGCGTAGCCGGACACTGTGCCGTCAATAAAGCGCATCCCTTGCCGCCGCACATCAGCGTCCTCGATGATGGGGGAAGTGGACAGGCGCTCGGCAGCCAGCAACGCGGTCAGGGCCGCGCCATCCACATCCTGCCCATCCAAAGCGGTCATTTCGCCAAATATCTGGGCCAGGGGGGCATCCATGCTCCCCGCATCCACCCGAGCCAGCTCGTGCAGCGATTGCACAGCGGATAGTAGATCAGCAGAAATTTCCATCAGCATTCTTCCAATCACGTCATTTTACGGGCGCCAGCAACCGTAGCCAAAATAGCAGCGGCGAACCCGAAAATCGCCCAAGCCCTGCTCCCGCGAGAGCGCCCGCCAGTCCCGTCTCACAAATCACTTGTGTATTTCTACCATCTGTGGTGCTCTCTCCGGCAAACGCTGCGTTAGCAGCGCTCCAATACCGATACAGGCAGCGGCGACGATGAACAGAGATTGGTAGGACCAGTGTTGCAACAGCGCCCCGGCTATCAAGGACAAAAAAGCCACTGGCAGGATCAACACGGCGTTGAGCGCCGAGTACGTGGGTCGCTCGGCGGCGGGAGCCAGTTCCAGCAAGGCACTGTTAAAGCCTACTTTGCGCCCGTTAAAGGCGGCCCCGCCCAAAAAGATCACCGGCAGCAGGCCGGGCCAACCCAGCCGCCCCAACAGGATGGCGAGCAATGGGGTCAGCGCCGATGTAACGGCGCACGCAGCCAGCATGCGACGACTGCCGCCCCGGTCTACCAGAGGCGCCCAGACCAGGTTAGCCAGCACGCCGCCTAACACCTGGGCCAGCAGAAACCAGCCGACGGCCCCCGGCGGCGCGTCCAGCTCTTGCCGGGCGTAGACGACGTAAAACGGCAGCGCCATCAGGCTAAAGCCGGTGAGCAACTGCACGCCGATCAATACCTCGAGATGGCGCGCCGTTTGCCCAAGCTGTGCGGCGTACTCACGCCACGACGAGACTGGCACGCCAGCGTCGGCGCGGGGCGGCTCGCGGATGAGCCAAAAACCCAGCGAGGCCGTCAGCAGCGAGAGCGCCGCCAATCCAAAGAGCAGCGCATAGTTGATGGGATAGGCTACGTCCGCTATGACTTGGCGCGCCAGCAACGCCGCGCCTACGCTCAACGGCCCGGCCAGCGCCTCCTTGCCCCCGAAAAAAGCTCCCCGCTGCTGCTGGGGGATGACTTTGCCAATGATGTCGGTGTAGGGAACGCCGCCCAGCCCGCCGCCGGCGTAAAAGACAGCCAGCAGCCCCACCAGCGCCCAGGCCAGCAGGTTGGGGTGACTGTCCCCGATGAGATAGATCAACCCGGCCAGCGCGCCCCAACTGATCACCCGCAGGTAGATGGCCAGCATCAAGAAGGGCATCTTGCGCGGGCGCGGCTCGACCAGGCGGGCGACAAAGAGCTGCGGCAGCGCGCCGGCCACCGTCAGCACCGTCGAGAGGCCGCCTACCCAGATCGTCGAGCCGGTCAGGTCGGCCACAAAGGCCGCGATGACGGTCGTCGGCTGCGTGAGCGCCGTTCCCAGGGCCAAAAAAGCCCCGTGCCACAGCGCGCCAAAAAAGTTGCGGCGCTCTAAATTCAAGTTCATAGCTCCGGTGCCCCCAGCAAGAGCCACAGGCAGTCGGCCCGCAGGTTGAACATTGGCACGCTCTGCTGGCACTCCCGATATGCCTCACCGAACTTGGCGATGGCCTCCGGTTCCTCCGCCAGTTTGACCATCGCCAGCATAAAGAGCGCCTCCGGGGGCAGGAGCGGAGCCCAGCGACGGGCCAGAAACAAGCCCAGCACGCCGCCTCCCGCCATCATGACCAACCAAACGAGTATCCGAAAAATCGCCCCGCCCATTTCTTGCAAGTTCAACGAAAGTATGGCCGCCCGTCGAACGCGAAAGCATCGTGCGCCTTGGCGACGCAACACGGGCGCAGCGGCGGCAGTTCGTCGCCGGGGCCAAAGTAGCGCGCCGCCAGCGCTTCCTCCAGGTCCGGTTCCAGCACGCCGCCCCGGGTCTCGCACTCGAAAAAGATGCTCACCGGCTGCACCTGATCGCCGTTGGGATAAGAGAAGGCGTATTCGGGGCCGGAGTAGACGCCGATGAGCTGCACCGGCTCGATCACCAGGCCAATCTCTTCGCGCACTTCGCGCACGACGGCGTCGGCGGCTCGTTCGCCTGGCTCCATCGCACCGCCTGGAAAGCCCCACAGATCATTGCCGTCGCTGCGCCGTAACAACAGGATGCGCCCATCGCCGTCCCGGATGCAGGCTACGGCAGAGGGAACCAGCAACACATCGTGCCCCACTCCCTTCCGCAGCCTGGACCAGTGGTCGCTCATCCCCATATCAAACGCCTCAGCAGCCTCCATCTTGGTGATTACCCACAAGTATGCAGATGTCTGTTCGAGGTGATCGTTTTTTCACCACAGGGGCGCGGAGGACACCGAGATAGGACATTTTTGTGTTTTCTCTGTGCTC
>Ga0180432_10002351_pt1 | contig 28448 bp, 24 predicted proteins | sample SS_ome_10_FD_132414 | JGI IMG/M metagenome (GOLD analysis project Ga0180432, IMG submission 132414) | Hypersaline lake sediment archaeal communities from the Salton Sea, California, USA - SS_1_MS_2 metaG | ecosystem: Environmental > Aquatic > Non-marine Saline and Alkaline > Hypersaline >... | reverse complement strand
TGAAATTTCATTTTCCAAACAAAATTAACCTTGGTTTTGATTTTTCCAAAATTCCCAGAAGAGATTTCATCTCTGTGGTTCCGGTTCCCGGAACTGAACCACCCGCCTGTTTGGTTGCACACGCCTCTAATTGTCCCGATGACCACAACAGGCAAGATAGACCCATAGGCCAGGGTAGAAGAGGGCGAGAGCACAGATGAGCAGGTCCTCTAACGAAAAAAAAAAACGGCGGCGACGGCGACGGCGACGGGATTCTGGCGACAATGAAGCGCTTCAGACTCTTCATGTGAGGCACGACCAGGCGGCGCTGCAGTTCGGCCGTCGGGTAGCCGGGGTTCTGGTGAATCCAAGCCGAAAAGTGCACGCCCAAAACAGGCGCCTCAAAGGCGCCACGCATGATTTTGAGAAAGGCCGCTTCCTGGCAACTCGTGTAGTGAACGTCCGCGTCAAGGGGAATCATGGTGCAGTTCCCGTGCTGAAGGCACCATGCGGAGAGCGAGGACGACCACCTGGCGTCGCTGAGCACCGCGAGGGTTGTGCGTGGGTAGTTCCCAATCTTGACGCAGACGAGAGCCTCGCGCGGGAGCGGGGAAGGCGACGGCGTCACGGAAGGCGTCCGGGACGTGGAAGGCGTCCGGGACGTGGAAGGCGTCCGGGACGTGGAAGGCGTCGTGGCCACCCGCCACGCGAGAGGAGCAGAAGAGTAAGCACATATGACGACATGGAAGGACAGCAAGCAGGCGATAAAGAAGGCAGTAAAGGCGAGGCACCGGCGAAAGGGAGTCATTGCGCTTGGTGTGGTCGCCAGGAAAGGCGCGTGTTGCTGCTGGGAGGCTGGGAGAGTTGTGAGCATTCCGCCCTTCAGGGCGAACAGTTGGTGGATTAAGTTGATAAGTTCCTGCTGCCTCTCCCCAACTACCGCACCCTCGCCTTGAGAACAAATGCAGAGAGCAAGATGGAAGGCGGGGACAGCAAGGGCAAGCACAGACACCTGTCCTACCGCTACAGCGCCCACACCATCTCCCTCTCCCAGACCGTCGTCCTTGCCTCCGTCCTCGTCGCCGCCCTGGCCGCCTTCGTCTTGGGCGCCTACTTTGGGCAGAGGAAGCAAGCCGACAAGGTGGCAGGGGACATCTAGGCGGTCAAAGCCCTTGTGACCCCCGAGGCGCAGGCCTAAATTTCTTTTTCAATATAAAGTTCTGACCGTTGTTTAGGGTCATGTAACTTGGGGAGTTGTCGAGTGACACACACACACGTACTCCTCTCCCCCCCCCTCATCCTCTCTCACTTAACCAAGTCTCACCCCATATTTCTATGGCCAACCAACCAAGCAATCTCTTTGACGCGTCGATGCACGGCCACACGGAGACGGTGGAGGCGCTGGTGGCGTCGGGCGCCGATGTGAACCAAGTGACGGGCGATGGCCTCACCCGCACCCCGCTGTACCTCGCGTCGAGTGAGGGCCACACGGAGACGGTGACGGCGCTGGTTACGGCGGGTGCCGATGTGAACACGGCGAATCGCTTCGGGTGGACCCCGCTGCACGGCGCGTCGAAGGGCGGCCACACGGCGACGGTGTCGGCGCTGCTGGCGGCGGGCGCGGACGTGGATCAAGCAGACCGTTTCGGACAAACTCCGCTGGCCATAGCGTCGGACAACGGCCACACGGAGACGGTGTCGGTGCTTCTGGCGGCGGGCGCGGACCTGGACACGACGTCTTTTTTGATCGGCGGGTGGACCCCGCTGCACGCCGCGTCGAAGGGCGGCCACACGGAGACGGTGGCGGCTCTCCTGGCGGCGGGCGCGGACGTGAACAAGGTGACGAACGACGGAGATACCCCGCTGCACGTCGCGTCGTGGAACGGGCACACGGAGACGGTGGCGGCACTGCTGGCGGCGGGCGCGGACGTGAACAAGGCCCCCGGCGGGGAGACGCCGCTGTACGTCGCGTCGCTGGAGGGCCACACGGAGATCGTGGAGGCGCTTCTGGCGGCGGGCGCTCACGTGAACGAGGTGAACTCACTTGGTTGGACCCCGCTGTACGTCGCGTCGTGCCATGGCCACACGGAGATTGTGTCGGCGCTGGTGGCGGCGGGCGCGGACCTGGACAAGGCGGCGCGCGACGGGGAGACCCCACTGATTGCCGCGTCGAAGGTCGGCAGCACAGAGATTGTGTCGGCGATGCTGACGGCGGGCGCGGACCTGGACAAGGCGACAGTCGCTGGACGGACCCCACTGTGGATCGCGTCGGTGAACGGGCACGGGGACGTAGCCTCCCTACTGAAGGAGGAGCTCCAATGGAGACGCCGCAGTGCCGCGACGTCGCTTCTCACCGTGATTGGACAGCGGGACCGTCCCAAGCACATCGATAGTGGGTTTGCGCGTAGCGTGTAAGAGGCGACGACAGACCTCCACTGAACGGCATGCTGTGCAGCTGGCACACTTTCTTTCTGTTTCACTTGCGTGTCAGTCGGAGTCGCGGCTCTGAGGTGGTCAGCAATACGGCACGGCGCGTGATTGAGTATGGTAAGAGCGAAGCTCGAACCTTGGATCCGTAGGATCCTGAGGTCATATGAATTTTCCCTTGAAAAGTTTAACTTGAATAAAATTTCCCTGTATAACAGGAGTTTTAAGACCAAATCACGCGAAGCGTGAATGGTTGGCAAAGAGGTCTACCAGGCCAGTCGAAGACACGGCCGGCTTACGCCTCCCGCTCACCTACGGTGATATGCTTGGATTTCCGGAGGAAATCTGGACCACTAGTGGCGAGGGCATCCTCCCTTGACCATTTCAAAGGAGATTTCATCTCTAATTATTTGGTTTGAGTGCCTCAAACTTAAAGCAGAAGAGTATCAAAATCCCTCCATACGATCCTACAAGTCTGCCTATGCCAGAGCTCAAGCCAAGGAAGTCGAGGCAAAGGGGGCAACATCAAAGGCCCTCGATACCTATTTGGCCGCCTTTGACAGGCTTATAGCCTATCAAGCCTCCCGTGAGGGTATTCTTGAAACCTTTGCGGCAGAAATGGCACGCCAACGCAATGAATCCACGCTGCTCAAAAGGCCGTCAAGGATTTAGCCAAGGGTGCCTTCCCTTGTCCTCCCCACATTCACACAATGGCAGGGGATTTTCAAGCTTGTCTTTCAGGAGGTTCCTATTAAGCCCTAGACTAATCAATAAATCGAATCCCCATTTCGTAACCTTGGATGGTAAAGCCATTCTTGAGATAAAACTCATGAATACCAACCCGCGCATTGAGTAAAAGCTTATAGGCACCAAACTTTTTGGCCTCTTCCTTGAGGTGGTCCAAGAGGAATGTTCCAACGCCTTTTCCGCGACATGCCGGGTCCACCACCAAATCCTCAATATGGGCCACGGGGTGACCACAATGGTGAAGCTTTTCTTCTATTAATAATTTGGCGGTTGCCAAGATTTGACCCTCATCATTTTCTACTGCATAGACCTTGGCAAAGGGCGACATGCTTTTTTGGTACAGGACTTGCTGGTCTTCAAGAGGCATGTCATCGACACAGGCATCATCTTTAAAACGAAAGACATTGGCTAGGTCCCATAGGCCCCGGCGCAAATCATCACAAGTGGCTTCCCGGATCTTCATCTTTAGAAAAAGGCATCAAATATATCTTCTTGAACCACAACACAAATCCATGTCTCGTCGTCGCAACAGAAAGCGCGAAGCCAAGTCCCTCACCGAGATCATTTCACGGTCCATGTGTGCCCTCTTGCGCCATAACCTCGTCGACAAGGGTTTCAAGATGCGACCCGACGGCACCATTGCAGTGGATGCCCTCTTGGCCCATGAACCCCTTACCCCATCTCTCTTGGAAAAAATTGTACAGCCTTGGAGAAAAAAATGGTAAGAAGGTCATAAATTCATTTGTCAGGCCCTTTAATAAAACCCCCATGGCCGGTTGTCCCTCGTCTCCAACAAAGTTTTTCCTGCCCCTGGATATCCAGAAAAAACTCTACGCGATTGCGCACCAAACCCATGCCTTTTTGAAAAAACACGGCATTGTTCATTGGGCGTGTGAAGGAACCCTGCTTGGCATCGTCCGCCACAAGGGACTGATTCCTTGGGATGACGATGTAGATTTTGGTATTACCATTGGTCAGCGCAAGAAGCTCATGGACATTCCCAAGGAGGATTGGGACAGAGCTGGCCTGGCTCTTGGGAAGCACTGGCTTGGCTTCAAGGTGTATTTCAAAGACGGAGAGGAAATCCCAAACACGGGAGAATGGACCTACAAGTTCCCTTTTGTGGACCTCTTTGTATGGGAAAAGAAGGGAGACCGATGGCGATACACACGCGGCAAACGGGCCTTGTGGCACATTAAGGCGTCCGACTTCTGGCCCGACGAACACTTTATGGACCATGAATTGTTTCCCTTGAAACAAGGCGTGTTTGATTTCCCCGGTTGTCACCACACCCTTCCCATCCCTGCCAAGGCAAAGGCCTATGCTGATCGTGTCTACAGGGATTGGCCTACCATTGGATTTACAGGAACATGGAACCACCGCAAGGAGGCACCTGCCAAGCCGTGCAAGTATTCGATGGAAGTAGTTGAAAAGGATGCAAAGACCTTTTTTGACTCGCGGCCCAAGCCCAAGTGTAAGCATTTAGCAAAGGCTAAAATTGCCTACTACCTTATCAATTGTGACGCCCATACGGCTCGCTTTAAAAAGTTCAAGGCCCAAGAAGGCGCAAAGTCTTTCCAACGGATGCCGTGCGTCTACTACAAGGACGTAGGAATGGACACCTTTTGTGACTTTTTAAAAGACAAGGTGGAAGGCAATCGCCAGATTGTCTCGTCTAGGTACCGTTTCAAAGCTGTAGAGGTAGCCATTTCCTTGTCCCACTATAAGCTTTGGAAGATGTTTCTCAAGTCAGATGATGAATACTGTGTCGTGGTTGAAGACGACACGGTGCTCAATCCCAAGTTTGAAAAGTGTGTCCAAGAGGTTCTTCCACCCTTGGAAGGCTCCTTTGACGTCCTCTTCTTTTGGCACGGCTTGTGGAAGGGGCGATTCGAGATTCCAGACTTTTCTGTCGAGAGTGACCCCGACATCCATCCCGAGGGCACCATCCAGACCGCTTGTGCCAAGGACCCTGTCAAGGTGTTTTCCATTCATCGGCCATATACCGCAGGAGGCGTCGCCTACCTCATCACGAGGTCCTACGCGGCCTACCTGTGCAAGCAGTTTTTCCCGATTTTTTGGCCTTTTGACGATTACATGGGATCAAACAAGGTGAAGCGCAAGGGCGAAGGTCATCGCCACTTGTTTGTGGAAACCCTTTGGAAAGACGGCGGAGTCATGGCGTCAGCTCTTGTTTCGACGGGGACAGAGGAATCGACGGTGGACCGTAAGGAGTCACGTCTGCGTGACGAGTGCAAGGGTCGCAAGGAAGAGGCAGGCGGAAAGGGCAATAAATTTATTGAGGGATTGGGCAAATAAAAATACAACTCGGGTAACAATCATAAGTTGCAGGTTGGATGTATAACTTGAGCGAATGTTTACGTGTCTTCAAATCGTATGGTCTGAAAACGACGGAACCTTTCAATCGTCTCGAGCACACAAACTCTACTCTACATAATTGACCAGATCTCTAAATTACATAGATGAGTATTTTATATATATTTTCAATAAATGTCCTTGACTTGCCCCACAACACCTCGGTTTAATTTGTTTGTTGAACCTCACAAAAACCCAATCAGCCTATGCTCATATTTTTACTTACAACGATGAAGCAGGGAGTGTCCCCTTTTGCCACCAGGTGATTCCTGTGCCAGCCGACCCTAAACAAAACTTGGTTGGAGCCACAGTTGCCCTAAAGACCATGTGCATATTATTCATGGAGCAACCGAGACATTTTCCAAAGACATTTTGCCTGTTCCGAAAGGAGGATTCGAAGGTGTATTTTTTTCTCCGCCTTACTATGATCGTGAACGCTACTTTGGCTCTCAGCAATCTCATTTACGTTATAAGTCAAAACCATGAGAGATGGGACGGGGGGTAGACCCCGAAAAGTTTGAAGTAGACACAGGGCCAAAATCTCTCAATCCCGAGGAACCCTTGGAATTTATTCTTCACAAGACTCTTGCAGCTTCTCTTCCCGAAAAAGAGCTAAAGGCTGTTTTGGTTTCCCTTTTGGCAGAGGAAGATGGGTCTTGACTGTATACGACATCTTGTGATTGGTAATGTGGTAACACAAAAAATGGGTTTATTTTAAGGTTTTTGTAAACAGCAACAAACTTTCTGAAGAAGCCTTGTCAATTGATCTTGCCTTTCGTGCACCAGGAATGGCCACCAATCTATGGCTCACGAGTTGAAACCCTGCAGCATTTGCACATCTTACCGTATCCAAAACGAGAGGATAGTGGATTTTTCCTACTGTTTGGTCCGATACGACGATGGCCATTTTTGCTGGCGTGGCTGTCAAGACTCGTGCACAAAGACAAAACAAAGGCAAGTAAAAGCCTTTGCACCAAGATTCATAGGTTTTGTAGGTCTTGTGTGACTGGCCCTCCCCATAATAACGCTCTCTGTCATAGTAGGGAGGAGAAAAAAAGATTCCTGATATACCCTTTGGAGGAAGTGGAAGGGAGTCTGCGGTAAAGGTTTCTGTCTGGCCATGGAGGATATGGACCTGAGATGGTGGCAAACCCAAGTCTTTCGAGACTTGGTGAAGCTTCTCTACATTTCTTGGATTGGCATCAATTCCCACAAAGTAATTCATAGAGCTTGCAAGTAAAAATCCAATTAGGTAGGACGACCATCCAATGACTGGACAAAACAAGCTTGTAGCGCCTTGGAGATCATGGCGCAAGATCGAAGCAACTGCCTCGGGAGGAAAAATAGATGCCTTGTCACTATACAAGGAAATGTGCCGGAAAATCCAATCGAAAGACAAGAGTCGAGAGGGGAGAAGGAGCGAAGAAGGAATTCTACATCGTTTCCAAATGCACCGAATGATATCCACCTCGGTAAATTTGGTGGTGAGAGGTGTGTCACAAAGATCTAACCAATGAAGCTGGCGCACCAGACGTGTCAAGGGCGTTTTTGGAATTAAAGAGGTGCATGGCGACTCTGCCACATCATCCGCTCCAGAGAAAATGCCACCCAAGGCATCTGTTCTTGGTTTGTCCATAATGAGACGACGATCAAAGTAGTCTCGCAGATATTCCTCGCGCCTTTCATACATACATTCGTACCAAAATTCGACGTCTTTGTCTGTCAAAGGGTTTTCGGCGTGACCCAAAGACCACGTTTCGGCATCAACAAGTTTGCCACTGGGCTTTTCTACTGTCAAGCTTGAACAAAACGTTTCATAGGAGGGAGTCCGGAACCCCAATGAAATATCGGCAAGGGCCAACCATTCTTCAAACGTCAACAGATGCATTTGTATGTGACTCCAGAAACAATGTCAAATAAATTGAATGTTTTATTTTTATTCATTCAGAACGTTTCACAATTTTCTCTCCATCCAGTAAATGCAGGATTGTTGCTTGGCTATAGGCGAGTTTTATCCAAGACTTGATCACATTTTTACATCCCATAAAGAGTACCTTGGAGGATGTAAAGGTGTGCCCAATGATCCGCCCAAACCCTACAAGTGTCATCTCTGTGACGAAGACTTTTGCAAAAAAGACAGCCTCATTCGTCACGAAAAAGACATACACAAGGTTCCAAGGAACAGAGAAAGGTTTTTATGTGGTTTTTGTCATGAGATGAACAAGAGGACTGAGATACCAAAGGAATGCCTCAAGATTTTTGGTCCCAACCCTTTTCAAACTCACTTGGCTGTTTACCACGAGATTCGATGGATTGCCTTAGAATGTCCAGGTGGTGTATTGTGTGGTGGGAAGGAAAAGGGGTCTAGATGTGTAGCTTTGCTTGGTAACAAGTCTGATCTCAAAACCCATCTTGCTCGTCCGCGCCTTCACAAAATGTCGAAGGATGAAGCTAACCGTCTCGCTCTTCAAGCACATGAAAAAACCTATCCGAAAACTCTTGGAACCGCCTCAACCAAAGTCAAGCGATGCAAAAACTTTTGCATTTGTCCCGAGTACCGTGAAGGAGGATCATTCAAGGGATTTTCTCATCTGCACTATCTGGAACGCCATCGCTTGAATTGTAAAGTATGTCTCAAGACAATGACTATGGAGGAACTCAAAACTTATCCGTGTGACAATGAAGGATGCAAATACAGGGGGACCACATCCAAGGATCTTCTGGATCACAAGAAGAGCTGTGATGGAATGAAGAAGACTTGCGAGATTTGTCTCAAGACGGTGGGCCTCAGAAATTTTCACACCCACATGGCCACTCATCAAGAAGCCAAGCACGAATGCCCGGAGTGCGGGGAGCGCTTCACCGTAAAAGATTATTTGAAGGGGCACTTGGCCAGACATTCGGATGAGCGCCCTTACATATGCAACATTCTTTACGACCCCAAAACAAAACAAGAGACAGACGATATCAATATTGGTGTGCTTTGTCAGACTGGATTTAAAACTCGTGGAGACGTTCATGTTCATCGCAACTTAGTTCACCGTAAGAAACACATTCCTTGTAAAGAAAAAGGATGTAGCTACAAAGCTCCCACTACAGGAAAGCTAAAAGGCCATCGGAGATGTGTGCACGGACCCAAAAAATATGTCTGTGAGCTTTGTGGAAAAGGTTTCCGTGAATCTGTTAAACTTAAACTCCACAAGGTATGGCATGAAGACCCAACACATCCATGTCCCCATTGCTCAAGGTCTTTTCACTTCAAGAGAGGCTTGGAAGCTCATGTTTCGTTTGCCCACGGAGATGGAAGCAAAAACATGTGTGGTCATTGTGGACGACGCTTTCCGTGTGCCTCGACACTCTGCACCCATCAAAAATCGTATCCAGACGGAATTTGTTCAGATCCAGATCTGCCTGGAAATTCTTTGGGTGAAAAAGCTATTCTCAAGCTTTTATTGTATCTTGACGTGAAGTACATCAAGGAAAAACCAGTCCCCCGCTCAACTGTTGAAGGGAACCCAGACCAATTGGGATTTTACCGCTATGATTTTTGTGTATTCTTTGACCAGGTAACACTTTGGATTGAATATGATGGGGTGTTCCATTTTAAACCCCATCCCCAACACAAAGAAGAGGAACGTCACCTGCTGTTTGTCGACCGGGTTCAGAAAGACATTTACAAATCGCGTTACATTCACTCCCAGAAAGACAACTTGCTTTTGCGCTTGACTGGGGGCAACCCTATGCACCAGCTGTTGGCCTATCTCAAGGCACTTGACCAGCAGATGGACGACGAGTTGTCATGGACATGTGCCTCGGACTCGGATTATTGTTTGGGCCTCTCGGATGCATTGGATGATCTTCCACCCTCTCTCCAATCAGTCAAACCCCTTACCTCTTGGTCACGTCTTTCCCCCCTGCTCCACCTTTCACCCGCGGATCGTCCCTACCTGCTGGACATGGTATTCTTAGACAAGAAAACACCTCTGTTTGAACTGGATGAATCAGGATGTGAAGAAGCCCTGCTTCACCTCGCCCAACGTGTCCGCTACCCTCTTCCGGAAGCAGTCCTTCGAACCACTGATTTGAGTCGCTACAAAGACGCGATTGTTTTCCTGTTTCTTCGACGCTTTGGCCAAGATTGGTCCATGGCTTCTCCTGATTCCCAAGAAATGTGCAAGGCCTTGTGGTATACTCTTCCCGAAGCAAAAGAAATTATACCCTTTGTGGGATCCAAAGCAAAGCCATCAAAACGCTTACGCGAACCAAGAGAAGTAGGCGATACAGATATTAAAGTGAGCCTGAAACTAGCTAAGCTATAAAAACAAATATTTTTATTTTTTTACCGTTCATCAAATTCTCGTTTTAAATCAATCAATGGTCCCCCTGATCCTATATGATGTGGGAAAATCGGATGATTAAAACGGTCTCCAACACCACCCATCCATACCACTTCATCATCATCAGGAAACCCGCACTTATGTACAACGATTACATTTTCCATTTTATAAAAAACATAATCCAATAGCAACATAAATACTTTTGGACATCCTTCATATGCTTTAAATTTTAATAAAGCAGCTGTGGATCCAACCTTTTGAAATGAGCTTGCGTCGTGGTTCATAACTAATCTGACATTTGCTTTATCTTCTTCTATTTTAGGCCAGCGATAAGCCCAAGAATCTTCCTTCACCCCGACCAAATCGATTCCTCCTTCAGCTCTTTCTAACAGTTTGGCCTTGAGCTGCCAACACGGAAGAATATTGTCACTGCGTAAAGCTATATTCACACGGTCTATGATAGTTTCAAGCACTGCTTCAATATTAACAAAATCATTATAAATAATATGAATTTGCCATTCTTCTGTATCTACAGAAGAGAAAAATCCTTCAAAATACATAGCAAGTTCTGAGCAGGTTAGAGACATTTGTAAAAGTGATCGAATAGTTAGAATTTAATTTAAACGCAATAGCTGATAAATTATGTGAAACTTGTAGATTATTATTTAGAGTCGACAGCTTCGGTCGAAAAAACGCACTGAAGCAAACCGAATTAAAGTGTAAAAGCTGTTCCCACGAGTCCCTCCCAGTGTTTGAGTGCGTTCCAAGAACGGGCAAACACGAGGCAAGTTACGTCAGAGTAGCGGGTGAGGCCAAGCTGGAGAGTCACAGACAGGTTGATGTTCTCGAAGCGCGAGAAGTTGGCAGCGCCGGACGGGCTCGAGTCCTCGGGGTAGAGGGCGAATGAATATACATAGATGGGCACATCAGGGATGTTGGTGTGCCACTGCCAGTTCTGCACAAGGCGGTAGTAGGTTGCCTCACGGCGCTGCTGGCGGACAGACGAGTTGAACCGGAGCTCAGCATCGACCATGGGGTCCTTGCCCAACAGACCAGTGTAGGTGAACCACATGTTGGCCTCCTCGGCGCAGGCGCGACGGAACACCCAGATCAACTCAATGATGGGGTGCGAGAACTCGAGGCGCATGTTGTTGAACGAGTTGGTGAAGTGCAGGTACTGGTGCTGGGTGATCAGCGAGGTGAAGGGGGCGACGGCGAAACGGTCACGCTCCTGGACGTCAAGGTAGACGTGGCAGATGTCAATCCAGGCGTCCAAGTCGCACGGCTGGATGTCAGAGCCAGTGGCGCAGTTGATCACAGCGCAGTCACTGGAAGACACGATGATGGTGTTGCACAACTCCTCGAAGCACACGGAGATCTCGGCCTGGGTGTACAACATGGACACGGTGGCGAGGGCCTTGCCGGGCGCCATGGTGTAGAAGAAGGGCAGAGGCACGTAGAGGTAGCGCTGGAGCTGCGAATCGTAGATGAGATCCTCACGCGAGTAACGCTTACCAATCATCTCCGTCAGGCGCTTACCGGGCTGGCCAGACAACTCCTCCCAGATGAACAGGAAATCAGAGTTGAGCAAGTCAACCACCTGGTTACCAATGATGATGGCAGCCTGGCGAACCAGAAGCTGACCAATGGCATTGGCCCAGTGAGCCCACAAGCAGGAGCCCTCGGAGCGCTCCTCCTCTTCGCACACGTTGCGGCCGAACTTGTTGCACGACTTGTAGTGGCGCAACATGTAGTTGTCGATACCGGACTGGGTGCGGGCAGAGCCGGTGAGGTCGGTGTCACCAAGCTCGTCAAAGTAACGGCGGTCCTCCTCTGAGCAGGCAAGATCACAGTCGCGAGCGACGGGGAACATGCCGGTGCCGCGGCGGCAGTCGGTCGTGGAAGCCTCGCAGGCAGTGATGCCGGGAAGCTGGATCACCACGTAGGTGAAGTAGATCAGATCGGAAGTCTTACCCACGTTGGTACGCGAGTTGGAGTTGCCGAACTTCACGCCCACCATCTCGTGGGGGAGAGTCTCAGTCGCGAAGGGAGCGTACTGGCGGTAGCGGGAACGCCAAAAAGTCATCACCGGGTTACCGTTCAGGAAAACACCGACACCGATGCATCCCGAACCCAACTCGGCGGTAACACCACCAGAGGTCGCAGTGAAGCCACAGCCAGCAGAATATCCAGAAGCCATTTTTTTTATTTGAGGTTGACCAAAACACCGTCTCGACACCCGAGAGGGGATCGGGAGAGAAACGCTCGAGGTAAACCCAACATTTTCCGGGTCAGCCCCGATGACACCCCGTGTCACCCGAAAGTCATCGATAGTTGATCAAGAGCAAATCAACAAATTCTATGAAGAGGCCAAGGTTTTCGACGAAAGAGGATTTCATTGGACCCTTAATAAACGTCTGGCCGATTTCCAGTTGCCTACTCGGATGCCGTCTGGGATGCCCGCTCCGGATCGGGTCATCACCACCACCATTTGACCTGCCATCATCACCAAATGACCTCGACGCCACCTAGCGAACCCAAGCTCTTCATCTACCCCGAGGCGGCCCTTGAGAATTTTAATGGTGTTCCCAAGCTTCTTCTCGGAACGCCTGGCCAGTCCAAGTCCATTACGGCCTCGTCGAGTAAGCTCCCCAACCCCGACTTGAGGGTCTACTACTTTGCCATGTCGGACATTGCGGGTCTCCAGCCACTGAACAACATGTTGACCCTCTACATCGCCAACCCTGATGGGTCCTCCAAGCAATTGTTTGGCTACTACAGTGTGCGGACCAGTGCCGTCTCTGGTGCAGGGCTAACCAGTGGCAATGGGACTTGGGAAAGTGTTCCAACCAAGAGTCATGGATGGAAACTTGTAGGGTTCCACGCGTCGCCCGTCACTGAGTTTTACATCGTGACTCCGTCGGGTTGTAAATCGTGGGATCCTGGAGCCATTCCTATCTCCGCCACGGATGGCTCTTTTGGCCCCATCACCATCAGCCACCCGACCAAGCCTTCTGTCACGATTCCCAGAGGTTCCTTGGCCACCCTTCAACACCGCCTTGTCAAGGGGGTGGGCGAGGGATGGACCGTTCAACCCTTTCACTTGAGTTACAAGGGCAGCCAATGGGTGGAAGGCGACATGAGTCTCATGGTAGGAACCGCCGATTCGGCAACGGAAGGCTACACGATTACTGAGAACCGGACTGTCGTCTTGCAAATTTGGATCATGTGCGACTTGGGTAGATGTATCCGCGCCAACATGGCCGATGCGGACAATGATGTCTGTCCTAAAACTCCGTGTGGAAATATATATTTGACCTTACTGGTCCCTATTCAAATTCACTCCTTACTCTCAAAAACCACTTACCGCCCGGCGTATAGTAGCTAGCCAAAAAAAAGAATCGAAGAGTCGTCGCACGAATGGTCCACTTCCAACGACGTCAAAGGTTGGTCATGTACTACTGATTCTCGACAAAAGGAACACCTCCAAGCGTCACGAGCCACCGAGCCGTGGAAAGGTGACCTGCGCGACAAGCCATGTGAAAGGCCCAATCGTCTTCAGCATGGTGGTCGACTCCGCCTAATGACCAAAGCCACTGTGCAACTTCTAGATGGCCATTGCGACACGCCCACCGAAAGGCCCAATCGTCTTCAGCATGGTGGTCGACTCCGCCTAATGACCAAAGCCACTGTGCAACTTCTAGATGGCCATTGTGACACGCCCACCGAAAGGCCCAATCGTCTTCAGCATGGTGGTCGACTCCGCCTAATGACCAAAGCCACTGTGCAACTTCTAGATGGCCATTGTAACACGTCCACCGAAAGGCATCGTCGTTCAGAATATGATGATTTACACCACCAAGCGTTCGGACCCACCTGGCCATCGCAAGACGTCCATACATGCAAGCCTGCCGGAAAGGCCACTCGTGCTGAAAATGATGATCCACTCCTCCTTCCAGGCAAAGTCTCCTGGCTACCTCAAGATTGTTGGTATAGCAAGCATCTTGGAAATCCTTGGCGCGCTGCACGACGACTTCATCTTGCGAGTGTTGACCCTCCGTCTTGGAAGTGCAAGAACCCATCAGAGAGTAGGAGATGCAGGACGACGTCTAGTTGTGCCGTCTACATAATTCCAATTTCTTGCTTTTGGAAACCATCAAACAATAATTTATTCACATTTTATTGGCTAGCCTAGAATTATTTAGACCTCTAGTCTCTCAGCTGAAGCACCTTTACAAAATGGTAAATAAAGACAAGTACAAATCCTATAAGAAACAAGGTAGTGTAGAGGGTTTCTCCCCTGACCATGGTTTCAGGGTCAATGTCATGGAGGGCCGCCTGCCGAGCAGTGGACCATTCCAGGGCTTTGTAGGTCACACCCCTGCTGAGGTATTGGACAGTCGCGCGTAAGGATGGCAAAAAGTTGGTCACCAAGACTTGTCGCATTGCCTGGAAAATTTCTGAAAGGTTGGTGGCTCCCAAGGCAACACCCAATTCCCATAGAATCTTGGATGCCCATGCGGTGCGCATCTTTCCCACACGTTTTGTTGCCTCCCACAATGATTTCGTGCGCTTAAGGGTAAAGAGAAAGGAGACGAGAATGTTTAGGCCGACAAGTTTTTCCGTGGCGCCAAAGAGATCAAATAGGCTAGGCCTTGGAACCGTCTTGGCCAAGACTTGAGCGACCCTTCCTGGCTCAGTGACCCCTTCCATCAGGTTGTAGACACCCGTCTCGCCGTCAAAAAATCCATGGTCTACCGCTTCGTGAACCTCCCCCAAATAGGCAGCACATGTATGGTCTCCTGTCATTTCGGTACAGGCATGCAAAATTTCTTCGTCGGTGGGAACATTGGCCTGAACCACCTTGACAACTAACCAAATCAAGCCAATGAAAAGTCCTGTATCGGCAACAAATGCTTTGACCCCCTTGAGCGCCGCGTGGATCACCGAAAAGACCAATGGGAGCAACGGCCACCAGGGTGAAGAGGGTTCCCAAAGGGCAAGAATGAGTGCCGTCATTCCAATGTAACCTGCCAAGCAAATTTCAACCCGCTTGGACTTGATCCATCCTAGAAGGGTTTGAAAATTCCAGCTCTCAATATCCTCATTCATCTTGTCCACGTCAGCCAATCCCCAATCCTTGGCTTTTCTCATCAACCACCTCCTGAGTTTGTCATCCTCAGCATCGTCAGCCTTTCGATCGTCGTCGTCACTATGGGAAAAATCTTTAAGATAAAGTGGTGTCCCGTCTGGATGAACAAACTCTTCGCCATATCTTACCGGTTTCCCTGATGAATCAAATTTTAAATCAAAGTGTGGGTCAAATTCATAAGGCGGAGTTTCAGGTGGCACATAGGCCCTATCCAGATACTTAATAGTCGTTTCCACAAACCTTCCAAGTCTACTTTGTCTTCGTCGCGGACCTTCTGAATGAGTGGCCATAAGGACCGACGTTTTGTTTTTATAAAGAGAGAGAGAAAACTCCAAGAGTGGTTAAATTTCACTTGCACAAATGGTTCTTCTCTCAATAAACTATGGAAGCTTTGGCTACCAAGTGGATTCACCACTTTCACGTTCCGTCAAAAGCTTCACCACCCACTGTTTCTTCCTTGGGTGATTTATCCTCGTGCAAATTGTACAAAACCGACGAAGGTCTCGTCAAGGTTCATGCAACGAGCCCGGCCTTTTGGCGTGAAGTTTTCTGGTATATTTCTTTCCAAGGATCTGGCTTGACTTTGAAGATCTTGGGTCTACGACCCGACCGCTTGGCCATCCTTCTCCCCTACCTGGCCGATGTTTCTCACGGGGTTTTCAGTGGTGATTTGGTAAAATCCTTGGCATCACGCGGAGTTCGTCACAATCAGGAAGTCAATCGACATGTTTTGATTGACGGAGGTATATCAAAAATTATTGATTGGCAATTTGCTTCTTGGCTTGCTCAACCTTCATTGACCCTTGGTTTTGCCTCTTGTGAAATTGAATGTCCATGGCATCCCGGAAAGTTGTGTGTCGCCAAGGCGGCCTCCCAGGGGGGAAGCCGGTGCCACCTCATCACACCGACCCTTCCTTCACCTCCTCCAAAAATTGCCGTCCTTTGGCGAGGTGTCCTCAAGTCTTCCTTGGCCAAGGGTCTCCACGCGACGCCCTACATGGCGGCCATCCAAAAATCCATGGAGGTTGACGCTTTGCATCCGTCAGTCCTGGGTAGCAACTTGGCGGCCATTCAAAAATGTGGGGGTGACCTCTTCATTCATGGATGGGTGGGGAAAGCGTCTTACCAGGGCCTTGTCACCTCGACCCTGGAAAGCCGAGGAGTGAAGCCCAAGGGGATGTTGTGTGAAGACTTGGCCAAGTCGTTTAGTGAGATTTACCGTCCCTTGGAAGATCTTCCCCAAGCGAAAACGGAACCCAAGACCTATCCGGGACGTGACTATGTCTACCTTCACCCCCGGCCACTCCAAAGATGGTGGTCCACCTGGTACTCCCTTTACACGGCCTTTTCTCTGATCCCCGACCCTGAAACCTATGACCTCATCGTGGTGCACCGCCCCGACATGGTCATTCCTGAAGATCTTGACTATCGAGCCCTGGATCCCACCAAGCTGACGATCCTCATGCAACAAAACCCAAACGCCTACAATGACGTGAGACCCGGCTACCACGACTGGTGGCTTGCCGGACCCCCCAGCATCATGGCCAAGATTGTCGCCATCTACCCGGCACTCCTTGAGCTTTTTGCCAAGGCGACCCACCCGGAAGAACGTTCTTCCCATCCCCTCTTACGCCAATGGTGCGAGGACCACAACATCCCCGTCGCGTGTCTCCACTACACCCAAGTGAGAAAGGTGTACCTGGTGGATGGGCGCCCGACCCTCGGCTCTGTCCAAACCCATTGCCCCATGACCTGCCCAGAAGTGGAAGACCAGAGGAAACCGAGAGACGTTGAAAAGTGGCAAATGATATGCCAAGCACCCTTTGTGGGGTCCATCCTTGCCAATTGTTTAGCTTACATCCCTGGTGTTCTTAGGTGTGATTTGACAGGGACCACAGGCCCAACCTGTTTGGCTCTAGAACTTCAAGTGGTTCCCGGCCTGGATCATGACGTCTTGCTGGCCTATCTCAAAGCATGGCAAGCCAAGGGAAATGGCGGACCTGCCCTCGTCAAATTTATCAAGGGTGGAGTGCGGTCGGTCATGCTTGTGTAAATAAAGCGAAACTCACCTAGCTCTTGCCTTTCCTAACAAATAAACATGGTGGCCATCAAACTTGTCACGGTGGGGGCAGCCGCCGTCGGGAAAACCGCCTATATCAATCGCATTTCCGGGAGATCCTTTTGTTCTTCTTACATGTGCACCATTGGGATTGATTTTTACAAGGACAAGCGCACCTTTCGGAATTGGGGATTTGCCCTCACAACGCCATTTGCCAAGGCCCGAGGCGTCGCACCTGAAACCCCCCTGAGTGTTTTGACATGGGACACAGCTGGTCAGGAACGCTTTCATTCCATCTCCAAGACCTACTTCAAGGGAATTGACGGGGGATTTTTATTTTTTGATTTGACCTGCCGGGAATCCTTTGACTCGCTTGACAAATGGATGGCAGATATGAAGGAAGCGAACCCACAAGCCAAGGATCTTCCCATGGTAGTGGTGGGCAACAAACGTGACTTGAGGGCGGAGCGTGTCATTTCAACAGCAGAGGCCATGGAGTATGCCTCCAAGAGGGACCTCCTCTACTTTGAAACCTCTGCCAAGACGTGTGCAAATATTTGGGCGTCCTACAAGGCCCTCATCTACTTGGTCCTCCACTCGGAAAGCTTCATCGAAAAGTCCAAGAGGGAACCCTCTACAATCATCCATCCCTTACGCAAAACAAAGTCGGGCGGATGTACCTGTTAATCCAATTGGGCAACGCCCAATCAAATCAGAGCATTTTATGCTATCCGAAACTGAAACCAAATAAAAAAGTTGTTATTTATGCTTGTATAAATCGTAAGGCCCTGCAACTGGTTTTTCCGGCGTCTCCACGGTTTCACTGTACATGTAGTGGGCCTTGGCCGTGTTGGAAGGCGAGTGGGAACATGCCTCCGCATTCGCCCCGTCATAACACGGATAGACCGGGACGACGGTTGGATGACTCTTCCATTCCTTCTCGTAGCAGGTTGACCGTTTCTCGGCATTGACATAGATGGGTTTTCCTTTGAGGAGCTTGATAAGTGGATTCAGGGAGGGGCAATGAGGAGTGCCGCCTGTCATTTCATAGTCGATATAAGCCCCATCCCACCGGACGGGATTTGTGACAAATTTGGATGGTGTTGCTGCTTCCTTCATACAATTGGCCATGGTGGCCAGTTCTTCCAAAACAACCTCATTCGCATTGACCGCCCCATAGACTTTTTGATCTCCACGAAATTTACTGATATTGTTCCAGTAATTAAAGTCACCGCCTCCAGGCTGACTCGCACTCCAACCACATGCCGTGCCTTGCTTGGACACCCCATCAAGGTAGACACCCTGAGGAGTGGGTTCCCCATTGGGCACGGTGAAGCATTTTTCAACAGTTGTTGACTGATCTTCATAGCAAGTCACATTTTGGACAAGGGAAGTCTCTTGAAGAGAAATTCGAGGCAGCCTGTGGGGATGTCCCGTGAAACCATAATAAAAATCCTGCAGATGAGACATTTGGGTTTATTTAGGAGGGTATGAAATGTCTAAGTTTGTCCCTTCTTGGCCTGTTCCGACTTGGCCTCCAGACGACGGACCTCTTCTGGGTCACGGCTACACCCGCCCAGCCCAGACCGGTAAAAACGGGCAAGGTTAGCCAATCCAAGGTAGCAGCCCTGGTCTGCCGACTGGCGGTAATGGCGGACTGCAGCGTAAACGTCTCGTTTGACCCCCTGGCCATTTTCATACATTCTTCCCAGGTTGTTCTGGGCAAACATGTTTCCGAGATCTGCCGCTCGTTTGTAGAGCTTGAGCGCCTCTTCGAAACACCGGGCGCCTCCAAATCCTAGATGCCAGCAGTAGCCGGCCGCGTAGAGACCACCTGGATCCCCCTTTTCTGCGCTCCTTTCGTAAAACTGTCGCGCCGTGTAGCTGTCACCCGGATAGAGCCATCGACCCTCCTCACCCTCCTCATAGGCACGTCCAATCACGCAGAGGGCGTGTCCGTCGCCCATCTCGGCAGCCGCGGCATAGTAAAACTCGGCCTTGGCCTGGTCTCCCTCTACCTGGACCCCTTCGTCATAGAGTTCACCAAGAATCACACATGCGTGAGAAGATCCCCCTTCCGCTGCCTTTTCAAAGAGGGCGACAGCTTCATACGGGGTGGTCTCGAGGAGAAGTCGTCCATAGTTGTACTGGGCCGTCGGAAAGCCGGCGTCTGACGCCTCTTTGTACAAGTCTCTCGGGGAAATACCGGCCAGGTCAGGGTGGCCGACAAACTTGGGGTTGCCACTGGCAAGGTAGAAGGCAAGATTGTTTTTCCCAATCAGGGTGTCTCGAAGAGACACGAGATGGGTGACCTGGATCGTCGTTGGGTGAAGTGGCGGCTTGTAGCTAACGATTTGTGCCAGATGCGTGGACTTACTGTGGGATGTCGAGGCAGCGAGTTGTTCAATCTTGGCCATGGCATCCGAAAAGGTCCTCCGGTCATTCACCGCCACGAGTGCTTCTGCAAGACAAACTTCTTCTTCTTCCAAGCGTCTCTTCGTCTCCTCCTCGATCCTCCTCCTTCTCTCCTCACAAGCCCTGCGCAGCCTTGCCTCCTCAGCCTCTTTTGCCCTCAAAGCTTCCCGCTTTGCTGCGGCCCTTTGCCGGAGTTTCTCGGGAGAGTGGGGTTCGCACGACTTTCCTCGGTGTGACGGACATGGGCACCACACCTTGAGGATTTGAAGGTTGTCGTAGATGGCCCACTCGGGCCCGGAGTTGAAGAAGTTAATTCGCACCGAGTCGTAACCTTCAGCGAGCAAGCTTTTCAAGTCAAACTGCTGAGTGGTTGAAATGTGTTTGACCCTGCCGACCGCGACATGGGCACGCAAAATACATCCATGTTGATGCGCCTTGCGGTTGGTTGCTCTTGCACTCTCCGCAAAGTAGATGGCACCTCCAAGCGACCCCCCACTTCCACGCCTCATGTTGGAGTTCAAGATCGCTTGGGCTGTCTGGTAGGATGTCTGGTGGTAGAGGGTCAAGACGCGTCCTTGCTTGATCCTCTCCGCATGGTCCGAGTCCCAGAAGGTCGAGCAGAAGCAACCCATCCAAGCAGGTTGAGTTGTCCATGCAAGTTACATGGTTGGTCTTTACCGCAAAGAAGTTTACCGAAAAGAAGGATTGTTTATGAAAGAACATTCCGTCGAGTATGAAATTGTAGGGCTCCGGTCAGACCGCTTCGACAGTAACTAACCGTTCACCCTAATTCGCCTCAACTCGGAGGCGGTGACTGGGAAAATTTCTTGCGCATCTTTGCAGCCCATACCTCTTGGCTTTCTCCCTTGTGAAAGATGGCGTAAAGAATCACAATCAAGACCAGACCCGATACACACCCCACAGTGATCCAAAACCAAATGGGAAGCTTTCGATTGCATTCCCCATCCTTGAGCTTGAAACCACTTGAGCATTGGATGCAATTTGTCAAGGAATTCGGGTCGCACTTGGAACAATTTGGAATGCCACATTGGGGTGTGGCCACACATCCCGAGTGGTCGGGCAGAGGAAAATAATTTGGCATGCACGTCAAGCACCGAGGAGGTGTCAAATCCAAATCACACGTCGCACAATGAGAAAGGCCTGGGCAGTTGGGCACACAGTCACCCCCTTTCAAGTGGTAACCGCCAGAACACTGGGTGCATTTTTGGGCAAAACACTCGGCGCAATTGGCGGGCATAGGACTGCATGCATTGGGCAGACAAGTCGTTGCGTTTCCTACAGTAGTCAAATGGTAAAAGTCGTTGCATTGGGTGCATTGACCATTTGGACAGGTTTGACAATTGGCTACTAGAGTACAAGACATTGATTTTTTGTCTAAAGAGAACAATTCAGGCGTTTTATTTTTTAATTTGAATTTTTAAGCGTCCATAGCCTCAGAAATCATGGCATCAAGCTTGTCGGCAGGCATGTAACCAGGGTGCTTCTTCTTTAGTTCCCCCTTGTGGTAGACGTGCAAGGTCGGGAAACCATTTGAGTGCATCTCCTTCGGCAACTTGCTCATCTCCTTGGCATCCACAAGCGTCACATTGTACTTTCCGGAAAGTTTCGGCAACTCTTGCTTAATCTTGGTGCAAAAGCCACAGCCGTCCATGACAAATACGATGACACCTGTTGGTTTCATCTTCAAGTAGGCCAACAACTCTTCACCCGACTTGTGGGAGATGCCTCCCTCGCCACCCTGAGGCGGATTGACGGGCCGTGTGTCTTGAGGTGGGTGGTGAGGTGGATTGACGGGCCGTGTGTCTTGAGGCACCGCCATACCGGACCGCATCATGGGTTGAACCGCCATCTGAGGAGGAGGGGTCACTACACCCGGCGTCCGTGGGGTCACCAAGCCATAGTTCTTCAAGGAATCCACTGCGGGTTCGAGGTCGGTCAGGCCGCCAGCCCTCTGAGCCGTCATTCCATGAGATCCATGGTGGACCAGGCCGGTAGGGGAATCTGGGCAGTAGGTCTGGTAGTGGCCCGAAGGGATCTGAGCCAAGTTAAAGGCAAAGGTCCGCGGAGGGTACTTGTTGACCACTGCGTGGGTGGGTGTAGCCGGCTTGACAGGGTGGAAGGGCGGCAGAGGGTTGTAAGGCGGCTTGATGGGGATGGGCTGAACGGGAATCACCGGCTTGACGGGGGTGGGACCCACAGGGTGGAAGGGCGGCAGAGGGTTGTAAGGCGGCTTGATGGGGATGGGCTTGATAGGCTTTTTCTCACAGGTTGTCTCACACAGGGCGAGGCCCTCCTCAGCAAGTGCCAGCTCATTCTCCATCTTGAGGAGATTGTGTTTCGCCGAATCGAGGCGGTGCTCCGTGTGTTTCAACTTGTGATGGAGCTTGTGTACCTTGTGGCGGAGGTGGTGGTCTCCGTCATTGTCTCCATTGGTTTTGCGGGTTGCCAAAACGACAATGGCAACAACGGCCATCACCAAAATCACACCAACAATTGTCCACACCACAACCTGACTTCCGTTGCGTTTGGAACCCGTCTTGATGACAACAGCCGAAGGGAGTTCCACGGGTTCACTTGGACCTCCTGCTCCGAGATCGCTCATTTTCGTACCAAGTGCATCGTAGCCAGACATGCTGATTTTTATCTCATGTAAACAATTTATCCCTTTGTGGACCAAGAAGAACTCACTCCTTTCATTCGCTCTTTTTGTCAACGGAAAATCACCAATACAATCGTCGGGAATTGAGTCTACCCTGTCAGTTTATTATTTAGCGTCCGGGTTGTAGGTCGGTGTCGCGACTTCTAGTGCCTGCTGCTCAAGGGCTGCCCGTTTGCGCTTGGCCACCGTGATGCCTCCCACAATGCCACCGATAATGGCAATCACGACGACGCCAATAATGACCCCAATGGCCCATGCGGGAAAGGTCAACTTGGAAACGCACTTGCAATCCGAGGTGCAGGTTTGACCCTTGGAGCATGCCTTGTCATTGGGTTTTCCTTGGGTGCAACATTCACCCTTGTTGACACAGAGCGAACCCTTGCAATTGCTCAAGTCTTCACAGCATTGGGACGGGCCGTCCAAGAGGCACGGCTTGAGAAGGGGATCGACGCGTTTATGGTCCGGGATGGTCGGCACAGGCGAGGCGTTGGTGGCATTGGGGAAACATTCCCAACATCCCAATTCACAATTCTTGGAGTTGGTTGTCCCCTTACCGTTTGGTACAACGACACATTGACCAGCACCGTTACACTGGAAACACTTGAGGGAACTTTGGGGGATCCCATTAGGGTTCGGGGTCGCATTACCCTGCGGATCACATGAAAAGAGGGTCGGCTTGCAGCTAGATCCACAATTGGGGTCAGTATAATTTCCCGTTTCCCCAGAAGCCACAGGGTTACAAAAGCCAGTCGAAGAACAAGAGTAGCATGAACAACTCTCCATGGATTTGCAAGTTCCTTGGGTGGTGGTCCCTGCAGGCATGAGGGCGGGTCCATTACCGTCACAATGCCAACACTTGAGAAGACTCTTGTCCACACCATTTGCATTTGGCACAGGATTGCCTTGGGAGTCACACACAAACTTGGTCGCCGTACAGGGTGCTTCGGTACATTGGTTTGTCGAGTTGGTACCTTCTGCAGAGTGGTCAGGAACCTTTTCACAGGATCCAGCGCCATCCGTAGAACATTGGTAACAAAGAGCCTTGCTCTTCAAGAACTGGCCTTGGGCTGCAGGGTCGCTCGGGGTGGCTGCCACCGCCGTTGCCGTTCCGTCGACACACGTCCAGCACTTGACCGTGTCGCGATCAATCAGGCCTGTGTTGGCCGTCGTCTTGACGACATTTCCGCTGCCTGAAGGGTCACACTGGTAGTAGGTGACACATGTGCCACCACATTCCGACGTCTTCCACTTGCCCTTGGACGGGAAGGCAACGGGGTTGCACTGGGACCCGTCACAAGACCAACAAGTGGCATCCTCCGATTTTGCCCACGAGTTGGTAGGAGATCCCTTGACGAGTTTTGTCGTGCCGTCACTGTTGCACACAAACGAGTAGGTACAATTCGCACAGCAGGCACTTTGGGAAGGCATGGAGCCAGTCGTCGACGGATCCACGGGACAACACTGGGCATTCTGGCCACACGACACACAATTGGCATGGGGGTGAGGGTGGGGCGGGTTTGGGCCTGACCCAGGAGGAAGAAAGCCTGCTGCTTCACAGTCACTCAGAGACGTCCAAAACCCGACACAGGTAGGGTCTGATCCTGCCGTTGCACAGGTCGAAGACGAATCGGCTTCCAGTTGTTGAAGACACCACGTATTTTGGGCATTTTCCACCGTAGAACACTCGCCCGTTGTCGGATTGACGGTCCATGTCGTCTTGAGGTTTCCAAGGTCTTGGGTGGCCTTGATGGCACAGTAGCGCTTTGTACACGTCTTGCGTGAACCGTCATCGCAAAGACCTGGAGGAGGGTCGTTGGGGTTGGAAATGCATGGAGTTCCAGGTCCACACGAAGTTGCGGGGTCTAAACAAAAAGGTGGAAGGTTCAAAGCCTGGGTGCCGCTTGGGCACGAAGGGTAATGGACCGACTGGGGGTAATTGGGGATGGTTTCCAAAAACTTGACAAAGTTCGGGTAGAGACTACTCATTTTTATTTGGACTTTATAAAATTCATTGTCGATTTCCTACTTGAAAAGACAGACATTATTGTTTGCCAATCATTTTATGAATGCTGGGTTCCTCCAAGGACGTCACCAAAAAACGTCGTCACTCCAAAATTTTGATGGGTTCCAGGGACAATCGGGGCCTTGGGTCCCAGACGATAACAGTGGTGGGCAGTGTGGTGGGCACACATCTCTTGCCACAATATGGTACAAAACGGCCACAAATGATTCGGATGGGCTTGGATGGTGTGGAGGCAGTAGTGGATAACTTCATAGAGGATATAACCACTGACAAATCCGGAAAAAATTCCTGAAGGAAGAACAGAGTAGAGCATCATGCCACATGGAATAGCTATAATGGGTGGTTGAATCTGTCGAAGGTTGTCATCAGGAAAACGGTGGTGGCGGCCGTGAAGAAGCATGTGGAAGCAACGGACCCATGGGTTGGTATAGTAGGGGGTGAGACCGTGAAAAACAAAACGATGAACAAGATATTCAGTAGGTTGCCAAAGGAAAAACCCAAAAAACCATGCCATCCATCCGCTAAACAACGTGATGACTACCCAGCCATAGATCAAGGGAAGATACCACGGAACCATAAAGAGTCCGTCCAACCACACATTGTCAAAAAGGGGTGGAGAGGTCTGGCCGCGTCGACCTTGCTCCGACCACCGCGAATAGAAATAGCCGTCCATTGAAGCAACATCATCCCACAAGGGCGTCGAGTACATCTTTTTCGTTTATTGGCATGATCACTGTTTGCTTCGTTCGCCTTGAACAAAATAATCACCTTAAAAGCTTGGCCTGTGGTGCCTCCAAACGGTGCTTGTCCTTAGACTTGGGTTTATGGACAACAAACCCGATGGCAATGCCAATTGCAAGAGCCAAACAAACCACCAAGACGATTCCCCAAACAGGCATCTTGCTTCCCGAGCCATAGCGGCATGCAAAAGGGGTATGGGCACCCTTTCCCAACGACATACGCTTGACAGCCTCCACAGATTGGTCCCACGAATAGACGTGCTTTCCATTGCGACGGTTAATGTCATTTTGGACATTGAAAATCCATTGGTAGAGAGTGACACGCGACAACTTGGCCCGCTCCAACTCGGGGAGATGAACCGCAAAATGACCACGGCAAGTTGTGCACGGCAATAGCTTCTGGAGGTTGGTCATAAAGCCAACCATGGCGCGTTGCTCTTCTGGTGAGGGTTGGTCGGGGTACATGCGGGCGATAAAGTACATGGTCCGCCAAATGGCATCGGCCCATGTGGGAAGGGCTGGAACCGAAACTTCATTCAAAGAGTCGAGCTTATCCTTGTCACGCATAAGGGCAGCAACATCAAGAAAGGGTGGTGTTCCGGGAGAATGAGAATCCGCCATGAGTTTTTTTTTTACTGGAAACAAATATACGGGTAAGTCGGGATGAACAAACTGGCGGCGTGACCACCCATCCACTCATCTTGAAAAATTTTCGTCCGATGGCTTCCATCCCAAATCGCGGTAAATAAAAAAAATATGTCGTCGCCTTCTTCACCAAAGCCACTAGACCGGGCCAAAGCTACTGGTCCCAATGAAACCAAAAGGCTCTTGTGGAAAAAGGTTCAAGATATCCAGAAGAAAAATACCCTGCAGGTGCAAAGGGTAGTCAAGAATCTCAACGAAAAATCAAAGGAACGGAGGGTAGCGATTCACAACGCACCAAAAAGGGTAACAATGAAACAGCTTCTCGCCGCCCGCGGTCGCCGAAATGTCTTGATCAAGAGGAGGTCCCGCCGCCAAGGTCTCCTCCATAAAAAGCCTGGAGTAAATGGAAAACACGAGACAAACGAAAACAAGGCACCCACCTTTGCCCTCGCTCAAGATGTCATCCCCAATGTTCTAGATCCTGAACCTAACACAGACAAGGGAGACTCACCTCATCTTGACCAAGAGGGAGAACCTAAGACGGGGATAAAGGCTACGGAAACTCATGAAACGACTGAAACTCATGATGAAACGACTGAAACTCATGAAGATGAAACGACTGAAACTCATGAAGATGAAGACTTACCTGAATCTTCGCCCGATCCCCCAAAAGAGTCTGACCCACCTGTAACTTCACAAGATGACGACTCACCTGAAACTTCAACCAATCCTCCCGATCCAGTCCAACCTGTCACGACACACAAACCAAACCCCAAACCCGACAAACCCAAGGCATCTCATAGCCCACTCACTTCATCACCTACAAAACTTACCCCACTTACACCTAAATCACGGCCGCCTCCACCCAAAACACCAGACCCTCTCGACAACATTATCGAGGACGTAGAGTTTCAAAACGAAAACCGGCTAAAGATAGGCAAAGACGTGACAGACGCAGAGTTGGAGGCTCTTTTGGGAGGCCTCATAGAGGGGCCTAAACCAACCTCTCTCCCTACCTTACCTAACCACTCATCCGCTTCCACTCATCCATCCGCTTCCACTCATCCATCCATTCACCCACTCACCTTGGCCTTACCCTCTTCGGCCGACGAACTTGTCGACAACCTGGGGGCATTGTTAAGGGATAGTGACTCGACCAAGTCAAAATGGTCAACCATGTCACGGGGAGAATTGGTTGTCCTCTCGCAAACATGCAAGGGGTGTGTGCAGCGGTTAGAGGGAGAAATGCAAGGCCTAGTGGCAAACCTCGCGACATGTGTCATGTCTATAGAAAACATTCGCCTCACAGAAGCGACAGAATCCACTGGTTTGGCAAAAGAAACCCTCGACAGGATACGCCCCGTCATTACCCAAACCCAAGAAATGTTGCAACGCCTCGTGGTCCACCGCAAACATGTACTGGCATCCCTGGCTACACGTATTCAAGAGCAAACAAAATTCTACAAGACACTCAAGGGCCAACAGAGGGAGAAAACTTTAAAAGAGCTCGAAGGTTTCAAGGGCCAGACAGAAGCAAACCAAAAGGTAATAGAGGGAGAGACACTCGAGGCTCTAGAAAAGGTAAAGCCCGTCCTGATAAAGGTATTGGAAGGTGTTCGTGAGCGTCTAACACAGTCAAAGGAACGGGTGGGACGTTTTGGAGAAATATTGACACGGTTGGGAGATCACGGATCGTCAGTGGATACAGAGGCAAAAATTGTAGAGTTGGTGCACCCCCTCGAGGCAAAGTTACGCATCTTTGATGAAATGGTGCAGGAATATGAAACAAAGCTCAAGAATGACCCAAGACACCTGCTACACTACACAGCCTTGGCTCATCTCAAGGATGAGTTGGCCAAGTGGCCAGAGTCCCTTGCCCCCCTACACGGATTCTTGGCTACAGCCAAGACAAATGTTCCCTCACTGGAAGAGTGCAAGCAAAAGTGGGCCTTGGCAAAGCGCTTGCTCAAGGAGGCACAAGCAAGACAGGATAGAGAGGATGTGGAAACCAAGCGTGAGGAGGCAGGAGAGGTGAGTGAGTTGGATGTGTTGTTGAGTGGGAAAGTGAAGAGTGGAGGAGAGGGCGAAAAGGATGTGGAAAGATTGCAAAAGGCTAAAGTTTTGGCATCTAGAATGTTGCTTTCACGAGTTTTGCTGAATTACAAGGCGACCCTCACCGCAATGCAAGAATCCATGGAACGGGATGTTGCCCATGCGGACAAGGTGTCAAAGGTTGTAAAAACCCTGACGGAACGTTATGTGAGGCGACGCACCATGTTGGGCATGCAACTCGAACAAATGGTCCTCATGTTGGAAGAGTCGGTGAAGGAGGAAACCGTGCAGCTCGTGAGGGCAACCTGTCGCTCCATTGGGTCCATGGTTGAGTCGGTCAACATTTCGTTGCGTGAGTCGTGTAAGGAAGCCGACCTTGCCATCTTGAACCTTGTCAACTACATGAAGAACATGGTGATTGTGGGGTTGCCCCTCGTCGACTCGTCCCTCTTTAAGAAAGCCTACGAGACCCACCGGTCACATGATCTTGGTGGAACCAGCGGAACCAAGGTTCCCCCAGACACTTCGTCCTTGGCCTTGAAACGTGTGTTTGACCAGGTGCAAGTCTTTGTTAAGGAATGCGAAACCTTGCAAACCCTGCTCCAACGTCATGAAGCCGAGTCGTGGAAATCCATGTTTGCCTCGGTTCCTGCCGATTTGGGACAAACGGGAAATGAATAAATTAAAAAACTGTATGGCTCGACCCGACATAGTTTTGATTGACAAAAATACAGTGGTCTTTGACCACTACTGAAATGTCATACAGGTCATGGACCCAACGACGAGACCTAAAGATCGACGTAGTCGATCATTAAT
>Ga0180432_10002349_pt1 | contig 28494 bp, 31 predicted proteins | sample SS_ome_10_FD_132414 | JGI IMG/M metagenome (GOLD analysis project Ga0180432, IMG submission 132414) | Hypersaline lake sediment archaeal communities from the Salton Sea, California, USA - SS_1_MS_2 metaG | ecosystem: Environmental > Aquatic > Non-marine Saline and Alkaline > Hypersaline >... | reverse complement strand
CTGTCCGTCGATATGATCGATGACATACACCCCTTTATAACGTCCGATAAGATATATTATGTAAACTTACACACGGCTTACACCGGAGTTTTTTATATGCATATACAATACTATATATCTTACATCGAATGTGCGGATTGTTTTTGTTTAGAAGAACCAATACAGACAGCATATTCACGCCGCTGAAGTCCTTCTATACTACTCTCTCTATGTATTCAATCCCCCACTGAAGAGTCGTAATCGTCGTCATCCGTTCGTATTGAATCGTCGTTTTCCCTGATGAAATTCACAACCTCATCAAACGCCTCCTGGAAGTTATCAAGATCCTCCGGGAATACCATGATTCGAAACCTGTCCTGTTTCCCAAAATCAACGGCTTTTGTCTCGGAGATAATGAGATACTTATCGTTGTTCACATTCTCCTTGACGTCAAAATAGTAGGTTCTTCTCCCAGCCTTCACTTTCTTCGTAAAAATCTCTTCTTTTCTCCGATCTTCCAATTTCGCGCTCCTCTTCCCTTATGTTTCTCCTAAATAGGCTTTTTTTACAGATTCATTATGTAAAAGGTCTATGGACTTGTCCTCCAGGACAATAGTGCCGGTTTCCAGTACATATCCACGTTGCGATGATTCAAGGGCCATCTTTGCATTTTGCTCAACGAGCAAGATGGTCGTCCCGTTTTCTTTGTTGATGTCTCTGATGATAGAGAAAATATTCTTTACCACCAGTGGAGCCAATCCCAGGGACGGCTCGTCCAGGAGGAGTATCTTTGGATTATTCATCAGTCCCCGGGCGATAGCGAGCATCTGCTGTTCACCGCCCGAGAGGGTTCCCCCGTCCTGGTTTTTTCTCTGCTCCAGGATCGGGAAGAAACTGAATATTTGCTTGAGGTCCTTCTTATACTGGGCATCTCTTTTTCTCAGGTAGGCGCCCATCATCAGGTTTTCACGAACTGTCAAGAGAGGAAAAATCCGTCTCCCCTCAGGCACCTGGGAGATCCCCCGATGAACGATCTTGTCCGGTTGCATGCGGGTAATATCCTGCCCGTTCAACAATACCCTCCCCTTCCGTGCGGTATTTATGCCGCTGATAGTCATCAGGGTCGTCGATTTTCCCGCGCCGTTTGAGCCGATGAGCGTAACGATTTCGCCCTCGTTGATCTTGAGGGAAACGCCCTTGAGCGCCTCGATGCTTCCGTAATTGGTATATATGTCTATCAGTTCAAGCATGTTAGTCCGTTCCGAGATACGCCTCGATGACCTTTTTATCGTTTCGGATATTCTCAGGCTTCCCTTCTGCGATCTTTTTACCGTAATCGAGCACCACGATCCGATCAGATATTTCCATCACTACCTTCATGTCATGCTCAATGAGAAGCACCGTGATACCGGTATCCCTGATACGCCTGATCAGGTTCATCAGGTCCGAAGTCTCCTTTGGATTCATTCCCGCCGCAGGCTCGTCCAGGAGCAGAAGCTTCGGCTCGGAAGCAAGGGCCCTGGCTATTTCAACGCGACGCTGATCACCATATGACAGGTTCGATGCGATATCAAGTATCTTCTCTTCAAGACCCACAAAGACGATGTGCTTGATTGATTGACGGAGGGTTGATCTTTCTTCTTCTTGCTGGGATCTGGATCTGAGAACAGCACCAAAAAAATTGCATTTTGTCAGGGCGTGTCGTCCCACCTTCACGTTGTTTAAGACGGTGAGCGTGTTAAACAGCCTGATGTTCTGAAAGGTGCGTGCTATACCGAGGGCGTTTATCCTATCGGGCTTGATTACCGGCTTGAAGGCCTGCTTCTTAGAAGAAATGATCTTATCACGTCCGTCGATGTCGAGAATGACTCTGCCATCGGTCGGATTGGTCAAACCCGTCACGCAGTTAAACAGCGTGGTTTTTCCCGCACCGTTCGGGCCGATGAGTGAGAGTATCTCACCTTTTTGTATATCGAACGAAACGTCGTCTACGGCACGGACGCCGCCATAGAACTTGCTCAGCTCGGATATGTTCAGGATGGTATCGCTCATCTATCTTTACTCAGCTTCTTTCTATCGGTGGAAACGCTGAAAAAGCTCTCGTTCATTGTTTGAAGAATCGTCTCGTCCTTCGTGGACATCACTCGCTTCACCCTGGAGAGGGGGATTAATCCCGCGGGCTTGAAGCGCATCATGAGTATCAAAATAATACCGAACAGCGCATATCGCGCCTGGACCAGGTCCGGCCATGGCTCAAGGACCTGCCGGAGTATCTCTGAGAGGCTCACGAGCACCGTAGCGCCGAGAATGACGCCGGGGATACTCCCCATACCGCCGAGAACCACCATACACAATATAAGGATCGATTCCCAGAACTTGAAGCTGACGGGACTGATAAACCCGAACCAGCGGGCGAAGAACGATCCGCCGATGGCGCCGAAGGATGCGCTGATGGCAAAGGCGATGACCTTGTATCTCATGATGTTGATGCCGCTGCACTCGGCGGCGATTTCATCATCCCTGATGGCAAACCAAGCCCGACCAAGCCTGGAATCCTCAAGCCGATTCATGATGAAAATGGTAACGATCATCATGAACAGGATCAGGTAGAAAAAGGGGACTCTCCCCTTGAACGAATAGACGATCGGATTTTCGAAGAAAAACCTGGTGATCGGATACAGAAACGTGAGATCAATGCCCGGGGATGCAATGCCGGGAAGTCCCATGGGCCCCCTGGTCAGCCACATCTCATTGACGATGACCAGAACGACGAGCTCCGAGAATCCGAAGGTGACGATGGCGAAATAGTCCCCAGTCAATCTGAGGGTCGGCGCACCCAGAAGGATACCCCACAATGCGCCGTTCAGGGCCGCGAGGGGTATGATGACCCAGTAGTTGGAGAGGATATCCCAGGGTGGTCCCAGTGCGGCGCACTTGAGAGTTAAAAGACCCGCAGTGTATGCGCCGATGGCGTAGAAGCCGACGAAGCCGAGGTCGAGCAGCCCGGTAAAGCCGGGTATGATGTTCAGTCCAAGGGCCAGGACGATATATAGCATCGACATGATGCTGATATACATGAATCTCTCGTGAAAATCCCCCAGAAACGAATAAAACGGTATAAAAAAAACCACCAGCAACAGCAATCCGTAAAAAACCGGTTGGTTCTTTGAAAAGAAGGATATCGTGTATCGAGGAATTCGCTTGGGCATGATGTGTTACACCTTCACCACTGTTTTTCTGCCTAAGAGACCTGAAGGCCGAAATATGATCACGAGAATCATGATGGCATATGCGATACCGTCCCGATATCCGGATGAGAGATATCCCGCCCCGTATGATTCGGCGATGCCCAGCACAAAGCCGCCGAACATGGCTCCGGGAATATTACCGATGCCGCCCAGGACCGCCGCGGCGAACGCCTTAACACCGGCGGTATATCCCATCATGGGAAATATCGCGTTGTAATATACTCCGACGATGATTCCCGCGACGGCGCCCAACCCGGAGCCGACGGCAAATGTAAAGGAGATCACCCTGTTTACATTGATGCCCATGAGGGATGCGGTGGTCTTGTCCTGGGCGCAGGCCCGCATGGCGGTCCCGATTTTCGTCTGGGTAATAAGGATATGAAGACAAAACATCAGAAATATTGTAATGATCAAAATATTATATTGTAGTAACGATACACTCACGTCCCCCCGTAAAAGGGTGATTCTCACATCTCCAGTTATAGAGATACCATTAAACTGCAAATAGTACTGGCAAAAAGCTATCTTGAGATCATTTATATAAAAAAGTGCGGATTTGAATATTTCGGGAATGGTTCCCTTCGGGTATGTTTTCAGCCGGCCGCCCCAGATCATCAGGGCGATGTTCTGGAGGAACAGGGACGCGCCGATGGCCGTGATGAGTGCCGCCAGGCGGGGCGCTTTCCTGAGGGGGCGATAGGCGATGAATTCCAGGATAACGCCGAACAGCGCGCAGCAGGATATGGAGAGCAGGATCGCCAGGGGAAACGGCACGTTGAACATGGTGACGAAGCTGAAGGCGAGAAACGCACCCAGCATGTATATTTCGCCGTGGGCGAAGTTGATCAGCTCGATGATGCCGTACACCATCGTGTAACCGACGGCGATGAGAGCATACACGCCACCAAGTGTCAAGCCGTTAACGAGCTGCTGAATGAACATGCCCTTCCCTACCCTGTGAAAAAAGGGGGAGGGTGAAAACCCTCCCCCCTGATTACAATCGAAATAACCCTATTCCAACATCTGCTTTTCAGCAGCGACGAATTCTCCGTCCTTTACCTCGGAGACGAACACGGGCTTGCTGCAGTCCCCGTTTTCATCGAAAACGGTGATGCCTGCAATACCGACATATCCGGTTTCCGGAGTATCCATGCCGGCCAGGCAGTCCTTGATGGCTTCCCTGTCGGCGCCGCACTCCTCTATGGCGACGGCGATCATGCCGATGGCGTCATAGGCATTGGCGGCCATCCAGTCCGGAGTCAGACCGTATTTTTCCTCGAAGGCTTCCTTGAATGCCTGGGCTTCTTCACCGGCAACCTCATATACCAGCGGAGAGCTTGCCAAGAATCCTTCAGCGGCGTCCTTGGCGATATTGATCAGCTCCGGGTTGTTCAGGCCGTCAGCACCCAGGAACTGAACATCAAGACCGAGGTTCATAGCCTGAGCAAGGATCAGTCCACCCTGCTGATAATACCCGGCGATGAAGATCGCATCGGGGGCCAGCTCCTTGAACTTTGAAAGCTGGGGAGCAAAATCGACGGTATCAGCCACATACGCTTCAATACCCACGACTTCAAGACCGATCTCTTCGGCAGCGGCAACAAACGCTTCTTTCAGGCCGATGGCGTAGTCGTTGTTCTCATGAAAAACACCGACCTTCTCGACGCCGAGGACTTCCTTGGCGTAGATAGCCATAAAACGTCCCTGAAAATCATCGGTGAAGACGTTGCGGAACATGTACTCGCTGCTCGGAGCCACATCCACATTGGTAGCGGTGGGAGAAATCGCCGGGAGACCCGCCTCATCATAATACGGGATGGCGGCGAGGGTGGCGGAACTGCACACGTGTCCCAGAACGGCCACGATTTCCTCGTTGCTGGCGAAGTTTTGTCCGACAGCAGCGGCCTCTTTCGGGTCACAGCGCTCGTCGCCTACCACCAGTTCAAGCATTCTTCCATTGATACCACCGGCTTCGTTGATTTCTTCGATCTTCATCATTGCGCCGTTTCCAATGATTTCACCATATGCGGCGGCATCACCCGACATGGGGGCGGCAAGACCGATTTTAATGGGACCTGCAGCCTCATCGGCGACAGGCTCATCGGTCGCCGGTTCATCCGGAGTGGTCGGCTCACCCGGTTTTTCCTGACAACCGGCGATGGCGAATGCGAATACCAGCGCCAGAGCGGAAAAAAGAACAAACCACTTAAGTGTTCTCAGTTTTCCCATACGTTTAACCTCCTTTGATCCCTGAAAAATTGGAATCATTCAATATATACAAGGGTTTACTTTAAAACCCGCCAGTATTTTTGTCAAGCTTTTTTTACTCTTTCATCTCCACGTTTTCTATGATAGAGACGAATCGGTGTTCCTGAAAAATCATAGGCGTCCCTGAGCCTGTTGATGATGAATCGATGATATGCGGGCTTAATTCCTTTTGGATGGTTCGTGAAAAGGACGAACGTGGGCGGCGCAACGGACGTCTGGGTGATGTAGTAGATCTTTACAGGCTTTCCCCGATACAACCCCGGGCTGTGTTCCGAGCTGATGATGTCGAAAAAGGAATTGAGCTCGCCGGTTGTAATGCGGCGGTTCCTGTTTGCAATCGCCGTGTCGACTGTGGGATAGATACGATGGACGTTTTTACCGCTCTTGGCGGAGATGAAGACAATCGGTGAGTGGGACAAATTTTTCATCTCGTCCTGGATGCGCAGGGCGAATTGGCCGGCGGTACGCTCATCCTTCTCGACGAGGTCCCACTTATTGACCAGAATGACCGATGCAACCCCCTTGTCTTCGATGAGCCGGGCGATGCGGATGTCCTGGTCCGTTGGACCCTCCTCGGCATCAAGGAGCAACAGCGCCGCATCAGCCCGATCGATGCTTCTCAAGGAGGCGAACACGCTGAATTTCTCAACGGCTATGCTTATCCTGCTCTTTCGCCGAATCCCCGCCGTATCGATGAGCACATAGGGCTTCTCATCGACAGAGACCAGGGTGTCGATGGAATCCCTCGTCGTGCCGGGGGTGTCGTCCACCAGGGACCTATCGGAGCCGGTCAGGCGATTGAGGAGCGACGATTTCCCCACGTTGGGCCGTCCCACGATGGCGATGCAGGGGGCGCTCGGCGCTTCTGAAGCCTCAATCGCCATGCCCTTAAGGGAAAAGACAACTTCATCCATAACATCACTGATGCCGATGTTGTGCTGAGCGGAAATCGGATAGAGGGTATCTATGCCGAGCCGATAGAATTCATACATGTCCGATTCCTGCTTGGGGCCGTCGACCTTGTTCACCAGGCAGAAGACCGGTTTCTCGGTCTTTCTGATATATCCGAAGATCTCCGCGTCGTCGGGGCGCATCCCTTCCCGGACGTCCATGAGGAATAGAATGATATCCGACTCCTGGACCGCCGCCTGGGCCATCTCGTGAACACCCCGGTGTATGGCGGTGTCCGCATCGGGCATAAATCCGCCGGTATCCACCAGGGTGAACTCCACGTCATCCCACTCGGTATCGGCGTAGATGCGGTCCCTGGTCACTCCCGGTTCATCCTCAACGATGGCGCGACGAAATCCGACGATCCGATTGAAAAGCGTGGACTTGCCCACGTTCGGGCGCCCCACGATAGCCACTATTCGCTTGCTGTTTGTCATGTTCTATTGGTATCCCAGCCGTTTGAGCATCTCTGATCGCTTCGCCCAGTCCTTGAGCACCTTCACCCGAAGCTCGACGTAGACCTTGATATCGAAAAAAGCCTCCAGGTCCATCCTGGCTTTTGTTCCAATCTCCTTGATAACCGACCCCCCCTTGCCGATGATGATCCCCTTCTGGGACTCCCGCTCGACGTAGATCACCGCGTCGATGACCAGAATCCCCTTTTCCGAATCCTCCTGGAACCGATCCACCGCCACCGCCACGGCGTAGGGGATCTCCTGCCTGGTGAGGCGAAACGCCTTTTCCCGAATGATCTCCGCGGCGATGAACTTCTCGCTCTGATCGGTCAGGGCGTCCTCGGGGAAATACGGCGGTCCCTCTTCGAGAAGTTTGTGTACGGCGTCCAGGTATATCGGTATACCGTCGCCGGTTAGGGCCGAAATCGGAATGATCTCCTGAAAGTCATGCATCCCCTCGAGGGATTCGATGAGCGGAAGGATTTCTTCCTTTCTTGCACGATCAACCTTGTTGATGAGGAGGATAACCGGCGCGGTAACGTCCTTCAACCCCATGATCACCTCCATGTCGACGTCGTCGAGGCGGTCGGCCGCCTCAACCATGACCGTAACGACGTCGGCGTCGTCCCGGGCGGCCCGGGCGGTTTTGATCATATAGAGATTCAACTCCTTCTTACCCCGGTGAAAGCCGGGGGTGTCGACAAAGACGATCTGGGACGTTTTGTCCGTCAGGACGCCCATGATGCGGTTTCTGGTGGTCTGGGGCTTCGGGGTGACGATCGAGACCTTCTCACCCAGGATGGTGTTCATCAGAGTGGATTTTCCTACGTTGGTCTTCCCGACGAGTACCACGAATCCCGATTTAAAGGTTATCAATGACGATCTCCTCCTCAGTGAGAAACTGATCCCCGGTGATCTTGACCTTCTTCAGGTTGTGGGTCTTTTCCAGCCTCCGGATGGTCCGCTTGTTGCCGCCCACCGCGGCGCCCACCAGCCTCGGATGCACCCTGATGACCAGGGGATCCGGGATGTGCGTCAGCGTGCCGACGACGGTCTCTATCCGCTCAGCCATCATTCCCTCCATCACCAGAGCCCCCAGGGATTCGTGGTAGGGTCCAGCCACGACACGCTTTTCCAGCTCCCGAGAATGAGACAGACCGATGCGGATGACCGGGATGTCGTGTTCCTGGAACTTGTGAACGAGAATGCCCGTGATCCGGACGGTGTCTTCGAGAGTCAACGGCGTGTACGTCCCCTCCCGGTAGAGCCGCTCCATCTCCGTATCCTGTAGAACCACCGCCGGATATATTCGCACGCCGTCGGGATTGAGATGTATGACCTCATCTGCGGTGGCGAAGATCGTCGATTCATCGTCACCGGGAAGCCCCGGCATGATCTGGGCGATCAGGTCGAAGCCGTGTTCCTTGATGAGTGATGCGGCGCGGCGGGTATCGTCGGCAGTGTGTCCCCGCTGGGACGCATGGAGAACGCCATCGGACATCGACTGAATCCCCAGCTCGATGGTCCTCACGCCGTACTCCGAGAGAAACCCGAGGATTTTTTCGCTGATGGCGTCGGGACGGGTGGAAATCCTGAGGGCATCGATCAATCCCTCGTCGATAAGCTCACCGCCGATCTTCAATAGATCAAGCTGGCGCTTCATCGAAAGTGACGTGAAGCTCCCGCCGAAATAGGCCAGCTCGATATCCCGATCCCAATCCGGCCTCGTTTCCGTATAGCCCTTCACCGTTTCAACGATGCGCTGCCGGGTGATTTTTCCATCCCCGGCCGACGTAACCGCCTGCTGATCGCAGAAGAGGCAGCGGTGGGGGCATCCCGCGTGGGGGATGAAGATCGGTATGATAAAGCGCTTGATGTTTTTCATCTATCCAGTGCGTTCCGGGCGGCGTCCATCTCCGCCTCCTTCTTGCTCTTGCCGGTGCCCCTCCCCCATTCCTCGTCGTCCACCGAGACACGCACGACGAATCGCTTGTCATGATCGGGGCCGGAGCATTCCACCACCTCGTAGTCGGGGAGGGTCTGGTGCTCCACCTGAATCCTCTCCTGGAGGAGAGACTTGTAATTCTTCGTGTTGAAGGTATGGATGGTATCGATGACCTCCTGAAAATGCCGCTTGACGATCGATTCGACGGCTTTATATCCCCCGTCGACCAGCACCGCCCCCACCAGGGCCTCGTATGCCCCGGCGAGAATAGAGCTTTTATTTCTCCCCCCCGCTTTCTCTTCGCCCTTTCCGAGGATCAAGAGGCGATCGAGCTGAGCATCCAGCGCCCTTTTCGCCAGGCCGTCGGTGTTGACGAGCATCGCCCTGGCCTGGGTGAGCCATCCCTCGTCACGCTCGGGATACTGCTCGAAGAGCATCAGACCGATGATCATATCCAGGGCGCCGTCGCCCAGGAATTCAAGGCGCTCATAGCCAAACGGCGCCTCATCGTTCAGGGCCGATGCGTGGGTCAGTGCGCGAACCAGCCACTGCCGGTTTTCAAACCGATACTCCAGCATCCGCTCACATGCCTGCAGCTTCTCTTCCATATACTCCGTCTTCCGTCAGGTCAACAACGGTTACCGGAACAATGCGGTTGACCTCACTGGAACCCTCGTCAATATATATCGTCAGATAGTTTTCACTCTTGCCGACAAGATATCGTCCGTTCCTTCTCTCCGTCAGAAGCCGAAGCGTCTTTCCCACCCGGCTCCTGCGGTACATCCTGTTTTTCTCGTCGCCGATATCCCTGATGGTTTTCGCCCGCTCCTTTTTAATATTCCCCGGAAGCTGCCCCGTCATGTTGAAAGCCTCCGTACCGGGACGAGGGGAAAAAGGAAATACATGCAGATACGTCACGGGAAGGCCCTCGATCAGCGATACAGTGTTTTCAAACGCGGCGTCGTCTTCCCCTGGAAATCCGACCATTATGTCCACACCGATGCCGGGGGAATCGAGCAGTATGTTCGCTTTCTCTACGATCCCCGCGAAGTCAGAGGCCCGATAGGGACGCTTCATGGTCCGTAAAATGCGGTCATCACCGCTCTGGAGCGGGATGTGGAGATGCGCAGCCACCTCTGGCGTGTCGGCCATGAAACGAAGCAATTCATCCGGTATCTCCAGCGGCTCCAGGGAGCTGAGGCGATACCTGATCGGGAATTGTTTTTCAGAAAGCCTCCTGAGCAAACCCAGGAGTGAAGCTCCCTTTCCATCGCTGTAGCGGCCCAGGTGAATCCCCGTCAGGACGATCTCACGGTATCCAAGGGACGAGAGGTGAGATACCCGATTGACGACGTCGTCCACAGGCACACTTCGCTCAGGCCCCCTTGCCAGAGGCACCACACAGTAGCTGCATCGGGCGTTGCATCCCTCCTGGACCTTCACAAACGCCCGGGTCCTTCCGTTGCCGAAAGGATCACCGAATGAGTCGGAATCGAAGCCGTCGTTGCTCTCGTCATCCGGTATCCCCGGAGGGCCGATGAGCCGACGAATCTCCGGGGCAATGTCACCCCTGTTGTCGGGGTGCATGATGATCGACTCGACGCCGGCGCCGATGATGCTATCGGGATAGACCACAACGGAGCAGCCGGTGACGATGACCGGACCATCACCGACTTCCCGCTTTATTCTACGTAGGGCCTGGCGGGATTGGTAGTCCGCCCTGCCCGTGACCGTGCAGGTATTGACGATCGCCGCGTCTGCTTTCTGATGTCCCTCTACCACCCGATAGCCCATGGACCTGAGATCCCGGACGATGGACTCACTGTCGGTGTAATTGACCTTGCACCCCAGGGTGATGACGGCGACGGTTCGTGTCACTGGATGATCCCTCCGCCGATGACCGCCTCGCCCTGAAAGAGGGCCAGTACCTGTCCCGGGGCCGGGGCGAATCTCGGCTCATCGAATACCATTCGTACGGTGTCAGACGATGTAATATGCGCTGTTCCCGGCGCCGGTTTCTGATTATAGCGAACCATGCCCTCGACCTGAAGCTTTTTTTTATCCGGTGCGCCGGATATCCAGTTGAATGATCCGGCGAAGACATCACGCTTCATGACGTCCTTTCTACGCCCGACGATCACCCGGTTCTTTTCGGTGTCTGTCCCCACCACGTAGTAGGCGTGCGCTGCGGGGACGCCGATATTTCTCCTCTGACCCACGGTATAGTTCCAGAACCCGTCATGGGTGCCCACCACGCTCCCCGAAAGGTCGACGATCTCACCCTCCTCGGCGTGATCGATCACATATCGCCTGAGGTATGTCCTGTAATCGCGGTCTCCCAGAAAACAGATCTCCCTGCTTTCCGATTCGGTTATTGGGATCCCCCTTTCCTTCGCCATCGAAAACGCCACATCCTTACGGAGCGCTCCTAGGGGAAAGATCGCCCGGGAGAGCTGTTCTGAAAGAAGCAGAGATAGAAAGTACGACTGATCCCTCCGCTCGTCAACCCCTCGGAGGAGCCTCATGCCCGATTCGCCGCCCTCGATCCGCGCGTAGTGGCCGGTGGAAACGAATCCGCAACCCCGGGAATCTGCCTCATCGATGAGGTATTTGAACTTTACCTCTCGATTGCACACCGCACAGGGGTTCGGCGTCGCCCCGGAGAGGTACGCCCCGGTGAGGTAGTCGATGACCTCCTTTTTAAATCCATCGCTGATGTTCAGTATATGGTGGGGTATTCCCAGGGTCCGGGCGATGTGGGATGCGTCCTCTGCATGGGCCTCGGGATTTCCGGCAAACTTCTTCAGAGATGCATTCCACAAAACGAACGTAACGGCCTCCACTTCCATCCCGTTCTCAAGAAGCAACGCCGCCGAGAGAGCCGAATCAATGCCGCCGCTCAGGCCTACCAGGACCCGCCTGTTTTTTTTCATAATCTGAAGTGATGAGGATTCAGGACTCCCCGCCCCTCCCTTTTGTTCTATCGATGTAGTCATCTATGGCCGCCTTCAGGGCGTCGGCGGCGAGGTTGGAGCAGTGCATCTTCTGTTTCGGCAAACCGCCCAGCTCCTCGGCGACGTCCCTGTTGGTGATCTTCAGGGCCTCATCGAGGGTTTTCCCCTTGACCATCTCGGTAATCATGGAGGACGTGGCGATGGCGGCGGCGCACCCGAAGGTTTTAAACTTGATATCCGTGATGACGTCGTCGGCGACGGTGATGGTGATTTTCATGATGTCGCCGCAGGCGACGTTGCCGACCTGTCCCGTGCCGTCGGGATCTTCGATCTCGCCGACGTTTTTCGGATTATGAAAATATTCGAGGACCTTTTCCGAATACATGATGATTCCGTTTATTTCCTGTCGGAAGAGAGGGGCGACATGGCCCTGAGGCGCTCAATGATCGGCGGCAGTGTGGAAAGGACATAGTCGACGTCGTCTTCCGTAGAATCCGGCCCCAGGCTGAACCTGATGGACCCTTGGGCAATGACGGCGTCGATATGCATCGCGCTCAATACATGGGACACCTTCAGCTCGCCCGCGGTGCACGCAGAGCCGGAAGACACCGCGATGCCTTTAAGGTCGAGACCGAGGAGTATCCCCTCCCCCTCCACGTAGTGAAAGCTGATGTTGGTCGTGTTCGGAAGCCGGGGTGAGCCCTTCCCGTTTATTTATACGTCGGGGACGACGTCCAGAACGCCGGATTCCAGCTTGTCCCGAAGACGACTTATACGCTCCATCTCTTTCGAAAGACGCAGCCGGGAAAGCTCCGCCGCCATCCCGAGGCCGACGATCGAGGGAACGTTTTCCGTTCCCGCCCGCATGCCGAATTCATGGTGGCCCCCGTGAATCAGCGGTGTCAAACGGATTCCCTTTTTCACGAAGAGAACCCCCATCCCCTTGGGTGCTCCCATCTTGTGCCCCGAGATGGAAAGGAGATCGATCCCGTCTTTTTTAACATCTATGGGGATCTTTCCCGCCGCCTGGACGGCGTCGGTATGAAAGACGATACCGTTTTTCTTCAGGATCGACGATATGCGGGGGATGTCGAAGATCACCCCGGTCTCGTTGTTGGCGTACATGAAGCTCGCGATGGTAGTATTCTCGCCTATGGTCTCCTCAAGCTCCGTGATGTCGAGTTCGCCCCGGTCGTCGACACCGATGTAGTCCACGTCGTGTCCCAGCTCCTCGAGCCGGTCGACGCTGTTGACAACGGCGTGGTGCTCCACGGCGGAGGTGACGATGTGGCGCGAGTCGCCGTTGGGGGAGTCGAGAAAACCCTTCATCGCCAGGTTGTCCGACTCCGATCCGCCCCCGGTAAAGACGATCTCATCCACATCTGCGTTCAACAGCGCCGCAACCTGCTCCCTGGCACGATCCACCGCCTCCCTGGCCTCTCGACCGAATCGGTGAACGCTGGAGGGATTGCCGTAGGATGTATTGAAATAGGGTATCATCGCTTCGAGCACTTCCGGGAGCACCGGGCTCGTGGCGTTGTGATCAAAATATACGTGTTTTGTTTGCCGTTCTGTTTCCATTTACTGTTCCATCGAGAGGCCTCGGGACCTCGCCTTTTCGCACACTTCTTGGATGGTCACGGAGTTCAGATAGTCCCTGATGCGATCACCCAACTCCGCCCAAAGCCACTGGGTAGTGCATTCACCGGAGCGATGGCAGGTGGCGGATGCTTCTCCATCATGGTCGACGCAGAACACCGGGCTGATTGGTTCATCCACCATCTCGATCACCTCGCCGATACTGATCTCATCGGGTTTTCGAGCCAGGACATACCCACCGCCGGGCCCCTTGATGCTCTTAACAATCTCACCCTTCCTGAGCTTGGAAAAAAGCTGCTCCAGGTAGTGCAGAGATATCCCCTCTTTTTGAGATATACTCTTGAGGTTCACGGGCCCGTCTTCTCCTGTGAGAACCAGCATCACCAGCGCCCTGACCGCATACTGTCCTTTTGTCGTCAGTCTCATGATATCCGTGTGCCGCTATACTATAAACACCTCCATCGCCCGGGGCGGACAGACCGGGACACACAGCTCGCAGCCGCTGCAGAGCTCTGAGTCGAACAGCACCTCCATGGTACTCCTGTCTATGGAGAGGGCGTTGGTGGGACAGATGGCCGTGCAGGCCCCGCAATGGGTACAGATATCTGCATCCCGCTTTATGTCCTGATCGATGGAGTCGATCACCACGCCGCATTCCCTCAGGTAATCGATGCCCTGCCGATATGTGTCCGAATCGCCCTCAAGCTCGAGGATCAGGTAGCTCTCCCTTTTTGGGAGAACGCTCGCCTTGAGAATATTTACGATCAAATCGTATTCTTTGATCAGCTTATAGATTATCGGTTTGTCCCAAATATCTTTCGAAAAATGAAGGACCACCTTGTGTTTCATATAGAACCTCTTTAAAATACCGGTAACATCCTAATATACTTAACCTATATTGTCAAGTTCTTTTCTCGCTTGAAAGTCGTTTTCACTTTGACTCTGTGGGCGCCTCCGATTATAATTCATATATTCACATGGAGGAATGGTTCATGAAGACAACACGTTTTGTAATCCTTGTCTGTTTCGTCGTGTTCACCACATGTCTCTCTCTTCTTGTGTTTGGATTTTCCTTTAGCCAGATGGTCCTGACGATAACGATCCCCGACGGGGATACATCGGGGATGTCTCAGGCGGAGCTGGTGGTTCCTGAGGGCGCGTATGCCGTGAATTTTACGGTCTGGGGGGCGGAAAATTCCTGGGGCATAAAATCGGAAAACGCGAGCGCATCCGGGGAATCCTTCTTCGTATACTATCCCGAGCTTGACAGCGGGGATGAATATACCGATGCCGAATCTTCCGAGGCCCTGGATTCCGGCGACGATACGACGGGATATGGGTACGATTATAATTCCGAATTATCCCGCCTGACGCTGCCGCCGGGAACGTACATCGTGTGGATGGAGGGGACCCCTGGCACGACCATGACCATTCAGTATCTTCTGGAGGAGAGGTAGGATCAGGACGTCTCCATATACTTTTTCATTGCCTCAACGACTTCATTCATCACAAAGCTCTCTTGCCCTTTCAGGTAGCGGCGGGAGAGCTCATAGTAGGTGAGCGCCCCGTTTCGGATGGCGTCCCTGTTGGCCTTCCCCTCATGGATTTTTCCCGGGACGCCGGTCACCAGAGAGCCCTCCGGGACCCTCGTACCCGGCAGGATCACGGACCCGGCGGCAATGACGCAGTGTTTCTCCACGTGCGCCCCGTCGAGCACGGTGGCGTTCATCCCCACCAGAACGTAGTCCTCGATAGTGCATGCGTGAAGCACGGCGCCGTGACCCAAGGTCACGTAGTCGCCCACGGTGGTGGCGTTGAACGGGGTGCAGTGGATGACGCTGCAGTCCTGGATGCTGGTATATTCGCCGATGGTGATGGTGTTGAAGTCCGCCCGTATCACGGCATGGGGCCAGATGCTTGAGTTCTTCCCGATCTTGGAGTTCCCCAGGATGACCGCTGTTGGGTGGATATAGGTTTCATCGCTCATGATATTTTCCTGGGAATGATTCCCTGTATAGAGTCCAGTGTATCGATGTCGTGATCTTCCATGTACGTTTCCATGCCGTCTATGATGTAGCACATGGTTTTTGGGTCGATGAAGTTCGCGGTCCCCACCTGTACCGCCGAGGCCCCGGCCATGATGAATTCCAGGGCATCACTCGCAGATGATATTCCGCCGATGCCGATGACCGGTATCGAAAGGGCCGATGCCGCCTCCCACACCATTCGAAGGGCCACGGGCTTGATCGCCGGTCCCGAGAGTCCGGCGGTGATGTTTTGAAACAGCGGCCGTCTATTCTCAACGTCGATCGCTATGCCGATAAGCGTGTTGATCAGTGATACGCCGTCGGCCTCGGCCCTCTGGACACTCTGTGCCAGGGGCACGATGTCGGTGATATTCGGCGTGAGCTTCGCGATGATCGGCCTGTCCGTGGCCTTCTTGATCTTTTTGATGAGCCGGGCCGCTGTCTTCGGATCACGTCCGAAGGCGATGCTCCCCTTCTTCACGTTGGGGCACGACAGATTCACCTCCAAAGCGCACACGCCGGTCACCCCCCGAAACATCGAAGCCACCCGTTGGTAGTCGTCCATCGTCTCGCCGAAGATGTTGACGATGATGTTCGTGTCGTGCTTCGACAGCTCGGGCAGGACCTCGCCGAGAAATCGATCGGCGCCGATGTTCTCAAGGCCGATGGAGTTGAGGACACCGCATCTGGTCTCCACGATCCGGGGGGGCGGGTTGCCCAGCTTTGGGCGGGCGGAGACGCCCTTCGTCACCACCGCGCCGAGTCGGGAGATATCGAGATAGTCCAGAAGCTCAAGGCCGTATCCCACCGTTCCCGACGCCCCCATGACCCGGTTCTTGAACCGCACGCCGAAAAGCTCCACCGCCGTATCCGGCACTTGTCGGGTCATGGCAGATTCCCCCAGTCTATTTCGCGTGCGGCGAAGACCGGGCCGTCCTTGCACGTCAGGGCGTATGCGCCCAACGTGGTCGACGCGGCGCAGCCGAGGCAGAGGCCGATGCCGCAGGCCATGCGCTCTTCGTGGGAGACGAATGCGTCGCAACCGGTTTTTCTCGAAAGCTCCGCCACGGCCTTCAGCATCCCTTGGGGGCCGCAGGCGAAGACCATGTCGTCCGGAGTGAGATCGACCGAGAGGATATCCACCACGGTCCCCGTCTCACCCCTGCTCCCGTCTTCGGTGACGTATACGGTTTCCAATCCGATATCGTTGATGTCGTCGTCGATTCCTGAGACGTCATTGATCCCCCTGCCGCCGAAAATGAGCCGTGTCTTTTTCAACAGGTCCCCGGTCAGGGACTCCGCCACGGCCATCAGCGGCGCGATGCCGATGCCACCGCCGGCGAGAAAAAGCCTGCCCGATGGGACTACCTCCGGGAACCCGCTTCCCAGAGGCCCCTGTATGGACAGCTCGTCTCCCGGAGACACGCGGGAGAGAAGCTCCGTCCCACTCCCCGCCCGCCTTATGAGAAGCTGAATAGTTCCGTCATTCTCGCTTATTGGCCGATAGCGATAGACGCTGAACGGCCGGGACAGGAGCGGATCAGCGCCCCACGGTCCGCGAACCATCACGAACTGACCGGGACGCCCCGCCAGAAGCTTCTCATCCACAGAAAGAGCCAGGCGAAACAGCCCCGGCGACACTTCCCTATTGGATACGACTGTCGCCTTCATAGAGGGTCTTATAGATGCGGTAGTAACCGAGGATTCGCTTGACATACGCTCGGGTCTCCGAAAAGGGTATATTCTCGATGATCTCGTCCATTTCCATCTCCGGGTCCGCCGTCCTCCTCCACTTCCGGGCGTTGCCGGGACCGCCGTTGTAGCCGCACAGGGCGTAAACGACCTCTCCGTCGAAGTCGTTCATCAATCCCGAGAGATAATAGACGCCGAACCGGAGGTTCGTCTCGTAATCCAGGAGGTCTTCCTTCTCATAGCCTTCCACCCCCATGTTCCCGGCGATCTCCGCACCGGTGGCGGGCATGATCTGCATTAGGCCGATGGCCCCGGCCCAGGAATAGACCCTCGGCTGAAAGAGGCTTTCGGCTCGCATGACCGAGTATATCAGCGCCGGCTCCATGTCGAACTCATCGGCAAGCAGAAGCACCTCATCCTCGTAGGCTTTCGGATATTTCATCTGCCAGTAGAGGTCGTTCTCGCCGGGGAGGTATTCATCCAGGTGATGGGAGAAGTTCCTGTTGACGATGAGTACCGGGGTGTAGTAGTCCCCGGAAAACCGGAGGAGACGGGCCACCTCAACCAGAAGCTCCGGGTCTCCCGTGGCCCGATCCACCACCAGGGAGAGCTCCGCCGCCGCCTCCTCGTCACGGTTGATGGCGATCAGATCCAGGGCCTTTACGAGATGCGAGGTGATGCGCTCGTCCGAGGTGAATTCCACCGCCCGGTCGAAGCCCGCGACCCAGAAGTTCGGATCGAATTCCTCCTCCCGGGGGGCGATGAAAACGGTGTATCCCAACTTTTCCAGGCGCTCGCCGGCCTGGTAGCTGTAGTAGGTATAGGGATACTCCTCCACCAGCGTCCGATATATATCGTATGCCTCGTCCGTGCGATGAAGCTCCTCCAGGGACCGTGCCTTCCAGTAGATGTACTGGGGATAGCCGTCTTTCTTTTTGTATCGAGCGGCGAGGCTCACGAAGTATTCCATGGCCTGCTCATATTCTTTTTCCTGGTAGTATATCCAGGCGATATACCAGGTCACGTCCTCGATTCGCGAGCTGTGGGAATAAGTGTCGATATATTTTTTGTAATACAGCAGGGCGCGGTCGAAATCATCGATCTCCTCGCACGTCCGAGCTGCGAGATAGAGGGCATCGTCGGCGAGGGTGCTTTTTGGGTTCGATTCAAACAGCTCGATCAACAGGGATATGGCGACCTCGTCGTTATCGAGCTTGTCCTGGGCTTTCGCCCGCCAGTAGAGAAGCGTGGCCTCCGATATCCCCGGGTTGTCGCTCCAGAGCTTTTCGAAGAGCGCCGCCGCGCTTTCGTACTTCCTGGATCGGTAATAGCACTTCGCCTTGATGAATGATATCTCTCCGGCATTGGGGAGGGCGGATTCCGATGTGTCAAGGAGCGCCGCAGTCTCCTTTATGGCGCCGATACACGCGGTATAGCAATCGGCGTTGTAGAGGGTATCAATACGTTTTCTCAGATTCTGTGCCGTCAAACCGCCGACGCTCCCCAGCCTGACTAGGCCGGAAAACGCCTCGGCGGCGGTTTCGTCACAGGCATACTCGATAAAGAGGGTGCGGAAGATTTCGATCGCCTCGTCCTTCTCCCCCGACGCCTCCAAAACAAGCCCCTTCTTGAGCAGCACGTCCGGGTAGAGGTCGGACGATTTATTATGCTTTAAAAAGTCGTCGTAGATCTCCCGAGCGATGTCGGAGTCGCCAAGACCGGCGTGGTAATCCCCCAGGGTCAGGGTCATCTCATCGAACCAGACGCTGTCTGGATGCTCCTCCAGGAGCCGCTCTCCCATGGTCAGGGCGCCCTCGTAGTTGCCCAGGTGGGAATAGACGTCCGAAAGGTAATAAAGGACGTAATCTTCCAGGATGCCGTATCGGGTAAGACAGTATTCCAGGTATCGCCTCGCGGTCTCCCACTCGTCCACCTGCATCGCCGAGAGCGCCGCCATGTAGGCGAGCTTGTTCGCCTGGGAGGGATCGATGGATTCGAGATTGATGTCGTCGACCTGGGCGATGACCTCGAGATGGCGGGAGCTGTCCGCCAGGGAGAGGATGGAGATGATCGAGTCACCGGGGCTGAAATGGGATATCTCCGTCACGCAGGAAAACTGGAAGACGAACAACACCCACAGGAAGACCAGGACGACGAATATATAGCGAACCTTTTCGAATTTCATATGCCCGATAGCTCCCGGCGAAGATTGTTGACGCTTGTATGTGCGTGCCTGATCGGCTCCGGGAGCCGATACCTCCCGACCGATGAGAGCACGAGGTTCACGGCGTCTGTGAAATCAAGACGATGTCCGGGTGAGACGAACACCGGTTTCACCCCGGTTCGCGTCCTGAGGACCACGCCGACCTGGTTTTTCTTGTATATAAGGGGCGCTGAACTCCCCTTCTCCCATCCCACCGGCTCATGTTCGCCCACGAGCTTGGATTTGGCACACCCGACGCTGGGGAGATCGAGGATGAGCCCCAGGTGCGCCGCGAGGCCCAGTCCCCGGGGATGGGCGATGCCCTGGCCGTCGAAAATCACGGCGTCCGGCATTTTCGTGAGCTTCTCGAATGCGGCGAGCACCACCGGACCCTCTCGAAACGAGAGAAGCCCGGGAATGTACGGGAACGTGACCCGCCCGTGATGGTTCGCCGTTTCGACGACCACGAAATTGGAGATATCCATCACTACGACGGATGCGTAGAAAATGTCGTCTCCCCTATTGTACGACACATCCGCACCGGCGACAAGCTTGAAAGAGCGATTTTCGCCCCTTAAAACAAGCCGGTCTCGAAGTTTTTTTTGGATGTCTGTCGCGGTCTGGTAGTCGACGTCCCATCTATGTGGTGATTCAATCCTCACGGTCGAATATCACCTCATCGCCTCTGCCGGCTCCCAGGACCTCCGCCGCGCTTGCCTCGTTGCAGGCGATCTCCACGAAGCCCGAGCTTCCGACGAGGGCCAGCGGCTCTCCTGGCCGAGCTTCCCGGTAGGTTTGGGAGATGCCTTTGATGGCTGTATCCTTCAGCGTTATCGTTGTAATACTGGGCAACTCGTCCCCGGTCAGCCGGACGTTGGTGATCAGGTTTCCGAACCGGTCGACATATATAACGGTGCCCGTGATGCGGTATGTGCCCTCATATCGCTGCTTCGGGAAATCGAGCACCAGTGGATCATCGATCCGCTCCCCCAGCTCGTCGGGATGCACCCCGAGGCTGAGGTGCGCCGCCGCCGGGGCGAAGATGTCTCTCCCGTGAAACGTCGCCGATGGGTGCGGAAGTAGATAATCGCCGTTGGTGATCGACACGACGTAGCGTATACCGTCATCCACCGCCGCCCAGGAGAGGAGGCCGTTGTCAGGCCCGACAAAGAGATACCGGGTCGTGAGGATCGCCAGGGCTCTCCGCTCGGTGCCCACCCCCGGGTCAACGACCGCCAAGTGCAGTGTCCCCGGGGGAAAGTACCGATACGCCGTCAGCAGTGCGAACGCCCCCGCCATTACGTCCTGGGCGGCGATCCCGTGGGTCAGATCGATGAGCGTGACATCAGGATCTATTCCATAGATGACACCCTTCATCACACCGACGAATGGATCCACGCCGCCGAAGTCGGTTAGGAGCGTTATCAGTTTCGGGACACCTGCGTCTGTCTTTGTATCGTCAGTATTCATTGTTACACCGGATGATGTATGTATTACCACAGCTTTCATCATGTCGTCAAGGATGTCTGGAATCCTTTCGGCTTGCAAAACGTCTGTGTTTTCGTATAATGATTTTATGAGCGACGATCCAAAAAAGCGCATTCTCACACTTCGGGATGAGATACATTTCCATAACGATCGGTACTACCGGGACGACGACCCCGTCGTCACCGACGCGGAATATGACGCCCTCATGCGGGAGCTTCGAGAGCTGGAAGAAGCACATCCCGAGCTCGTCACCCCCGATTCCCCCACCCAGCGGGTCGGGGCGAAGCCGCTGGAGTCGTTCAAACAGGCGCCTCATCGCATACCGATGCTCAGCCTCTCCAACGTCAACTCGCCCGAGGAATTCAATGAATTCCATCAGCGGATACTGAAGTCTCTCGATGAGGACGTCTCTGTCCCCTTCGTCGTCGAGCCGAAGATGGACGGCGTGGCGGTGGAGCTGGTCTATGAGAACGGCGTCTTCACGGTCGGCTCCACGCGAGGGGACGGCGTGGTGGGGGAGGATATCACCGAAAACCTCAAGACGATACACCAAATACCGCTTGCCATCTCGGGCGATACAAAGGCGGTACCGAGTCTCCTGGAGGTCCGGGGCGAGGTATACATGCCCACGGAAAAATTCCGTCAGCTCAATGAAAGACGGGATGAAAACGGCGAGCCGCCCTTCGCCAACCCGAGAAACGCCGCCGCGGGGTCACTCCGCCAGCTCGACAGTAAGATTACCGCAAAACGGCCTCTTCGGGTATTCTGCTACGGCGTCGGCACGGTAGAGGGGGAAGCCTTCGCAACTCACAAAGACGTCCTTGATGCGCTGTCGGCCTGGGGCCTTCCGGTAAACGGGCTCATCGAGGTTATGAACGATCCCGGAGACGTGATTTCGTATCACAACCGGCTTGAAGAAACCAGGGACGATCTTCCCTACGAGATCGACGGGGTTGTGGTCAAGGTGAACGACCTCACACTCCAGCGGACCCTCGGGGAGACGTCGAGAGCGCCGAGGTGGGCGACGGCCTACAAGTTCAAGAGCCGCAGGGAACAGACGATCATCAGGGATATTATCGTCAACGTGGGGAGGACGGGCACCCTCACCCCCACGGCGATCCTGGAGCCCGTGTCTGTGGGAGGCGTGACGGTCAGCCGGGCGTCTCTCCACAACCAGGACGAGATCGACAAGAAGGACATCCGAATCGGCGACACTGTGGTGGTGGAGCGGGCGGGGGACGTGATCCCCTATGTTGTTCGCTCCCTGCCGGAGAAGCGCACCGGTGCGGAGAAGGAGTTTCACATTCCCGATACCTGCCCGGTGTGCGGGGGCGACGTGATTCGTCTTCCCGGCGAATCGGCGTATCGTTGCGTCAACGTGTCGTGCCCCGCACGGCTGAAGGAGAGCGTCTTTCACTTTGCCTCGAAACACGCAATGAACATCGACGGCCTGGGGGAAAAGCTCATCGACCAGGTGGTGGACAAGGGGATGGTGAAAGACTTCGCCGATCTCTATGGTATGACAGAGAAACAATGGGCCGACCTTGATCGCATGGCGGAGAAATCCGCCGCGAATATCGTATCCGCCCTGGAGAAATCGAAACATGTCACCCTCTCCCGGTTCATACACGCCCTGGGCATCCGTCTGGTGGGGGAGCACACGGCGGACATCCTGGCCAGAAACTTCATCTCCCTGGAGCGCCTGATGGAGACCCCGGAGGATGAGCTGGTGAAGATTCACGAGATCGGACCCGAGGTGGCACAGAGCGTCGTCGGCTTCTTTTCGGAAGAGAAGAACAGGGAGCTTATAAAAAAGCTCTTCGAGCAGGGCCTCTCCCCGGAGTCCCCCGAATCGGCGTCGACCGGCGCGCTCTCCGGCAAGGTATTCGTCATCACCGGGACACTGTCGTCCCTCACTCGGGATGAGGCGAAGGAGAAGATACAGGTATTGGGAGGGCGGGCGACATCCTCGGTGAGCAAGAACACCGACTACGTGATCTCCGGGGAAAACCCGGGGTCGAAGCTCGACAGGGCGAAGGAGCTGGGTGTCCCGGTGTTGACCGAGGATGAATTTACCGCACTGCTCACGGAGGCAACCGGCTGATCATGGAACGGGCACATCTGATCGTCACGGGACGGGTACAGGGGGTTTTTTTCCGCCACAACACGAATAAAGAGGCGAACCGCCTGGGACTGACCGGGTGGGTGAGAAATCTCCCGTCGGGGGACGTGGAGGTGATCGCCGAGGGCGAGAAGGCGGTCGTCGAGGAGCTCATCGCCTGGTGTCACCGGGGTCCCTCCATGGCTCGGGTGGACAATGTTGCGGTCACATGGGAAACGTACACCGGGGAATTTTCCGGGTTCAGCGTTACCTATTGATATGATGGAAGCACTTTACTATACGAAGGGGGAGAAAAACCGGGTCGTCTGCGGTCTGTGCCCCCACAAATGCACCATTGCCGACGGCAAGCGGGGCGTCTGCGGCGTTCGTGAGAATCAGGGAGGCACCCTCGTCGCCCTCACTTACGGGCGCGTGGCGTCGGCCCAGATGGACCCGATCGAGAAAAAGCCGCTCTATCACTTCCATCCGGGATCGATGATCCTCTCACTGGGGAGCGTCGGGTGCAATTTTTCCTGCGGCTTCTGTCAGAACTGGTCCCTGGTGACATCGCCCGTTCCCAGGTCTGAATACACCCCGGAAGAGATCGTCGAGCTTGCACGAAAGCACGCGTCCGTCGGCGTGGCGTATACCTATAACGAGCCGTTCATCTGGTATGAATACCTGATGGATGCAGGGAGGGCGGTGAAAAATGCGGGTTTAACCAACGTCCTGGTGACCAACGGCTTCGTCAACCCGGAGCCCCTCTCTGAACTCCTTCCCAGCATAGATGCCATGAACATCGATCTCAAGTCGATGAGAAACGATTTTTACAAAAAGAACTGCTCGGGGAGGCTCGATCCGGTTTTGAAAACCATCCGGACTGCGTCGAAATCGTGCCTGGTGGAGGTGACCAACCTCGTCATCCCGGGCCACAACGACGCCGACGAGGATATCTCCGCCTTGGTCGATTTCGTCTCCGAAATCGATCCCGACATACCGCTGCATCTCTCCCGCTATTTTCCCCATCGCTCCTTTTCGGCGCCGCCTACCCCGGAGGAGACGATGATGCGCGCCTTTTCGATCGCGTCTGAAAAGCTTAAATACGTATATATGGGCAACATGCGATCGACTTCAGGACAGGATTCCATCTGCCCGAACTGCGGGAGTCTCTTGGTGAGGCGGAGCGGATACTCTACGAACCCCGTCGGTCTTACCAAAGGTCGCTGCTCGTCATGCGGTCGGGATGTTCATTTCATAACGAAAGGTTGAGTATGAAACGATGTGTACTCGCTGTCTTTGTTTTTATCATATGGGGGATACTTTCATTCGCAGGATGTGCGCCCTATTTAGAACAGACCGAAAAGATCGATTTCATCCCACGCTTCGCCGAAGCCGAAACGCCCATGAATTTTTCGTTCGACGGCAACACCGTCGTCTACGATATGCTGGAAAACACCGTCAGGATACGATATCTCGATGATACGGACATCGACCTCTTCTTTCTCAAATACGATCTCTTCAATCCCTTCCTTTCTGCCCCGGACATGAGGAACGCGTTCAACATGTTTCTCGTGACCTTCGTGAACAGCTCCGATGAAAAGATCAAGTTCAATCCAACGAGCTGTGCCATCTATGTGAACGGAAGCTACTATCGCGGCGCGATGGATTACGCGGAGGTAGTAGTCGGATTTCGCCGCCTCGCACCGGAGACAGACGCGTCGTCATTCAAGAAAAGCATGTTCAGCCCCGCTTTGGATATACAACCAGGAACTAGTGTGGAGGGCCTCCTGGTGTTTCCAAGCATGCCCCGGGGAACGAAGGATATCGTGGTGATGGTACAGGGCATTCTTTTTTCCGGGGGCTCATATTCGATACCGTTTGAATTTGTCGCCAGGTAAAGTAAGATGTTGACAATAGACTACCCCGATGGTAAGTATAAGGAGAAATAATAATAGATACATGTGGGGGATTGATTATGATATCTGAAAAATTGGTGAGTTTAATTGAGAGCAACGCCGATATCCTGACGAAACACTGGCTGGGCGACGTGAGGGAAAATCCCTCCACACCCACGTATCATGAATTCGACGAAGAAAAACTCTATAAGCGCGCCCACCTTGTATACAGCCAGTTGAGTCATTGGATTTCCCGATCCACCAGCAAGGACGATATTAAAAACTACTACAACCGACTGGGCCAGGAGCGCTTTGAGGAGGGATTCGCCCTGCACGAAGTGGTAAGCGCACTGGTGCTCCTGAAGCGTCACCTGTGGCTCTATATTCTTTCCGACGGCCAGCTCTCCACTGCATTTGAGCTGTACCAATCTCTGGAGCTGAACAACCGGGTCGTCCTCTTCTTTGACCGGGCCATCTACTATACCATCATCGGATACGAGGAAGGGGTTCGGCAGAGAATCAAAACAGACAAGAAGCTCTATAAAAACATTTTCGGCAAGTTTCTGGACACGCTCAAGCGGCAGGAAACCAAGGAATAAGAGCCTCCTGATTCACTAAAAACGCCTTTTGAGTCGAACGCATCGCAAAACTTTCGCCGCGTGAAGAGGTGACACATGCCCACGGAAAAAATCAAGGAGATCAAGCGTCTCATGCAGGATCTCAAGGAGAATCACGGGGTGGAATCGGTTATCGCCATTTCATTTACGGATGGTGACGGCAGGGGTCGCGTGGAGACCGTCGCCGAAACGGTCAGCCTCCCCATGGCGGTGTTTCTCATAGAAATGAGCAGGCAGGCGATCTTTGAGGGCAAACGGCAGGTTCAGAAACGTGAGGATCAGCCCCCGGGCTCTCCCGACCCGAGCATTGTGGGAAAGCATTGAACGGCTCTCCCGAACATACGGTACAGATTCGCGGGGTCACAAGATGGGTGACCACTCACAATCATCAGGGCACGCTTGATAATTCTCAGTACCACCAAATGATCGACACACGGACATAGAGACAGTATCAAAATAGTAATAGATGGAATTAAATACACTCCCGCCCGTTTCGTATATCGGAACGGGCGGACAATTTTCATTCAGTGTATTCTTCCCCTTCATCAATCCTCACTTTCGCATCGACGATCATTCGATAGGCCAGGGATTTTTTCACCCCCGTTTCATCAGAGAGGATCTCTGCGAGTGAGCCGGTTTTCTCTTTCGGATATTTTTTAAAAATTTCCTCCGCCCGGACCGCCAGCTCATCCTCGCTGAGAGAAGGTCCCCTCACCTCGTTCCGTTCGATCCCAGACACGACCAGAACCACCTCCCCTTTGAGGGGCTCCCGTCCCTCTATCACCTCGATCAGCTCCCGGAGGGTTCCCCGGAGGCACTCTTCATGTACCTTCGTCAGCTCTCGACAAAGGGCGATCGGCCTTTCTTCAATATGTTCATCCATGTCGGAAAGTGTCTTTTTCACCCGCTGGGGGGATTCAAAGATAATCGTCGTCCTCTTATCTCCTGCGAGCTCCGCCAGGATCTCAGATCTTTTTTTCCCCTTCCTTGGAAGAAATCCCAGGAACACGAACTGGTCCGATGGAAACCCGGATTTTGTAAGGGCGCAGAGAGCGGAGGATGCACCGGGAATCGGCATCACTGAAATTCCCGATGCAATACACCGTTCGGTAAGGTACTGACCCGGGTCCGACACGCCGGGGGTGCCTGCATCGCTCACCAGGGCGACGTCATGGCCGGATTGGATCAATCGGATGATTTCGTCTGCGCTGCGGACCCTGTTTTCCTCACGAAAGCTGAGACAGGTCGCATCTATCTGGTAGTGAGTGAGAAGCTTTTTCGTATGAGACACCTTTTCTGCGGCGATATACGATGTCTTCTTGAGTATATCCACGGCCCGAAAGGTGATGTCTCCCAGGTTGCCGATGGGAGTAGACACGATGTACAAAACGCCGTTTTGTACGGTTCGGTGTGTTTTTTTTTCTTGATCTTTCACTTCTTTTCTTATATATTATCAAGTTACATCTGGTAATTGGAGGTCATCATCAATGAGCAGAGTATGCGATATATGCGGCAAGGGAGCCATGACCGGGTATCATGTCAGTCATGCCCATAACAAATCGAAAAGGAAATGGTATCCGAACCTGCAGCCCATGAAGATCATTGAAGGCGGCAAGGTGAAGCGTGCCAAGGTATGTACCCGCTGCATCCGATCCGGGAAAGCGGTGAAGGCGTAGTCCCGACCTGGGACACACCGACATACCGCCCCGTGGAAAAACCCGTATAATTCATCGAATCGGTGATCATGCGGGTTTTTCACGTCTGGCGGGGAAACACCACCACTCCTTCACGTAACCCGATCGACGCTGTATACATCGGGCTCTTTCTCAACCGATTTTATAACACGTTTCAGATGATCGAGATTCCTGATTTCCAGGGAAAACTCGCAGATTGACCGCTGGTCGCTTCGCTTGGTAACCTTCGCCTCCGATATATTAGCCTCCGCCTCTGAAATGGCCGAGGCGATTTTAGCGAGCACACCACGCTTGTCCGAGCAGACGACGAGGATCTTCGATGCGTAGAGCTCCTTGTCCGTCTCCTTTCGGGGCGTATCCCAGGATACATCCACCACCCGTTCTATCTCGAACTTCTCCACATTGGGACAATCGGTGGTATGCACGATTACTCCCCTTCCCCTGCTGATGTATCCGATGATATCGTCACCAGGAACCGGATTGCAGCACTTCGCATAGCGAAACATCATATCCGAGACGCCCTTCACCAGTATCCCGGTAGTGCCCTTTTTCTTTTTCGGCTTCTTCGTCTCTATCTCATCCGGTTCTTTCGGCTTGAGATGCTTGTGTATCTTTTCCTGGGGAACAAAGTGTTCAAGCACCTGGTTTGTGGTGATCCGGGCGTTGGCGACTTTTATAATCAGATCTTCGATGTTCTTCGTCTTCAACTCATCCGCGGCGCTCTTGAGTTGCTGGGAGTTTATCAGCTTCTGAAAGTTGAATCCGTATTTCCTGAATTCCTTTTCCAGGATCTCCTTGCCCAGGACGAGTGACCGTTCCCGCTGCTCGTTGACGATCCAGTGACGGATTTTCTGCTTCGCCCGGGAGGTTACGACGTATCTGATCCAATCGGAGCTGGGATTCTGGTTTTTATTTGTGAGTATTTCGATGGTATCGCCGTTTTTCAGCTCATATTTCAGCGGTACCAGTTTGCCGTTGACCTTCGCCCCCACACACGTGTTGCCGACGTCGGTGTGAATGCTGTAGGCGAAGTCAAGGGGTGTGGCACCCCGGGGAAATGCCTTCACTTCGCCCTTGGGGGTAAACACATAAACCTCTTCAAGAAAGAGGTCCATCTTTACGCTCTTGAGAAACTCACCCGGATCCTTCAGGTTATCCTGGGATTCAAGCAGCCGCTGGAGCCACTCGTAGCTCTTCTTATCGTCGCTTTTGAAGACCGCCCCGCCCTCCTTGTACGTCCAGTGCGCCGCTATACCGCTTTCGGCAATCTTGTGCATCTCCGCGGTTCGGATTTGCACCTCTATCCGCTCACCCTTCGGGCCGATGACGGTGGTGTGAAGGCTCTGATACATATTCGGCTTCGGCATGGCGATGTAAT
>Ga0180432_10002347_pt1 | contig 28514 bp, 23 predicted proteins | sample SS_ome_10_FD_132414 | JGI IMG/M metagenome (GOLD analysis project Ga0180432, IMG submission 132414) | Hypersaline lake sediment archaeal communities from the Salton Sea, California, USA - SS_1_MS_2 metaG | ecosystem: Environmental > Aquatic > Non-marine Saline and Alkaline > Hypersaline >... | reverse complement strand
TGCGACGCGAGATATGGTCCGAGGACCGCCCAGCAGGTCACTCCTGGCCCGAACGGCATTGGTGGTCACTTCTTGCACTGGCGCAGCACCACGGACTTCCTACCCGCCTACTTGACTGGACATGGAATCCGCATGTTGCTGCATACTTCGCTGCATCAGGCGCGCATAGAGCACTTCGGGATGGGAAGCAGAGATCGACAGACAGGCTTGAAGTCTATGCGTTGAGCATCGAGTACTGTCTTGGCAGTTTGCAGCGGAGCCTCCTGGGGCTTCGGCCAACACCCGGAAGCATCGTGATCGTAACAGCGCCTGGTGCAGGGAACGAGAACCTTCGTGCGCAAGAGGGAGTCTCCACGCTTCTTGTCCCGAAAGAGAGTGAAGCGGACCCCATCCCAGACATGAGTGTTGACACGTGCGTCCGTGACCTTCCGGAAGCCACGTCGAGGACTCTACTTCACAGATTCACGCTGGACACTGAGCATGCGTGGGAGCTCATGGACCGACTTGGTTGCGAGGGAGTCTCAGCATCCGGTGTGCAGCCAGGGTACGGAGGCGTCGCGCAGGAAGTCAGAGAATCAGCAAAAGAAGGACTGGGATCGTTGTGATGGGGCTGGATCCGGAATCCCCCCTTTTGCAGCGCCGGCGCCCCTACTGCAAGGACAAGGCCTGTTGAAGGAGTTGCTGAACGCTTGAGGACGAAAGCTCCTTCGCCCATCTCCGCTGATGGTCCGGCAGCTCAGGTCGCAGTTCGAAGCAGAACACCTGCTGTTGCTGACGGCAGTGCGTCCATTCAGAAGCGTAGATGACCAAGAACACGTCGGGCGGCGCTGCCAGAACACCTCTCATCACATCATGCGCGATCTCGGCTACCCCTTGGCATGCTTCCAACTCCTCGAGATCTCCATCGTCATTCCAAATGGCAACTATGCCAGTCCCCTCCCTTAGCTGCCGGAACTTCGAAGTGACCTTGTCGCGTACCTTCCGAACGTCGCGAAGTGGATCCCCATACACAGGGAGGACGCCTGGAATGTCGCCGGCCTGTGCTGCAGGCGGACCCTCATGCACTCTCCGGAATCGCGTGATTTCGACTGCTGCCGAGTACTCATGACGGGAGACGGATAGGTCCGGACCGTCAGCGCCCTTCGGCTCAATGGAGACTTGAAACGCAAGTCCAGCGAACATCAACGCATACAGGATCTCTGCCCGACAATCGTCGAGCTCGTGCGCATCCCGAGCGCATGCGATTCTCTTGAATAGGCCGTTTGCGCCCGGCATTTGACTCAGCCGCTTGAGGAACGGCTCCGTTGCCTTGGCGCGCTTGCTGCCAGCGAGAACCTGAATCCTCTGTAGCGCTCTATCCACGCATGATCACCTTGCCCGCAATAGGTCCGCCCCAAGCAATCTGGATCAGCGCCCTACCACTGAATCTCCGCAGGGAGGCCGGGCACACGCATCCTACTTCCGTCGACTTTCCTCCCGCCAATTGGAGGTCGAAGCGTGCGCCCGGTGACGGATTCAAGATGCTTCCGGAAGGGGAGGGTCACACCTTGTCTGTTCGCTCCCCCGTGAATCTCGAAGGCGCGACCGAAGCCGAGCTCAAGAAGCGCACCCTCACCAACCTCTACAACCAGCGCCCCACCTGGCTCAACCTCGCCCACAAGACCCTCGACAACGCCGTCCTCGACGCCTACGGCTGGCCCCACGACCTCCCCGACGACCAGATCCTCGAACGCCTCCTCGCCCTCAATCTCGACCGCGCGGCCGACGCAAAGAAGGGCGCCAAGGACACGGAATCGCACTGATGGGTTACGTTGCCCACGTAATTCCGGTTGCGTAATCGCGCTATTCCCTTACTTGACTGGACTCCCAAGATTACGTAGAGTGCGTTACGGAGGTTGCGTAACATGCTGAATCCGTTCCGCTACGGCGGCGTTGTCGGACGAGACGCGTTCTGCAATCGCTCGACGGAGCTTCGCGACCTCGCCCGGGCAATGCAGCAGGGCGAGCGTCTGTTCGTCTATTCGGAACGCCGCCTGGGCAAGACCTCGCTCGTCCGGTTGGCGATGGAGGAACTCCCGAAAGCCGGGCACGTGCCGGTCTACGTCGACCTCTGGCCGACGGACGGGGAGGAATCTTTCATCACCGTGACCGCCAAGGCTCTGACCGAAGCGTTCGAGACCTCGGCAGAGCGCATGCTCCAGCTTGCCGGCTCCTTCTTCAAGCGCCTCCTCCCCGTGCTCACGGTCGACGACCAAGGACATCCGCAGGTTCGCTTCGAGGTACGCGAGATGAAGCGGGAGTCGCTGCCACTCGAGGAAGTCCTTCTGGCTCCGGCACGGATTGCCGAGAAACGGAAGTGCCGCGTCATCGTGGTCTTCGACGAGTTTCAACGGATCCTTGAATACAAGAGCGACCGGATCGAGCGCACGCTACGCAGTGCAATCCAGGGTCAGGGCGAAGTGGCGTACATCTTCCTCGGAAGTCGAAAACACCTGATCCAGCGGATGGTCCTGGATTCGACCAGTCCTCTCTACCGCGCCGGCGGGCACTACCCGCTCGGCCCGATACCGGATCGTGAGTGGATTCCGTTCATTCAGGATCGATTCCAGAACTCAGACAAGCGCATCAGCGAGACCGAGATCCGTGGCATCTGCGACCACACAGGAGGACATCCCTTCTACACGCAACACCTCTGCCACGCGGCCTGGGAGCTCTGCGCGACCGGCGATTCGGTGACCTCAGAGACGATTGGCGCAGCAGTTGACCTGTTGCTGGACCGAGAGACCTACGCCTACAGCGCCTTGTGGGAATCCCTCACCCCGGCGCAACGCCGAACGCTGATCGGACTCGCAAGCGCGACGGAGGGGGCGCAGGTCTTCGGAGCAGATTTCGTGCGCACCTACAACCTCCAAAGCGCCTCGACCGTTCAGAGCGCCGCCCGCACTCTCCTCGAGCGGGACCTGATCGATCGAGAGAACGGATCGTTCCTGATTCTCGATCGGTTCTTCCGACTCTGGATCCGAAGAAACGCCCACCGGGAGTGAGTGACCCAGGGGCAGCGTCGCGACCCATCGACGCCGGGGCGTCTAGAGAACGTACTGGCTGACGAGCATCAGGATCGCCAACGCGGTGAACGTGACGCCCGCGACGCGGGCAAGACGAAGCTCGTGACAGCGGTTGGCGATCGCCGCGGCACCGAACGCGCCGACAACGCCTCCGACGGCCGCGATGCCGGAGACGCCCCAGGGGAGCGCATCGTGGATGGCGTGCCCGGCCGCCCCCGAGGCCGCCGTGAACGCCATCACGAGCACCGACGTGCCGATCGCTTCGTGAGGCGAGAAGTCCATCGCGTAGACGAGCAGGAACAGGATGGAGATCCCGCCTCCGGCCCCGTACATGCCGCAGAAGAGGCCGACGACCAGCCCTCCTACGAGGCCGAAGATCAGGTGGAGGGTCTTCGTGGAGAGCGGGAGCCTCGACAGGAGATCCCTCGCGAACTTCGACGGGAGGAAGCTCTCCGGCCGCACGGCAAAGCGAACCCCCGTCGTGAGGATGATGATCGCGGTGATTGCGCCGAGATGCGCGTCCGGCAGATGCGTCGAGAGCCAGCTGCCAAGCTGAGCCCCGACGGCCGCCGCCGCCGCGATGAGCAGCGCGGGGCGGACCCGCAGCCGCCCGTGCCTGTGGTAGACCCACGCGGCAACCAGCGACGCCACCACGTCGGTCAGCAGGCTCGCGCCAATCGCTTCGTAGGCGGAGAGAGAAGCGAACGTGACGAGGATCGGAACAGCGAACGTGACCGCGCTCGCCCCGATCAACCCCGTGACCACGCCGGCGCCACAACCGGCAATCCACGCAGCAACTACAGTCGATATCGGCAAGGAACCCCCACACACGGATGTAGCCGGAATTCAGCGCCGCTATCCTACCCGATCTTCACGCCGCGAGAGCCTCGGCTCACGCGATCGGCCGCGACCGCCCAAGGAGCACCCGAGCGTCGGACCTCGTCGATCTCCGCAGGCTCCTCCCGGCCGGCCGCTATAATCGGGCCCGCGTCGCTCGGAGCACGTCGGTGAGGCGCTCCGGAGAGTGAGGTAGAGATGAGAAAGGGGATCGCGTTCGTCGTCGCTTCGCTGCTCGCCGCAACCGCCGCGACCGCCAAGGACGACGCGACGATGCCCGACGAAGCCGCGGCCATCTTCCGGGACGGTTACGTGGTCGTCGAGTACAGCGACGCCGGGCGGGCGCAGCTCGAGGGCGTCATCGGAGCCCTCAAGGAGGCGCTCGCCGTCCCCGCGGATCTCGACGAGACGAACGAACGGGAGGTCGACCGATTCGACGTCGACCCCGGTCGGAAGGGCCTCGTGATCGCACTCGCCCAGTCGTACTTCACGCTCGGAGTCGTCTTCGCGAAGGGGGAGGACGGCGAGGAGGACGTCTACCGGAAGGGGAAGCACTGCGGGCTGAAGAGCCTCCGGATGAATCCGGACTTCGCCGCCATCGAGGACCAGGAAGGCTTCGTCGAGGCCGTCGGGAGCGCAACGGACGTGCCGGCCCTGTACTGGGCGTGCATGAATTGGACGAGCGTCGCCAATTTCGACCGCCTGGCGGCGATCCCCGCCGGGATCGTCGGGAAGACGGTCGCCATGCTGGAGCGGATCCTCGAACTCGACGAGACCTACGATTGCTACGGCGCCGATCGCGTCCTCGGAAGCATCTGGGGCGCCCTCCCGCGGATGCCGTTCGGCACGTACCGGAAGAACCTGGAGCGGGCGCGCGGCTACTTCTGCCGCGTCGTGGACGATGCGGCGGCGTGCGGCGCCCCCTCCTCGTGCCCGATCGATCCGATCTGCGCGCAGTACTTGGGAAACCGGCGGGCGTTCGCCGAGTTCTATCTTATGGAGCGCCGGCTGTGGGAAGAGGCGGCGGCGGTCCTTCGAAGCGTCCTCGACGCGCCGATCGGAGAGACCTACCCGCTTCTCAACGCCCGCGCCCAGGCGGACGCCCGCGAGCTCCTCGAGCAGGTGAACGAGCACTTGTAGATGCCTCGACCCTCGCGCCCGTGTCCCTCCGCTAGTAGGGGTAGAGGAGGAACGGCGCGAAGAGGAGGTCGCCCGATGGGGTCCGCACCCAGACGTGGATCTCCACGTCAAGCGGGAGACGCCTGACGTCAAGCTCGACGAGGACGTCTCCGTTCTCGCTCTCGGCGATCGACCACGCCGCCTCGAGAAGCTCGTCTTCCGGCGGACGGGTCACAATGACGCGCCAGAGACCTTCGTCCGCCGGCCACTCCGGAAGCGGATCGAAGCGAAGGACGATCGGTTCGCCCATCGGACGCATCGCCATAGCGATGCCCGCGGCCGCCGCCGCGTCGGCGAGGACCGGAGAGTTCTCGTGCTTCGGGGTCCCGTGGATCAGGTTCGCCCACGCGTCGAACTCCGACCTGACGAGGCCGAGGTTCGTGTGCCAGTTCCCGTCGAGATCCGCCCCCGACGCGTCGGTCCGCTCCATCGTCGCGGTCGGCCAGAGGTCGCCCGCGCCCCATCCGTCGCGCTCCGGGAGATCCGCGTTCGCGGTGTCGACGACGCAGCCGAACGGATCGACCAGCTCAACGACCTCGCCCCGATCGTCCAAGTCCGCGACGCGGCCGAGGAGAAGCGCGTCCTCGTAGACCAAGTCCGCCGGGACGTGGAGGACAGCCTCGCCCGGCGTTCGCTCGACGAGGAAGAAGTCGTCACGGACCTCCGGATTCCAGACGACCCACCATGCCCCCGGCTGACCGTCGTCCGGAGTGAACTCGACGCCCGCGCCGGACGCACGCGCTCCGATCACGCCGGAGAGAGGGATCGCCTTCCAGAGGCGTCGTTCGCCCGTCTCCGCGACCTTCCGTCGCCAGCGGAGGGTCCAGCCTTCGAGATCGACCGGCGCGTCTTCCATGTTCCGCAGCTCGATCCACTCGTGACTCGAACTCGCGTCGGTCCCCGACCACGCGACCTCCGAAATCACGACCCGCTGGCGGCACGCGCCGGTCCCGCCGCCGCCGGCCACCCGCACCACGAGCAACTGCACGACGCACGTGTCGCACGCCCCGGCTGGGTCGCAGACCTCGAACGTGAAGGAGATCGGGCCGGAGAGCGGACCTTCTCCCTGCGTCGAGTAGTAGAGGAGCCCCTCGTCGTCAGGCTGGGTCAACGTTCCCCTCGACGGGGCGGACGTGATCCGGTAGGTGAGCGCGTCGCCGTCCGGGTCGCGCCCGAGGAGCTGGATCGGAGCGATCGTCCCGGCGGAGACCGTCGCCTCGACGCAGACGGCGACCGGCGGGTCGTTCCGCGGCGTGACCACCACGGTCACGCTCGCCGTCGCGCAGACCCGCTCGCTGTCACAGATCTCGTAGGTGAACGCGTCGTCTCCGTTGAAGTTCGGGGCCGGCTCGTAGGTCACCGCCCCGGTGACCGGATCGACGAGCACCCTCCCGTGGTTCGGCGGATCCACGATCGATACGGACGTCGCATCCAGATCCCCGTCCGGATCCGAGTCGTTCGCGAAGACGTCGATCCGAACCGATCCGTCCTCGACGACAGCAGCCGCGTCGTCGACCGCGACCGGTGGGTCGTCGACGGGCGTGACTCGAATGCGCACGGTCGCCGTGTCGCACGCCCCTCCGCGATCGCAGATCTCGTAGGTGAACGCGTCGTCCCCGTTGAAGTCCGGATTCGGTTCGTACCGGATCCTTCCGGTCGCTGGGTCGACGGTCGCCGTCCCGCTCGCCGGCGACGAGGTCACCGAGATCGTCGTCGGATCGAGATCCCCATCCGGATCGGCGTCGTTCCCCGCGACGTCGATCGAGACCGAACCGTCCTCGGCGACGGTCGCCGCGTCGTCGCGCGCGATCGGCGGGTCGTCGACCGATAGGACCGTGATCGTGACGGTCGCGGTGTCGCACTCCCCGTCGGTGTCGCAGACCTGGTAGGTCAGCACGTCCTGGCCGTTGTAGCCCGCGTCCGGAGCGTACGTGATGGTCCCCGTCACCGGATCGACGCTGTAGAACCCGTGGGTCGGCGGAGACACGAGAGTGACCGACGTCGGATCGAGGTTCCCGTCCGGATCCTGGTCGTTCGCCAACACGTCGATCACCGTCAGGCCGTCCTCGATCACTTCGACCGCGTCGTCGAGCGCGATCGGCCCGTCGCCGCTCGGCCCGACGTTCACCGTGACGGTGGCCGTGTCGCAGAGGCCGCCGGCGTCACAGACGCGATAGGCGAACGCGTCGGTTCCGAAGAACCGCTCGTTCGGCGTGTACGTGATCTGACCGGTCGATCGATCCACCTCGACCGTCCCGTTCGCCGCGGGAGAGGCGATCTCGACGGTCGTCGGATCGAGGTTCCCGTCCGGATCGGCGTCGTTCGCCGTCACGTCCAGGACCACCGGAACGTTCTCTCCCGTGCTCGTCGCGTCGTCCTTCGCAGTCGGCGGATCGTTGACCGGCACGACGTCGATCGTCACGGTCGCCGCGTCGCAGACGCCCTCGCGGTCGCAGATCTCGTAGGTGAACGAGTCCACGCCGTCGAAATCCGGATCCGGCTCGTAGCGGATCGTCCCGGTCATTGGATCGACCGTCACGGCTCCGTTCGCCGGCGGCGAGATCACCGAGACGGTGGTCGGATCGAGGTCTCCGTCGGGGTCGGTGTCGTTCGCCGCGACGTCGATCGTGACCGCCCCGTCCTCCAGCACGTCGTCCGCGTCGTCGCGCGCGACCGGCGGGTCCGCGACCGGGACGACGTGAACCGTCACCGTCGCCGTGTCGCACGCGCCCTCGCGATCGCAGATCTCGTAGGTGAACGCGTCGTCCCCGTTGAAGTCCGGGGCCGGCTCGTAGCGAATCGCGCCGGTCACGGGATCGACGGTCGCCGTCCCGTTCGCCGGCCCGGAGAGAACGAGGACCGACGTCGGATCGAGGTCTCCGTCCGGATCGATGTCGTTCCGAGGCACGTCGATCGAGACGGACCCGTCCTCGGCCACGCTCGCCGCGTCGTCCCGTGCGACCGGAGGATCGGGAGCGGCGATCACGATCACCGTGACGGTCGCGGTGTCGCACGAGCCGTCCGGGTCACAGACGAGGTAACGGAACGTGTCGGTCCCCGAAAAGTCGGAGTCGGGGGTGTAGTTCACCGTGTGGTTCGGCCCGCGCTCGACCGTCCCGCGCTGCGGCGGAGAGAGGCAATCGCACGACAGCTCGGCGAGCGTGTCGTCCGGATCGGAGATCAGGAGCGCGAAGGTGCCGGTCGCCGTGTCCTCGGTCGTCGTCCTCGTCTGATCCTGGGCGAGCGGCGGGTCGTTCACCGGCGTCACGACGATCGTCACCGTTGCGTGGGCACACCCGTGTTCCGGATCCGGATCGCACGCCTCGAAGACGAACGCGTCGGTCCCGGCGAAATCGGCGTCCGGCGTGTAGAGAAGCGCGCCCGTCGTCGGATCGAACCCGTCGATCGTCCCGTGGCTCGGGCCGCTCGCGATCCCGTAGGTCAAGAGATCGCCGTCGACATCGCTGCCGGTCAACGTGATCGGAAGCGGCGTCTCCTCCGGGGTCGTCAGCGTCTGCGGATCGGCCGTCGGCGGATCGTCGGCCGGCTCGATCGAGATCGTCACCGTCCCCACGTCGCACAGTCCGTCCGGATCGCACGCCTCGAACGCGAACGAGTCCGGGCCGTTGTAGTCGGCGTCCGGCGTGTAGCGAAGCGCCCCCGTCGCCGGATCGAACCCGTCGATCGTCCCGTGCGACGGTCCGGAGAGGATCGCGTAGCTGAGCGCGTCGCCGTCCGGATCGGTCGCCGTCACCGTGAGCGAAAGCGGGGTGTCCTCCTGCGTCGTCGCTGCCCGGTCGTTCGCGAGGGGCGGGTCGTTCACCGGCAGGACGGTCACCTCCACTAGGGCCGAGTCCGTGTTTCCGCTGCAATCCTCGATCGTGTACGAGAAGCTGTCGGTTCCGTCGAAGCCGGCCGACGGCGCGTAGCGAATGCGCCCCCCGTTGATCTCGGCCGCACCGAAGCCCGGCGTGCCCACGTCGATCAGCTCGGGAGACGGGTCGCAGGTATCGACGTCGTTCGCCAGCACGTCGATCGAAACCGGAGTCCCCTCGTCGGTGACCGCCACATCGCCGAGCGTGTCCGGAGGCGTCGTGTCGACGACCGACAGGGTCGCCTCCCGCTCGGTCACGTTCCCGCAGGGATCGACGGCGGTGAAGGTGACCGAGACCGATCCCGTCCCGCCGCAGGCCCCGCCGAGGCCCGTGAAGTCGTGCGTCACGACGGCGTCGCCGCACGCGTCGGTCGCGAGCGCGGACGCGAGCCAGCCGGCGATCTCGGCCTCGTTTCCCGCTCCGTCGCACTCGAACTGCGCGCTCGAGACGGTCAGGATCGGGGGCGTCGTGTCGACGATCTCGATCGTCTGGAGACCGGAGGCCGTGTTCCCGCACGCGTCCGTCGCAATCCACATCCGTTCGATCATCCCGCCGCACGGATTCGAGCTCGCTGCGTCGGTGTAGCTGACGATCGGGAACGGATCCGTGTCGTCGGTCGCCGTCGCCTCCCCCGTCCCCGCCGGATCGGTCGATCCGCCGCACTCGACGACGACGTCCGCCGGAAGCTCGAGGACCGGCGGGGTCGCGTCGATCTCGACGAGCGTCGAGGCGCCGTCCGCGCACCCGTACTCGTTGGTTACGATGACTGTGTAGATCCCGGCGTCGGACGGAGAGGCACCGTCGATCGTCGGATCCTGCTCGCTGCTCGCGAACCCGTTCGGACCCGTCCACTCGAAGGCCACGCCTCCGGAGGAGAAGAGGGAGATCGTCTCTCCGGGGCAGAACGGTCCGTCGTTCCACGCGTCCGCCGGTGGCTTCGGAGCGACCTCGATGAAGTCCGTCGCCGACGCGCTCGCGCCGCCCGAATCGGTGACCGTGAGCGTCGCCGCGTAGGTCCCCGGCCCAGGGTAGACGTGGCTCGGGTTCGCCGAGGCACTCGCCCCGCCGTCGCCGAAGTCCCACGCGTAGGCGTATGGGGTCCGACCTCCCGCGACCTCGCTGACGAAGCGAACCGCTTCGCCCTCGCATGCGGACGCGTCGGACGAGAAGCCGACCGACAGAGGCGTTCCTCGGATGAGGATCACGCTGCTCTGCCAGCACTTCGCCGTTCGCGCGCTGCAGCTCGGCGTCTCTCCGCACGCCTCCGGGCTCGCGGTCCACGAGACGACGACGTTCCGGAGTTCGACGGCTTCGCCGCACGTCCAGGAGACGAAGGCAATCAGAACCGAGCTCGTGCCTGGCGACATCGCGTCGGAGACGCACTCGTCGAGCGACTCCTCCCACGCGTTCCCCACGTAGAGGTCACCGAGAAGTCGGACGGCGTAGCGATCCGTCCTCGTGCCGTTGTGGGATGTCACGTAGAGGCCTGCGGTAACCGGCTCGCCGACGGCACACACCTCCGGGGCATCGACGTAGACCTCGGAGACGTAGACGTCGTTCGCCGTGCAGCCCCAGTTACAGTTCGGATACTGCCCCGTCGCCGCACACGCCAGCAACAGGATCCCTGTCAGGAGAACTCCCAAAGCCGCGACTGAACGTGACATCGGTTCACCTCCCCGACCGAACGCAGCCGGACGTTCCGCACCAAGTGAGGGTCAACCCGGTCGGGCGACGTTCTCTCGCGTGCATCTGCCCTCTCCCTTCGACCCGTCCCGTCCAATTCAGGCACTTCGCACGAGCCAGCCTAGCACAACCTCCGAGGCGCTCCAAGAGCGCATCGAGCGCCGAGCCTGGCCCCTCGCACGAACGCCTTCCAGCGATTGGTGACGCCAATCGTGCCTGCTATACTGGCCGGACAGCAAGGAGGCGTACGTGCAGACGCAGAGGCGCAGAGGCTGCCGGTGGCTTGCTCTGCTCAGCGCCGGACTCGCAGCGTGCTTCGCGACCGGGGGGCTCGATGCGAGATCGGCGGACCTCGACGTCTCGGGGACGTTCGCCGGCCTCATCGAGATCACCCCAGCTCCCTCGTTCGACGCGGAGCGGTTCCTCTTCGGTCTCTCCGTCCGCGGCGACGGCTGGCTGACGTCGCTCCGGGCGACGATGTTCGACGGAGACTTCTCGTACCTCGGCTTCTCCGACTACCGCCAACTCGGGCCCGTGTCGCTTCGATCGATCCTCGCCTTCGATCCGAGCGCGGGGGAGTTCTCGTACTTCAGCAACCTCTCTCGCATACGTGTCGAGGGAATCGGGTTCGCCAACTACATCTACTACCCGAGGCTGCAGGATCAGGCCTACGATCAGATCACGGTCGACGGAGCCAGCGGGGCGTTCCGGTGGCGGGCCGCCGTCCGGGCCAGCCTGTGCGATCTCGCCTTCGACTCAGCGAATCTCCGCGCGGACTGGGAGTGTCTTCCGTGCCGACTCCTGTTCGGGACGTCCCTCTCCTTCGAGCGAGACACCGGATTCGAGAGCGCCCGCGTCACGATGAGCTATCGCGAGCTCCCGTACCTCACGTTCGGCTCGCTGACGACCGATTTCGTCATGACGATCGATTGGGGGCTCGACGAGAAGACGGTCTCCCCGGAGCTCCGCACCCGCTCGGTCAGGACGGCGGTCTGCCTCACGCCGCTCTTCGAGTTCGAACTGGGTGCGGAGCCGCTCTCCCTCGACGGCGTCTCCGCGTACGGGATCAGACTCGAAGCCTCGCTCGAAGACGCGATCGAGTTCTACGCCGGAACCTCGTTCGCAGAAGCGAGGAACGCCGAGCTGATGGGGTTCGCCGACTACTTCGAGGTCTTCGGCCTCCGCGTCCGGCGTCCGGCGTGCTGCGGGGCAGACCATCTAATCGAGGTCGCCTTCTACTTCAGCGTGGACTCGCCGTGGGCGTTCGACATTGGCATGCTGACCGCGGGAGTCGAGATTCCGTTGGCCGCGCGCGGCCGATGGGTCCTGGAAATGGACTACCCGGCCGACGCGGACTGGGCGATCCGAATCGGTTGGGAATGGGACTTCTAGCGCGCATCGTCGACGACGATGCCGCCCGAGCCGCGACGATCGGAGGAACCGGACTCCGACGAGAACGCGTCGAGAACGACAGGAGGGATGAAAGATGACGAGAAGAGCAGTCTGGCCGATCGCCGCGCTGGCCGTCACCGCCGCCGCGATCGTCGTCTTGGTGGGAGCCCAGTCGAACCTCTCGCCAAACCCGACGATCCAGGACCTGATGAATCTACTCCTCACCGAGGACGGCACGTCGCGACTCGACTTGATCGAGGAGATGCTCGAGGACATCGACCACGAAGTCGACCTCATTCACTCGGTCGCCGAGAAGATGCTCGAGGAGCAGTACGGGATCTTCGACGCGCAGGAGTGGTCGCTCACCGACATCAAGTACCAACTCAACCAGATCGAAGCGCAACTCGATACCATCGAGGGCTGTTCCTGCGCCCCGTAGAAGCCGCCACAGACAGCCCGTTCCACGAGCGCTTCCGAGCGGAGTTCCGGCCGCTTGGTTCACGGTCGGTCCCGGCTGGATGTTTGAACCCTCCCGGCCGGGATCGACCACCTAGCATCGAGCGATCCGAAGGAGAGACGTGAGCGAACGGGCCGAGACCTTGAGCGAGGATCTGTCTCTCCTCCGTCGCGTAGCCGCCGGGGATCGCATGGCGTTCAGGGCGCTCTACGATCGCTACGCGGATCGGGTCTTCCGCTTCGCGGTCTCGATCGTCCGCCGAGCGCACCTCGCCGAGGACGTGCTACAGGAGACGATGATCGTGGTCTGGAAGAGAGCGAAGACGTTCAGGGGGGACGCCAAGGTCTCGACGTGGATTCTCGGGATCGCCCGCAACGTCGCGTTCAACCTGCTGCGAAGGGAGAAGCGCGGCGACCGGCTTCCGGACGAGAAGCCGGCTCAAGGAGATCCGGCCGAGCAGGTCGAGATGGCGGTTCGCGTCGAGCGCGCCTTGGAGACGCTCCCCGACCATCATCGCGAGGTGATGCACCTCGTCTTCTACGAGGAGATGAACCTGCGCGAGGCGGCCGAGGTGCTCGGAATCCCGGAAGGAACGGTGAAGTCGAGGATGCATCACGCCAGGAAGACTCTCGCGAAGGAGTTGGCGGCATGATCACGTGCGAAGAAGTGCGCGAGTTGATCCCGTGGTACGTGACGGGGCGGATTGCGCTCGAAGACGCCGAGCGGATCGCCGACCACCTCACGACGTGCGCCGATTGCCAGTCCGACTTCGCCGAGGCCGCGTGGATGCGACGCCTCGTGGCGAATCGAACCTCGTCGGCCCCGACTCCGCGCGGGACCGCGTGGTCCCGTATCGCCAGAAAGGTCGGGATCGTCGAGGTCGCGAGGATCGACGTCGGCTCGTTCCTGATCGGACTCAACCTGGGGATTTCGGCCACATCGGGGCGATATCCCGTTCGCGGGAGCCTCCGCGTAATGGGACACAACGTGCGGATCGTCGGACGCCGCAAGGGGAAGAAGGAGGAGCGGCATGTTCAGCAGCGATAGACGAAGGCAACGGGAGATCGAGGCGCGCGAGCGAGAGCTCGAACGGGAAGGGGAGCGCGAGGAGCGCGAGAGAGAGCACGAGGCCGAGCGTCAGGAGCAGGAACAGGAACGTGAAGCCGAGCGGCAGGCGCGCGAGGCCCTCCGGCAAGAGGAGCACGCCGTCCGACAGGCCGAGCGCGCCTACGAGCAGAAGGAGCGGGAATTCGAGCGGGAGATGGAGCGGATCGAACGGGAGCGGGAGCGCGTTGAGCGGGAGCGCGAACGACTCGAGCGGGAGCGCGAACGGCTCGAGGAACTCCGCGAGCAGCTCGAGGAGCGGCAGAGCGAGCTCGAGGAACTCGAGGAGGAGATCGAGGAACTCGAGGACGAACTCGACAGCGCCGGCGACGTGAAGGAAGTCCTCGACGTCGTCTCGGAGCGGATCCCGAACCTCATGCGCGGGATCCAGGAGACCGTCTACTCGGCGGAGCAGATGAAGAAATCGGCCGAGGGGATCGCCGTCTTCTACGAGACGCTCGTCCGCGCGGGGATGGGTAAGGAGATCGCAAGCGCGATGACGATGACGCACGTCGAGAACCTGCGCAAACAGGTTCAGATGCCGCGGCACACGATCCGAATCCCGCACGTCCCGGATCTCCCCGAGATGCCCAAGATGCCCGACTTCGAGAAGGCGTTCGACGCCGCCGGCTTCCCCTTCCGCACCGAGGGGACCGACGAGTCGGTTGCACCGATCGACGACGAGGACTAGCCGGCAAGCCCCCGGGAGCCGACCGTGCGTCGCGTCGTCCCTCGGGATAGCCTCTCGAGATTGTGGACGAAATGAGCGAGCGCGCCTCCGACGTCTTCGACGGAATCCGAGCTGCCTGCCGGGCCGTCGCTGAGGACGCGCGGTTCGTCCGCGTCGAGGGTGCACGCATTCCGACGTACGCCGAAACCCTCCCGATCGAGCGTTTCGGGCGCCCCACGTTCGATGCCGATCGCCATTTCGTCGGGGAGGCGTCTGCGACCGTCGCCTACGTGATCACGCTCGACGCGGTCAACTTCGGCTCCGGCTACTTCCCGCACCTTCGCAAGCGCCCCAGAATGTCAGGCTACTACACGATCGCTTCGACGCTCGCCGATCGGTTTCGCGCGGACGGTCCCCTCCGCCCGGACGAGCTGGCGTCGATCACGGCGTCGGACTGTGCCCAGCTGTTCGGTCAGGAGAAGCCGACCGAGCCAATCCGCGAGCTGATGGATCTCTTCGCCCGAGCGTGGAACGACCTCGGACGGGATCTCGTCGATCGTTTCGGGGGGACGTTCGCCGGACTCGTCGACGCCGCTGACCACTCGGCGGCGCGCCTCGTCGGCCTCCTCTCGGCGCAGCCGTTCTTCCGGGACGTCTCGTCGTACCGGAGCGCGGAAGTTCCGTTCTACAAGCGTGCCCAGATCACGGCCTCCGATCTCGCGCTCGCGTTCTGCGGTGCCGGACCCGGCCGATTCGACGACCTCGACCGGCTGACGATCTTCGCCGACAACCTCGTCCCACACGTCCTGCGCGTCGATGGGATCCTCCGCTACGACGATCGTCTCCTCGAACGGATCGAGCGGGGTGATCTCATTCCGTCCGGATCGGAGGAGGAAGTCGAGATTCGCGCCTGCGCCGTCCACGCCGTCGGGCAGATCGCGCGTCATCTCCGGTCCGTCGGGCGCCCCGTCACCGAGCGCCAGCTCGACGTCCTCCTCTGGACGCGGGGGCAGTCGCCCGCGTACAAGCGCCACCCTCGCCACCGGACGCAGACCGTCTTCTACTGATCGGGGGGAGCGACGGTCGCTTCGCCGCGGAACCCCTCGACGGTCGCCGGCCCGATCCCGCTCACCCGGCACAGGTCGTCGAGCGAAGAGAACGGGCCGTTCGCCTCGCGATCGGCGACGATCCGCGCTGCGAGGACCTCGCCGACCCCGGGAAGCCGGACGAGTTCGTCGGTCGACGCAGCGTTCACGTCGATCGGGCCCGACGGAGCGAACGCCGGCGCGATCACTTGCACGTCCTCGAAGGCGAACTCCCGCGCGACGGGGGAAGCGGACCTCGGAAGGCTCGCGACGAGCTGAACGACGCCGGCTGCGAGGAGCGCAGCTCCGATCAGAAGCGTCAGCCCGCGCGCCGGCACGTCCGGACGGAGGACGCGGTCGCCGGGAGTCTCCTTCTCTCTCTCTTCTTCCATGACGATCGAGTCTAGTCGAGGACGCGCCCGGCCTTCAAGCGACCGGTTGATCGGAGGTCTCCCCCCGAATAGGCTTCTCGGACACCGGTCTTGGGAGGGATCATGCTCCAGACGATTCTGACGTCGTTCGGCCTCGTGTTCCTCGCGGAACTTGGGGACAAGACACAACTCGCCGTTCTCGCGCTCGCGTCGCGGTCGAAGGCCCCGTGGGGGGTCTTCATCGGCGCCGGCGGCGCGCTTCTCGTCTCCACCGTACTCGCCGTCGTACTCGGAGGCCTTCTCTCGCGCTGCCTCCCCGCCTCGGCAACCCGGATCATCCACTACGTCGCCGGTGTCCTGCTGATCGTGGTCGGCGGCTGGACGATCTGGAAGGCTTAGGAGTCCGCGGAGAGCGCCCTCTCCCAGGGCTTGAGCCCGTCGAGGAGGGAGTGTTCGGTCATGTCGAGGTGGATCGGCGTGATCGAGACGAACCCCTCCGCGACCGCGGCGAGATCGGTCCCCTTCTCTTCCGGCGGGACGTCGGTCAACGGATCCCCCGTCACCCAGTAGTAGCTCCTCCCGTGCGGGTCGGTCCCGGTGACGACGTAGTTCGAGTACGCGGCCCCGCCCAGTCGCGTGATCCGCGGGACGAGTCCGCGCGGTTTCGGCACGTACGGCACGTTGACGTTGAGGAGGATCCCTTTCGGAAGCTCGACCCCGCTGAGAACGTGGCGAGCGAGGCGAACGGCGAAGCCGGCAGCGCGGTCGTAGTCCGGCGCGTCACCGGGATCGTTCAGAGTGTCGAGCGAGACGGCGATCGCCGGAATCCCGACGCGAACGCCTTCCATCGCCGCCGCGACCGTCCCCGAATAGGAGACGTCCCGGCCGAGGTTGAGGCCGGCGTTGATCCCTGAGACGATCAGATCCGGCTTCCGCTCGAGGAGTCCGAGCAACGCGAGAGAAACGCAGTCCGACGGGGTCCCGTTCGAGACCTGAGCGCTGCTCCCGTCGAGCATTCGGACCTTGTCGACTCGCAGCGGCTTGTGAAACGTCCGCGTCCGGCTCGCTGCGGACCAGTTCCGCTCCGGTGCGAAGACCTCGACCGTTGCGATCTCGGCGAGCGCCTTGCGAAGCGCCAACAGGCCGGGCGCGTTGACGCCGTCGTCGTTCGTAATCAGGATCGTCTGGTTCACGTGTCCTCCGTTCAATGTGGCTTGGCCGAGCTCGACCGGTCGTCCGTGCGCTCGTCCCATTGGTAGAAGAGCAGAAGGTTGTCTCCGTACCGCCTTCGATCCGCGAGAGTGAGCGTTTCGTATTCGTCCGCCGCCTCCTCTCTCTTGGAGGAGGCGACGACGACGAGCCCGTCGACGGCCAGCGCCCGTTCCTCGGCGAGCGCACGCAGGGTCGGCGGGATGAGGTCGCGGCCGTAGGGCGGGTCGACGAAAACGAGATCGAACCTTCGTCCTCGGCGGGCGAAACGGGCGATCGCCTCGATCCCGTCCCCCTCGAAGACCTCGCCTACGTCGATCAAATCAAGGGTCTCCAGGTTTCGTCGGATGATCGTGCAGGCTTCGCGCGCGCGATCGACGAACAGGCAGCTCCGCGCCTCACGCGAGAGCGCCTCGAGCCCGAGACTTCCGGTTCCTGCGTAGAGATCGAGGCAGCGCGCGCCGGGGACGAAATCGGAGACGATGCTGAACAGCGCGCCGCGGACGAAGTCGCGAACCGGCCGGATCTCGCTCTCCTCCCAATCGACCAGTCGGCGCCCACGCCTCGAGCCGGCGATGATCCGCATCCCTTGTCTCCTTGCACGCTTTCGCAGTGCCAGCTAAGATCCGGCGTGATCCCCACGGAGGGATCCTCGCGTTGGCGTCCGAGCATACGAGAGGGGGAAAGACCGTTCAACCGGGCATGACAACGCCGCTGGAAGCCGTCGCCTTCGACCTGGACTCGACCCTCTGTCAGTACGAGTTGACCGTCGAGGAGGTCGTCGAACGCGCCATCCAACGCGCCGGGTTCGATGAAGGGCAGCTCGGATCGCCGGCAGAGCTCGCCGCGGCATACGACACGGCTTGGTGGGCGGCCGAGGAACAGCTTCGCCTCCCGACCGACGAGCTTCGTCGGACAGCCTGGGGGCGGATCCTGAGCGCGCGAGGGGTCGACGAAGCAGACGCCACGCGGCTCGCGGACGCCTACAGCGAGATCCGTCGCGAGACGGGAATGTCCCTGTACGACGGTGTGTCCCGCTTCCTCGACGACCTTCGAGCGCGATACCGGCTCGGCATCCTGACGAACGGCCCCTCCGACATGCAGTGGGAGAAGGTCGAGAAGCTCGGACTGACGGCGGCGGTCGACGCGGTCGTCGTCGCCGGAGACTTCGGCATCTTCAAGCCGGATCCCCGTCCGTTCAAGGAACTCCTCGGTCTTCTCGATGCGTCGCCGCCCGCGTCGCTCTTCGTCGGCAATTCGTACGAGCACGACATCGTCGGTGCCCGCGGCGTCGGGATGCGAACGGCGTGGGTTAAAGCAGACGGGACGGGCGAGTGCCCGAACGGCGCACCAGACTACGTCGTCGCGCGTGCGACCGACCTTCGCGAGGTCCTCCTGTGAGGCCCCGCGCGCGAGCGGCACGACTCGCCGTCGTACTCGTCTGCCTGCTTGCATCGCGGGCCGTGCTCGCCGAGACGATCCTCCTCCCGCGGACGGTCCCGTCGTTCAATCAGAGTTACACCGATGGGCCGGGGGCGTGGGGAACCTGCGCACTCGGGACGGCCGGTTGCCCGGACCTGATCCGCACGACAGGCTGCCTCGTCACCACCTTCTCCTCCGTCCTCGCCTACTACGGGATCGAGGTCCACGTGCCGGCAGCGCGCTCTTGCTCCGGCCGTGCTCGATCGGGTATGGATCCCGGAATCCTGAACGATTGGCTCCGAGCCAACGGCGGATTCGGTCGCTGCGCTCAGGATCCCGTCGGCGACTGCTGCCTTGCGTGGGATCGCCTTCCCGGCGGGATCGAGCTCGACTTCTACGCCAACCGGAGCGACGACGGGCTGAACGCGGTCGCCGCGGTCGTCATCGACCACGCGCTGCGGGAGGGACGGCCGGTTGTCGCCGGAGTCCACTGGGGCGCCGTGTGCCGCGCCGGATCGGCGCAGACCGAGGACTGCCATTGGATCGTGCTGACCGGGAAGGTCGGCGACACGTACACGATCGTCGACCCGATCAACCCTGATGCCGCCGACCCGCAAGGGGTCCGGACGACCCTCGACGCCGGAACGCACGGGAACTACATCATCGATCGCTTCGTCGTCGTCTCCGGTCCGGCGGTGGCCCCTTCGACGACCGGACCTGGCGGAGTATCAGGCGGTCCGTCCGACGGCGTGACGGAGGGCGTGCCGGCCGCAGTCACCGCTGTCGTCCTGGTCGCGCTCCTCGCCGCCGTCGGCGCCGTCGTCCTCCTCGTCTCGTCCGGTTCGGAGTAGTCGAAGCCGCGCCCGCTCAGGCCCGAAGCCCGACGAGGACGAACGCTCCGAGGCCGAGGCAGTAGATCGAGAAGACCCAGAGGCGCCCCCGCGCGACGAACACGAGGAGCGTCTTGATCGCCAGGAGCCCGACGACGAAGGCAACGAAAGCACCGACGACGAGCCCGCTCCACGGCGCCCCGGTCGCGCCGGCATGAATCGCGTCCCACAGACTGACCAGCCCCGCGCCGAACAGGGCCGGAATCGAAAGCAAAAACGAGAAGCGAGCCGCCCGTCGCGGGGTCAGGCCGGCGAACAGGCCGGCGGCGATGGTCGCCCCGCTCCGCGAGAGGCCGGGAAGGAGCGCGGCCGCCTGGGCTACACCGACGCCGATCGCGTCGACGAAGTGCGCCTGGTTCCGCTCCGCACGTCGACGAACGACGCCGGTCAACGCGAGCAGGACTCCGGTCGCGAGAAAGCCCGCACCGAGGACGGCCGTCGAGGCGAACACCCCACCGATCGAGGAGCGAAGCAGGAGCCCGAGGACAACGATCGGGACGGTTCCCGCGGCGAGCAGGCCGACCTCCTTTCGTCCTTCGATCGTCCCGCGCGGAGTCAGGGAGCGGACGAGGTCCGCGAGGTCCTTCCGGAAGACGACGAGAACCGCCGCGAGCGTCCCCCAGTGGAGGAGCGCCTCGAGCAGAACTCCGGGCGGATCGAGCCCGAGGAAGCGCTGGAAGAGGACGAGGTGACCGGAGCTCGAGATTGGCAGGAACTCGGTCACGCCCTGCACGGCGCCGAGGATGAGGTAGCGGATCATCGGTCCCTCGGGAGGCCGTAGCGGAGGGAGAGCGCGCCGAGCTGACACGCGTCGACGCACTCCCCGCACTTGATGCAGTTGTGGTCGTCGTGCTCGACGTGCGGCTCGAGACCCATCGGGCAGCTCGGCGCGCACGCGCCGCAGGCGCTGCATCGGTCCGGATCGAGCCGAAGGTGGAGGAAGCTGACCCGGTTGAACAGGGCGAGAAGGGCGCCCATCGGGCACAGGTATCGGCACCAGAAGCGCGAGATCAGGACCATCCCGACGAGCGTCCCGCCGAGTGTTCCCACGTGAACGAGGAACGGCCGGTTCACCTTGGCGACGCCGAGGATCAAGTACGGGATCGACGCCTCGATCGTCGCCGCGGGGCAGAGCTTGCAGAAGACGGTGTCGGCGAAATACCAGGCCGCAGCGATCGTCCCGACCAGAACGGCGAACTTACCGAAAGAGAACGGCCTCGAGATTCGAACCTTCCGAAAGGCGAGAAGGTCGTTGAGCGTCCCGAACGGGCAGAGCCACCCGCAGAACCCGCGCCCGGCGAGGAGTCCGTAGACGACGATCGCACCGAGCCAGAAGAACGGAGGCGTTCCGTAGGCAATCAGGTTCTGCATCAGCCCGATCGGACAGATCGTGACCGCGAGCGGGCACGCGTAGCAGTGAAGGCCGGGGAAGATGACGTGCGTGATCCCGATCCCCGTGATCCCGAACAGGCCGAACAGAAGCCCGAGCCCTTGGAACCCGCGCCGGACGCTCGTCCGCTTCATTCCCCCACCCCCAACAGGTCGAGGAGCCGCGCCTCCAGATTCTCGACGCCGAAGACGACCTCGTCCGAGCCGTCTCGCACGATCGCTGGGACGACGGTCCGTCCCGATCGGACGATCCCGTATCGCTCCGCCGAGTCCGGCTCGGCGTCGACGTCGACGAAGATGTAGTCGATCCGATCGCTCACCTCGGCCGCCCGCTCAACCATCGCCTCCGCGTACGGGCAGGAGTGGCACCATTGTGCGTAGAAGACAGTCAGCGTCACGTCTTCGTCGATGGACCGAAGCGCCGCAATTGCCGTCTCGGAGAGACGCACCTCTTCGACCGACCGCGCCTCCTCGATCCCGACGCACGACGTGCACAGGACCGCGCCGATCGCCTGCGCTTGCTCGTGCTGGTTCCGCGTCACCCCGTAGGCGAGCACTCCCGCGGCGAGGAGGACGAGACCGGCAATCCTGATCCGCCGACCGGCCTTCCGCCCGATCAGGAGCGCCGCTCCGGCGAGGAGCCCGACGACGCCGAAGCCGACCCACGCCCACGGGAACGGCGTCCGTCGCGTCGGACCACCGACGACTTCGACGGGGACCGAGACGGGCGCACCGTCTCCTCCGTCCGCGGAAGCCGCCGGCTCAACCCGAAGCGGCACGTCGAGATCTTCGACGATCTGATAGCAGACGTCGCCGACGCAGTAGGCGTAGACCAACTCGACTCGCCCGATCGCGTCTCCGACCGCGGCATCGTCCGAAGCGACCAGAGTGACTCGGATCGAGGCGGTCCCGAACGGATCGAGAATCCCGATCGGCTCCGGCTCCGCCGCGACGCCGACGCCGTCCGGACCGGTCCAGATCGCCTCGACGTCGTCCGCCTCGTGGACCGACGTGTTCTCGAGGGCGAGCCACACGTCCACTCGTTCACCGACGACGATCGTCACCGGCTTCGGGCTGACGGAGTACGTGAGGATCGACTCCTGCGCGAAGGCGAAGACCGAAGCAGCGGAGACGGCCACGATCAGGAAAGCGATGCCGCCGATCGCGCGAGGAAGGCTCATTCCTCCTGGCCTCCCTCGGCAGTTGGCCTGAGCTCCTCGGCGACGACGTCGAGAAGCCGCTCCCCGCGCAGCCCCCGGGCGACGATGACGCCGTCCGCGTTGATCACGTAGGTCATCGGGATCCCCGCGATCCGGTACAGGTTACCGATCGGCCCGCCGGACCCGTCGTAGATCTGCGGCCAGTCGATCCCGTGCTCCGCGACAGCGGCACGGAACGCGTCGACGTCCCGATCGAGATTGATCCCGAGCACGACCACCCTCTCGTCGCCGAACTCGGCCACGACGCGCCGGAGCGTCGGAAGCTCGGCGACGCACGGTGCACACCACCCGGCCCAGAAGTCGAGAACGACGATTCGCCCACGAAACTCCTCGAGCGAGAGGCTTTCCCCAAACGCGTCGACGGCCGCAAACGAGGGCGCGGCGAACCCGGGAAGGAGGGGGACCTTCGGCGCGACGGGCTCCGGAGACTCCTCGACGCGCATCGAGTCTCCGCTCTTGGCGACCGCCTCGACCCGATACGAGGCCCCGTCGACGTTGAACGCCTCGTCGAGGAAGAAACGTTCGTGCGAGTCCCCGGTCGCCAGCAGCTCGCCGTCCCCGTCAACGTCGATCAGAAGAACGCCTCCCCCGAGCGCGTCGTACCGACCGTCCGTGTCGGCGTCGATGATGGCGACACGCACGGCGCGGCCCGGAAGGTCGAGCGCCCCCTCCCGGTAGCTGTTCCGACAGAACGTCACGACCGTCGGGAGGAACGGATTCCACATCAGAAACAGGCGATACGGCGACCGATTCCCGCCGTAGGCGAGCGTCAGCCGCACGTTCGCGAGGAACGTGCCGTCGGTCAGGATCCGCTCCCACTCCATCTGAGCGAGCTCACCCGCACCGTCGAGGTCGACCCACAACCGGGCACCCGTCGATCCGGACCCGATCCGCACGACGTGATGCCCGTCGGCGAGTTCGAGGGTCCCTTCGAGAATCGTCTCCTCGGACCCGTTCTCGCCGGCGCGCTCGACGATCTCGAGCTTGATCGCTCGAACGTAGCACTGCTCGCCGAGCGCAGTGATGTCGTCGACGTAATCGAGCGCCACGTCGAATGCGAGGGCCACGGACGCCAACGCGACGACGATCAGGCCGGCGACGACGCTCCGTCTCACTCCAGAGACTCCTCGCCGGCTTCACGCAGCCGGGCCGAGACGATGTCAGGACCGGTCGGACCAATGATCTCGAAGAGACTCGGTCCGGCGCGCCGCCCGGTGATCGCCAATCGACAGGCGAGGGCGACGTCCTTCAGCTTTGCCCCGTTCTCAGCGAGTGTCGCTCGCACCGCCTGCTCTACAGTCTCCGGGGTGAATGGTTGAAGGGTCTCGAGAACGTCGGCCAGCAGCCGCATGAGAGTCCTCTGTGCGGAAGTGAACTCGAATTCGTCGACTGGCTCGAGCGGGACGGGAAACAGGATCTCCATCGCCAAGCCAAGATCCTCGAGCGTGTGCGCCCGGTCGCGGAGGAGGTCGGCCCCGACGCGAAGCCGCTCGCGGTCGACCTCACGCCACGCTGTCTGCGACACGCGCCCGTGCCGGACGACGAACGGTTCGACGAGATCGACGAGGCGATCAAGATCGGCCGCCTTCAGGTGTTGCTGGTTCAGCCAGCGAAGCTTTGCCTCCTCGAAGACGGCCCCCGACTTGTTGATCTCGTCGAGGCTGAACAGCTCGACGAGTTCGTCGAGCGTGAAGACCTCGCGATCTCCGTGCGCCCAGCCGAGCCGAGCGAGGAAGTTGATCATCGTCTCGGGAAGGAACCCCTGGTTCCTGTACTCGAGTAGCGACGACGCGCCGTGGCGTTTGGAGAGCTTCGCGCGATCGGGACCGAGGATCATCGGCATGTGAAGGAATCGCGGAACCGGGCGTCCGAGGGCCTCGAAGAGGAGGATGTGCTTCGGCGCGTTGTTCAGATGGTCGTCCCCGCGAATGACGTGCGAGATCTCCATGTCGGCGTCGTCGACGACGACGCCGAAGTGATAGATGAAGCTCCCGTCCGAGCGGCGAATGACGAAGTCCTTGAGATGGTCGTTCCGGTACGCGACGTCCCCGAGGAGCTCGTCGTGGACGACCGTTTCACCTTCCGAGGGGACGCGAAACCACCACGCTCCCTCGGACTCGTAGGCGAGCCCCTTCTCCATCAGCCCCTCGGCCGCGGCAAGGTGCTCCGCGTGGCGTTCGGTCTGGCGGCAGTACTCGTCCCAATCCAGGCCGATCCATCGAAGCGACTCGAGGATCTGGGCGATCGACTCGTCGGTCGATCGTTCGCGGTCCGTGTCTTCGATCCGAAGCACGAAGGTCCCGCCCTCGTGACGTGCGTACAGCCAGTTGAAGAGAGCCGTCCTCGCCGAGCCGACGTGGAAGTAGCCGGTCGGACTCGGAGCGAAGCGTACGCGAACCATGATTCCCCCTCAGATCCGTTTCCTCTAGGCATTGTATCCGATCGACGGATCCGATCGACGGGCCGCGATCGTGCTTCGTGCGTTGGGAGGCCAAGGGAGAGGGACCTTTTGAGTCCCTCTCCCGGAGGGCTGGTATCGGGGGTGCGAGATGTTTTCACTCGCTGGTTTGTTGCGTCGAGAAAGCTAGCCCTGGATTGTGTAGGTCTCGTGAAGGGCGATTGTGGATTCGGTGGAGCATCTCCCGTCCGGGAACCTTCCGGGATCCTGCGTGTTCATCCGGAAGCGGCGGTGAAGCGACTTGCCACGGACAGGCTCCGTCGCTATCAGTTGTGCGCGACTATCGCACGTCAAGGGGGCGGGCATGAGCAGGAGAACGAAGCACCATCGGTGGTCAATCGTCGGTCTGGCGCTCCTCGTCGGAATCCTCGCAAGTTCAAGCCTCGCGACGGAGACATCCTCCGCGAGCGGTGAGCTCCGGGTCACGCAGGTGATCCCTGCCGACGGAACCGTCGGAGTGGAGACCGACGCGACAATCCTCGTCACGTTCAGCCACCCCGTGATTCCGCTGACCGCGGTCTCCGATCCCGCTTCGGCCGACCTTCCGGATCCGCTCGTCCTCGTCCCCTTCGTCGCCGGCGTCGGAGAGTGGCTCAACACGTCGGTCTACGCGTTCACGCCGAGCGAGCCGCTCGCCGGCGGGACGACGTACACGGCGACGATCTCCGCGGAACTGACCGACGTCGCCGGGAACGCGCTCCTCGCCGACGTCGTCTGGAAGTTCGCGACGATCCGGCCGAAGGTCGTCCGAATCGAGCCGTCGCGCGACGCCGACCACGTCCGCGTCGACACCGGAATCCGAATCACATTCAACATGCCGATCGCGGCGGAGAGCGCCGATTCCCGCCTGACCGTGCGGACGACGAGCCTCTTCGGCGAGTTGTTCGCGCAGGAAGTCACCGGGACGATCCTCGTCGACGGCGCGACCCTGACCTTCTCACCCGACGCGCCGTTCGCGTTCGACCTGCGGTACATCGTCGAGCTCGAGGCGGGCGTCACAGCGCAGGCGGGCGGACTCGGGACGTCGGAAGCGACCACGTGGCGGTTCCGCACCGTCCCCCTCCCGCGCATCGTCGGAACCAACCCGAAAGACGGCGAACAGGATGCCTACCCGTACACCTCGTTCGTGATCCAATTCAACACGCAGATCGATCCCGAGACCGTGATGTCGCGCGTCTCGATCGATCCGGAGCCGGACCCGAAGGACGTCGACACTTGGTACCGCGAGTGGGATTCGACGTTCGTGATCGGCTTCGGCGCGAAGCCGAGCCGGGACTACACGTTCCGGATCGAGCCGGGCATCGCCGATCCGTACGGGAATGAGATCGACCAGGGGACGACCGTCCGCTTCCGGACGGCTCCCCTCTCCCCGGTCGCCTGGCTTCACGTTCCCGGTCGGACGAGCACGGTCAACGCGTCGGAACCGGCGCGCCTGGTCGTCGGACACCGAAACACCGAGCGTCTCCGCCTCCGGCTCTGGCAGATCGATCTCGACGAGTACCTCGACGCGATGGACGACTGGTACGACTACTCCCCCGCGGGACTCCCTGCCCGCGCGTGGTCCGTCCCGGTCGAGGCCCCGTTGAACGAGGCCGTCTACGCCCCGATCGCCCTCGAAGAGGGGGGCGGGCCGCTCGAGCCGGGGATCTACGTCGTCGACCTCCGCGCCGACGGCGTTGAGTGGGACCGGTGGAATCACCGGCACGTACTCGTCGTGAGCCCGGTCAATCTGACCGTGAAGACGGCCCACGATGAGACCCTCGTCTGGGCGACCGACCTCGAGACGAGCAAGCCCGTCCCCGGCCTCGTCCTCTGGGCCTACGACGACGACGGCGAACAGCGCGACGCCTCCGTCACCGACGGCTACGGACTGGCGTCGTTCTCCGGGACCGACGCGTTCGACTGGCGAGGCCTGACGATCGTCGGGCGCGATCCGTTCGTCCTCGCCGACACCGATTGGGACGACGGGATCTCCATCTGGGACCTCGGCGTCTCATCGGGCGCACCGACCGACGGCCGCGCCTATCTCGACACCGATCGTCCGATCTATCGGCCCGGACAGACCGTCTTCTTCCGTGGCCTCGTCCGGGACGAAGACGACGTTCTCTACTCGGTTCCCGCCCTGAAGACCGCCGAAGTGGAAGCGCGGGACCCCGAGTGGGCGACGGTCTACGAGGCCTCCCTCTCGGTCGACGCGTACGGCGTCTTCTCCGGCTCGATCGAGCTCGCCGACGACGCCGCGATCGGCGAATACGCCCTCCGCGTCGAGGCCGACGAGCGCACTTTCTATCACGAGTTCCAGGTCGCCGCCTACCGCGCACCGGAGTTCGAGGTCACCATCGCCGCCGAACGCGACGAAGTCGGCAGAAGCGAGCCGATCCGCGCTCTCGTGGACGCCGAGTACTTTTTCGGCGCGCCGGTCGCCGACCTGGCGATCGACTGGCGCGTCGTCTCGGACGACTACCGTTTCGCTCCGGCCGCGTTCGGCCGCTACACGTTCGACGACGTCGACGATCCGTGGACCTGTTGGTGGTGCTGGTGGATCGAGCCGGCGCGGTCGATCCCGATCCTCGAAGGGAAGGGAGCAACCGACGCCGACGGGCGGCTCTTCGTCGAGCTCCCGGCCGACGTCGCCTCCCGATCGGCCGATCCGGATGCGGAGCCGGTCGAGGGGAGCCGGCTCCTGACCGTCGAGGCGACCGCGACCGGGCCGAGCGGAGAGACGATCTCCGGCCGGACGAGCCTGATCGTCCACCGCGCGAGCTTCTACGTCGGCCTCGCCGCCGGGCGCAGCATCGGGCGCGCGGGGGAGGAGACGAGCGTCGAGCTCGTCACCGTCGACTGGGCGGGCGAGCGCCTCGGCGGACGCCCGCTTCGCTACACCGTCTTCCGCCGCGAGTGGGAGAACGTCTTCGAGGAGGACGACGCCGGCAGCGGCCGCTGGACGTGGACGAAGACCGACACCGAGATCGCCAGCGGCACGCTCGCGACCGACGAAAATGGGGACGGGACGCTCGCTTTCGTCCCGTCGGCGGGCGGCACCTACAAGGTCGTCGTCGAAGGAGAGGACGAAGCCGGCCGGACCGCGCGCTCGAGCCTCTTCGTCTGGGTCACGAGCCCGGAGAGCGTCTCCTGGCGGCGGACGAACGACGACGTGATCACGCTCGTCAGCGATCGGACGAGCTACGCGGTCGGCGAGACGGCCGAGATCCTCGTCCCGAGCCCGTACACGGGCGAGCAGTGGGCACTCGTGACGGTCGAGCGCGGCGGGATCCTGTCGCGCGAGGTCGTGCAGCTTCCGTCGAACAGCAGCGTCATTCGAGTCCCGATCGTCGAGGAGCACGTCCCGAACGTCTACGTGAGCGTCGTCCTCGTCCAGGGGCGCCAGGCGGCGCTCGCCGCCGCGGAAGGGGCGCCGACCGCGAGCACCAAGGTCGGGACCCTCGCCCTCTCCGTCGATCCGGATCCGAAGACGCTCCGGATCGAGCTTCTCCCGTCCTCCGAGCGACTCGAGCCGGGGGACTCGGTCGCGATCGACCTCCGCGTCACCGACGCCGCCGGAGACCCGGTCCGGGCGAGCCTGTCGCTCGACCTGGTCGACAAGGCGATCCTCACCCTGCAGCCTCGGGAGGCGGGCCGGATCCTGGCGAGCTTCTACAGCCGCCGCGGTCTGGGCGTCTACACGGCGAGCGGCCTGTCGGTCTCGCTCTCGCGCCTCGTCCTCGAGCAGCTCGAGGACCTCGACCTCCTCGACGTCGACAGTGCGGCAATGGAGCGGGAAGAGGCGGTCGGCGGCGAGGCCTACCTGATGACCCCGCAAGCGGCTCCGGCGGGAACCGGGCGCACCGCCGCGAAGACCGCGGCCGAGCAGCTTCCCGAGGGCGTCGCCCTCCGCGAGGAGTTCCTCGACACTGCCTTCTGGCGACCGGACGTCGTCACCGACGAGGAGGGGTTCGCCCGCGTCGAGCTCGATCTCCCCGACAACCTGACGACGTGGGTCGTCCGCGCCGTCGGGGCGACGATCGAGACGCTCGTCGGAGAGGCGACGACCGAGATCCTGGTGACCAAGCCGCTCCTCGTCCGCCCCGCCGTTCCGCGGTTCCTCGTCGTCGGAGATCGGGTCCAGATCGCTGCATCCGTCTCCAACCAGACCGAGCTCGACCGGCGGGTCGAGGTGACGCTCGGCGCGACCGGCGTCGAGCTGGAGG
>Ga0180432_10002346_pt1 | contig 28520 bp, 34 predicted proteins | sample SS_ome_10_FD_132414 | JGI IMG/M metagenome (GOLD analysis project Ga0180432, IMG submission 132414) | Hypersaline lake sediment archaeal communities from the Salton Sea, California, USA - SS_1_MS_2 metaG | ecosystem: Environmental > Aquatic > Non-marine Saline and Alkaline > Hypersaline >... | reverse complement strand
TCAGCCACTACGGCAGAATCTGTCCGATTGAGACACCGGAAGGTACTAATATCGGTTTGATTTCTTCATTGGCGATATTTGCTAAGGTTGACGAATACGGTTTTTTGCTTACTCCATACCACAAGGTGAAAGACGGGAGGCCTACTGGTGATGTGGATTATTTGCGTGCCGATGAGGATATGAAAGCGATAATTGCGGCACCGGCAGCATTTGACCAACAAACCGGCGAAATCCAAAAGGGTATGGTGTTGGCGATGAAGGGTGGGGAATTGGCCCACGTATCAAGCGATGATGTTAGTTATGTTGACGTTTCACCGAAACAAACAGTAGGTCTCTCAGCTTCGCTGATTCCATTCCTTGAGCATGATGACGCAAACCGGGCGCTGATGGGCTCTAATATGCAGCGTCAGGCGGTTCCTCTTCTGAAGACGGAAAGGCCGCTGGTAGGTACCGGTATGGAAGAGGTGGTTGGACAGAACTCGAGTATGGTCGTCCGTGCAAAAAAGGACGGCATTGTTACTGCTGTGGATGCCACACGTATAGTAATTAACGGTGCTGATGAATATATCCTTTCGAAATTTGTTGGTTTGAATGAAAGAACCTGTCTTAATCAAGTGCCGACGGTTAAACTCGGCGAGAAAGTTGAAAAAAGTCAGGTGATAGCAGACGGCGGCGGCACTGCCAATGGTGTTTTGGCGCTTGGTAAAAATCTGCTTGTCGGATTTGTATCGTTTGACGGTTTCAATTTTGAAGACGCTATTATTGTCAGCGAGAAACTTGTAAAAAATGATAGTTTCACAAGTATTCACATCGATGAGTTTACCGCAGAGGTTCGTGAAACCAGGCTTGGCAAGGAAGAATTTACGAATGATATTCCCAATGTCAGTGAAAGGGCGCTGCGAAACCTTGATGAGCGTGGAATAATCCGTGAAGGAACGAGGGTATATACGGGTGATATTCTGGTTGGCAAGGTAGTTCCGAAGAGTAAGACGGAGTTGACGCCCGAGGAGAAGCTGCTACATGCGATATTCGGCAGGGCCGGTGAAGATGTTAAAAATGATTCTCTTGAACTTCCCAGTGGATACGAAGGGGTTGTCATAAGAACGGAGCAGTTTACCAGGCGAGGTGCGGGTGGAGAAGAACAAAAGAAGGCCCTGAGGGCTCAGGTAAAAGAATACCGCGGGCAGATGAGAGCGAAAGAATGTGCGGTATTTCGGCAAATGATAGAAGCTATTCATAAAAAGTTTGATGTTACTATTGTGGATCCGTCCACTCGCCAGAAAGCCGGAACCAGTGAGGACGACGAGGTTATTTATGAGCAGGTAGAGGAATTCAATATTAAGTGGGTAAGGCCGGCGGCAATGCGGGACGAGGTACAGAAGATTGTGGATAAATTCTGGGCGAAGATAACTGAGCTTCAGGAGACCAAGCAAAGGCGAATGGACAGCATCAAACATGGAGATGAGCTTCCCAGCGGTGTTTTGCAGATGGTAAAGCTTTACGTTGCCACGAAAAGGACATTGTCAATCGGGGATAAGATGGCCGGTCGGCATGGTAATAAAGGAGTTATCGCCAAGATAATGCCTGAAGAAGATATGCCCTTCCTCGAAGATGGAACGAGTCTGGACATACTGCTGAATCCTCTTGGTGTTCCGAGTCGAATGAATGTAGGCCAGATTCTGGAGACGCATCTCGGCTGGGTGGCGAAAGTATTGGGCTTTAACGCAATTACGCCTGTCTTCGACGGGGCCAGCGAAAATGACATCGAAAAGCTTATGGTTGAAGCAAATGAACTTATGAGTCAAAGGGCAAATGAGCTTGAAGAAAACAAGGAATCGCCATCCAGCGATGAGCTTTTTGTCAATATTCCAAGAGTTCTGAAGGCACAATTGCACGATGGCAGGACAGGGATGCCATTCGACCAGCAGGCAACCATCGGCTATATATATATGATGAAACTTCACCACCTTGTGGATGATAAGATTCATGCCAGGGCGACAGGGCCGTATAGTCTGATTACACAGCAGCCATTAGGTGGAAAGGCAAGGACAGGCGGGCAAAGATTTGGGGAGATGGAAGTCTGGGCACTGGAAGGTTATGGAGCGGCCTATATGCTACAGGAGATGCTGACTGTCAAAAGTGATGATGTTGAAGGCAGAACAAAAATATATGAATCAATGGTCAAAGGAACAAACACACTTGAAGCAGGTACGCCACTTTCCTTTGATGTGTTATGTAACGAAATAAGAGGATTGGGAATGAATATCCAGCTTGAAAAGAAACGGCTGGGAAGCAGTGCTCTGTAAACGTGAATCGTGAGACTCTTTTTTGTTTGCTAAGCATGTGCTGTTAAATATGAGATACGAGGATTAATAAATGATAAACAATATTTATGACCGCATAAATGATTATGGTTCAGTCAAGATATCATTGGCCAGTCCCAATGATATTCGCAGTTGGTCTTTTGGCGAAGTTCGCAAGCCGGAGACAATCAACTACCGTACCTATCGTCCGGAAAAGGATGGATTGTTCTGTGAGCGAATTTTCGGTCCTGAGCGGGATTGGGAGTGCACGTGCGGCAAGTATAAAGGTACCAAGTACAAAGGCATTATCTGCGACCGATGCGGAGTGAAAGTTACACACAGCCGGGTCAGACGCAAGCGCATGGGACATATTAATCTTGCAGCACCAGTTGTGCATATATGGTTTTTCAAAGCAATCCCGAACCATCTCGGGACGCTTCTGGCGATGAAAGCGTCAACGCTTGAGAAGATAATTTATTTTCAGGACTATGTTGTTACCGACCCTGGCCAGAGCCCGCTGAAGTGGGGTCAGCTTCTTAGTGAAGAAGAATTCCGTGAAGCAATGAACAAATACGGCAGTTCCTTTAAGGCCTTGATGGGGGCCGAGGCGATGAAGGCGATACTGTCAGAGATTGACCTTGAAGTTTTGGCCAAGGAGCTAAGGGCGGATATAGCCAAGACCAACAGCAAACAAAAAACAAAAGACTTTACTAAACGACTTAAGACGGTCAATGCCGTTCTAAGCAGTGTTAATAAACCGGAGTGGATGGTTCTTGAAGTCGTTCCTGTAATCCCGCCGGACTTACGGCCTTTGGTTCTTCTTGAAAGTGGTAATTTTGCAACGAGTGATTTGAACGACCTTTACAGGCGTATTATTAATCGTAATAACCGGTTGAAAAAACTAATAGACCTTAATGCGCCTGAGGTGATTATCCGCAATGAAAAGCGTATGCTTCAGCAGGCGGTGGATTCGCTTCTGGACAATGGTCGCTGTCGTCGGCCGGTGCTTGGTAGTAACAATCGGCCTTTAAAAAGCCTGACGGATATGATTAAGGGTAAGCAGGGACGATTCCGTGAGAACCTGCTCGGCAAGCGCGTAGATTACTCGGCGCGTTCTGTAATTGTAGTAGGGCCTAATCTGAAGCTGCATCAATGTGGGCTGCCAAAGAAGATAGCACTGGAGTTGTATCAGCCGTTTATTATTCGAAAACTTAAACAACACGGTCTTGCGGATACGATTAAAAGCGCCAAGAGGATTATTGAGCGGCGTGATGAACAGGTCTGGGATATTCTTGAAGAAGTAATACATCAGCATCCTGTTCTTCTCAACAGGGCACCTACGCTCCATCGAATGGGTGTTCAGGCGTTTGAGCCGATCCTTGTGGAGGGCAACGCAATAATGCTTCATCCGTTGGCGTGCAAGGGATTCAATGCCGACTTCGATGGAGACCAAATGGCGGTCCATTTGCCGCTGAGCGTGGAAGCACAGGCAGAAGCGCATACGCTGATGATGACAACAAGCAATATCTTTTCACCTTCTAACGGTTCACCGATGGTAGGTCCTTCTCAGGATATGGTGATGGGTAATTATTATCTGACTTACGTACTGCCGGGAGAAAAAGGCGAAGGGATGGTGTTTCGAGACACTTTTGAAGCCTTGATGGCATACGAGACGGGCAAAATTGGTCTACAGGCAGGGATTCAGGTGAAAATTGGTAAAGATAAACAAGTCATTACGGAGTCTGGGCAGGTTGAAATTGGTCAGTCTGGGATAATTGAGACGACGGTGGGCAGGTGTATATTTAATGATATGCTTCCGAAATCGCCTGATGTGCCATTTTACAATGTAGCTATGGGCAAGGGTGAGCTCAGTCAGGTAATCAGTGACTGTTTTCGATTTGCCGGCAGTTCCGAAACTGTGGGTCTTCTTGACAGGATAAAAGATTTAGGCTTCAAGTACGCGACTCTTGCGGGTCTGAGCATTGGTCTTACTGACCTGAAAATACCGGTCAGAAAGCCGGAGATAATTGAGGAGACCGAAAAGAAGGTTGGTAAAATTCAGAAGAATTATAGCAATGGCGTTTTAACGGAGCGTGAGAGGTATAATCAGGTTATTGATGCCTGGACCCATGCCCGTGTAGCTGTTACTAACGAGATGATGCGGGGTCTTAAAGAAGATACTAAAGAAGACGGTTCTGCTTATCTGAATCCGATATATGTTATGAGTGATTCCGGCGCAAGGGGCAGCGTTGACCAGATTCAACAGCTTGCAGGGATGCGAGCGTTAATGGCCAGGCCGAGTGGTGAGATTATCGAGACACCGATAAAATCAAACTTCCGCGAGGGTATGACCGTTCTTGAGTATTTCAGTTCTACACACGGAGCTCGTAAGGGACTGGCTGATACGGCTTTGAAGACTGCTAATTCGGGCTATCTTACACGCAAGCTTATTGACGTAGCCCAAAATATGATTGTTACTGAGCGTGATTGCGGGACTTTGCAGGGAATTACCAAGAGCGTGGCGAGTGCTGGCGAGCAGGCTGATGTTTCACTTTCTGAGCTTATTGTCGGCAGGACCGCCAGGGATAATATTCGCAACCCTATTACGGACGAGATGATTGTTCGTGAAAATGAAGTGATAACATCTGAGATAGCAAATAGTATAGAGGCTTTGGGCCTCGATGCTATCCGAGTCAGAAGTCCATTGACGTGTGACAGTCCGTTTGGTCTGTGTGCGAAGTGTTATGGATGGGATCTGAGCATGGGATTTCTTGTTGAAGAAGGTACGGCGGTTGGCATAGTAGCGGCACAATCAATTGGGGAGCCGGGCACTCAACTAACGCTTCGGACATTCCATACCGGCGGTGTTGCGGAAAGGGCCATTCTTGAGTCGGAGATTTTTGCTGGGGCATCAGGTACCGTTCAATTCCGTGACCTTAATCCCGTTCCAGAACTCCCTGGTTTTAAAGAAAGAGATGAGAAACCGACCAAGAAGCCGGTAAAAGCTGGTTGGGTGGCTTTGAAGAGGAATGGTGAGATTGCGGTTCTTGATGACAAGAAACGTGAACTTGAAAAGTACAAGGTGCCATACGGTGCCCATATAGTAGTAAATGACGGTAAGAAGGTTAAGGCTGGTCAGCGGTTGATTTGGTGGGACCCACACCGAATGCCAATTCTGGCGGAAGTGGCCGGTCGAATTACGTTTGTAGATATTGTGGAAGGTGAAACGATTCGGCTTGAAGAAGAGCGAAGGGGCCAAATTGGCAGGCATGTTGTAATTGAGCATAAAGGCGACAGGCATCCACAAATCATAATCGAAGATGCCGATGGGAAGATACTTGATGTTCATTATTTGCCTGCAGGAGCGAGAATAGAAGTTATTGAAGGCGAGAGAGTTCAGGCGGGCCAGTTGCTTGCGCATCAACCCCGAGCTACCGGCGGCACTCAGGATATTACGGGTGGTCTTCCGAGAGTTACGGAAGTATTTGAAGCCCGTAAGCCCAAGGACCCTGCGGCGATGGCTGAAATAAGCGGTCGGGTGGAACTTCGAGGCGATAAGCGCAAAGGTAAAATGACGATAATAATTCGCGCCGAATCCGGAATGGAAAAGGAGCACCACGTTCCCCGTGACAGACACCTGAACGTTCACGCTGGTGATATGGTCGAAGCTGGGGATGCCCTGACGGACGGGCCGTTGGTTCCACATGATATTCTGCGAATTAAAGGCGAGGAAGCACTGCAGAGGTACTTGATTTTGGAGATTCAAAACGTTTATCGTTCACAAAATGTCAATATCAATGACAAGCACATTGAAATTATCAGCGCGCAAATGATGCGTAAAGTTGAAATTGAATCTGTCGGAGATAGTATGTTCCTGCCGGGGGACGTTGTTGATAAATTCATATTCCGACAAGAGAATGAAAGACTGGCCATTAGTGTTAAAATTACCAGTGCGGGTGATTGCCCTGAGTTAGAGGAAGGGCAGATTATCAGCAAAGAAGAACTGGCTGGCGCCAATGAGAAGGTTGAAATGATAGGTGGTACGCCGGCAAAGGGGAGAAAACCCAAACCAGCAACTGCCAAGACATTGCTTTTGGGAATAACCAAAGCATCGCTGCAATCGGAGAGCTTTATCGCAGCAGCGAGTTTTCAGGAAACAACCAAAGTCTTGACAGAAGCATCTTTATCGGGTAGGATAGATAGATTACGTGGTCTGAAAGAGAACGTGATACTCGGGCATCTGATACCGGCAGGGACGGCTTTCAAGCCACATCTGGATATAAGGGTTAAGCACCTTGCAGAAGCTCCGCTGCCAAAGGAATTTAGAGATGTCGAAGAAATCAAAGAAGCAGAAGCAAAAGCAGATGCTGCTATTAAGGAAGCTTTGGGAATTAATTGATAGTTGAATTTGGAAATAAATTATGCCTACGATAAACCAATTAGTGAAACGTCCCCGGTCGAAGACAAAGGGTCGCAAGCGAGTTTCTGATATCAGCGGCTCACCCCAGAAACGAGGGGTGTGTTTGATTGTAAGGACCCAAACGCCGAAAAAGCCGAATTCTGCATTACGAAAAATCGCTCGTGTCAGACTGACCAACGGCAAAGAAGTTACAGCTTATATACCGGGTATCGACCATAACCTTCAGGAGCACAGCACAGTGATAATTCGTGGCGGTCGTGTCAGAGACCTTCCTGGTGTGCGTTATCATATCGTCCGCGGGGTACTTGATTGTGCCGGCGTGACTGGGCGGAAACAAGGCAGAAGTAAGTATGGCTCAAAGAGAGCAAAATGAGCAGAGTGATGCAGAATGTTTGAGGAAATGAGGTACAATAATGGCTAAAAAATTTACCGCTTCAAGTCAGCAGTTGAAAGCGGACCCCCAATATGACAGTAAACTGGTTTCCAAGTTTATTAACTGTTTAATGTGGGACGGCAAGAAGAGCGTTGCCCAGCGGGTTTTTTATGACGCTATGAGTGTTATATCCAAAAAGGTCAAGGATGTTGGTCCACTTGAGGTTTTCGAGAAGGCGGTAAATAATGTAAAACCAATGATAGAGGTTCGCAGTAAGCGTGTTGGCGGTTCGAGTTATCAGGTGCCGATGCAGGTGAACACAAAACGGCAGCAATCACTTGCTTTTCGGTGGATATTGCAGTCAGCCAGGGGCAAGAAAGGCAAGCCAATGTGTGAACGTTTGGCTTCAGAATTGATTGATGCTTATAATGAGCAGGGAGGTGCAATGACCACCCGCGAAAATATTCATAGAATGGCCGAGGCGAATAAGGCGTTTGCTCATTTTGCCTGGTAATTTCTCGGCCGATAGCATACAGCGGATAGCGTATTTTTTTTACTGTCCGCTATTTTTTTATATTTATTAATCGTCGGATTATATACGTTAAAGAATATGTCGAGTGCATTGAAGAAATTACGTAATATTGGGATCATGGCCCATATTGACGCCGGCAAGACGACAGTAACCGAGCGTATGCTGTATTATACAGGCAGGACATACAAGATGGGGGAGGTTCACAATGGCACGGCGGTGATGGATTTTATGGAAGAGGAGCAACAAAGGGGTATTACCATTACGTCGGCTGCAACGAAATGTCCCTGGAAGGGTTATGAAATCAACCTTATAGATACACCGGGACATATTGACTTTACCGCAGAGGTCGAAAGGTCGCTGCGGGTTCTCGACGGAGCTATAGCGGTGTTTGATAGCAGCGAGGGTGTGCAGGCCCAGAGTGAGACCGTTTGGAGACAGGGACAAAAGTACGATTTGCCCTGTCTTTGCTTTGTGAACAAGATGGATAAAATCGGCGCCGATTTCGAGATGACGGTTGAGAGTATTTACAATAAGCTTATTGCTAATCCAATTATACTGCAGATACCTATCGGTGCGGGGGACGATTTTGTGGGAATAATCGACCTTATAAAGATGCAGGCGGTTTTCTACAAGGCCGAAAAGCTGGGAGCGACTTTTGAAGAAATTGAAATTCCTGCTAAATTGCAACGGGAGGCAGAGGAGAGAAGACATCAAATGATTGAACAGGCAGCAGAGTATGACGAAGAGCTGATGGATGATTATGTTCACAATAGGCCGGTCAGTATTGAGATGATTAACAGAGCGGTTAGAAAGGGAACTTTGCAAAACAAGCTTCATCCTATTTTTGTCGGGTCAGCTTTGAAATATATCGGTGTGCAAAGACTGCTTGATGCTATAGTGGCGTATTTGCCTTCGCCGCTGGAGAAGGCGGATATAGTTGGACACAAGCCGAGTGATGAAAAAAAGGAGGTATTGGTCAAGTGCGACCGAGGGGGTAAGCTTGTTGCACTTGCATTTAAGATTACCAGTGATGCACACGGTGACCTGAGCTTTTTAAGGATATATCGTGGGACATTGAAACAGGGCAGCCGGGTGTTAAGTGCAAATCGCAACCGACGGGAAAATATCACAAGGATATTTGAGATGCATGCCAAAGAACGAAAAATTCTGGACTCAGCCGGCGCCGGCGATATTGTGGCTGTCGTTGGATTAAAGAAGACCCTTACTGGTGATACGATTTGCGATACGAAGAACCCTGTTTGTTTGCCAAGCATTACATTTCCGCAGACAGTTATTAGTATGTCGATAGAACCCAAAACTGCGGCAGATAAGGCCAAACTCTCAGAGGCGCTGACGGGGCTGAAGCGTGAAGACCCAACTTTTGGGTGTAATGTGGACGGCGAAACAGGTCAGACAATAATCAGCGGGATGGGAGAGTTGCATCTGGAAATACTGCAGCACAAACTGGTGCGGGAAAAGGGGCTTAATGTGAGGGTAAGCAAACCCAGGGTGGCCTACAAAGAAGCAATTACAAAGACGGCCCAGTCGGAAGGTAAATTTGTGCGCCAGACAGGTGGTCACGGTCAATATGGGCATGTTGTTTTGATGGTTGAGCCGTTGCTTACTGAAGATGGTCATTGGAGGGATGATATTGAATTTGAGAACAAAGCCGGGGGGGATAAAGTGCCGAAAGAATATGTTTCTTCGGTCGAGGCAGGGGCCAAAGATGCTTTGGGCAGCGGTGAATTGAGCGGCTATCCGGTTGTAGGAATTAAGGTTACGCTGATTGACGGCTCATTTCATCCGGTTGATTCTTCTGATTTGGCTTTTGAACAGGCTGCGGCCATCGCGGTAACAAAAGCAAGCAGGCAAGCAGAGCCGGTCTTGCTTGAGCCGATAATGCGGCTTCAAATAGTGGTGCCGGAGAGCTGTTTTGGGGCTGTGCAGGGCAATTTGCTCGGCAAAAGAGGGGTAATCACGAATACACGGATGCATGGGGCTATGCGGGTCATTGATGCAAAAGTGCCTCTGGTCGAGATGTTCGGGTATTCGAGCGAGATAAGAAGTGCTACAGCAGGGCGAGGAACCTTCACAATGGAGCCTTTGAGCTATGAAAAAGTTCCTGAACAGCTTGCAAAAAAGGTTCTTTTTTAGTTTCAAAGTTACCAATTTTATTTCAGAAAGGCGGTTAAAAGCGGCAGAAGCGATAGAAAAGCGGATAAAAAATTTTATTATGCTCTTTGAAGGGAGTTCCTTATAGCAATATTTGGCCGAAAATTGGTCAGATTGAGTAAAAAAAAATTATTTTTTTGTTTTTTGGCAATTTTTTTTCGACATTTTGTTGACAATATTGGTTTTACGTGGTAAATTTTGCAGTTTTCAGCCGTAGCGAGCATTGTCAGGGATGACTTTGCGAAAAACCAGTTGGGCTGTGGCATACCTGTGATTTTATAGTCAGGGATGGTTGTTAAGTGCTTGGGGAACACCAGGGCCGGCAAATGGTTCTGGGAGGGCCGCAAAACGGTCCATATCCCTTCGACTCAGCTCAGGGTATTCTTTGCTCAGAGTGAGTTTGATTCTTTAAGGAAGGCGAATTTGCAAATGATGATTGAATGTTGACTATTGAAAAGTGAAGGCGAAAAAGTCGAGATTTGAAAGCAATAGAAAGAAATAGTAAATAGTTGATAATCAATTAAAAGGCCTTTCCTGCCAAAATCGAGACAAGAAAGCATCTTTTGAGTTGTGGGTAGCGTCTCGTTTGAAATATGAGAAGAGAAGTTAAAAATTATGGCAACTGAAACCGAAAAAATAAGAATTAGAATGGAAGCCTATGACCACAGGGCACTTGATGCTTCTGCCCGGGAGATAGTAGAGCATGCACGAAGAACCAACGCCCGGGTCAGTGGACCAGTGCCACTGCCAACGCGTATCGAAAGATACACGGTTTTGCGAAGTCCTCATATCGATAAGAAGTCGCGTGAGCAGTTTGAGTTGCGAACTCATAAACGTCTGATTGATATTCACGAGGCGAATGCGCGAACGGTTGAGATTTTGAATCGTTTGGTGGTGCCGGCCGGTATCTTCGTAAAGATTAAGGCGTGATAAGTGGTTTGTGTGTTGATTTGTGAGCCATGAACAAATGGTGATGTTATTGGGAAAAAAAGTTGGTATGACTCAGGTGTATGATGAATCGGGCGAATTGCTGCCCGTTACGGTCATACAGGCCGGTCCCTGTACCATTATGCAGGTCAAGAGTACAGAGACCGATGGCTATAACGCCATTCAGCTGGGATATGATGATGTAAAGGCCTCTCGCAGGAAAAAGCCACAGACAGGACATGCTGGAAAGGCAAATGCTGTACCGAAGAAATTCGTCAAGGAGAGGCGCCTGTTGGAAGATGCAGAATCAGAGTACAAAGCCGGTGATACCGTTACTGTCTCGGTTTTTGCGGAAGATAAATTTATCGATGTCATCGGGACGAGCAAAGGCAAAGGTTTTGCAGGTGTTATGAAGCGTCATGGCTTTGGTGGTTTTCCGGCTTCACACGGCACAGAACGTAAACACAGGGCGGCCGGCTCGATATCGAGTTTTGCCAGCGATGCCGGTCATGGCGGGAACCTTAAGAAGGGCAAGAAGATGGCCGGTCATATGGGCGATGTCCGTGTTACCACTAAAAGCCATAAATTGGTATCGATAGACGAAGAAAAGAATTTATTAGTTGTTAAAGGCTCAGTGCCTGGACCGGCCGGCGGCTATGTGATAGTGCGCAGCGGTCAAAAAACATAAGTAGCTGAAGGACAAGAATTCAAAAATGATTGATTTGGCTGTTTACAACAGAGAAGGTGAAGAAGTCGAGAGCTTGCAGGTCGAAGAATCGTCCTTCGGCGGCTCGGTTCGGCATTCTCTGCTTAAGCAGGCGATAGTTATGTATCATGCCAATAAGCGTGTAGGTACGGCGGCAACGAAGGGCAGGAGTATGGTGGTCGGTTCGGGCGCAAAGGTGTTTAGACAAAAGGGAACGGGAAGAGCGCGTATTGGTAATATAAGGACCGGCAAACGTGTCGGCGGTGGTGTTACCTTTGCTAAAGAGCCTCGGGATTTCAGCAAGCGTATGCCTAAAAGACAAAGAAGACTGGCAAGGGACTCGGCGATATTGGCGAAACTTTTGAGTAATAATGTTGTGGTCGTTGACGAACTGACCTTTGAGAAGCCGCGTACCCGTGATTTTACGGGTGTTCTGGAGAAATTGAAAATTCTTTCAAAGGGAAGCTGCCTTGTTACGATTAGCACTGCTGACGATAATCTTTATAAATCGGCCAGAAATATTCCGAGGATTTCCGTTATGCCTGTGGCTGACCTGAATGCCGGAGATATCTGCAACCACAGAAGAATGCTTTTTACCAAAGAGGCGTTTTTGAAGTTGCTTCCGGAGGAGGCGGTTGTGGGATAGCGATTATTATTTTAGACTATCAATTACTTATGGATGACTATCATATAATAATTCGGCCTTTGATTACCGAGCAGGGGATGCACTTTGCCAATACCAAAGGCGCATACTCTTTCGAGGTAAATAAAAAGGCCAACAAGACGCAGATAAAAAACGCCGTAGAAAGGATATATAACGTCAAGGTTGATAAAGTCAGGACGGCTAACAGGCATGGTAAATATCGCCGCAGAGGCCGGCACTTTGGGATGACGCCAGGCTGGAAGAAAGCGGTTGTTTTTCTGGGGCCTGATTATCATATAGATTTGTTCTAGTAATAGAATATGAGATAAGAAGTATGGGTATTCGAGTTTATAAACCGACAAGTGCCGGGCGCAGGAACAGTTCAGTGAATGATTATGCTGAGCTAACTACGGACAGGCCGGAAAAGTCGCTTTGCAAACGGATAAAGAAAAGCGGCGGAAGAAATCACCATGGTATTACTACGACACGGTTTAGAGGCGGCGGTGCAAGAAGAATTTATCGTATCATCGATTTTAAGCGTAATAAAGACGGGGTTCCGGCAAAAGTGGCTACGGTTGAGTATGACCCGAACAGGAATTGTTTTATATCACTGCTGCACTACGCCGACGGTGAAAAAAGATATATATTGTCGCCACTGGGAGTAAAAGTTGGTGATGTAGTGGAAAGCGGTCCTGTTTGTGAACCCAAGATAGGTAATGCGATGCCTTTAGAGTCGATACCGGGTGGTCTTGAGATTCATAATATTGAGATGACTGCCGGCCAGGGTGGAAAACTGGTTAGAGTCGCCGGCGGTTCCGCGAGAATTATGGCTAAAGAAGGTAACTGGGTTTCGATTATTTTGCCGAGTGGTGAGATGCGAATGGTCCGTAAGGAATGCCGGGCGACAATCGGTCGGCTGAGCAATCCCGACCATCAGAATATAAGACTGGGCAAGGCTGGCCGCAAGCGTCATTTGGGCATAAGGCCCCATGTGAGAGGAAAGGCGATGAATCCGGTTGCTCACCCAATGGGCGGCGGCGAGGGCAGGTCGAATGGTGGACGACATCCCTGTTCACCCACGGGCGTGCCGGCAAAAGGTGGAAAGACAAGAAATCCGAGAAATCCAAGCAATAAGAGAATTATTCGAAGACGAAAGAATAAAAGACAAGGACAATTAGTTTTGTAATCGATTATTGAATAGAATTGCTTTTCAATAATTAAGAGGAAAATTAATGGGAAGATCTTTTAAAAAAGGGCCATACGTTGACGAGAAGGTGTTTATAAAGGTCGGCAAACGGATTGAATCCGGTTCTCGTGAGCCGATAAAGACATGGGCGAGAAGGTGTACGATAATTCCGGAATTCGTTGGTTTTACCTTTATGGTCCATAATGGGAAGATGTTTCATAAAGTTTTTGTTACCGAGGATATGGTTGGACATAAGCTTGGCGAATTTTCGCCGACACGGACTTTTAAGGGGCATTCGAGTAAGAAGATAAAATAGTTCACAGTTGATGAACTTATGGAAGGTTTTTTGGAATGTTAAGCGCTAATAAGTTGAAAACTCTATGCCGAGGGCAACAGATAAATACAGAGCGACTGGCGGAGAATCTTGTCCGGACAGGGCTGGATAAAAAAGCAGCTATAGGTGCTGTTAAGAACTGGCGGAAGGGTCTTTTTAGGCCTAGGCCTCGCAGAGATGATATTGAGCGTTTGGCGAGCGCTTTGGCCGTTGAGGTAAATGACCTGATTGGCTGGTGTTCTTCTTGTCGTTTTGCGCCGGGTTCAGCAAGGAAAGCCAGATTGGTTACAGAATTGATAGTCGGCCGAAGTGTTCAGGATGCGATGGATATTCTAAAATATACGCGAAAACGAGCGGCGACGATGATTGACAAGGTTCTCAAGAGCGCTGTTGCGAACGCAGATGAACAGCAGGCCGATGTTGACAGACTCTACGTCAGTGAAGCCCGCGTTGACGACGCAGGTATTCGAATCGGCACCAAAAGATGGATGCCAAAAGACCGAGGCAGAGCTCATCCTATTAACAAAAAGGCCTGTCATATATATATAACAGTAACAGAAGCTTAACTGTGAAATGTAAAGTTAAATTTTAAGAAACGAAATTATGGGTCAGAAGACATCTCCAATAGGTTTTCGAACGGGTATAACACTTGGCTGGCAGAGTAAGTGGTTTGCTCCGAAGGCCAATTACGGTGATTTTCTTGTCGAGGACCAGAAGATTCGCAGATATATTGACAACAAACATAACCGTCAGATGCCGAAAGGCGCGGTTGCAAAGATAGAAATAATCCGTACCCGCAACGAAGTAAAAGTGACACTGCACAGTGCTCGGCCCGGGGTGGTGATAGGTCCGAGAGGCGGTGAAGTGGATAAGCTGTGCGAAGAACTTGAAGGAATGATAGGTCGAAAGCTTAGTATCAATGTTATCGAAATAGATGCGCCGGAATTGAATGCTACTTTGGTGGCTGAAGCTATTGCCGAACAGTTGTGTAAGCGGGCATCTTTCAGGCGTACGATGAAGCAGCACTGCGAGGGGGCGATGAATACCGGTGCCAAGGGGGTAAAGATTATTTGTTCCGGACGTCTGGCGGGCTCGGAGATGGCGCGCAAAGAGACTCAGAAACTTGGGAGTATTCCGCTGCATACTCTGGATGCGAATGTAGATTACGCCACAGCGACAGCGAGGACGACATACGGGGCGATTGGCATAAAAGTGTGGATTTATAAGGGCAAGTTCGGCGAAGAAGTTGATACGAAGCGTATTCGACGACGTCGGCCCCCGGCCCGTCGTGGCGGTGCCGGTGGGCGTGGTGGTGCCGGTGGGCGTGGTGGTGCCGGTGGGCGTGGTGGTGCCGGGGCCAAAAAAGCTACGTCTGCGAAAAAGAGCAAAACTAAAACTGATGTAAAAGCCCCTTCTCCTGCGGCAGGTGATACCAACAGTAAGAAACAGGCAGAAGCAGAAGGAAGCTGATTTTTTGAAAGAAATTGCTGCTTTGAAGATAGATTTTGTAAGGGTTACAAGAAATGGCAATGATGCCAAAAAGAGTTAAGTTTCGTAAGAGCCAGCGAGGCAGGATGAAAGGTAATGCCTCAAGAAGTAATTTTGTGGCATTTGGCGAATACGGTCTTCAGGCGTTAGAAAGCGACTGGATAACAGCCAGACATATTGAAGCCGGCCGGGTAGCGGCGACGCACTTTCTGCACCGTGAAGGTAAAGTCTATATTAGAGTGTTCCCACATAAGCCGGTAAGCTCTAAACCACTGGAGACGCGAATGGGCAAAGGCAAGGGTGAGCCGGAGTTCTGGGTTGCCAGAGTAAAGCCCGGTACGGTTATGTTTGAAATCGGCGGCGTAGGTGAGGGTGTGGCGAAACAGGCATTGGTGAGAGTTGCTCATAAAATGCCGATTAGATGCAGATTTGTTAAGCGCAGACATTCGTTGTAAAAGGAAAACCCACGATGAAAGCACAGCATTACCGTGATATGAGTCCTGATGAACTGGAAGGTAAACTGGAAGAATTGCAGAGGCAATTGTTTGATTTGCAGTCGCAGGCGGTTACGGAAAAGCTGGAAAATTCGAAGGCAGTAATTAATATCAGGCGTGATATCGCCAGGCTTAAAACGGTGATGCGTGAAAGGCAATAGCTATACGCTGTTTTCAGCGACTGGAAATAAGAGATGCAGAAAAAGAAATCAAAAACGGTAACCGGCAGAGTGATAAGTAACAGCGGTGACAAGAGTATCAAGGTTGCCATAGACTTTAAGGTCAGGCACCCTAAATACGGCAAATATGTCAGGCGCAGAACGACATTTGGTGTTCATGACGAGCGTAATCGGGCAGGTGTAGGTGATTTGGTTGAAATATCTGAGTGCCGGCCTTACAGCAAGACCAAAAGCTGGCGTCTTGTCAATGTGGTTGAGAAGGCAGTTGGTCAGCAGGTTTGAATCTTAAAGCCGGATACAGGAAGCAAAGATGATTCAGCAGGAAACGATGTTGGATATAGCCGACAATTCAGGTGTCAAGTCGGCATTGTGTGTTAAGGTCCTTGGCCGAGGCGGTGCCCGTGGTAAAAAGACACGGCCTGTTGCCTCGGTTGGAGACGTTATCTGCGTTGCGATAAAGAAATCGCTGCCGAATTGCCAGCTCGACGATAAAAAAGTGCATAAATGCGTTATTGTCCGAACGAAAAGTCCTGTTAAACGTTCTGACGGCAGCTATGTGAGGTTTGACAGCAATGCAGCGGTGATGATTGACGCTGAAGGTAATCCGGTAGGGACGAGAATTTTCGGCGCTGTTGCCCGTGAACTTCGAGAGAAAAACTATATGAAAATAATCTCATTGGCAAGCGAAGTAGTCTGAGTAATTGAATGTTTGTGCGTGAAGCAAAATACGAGATATAAAAATGGCTTTTCACATAAAAAAAGGTGATATGGTTGAGATTATAGCCGGTGACCATAAAGGCGCAACCGGCCGAGTGCTTCGCGTGATACCGAGGAAGCGTAAAGTAGTGATTCAAGGACACAATATAGCCAAGAAGCATGTTCGTCCTTCACGAAGGAATCCACAGGGTGGCCGGATTAATGTCGAGCAGCCGATCGATATGAGTAATGTTCTGCCGGTAAATCCGAAGAGTTCTGCGGGAAGCAGAGTTCGTTATCGGGTTGAGGAGGATGGAAGTAAAAAACGAGTTGCCGCCGACGGCACAGAAATAGGTGAGGTTAGAAGGGCACATAATAAGTAGCAGATTTTCGCCAGCGTAGAAGCGGCGGTTTTGCTTTTAGATTGGAAGCAGATATTTGATGGCACGTTTAAGAGATTTATATAAGTCCCGGGTAATTCCGGAATTGACAAAGACATTTGGGTATAAGAATCCTATGGCTGTACCTCGGATGAAGAAGATAATTGTCTCTATGGGCGTGGGCAGAGCGACTCAGGATAAGAAGTTTCTGGAGGCGGCTAAAAATGACATGATGATGATTGCAGGGCAGATACCGCTGGTTTGTAAAGCCAAGAAAAGCGTTTCGAATTTCAAAGTTCGCGAGGGCAATGAAACCGGTTTGAAGGTTACGATGCGCGGCGTGCGAATGTATGAATTTATGGACAGACTCATCAGCCTTGCGATTCCTCGTGTAAGAGACTTTCGAGGCCTTAACACCAAAAGTTTTGACGGCCGAGGCAATTACTCAATGGGTTTGATTGAGCAGAGTGTTTTTCCTGAAATTAATCCTGCAAAAATAGAATTTCAGCAGGGTATGAACATAACGTTTGTGACGACGGCCAAAACTGATGAGGAAGCGATGGAAATGTTGTTGCTTTTTGGTATGCCTTTTAAAAGCTCGGGAACGAAAAATGAATAAGATTCAACGGCTGCCGATAAGACAGAAGATAATTATTTTGGAGTGTTTTGATGTCAACTAAAGCACTGGAGAATAAGGCAGAAAAGAAACAGAAATTTCGCGTCAGACAGTATACTCGCTGTCAGCTTTGCGGGAGAGCAAAAGCTGTCTATCGCAAGTTCAAGATTTGCCGGATTTGCTTTAGAACATTAGCCAATGAAGGTAAAATTCCAGGAGTTAAAAAAGCCAGTTGGTAGAAGGTAGATTGTAAATCGTGGTTTGTGAAATGTGGGCAGGCTGCGAGATACGAGGTATGAAATTATGAGTATGAGTGACCCAATATCGGATATGCTGACGAGGATTCGCAACGCGGCGCGAATAAACAGGAGGCAGGTTAACATTAAGGCCTCGAATATCTGTGAAGGGATTGCAGATGTTTTAAGAAAGGAAGGATACATTGAGGATTTTGACCGGATCGATGACAGCAAACAGGGGATATTGAGAATTACTCTCAAGTATGACCAGGAGGGTGGGTCTATTATTAATGAAATAAAAAGGATGAGCAAGCCCGGCCGAAGAGTCTATTCATCTGTTGCGGATTTACCGTATGTTCTTGGCGGTATGGGTATAGCAATTGTCTCGACAAGTAAAGGAGTAATGAGTGATAAGAACTGCCGCGAGGTCAACATTGGCGGCGAAATACTTTGTATGGTGAACTGATGAGTCGTATTGGTAAAAAATTAATTGATATTCCCCAAGGGGTTAAGGTAGAGCAGAAGGGCGAGCAGATTAAAGTTACAGGCCCTCTGGGCAATCTGCAGATGGATTGTGTGCCGCCGATAAAGGTGAAAATCGACGGTTCAGCAGGGAAAATATCAGTTGAAAACGGGCGTCCTGAGACTCGGCAGGGTAAGCAACTGCACGGGACAATGCGCTCACTGATTGCCAATATGGTGATGGGTGTGAGCAAAGGTTTTGAGAAAAAAATGGAGATATATGGCACCGGGTATAATGTAAAAGAGCAGGGCGGCAAACTGGTTTTTCAGCTTGGTTTCTGCCATCCTGTCCAGATGCCTGTGCCCAAGGATATAAAGGTGAATATTGAGGTTGGCGCAACCAGGGGCAATGAAGTTCCGGCCAAATTTACTCTTTCGGGAGTTGACAAATATATTCTTGGGCAGTTAGCCGCTGATATTCGCAAGCTGAAGCCACCGGAACCATATAAAGGAAAAGGTATTCGTTATGCTGATGAGCAAGTAAGGCGGAAAGCGGGTAAGGCGGTTATTTCAGGGCCGGTATAATAATTGACAATTGAATATTGGCTGTTGTAAAAGAAGACAAAGTTTGCAGTCAGTAGAGAATAGTAAATGTTACTTTGGGTTTTGTTTTTATGAGGATTGACAAAGTAAGAAAAGCAGCACTGAGACGTAAATATCATGTGCGAAAAAAGGTCTTTGGGACGTCGGAGAGGCCACGGCTTTCGGTATTTCGTTCCAACAGGCATATTTACGCGCAGATTATTGATGATGTTGCAGGAGCTACGCTTGCTTCTGCGAGCACCTGTGCTGAAGGTTTGCGTGACCGGTTGCCCCGGGGCAGCGATAAAAAAGCCGCCGAACTGGTTGGTGAAACAGTGGCAAAACAGGCAATCAGCGTTGGTATTAAGTGTGTTTGTTTTGACAGAAACCGAAACAAATTTCATGGCAGGGCAAAGGCCCTTGCCGAAGCGGCAAGAAAGGCTGGATTGGTCTTTTAATTGATTATTTTTAACATTTTTTCAAAGAACAGTTATGAATTAGTAATAATTAGTTATTACGGTTTGGAGAATAAAATTGGCGATAGAACCGGTTAATATATCTGGTCAGGATGAAAAGATTTTTGAAGATACGGTCGTAAAAGTATTTCGCTGTGCCAAGGTTGTCAAAGGTGGTCGGCGATTCAGCTTTGCGGCGTTGGTTGTAGTTGGTGACCGTGCAGGCACAGTGGGTATGGGTTACGGCAAAGCCAACGAAGTTCCACTGGCGGTGGAAAAAGGTATCAAAGATGCCAAAAAATCTTTGCATAAGATATCATTGGTGGAGAGAACAATTCCGCACCAGGTCATCGGCAGGTACCGAGCAACAAAGGTGATTCTGGTTCCGGCCAGTCCCGGCACCGGAGTTATTGCCGGCTCCAGCGCTCGTTCGGTGCTTGAATATGCCGGTGTTCGGGATGTGCTTACAAAAGTTTACGGAAGCTCCTCCGCCAAAAATGTTGTCAAAGCCACACTCGATGGTTTATTGAAATTACGAAGTAAAGAGATGGTTGAATCTCTTCGTGGAGTAAAAATTCAAGCGATAAAAAGGTGGTGATGATTTAGATGTTGAATTATGAAATAACTTCTATTGCAGGTAAACATAAGTCCCGCAGGCGTGTTGGCAGAGGCGGCGGCAGCGGTCACGGCAAGACCTGTGGCCGAGGTCACAAGGGCGCCGGCAGCAGGGCCGGCTCAAGGTCAGTATCTCTTTTCGAAGGAGGTCAGATGCCCTTGTTCAGGCGGTTGCCAAAGCGCGGTTTTAGTAACTATAAGTTTGCAACCCGCTATGAAATTGTCAATATATCCCAATTGGAAAGATTTGAGGACGGGGCATCGGTTGGTGTTGAGCAACTCTCAAATGCTGGTATGATTGACAGCTTGAAGAGCAGGGTAAAAATTCTTGGCAAGGGAGAATTAACTAAAAGACTGGATGTTGCCGCCAATAAATTCAGCAAGACAGCAGAGCAGAAAATTGTGGCATCCGGCGGTACAGCCAAAGTTGTTTAAAACTTATGCTCAAGGCTTGGAACGAGAGCAATGATATGAAATATGAACAGGAAAGTATTTGTAATATTTAAGGGCAGTCTAGTTGTTTAAGAATAAAAGAGTTTAAGGGAATATAAAAGTATGCTTGGAAGAGTATTTAACATATTCAGAATTGCCGACCTTCGCAACAAGGTTATTTTTACCATTGCGATGCTGATGATATACAGGGTTGGTTTCCACATTCCTGTTCCGGGCTTTGACCAGCAGAAGATAGAGTCAGTTGTTGCCTCGAGAAGCACGGAAGGTGCTCTTGGCAGAGCTGCCGAGTACCTGCAGATATTCACCGGCGGGACATTAAGCCAGAGCAGTCTGTTTGGTTTGGGAATAATGCCCTATATTACATCGTCGATTATTCTTATGCTGCTGGGTGAGGTGATACCAGCTTTGAAGAAACTTCGTCAGGAGGGGCAGACCGGCCATAAAAAGATACAGGAATATACGCGCTATCTGACGGTGCCGATATGTGTTATTCAGTCGCTTGCGGTTATGAAGATGCTGGGAGGCCAGGGATTGACCTATGCGGGTATGGGTAGGCAGGCCATTATGATGGGTATTATTGGTATGACGGCTGGGACGATTTTCCTGATGTGGCTTGGTGAGCAGATAGATGAGTACGGTATAGGCAACGGAATCAGTTTGATAATTATGGCCGGCATTGTATCCAGAATGCCGTGGGCGGTGCAGGCACTTTGGCAGAATACCGATTTGCGTTTCGGCAGGGCGGCAGGAATGATAGGGCCTGCCGAGATATTGTTTTTGATGGCATCGTTTGTTTTTGTAGTTGCAGGCGCGATACTGATAACGCAGGGCCAGCGCAGGATACCAATTCAGCAGGCAAAACAGATGCGAGGTCGGCGAATGTATGGTGGCCAAAGACATTATTTGCCTTTGCGAGTTAATCATGGCGGCGTGATGCCGATAATCTTCGCATCGAGTTTTATGATGTTTCCGCCGGTGATAATCGAACAACTGGCCAAGCGTTTCACCGATTCGGCATTTCTTGATACTGTAAGTAAAGCTTTGAACCATCGTTCTTATACTTACAATGTTTTGTACATGCTGTTGATATTTGTATTCACATATTTTTGGGTAACGGTTCAGTTTCAGCCGAAGGAGATGGCGAAGAACCTTCGCGATTCGGGCAGTTTTATTCCTGGTCTTCGCCCCGGCCGCAGGACGGCTGAATATCTGGAAACGGTAATGGCCCGAGTTACTTATTTTGGAGCAACATTTTTGGCAATAATTGCCATTGTGCCGTCAGTGATTACAGTGCTGCTTGGAGTTGATTGGCGGATAGCAACATTCCTTGGTGGTACAGCATTATTGATAGTTGTGAGTGTTTCGCTGGATTTGGTTCAGAAAATCGAAGCCAATCTTCTTATGCGAAGCTATGAAGGTTTCAGCGAGAGCGGTAGAATAAAAGGAGCATATGGATGAGAGTGATTTTGTTAGGCGCCCCAGGAGCGGGCAAAGGAACACAGTGCAAACGTATAGTTGATAAATACGGCCTTCTGCATTTATCCAGTGGGGATATTCTTCGCCAGGAGAGAGCAGCGGGGACCGAACTTGGAAGGAAATCGCAAAGTTATATGGATTCGGGCGGCCTTGTGCCGGATGAAGTAATAGTTGAGATGATGGCAGGTGCGATAAACAAAGCGCCGCAGAGCGGTTTCGTACTGGATGGCTTCCCAAGGACGGTTGAACAGGCCGTCGAGCTTGATGAGTCGCTGGCTTCGGCAGGTAAAAAAATAGATGTAGTTGTGAACCTGAAAATAGCAGATGAGGAGATAGCGGTGAGGATGGCCGGCAGAAGAAGCTGTCCTGAATGTGGAGCGGTTTACCACATTGAAAACCTAAAACCAAAAGTCGAAGGGAAATGTGATAAGGATGGTACTGAGTTGATTCAAAGGCCTGATGACAGCCTCGAAGTAGTTAAAAATCGGCTCAAAACTTATTACGAGCAGACAGAGCCGGTGGTTGATTACTATAAGAATAACGGTACTGTTTATGATATTAATTCCGGCAAAAGCGCCGATAAAGTGAGTGAATTGGTATTTGAATATTTGGACGCTTTGGTCGAAGCGTGAAAGAAGGAGATGCTGTACGAGATTAAATGGCTATAACGCTTAAAAGCCAAAGAGAAATTGAGTTAATGCGTAAAGCAGGCGCTGTTGTAGCGAATGTTCTTTCAAAATTACAAGAGATTGCTGAGCCGGGCGTAAGTACTGGCGAGTTGAACACAGCAGCTTTGGAGATGTCTGCTGATGCCGGGGCCGAACCTCTTTTTAAGGGTGTCCGCAATCCGGCTGCAGGGACTCCATTTCCCGGTGCGGTTTGTACGTCGGTAAATGAGCAGGTTGTTCATGGAATTCCTTCTGAGAAGGTAAAGCTCAGAAGCGGCGACATCCTGAGCATTGATTTTGGCGTCAGACTTAACGGCTATTGTGGCGATGCGGCGGTTACGATTGGTATTGATGAAGTTTCAAAGGACAAGTGCAAACTTATGGACGTGACCAAAGAATCGCTGGAGATAGTGATAGCTAAAGCTGGTCCGGCCGTTAAATGGAGCCGGGTAGCCGCAGAGATGCAGAGTTGCGTTGAGTCGGCCGGCTTTTCAGTAGTAAGAGACTTTGTTGGCCATGGTATCGGCAGGAGAATGCACGAAGAGCCAAAAGTGCCGAATTTTGTCAGTGATGAGTTATTAGCCGATGATATTATTCTGACTGAAGGGATGGTTTTAGCAGTGGAGCCGATGGTTAACGCCGGAAGCAGTAGCGTTCGGACATTGAAAGATGGATGGACGGTGATAACGAAAGATGGAAAATGCTCAGCTCATTTTGAGCATACAATAGTAATTGTAAAAAATGGTTGTGAGGTGTTGACAGTATAGAAGAATGTTTTATTGTGGTAAGTCGCAATATGTAAACTCAATTGTTAAATATGGCAAAAAGTGAAGCAATAAGATTGCAGGCCAAAGTGACCGAAGCATTGCCTAATGCGATGTTTAAGGTTGAACTTGAGAATGGTCACGAGATTTTGGCGCATGTTTCCGGCAAAATGAGAATGCATTTTATTCGCATTTTGCCGGGCGACACCGTTATGGTGGAAATGTCGCCGTATGACTTGAACAGAGGCCGAATAGTACTGCGCAATTGATTGAGTAAAAGTGCCAGAATGTGCTAATTGGCAAAGGAAAATACAGGTTGGAAAAATGAAAGTCAGAAGTTCCGTTAAACGAATTTGTGAAAATTGTAAGATAGTTCGTCGTAAGGGTGTTGTGCGGGTTATTTGTTCAAACCCCCGACATAAACAACGACAGGGCTGACGAGTTGGAAGTTATTAAGGGTTAGTTTGCGAACTGTGGGCCAAAAAAGGAGCTAATATGCCGCGTATAGTTGGTGTTGATATTCCGAATGATAAATCGATATGGATTTCATTGACCTATATTTTTGGTATAGGGAAATATACATCGGAGCAGATTTTAAAAGAGGCCAAGATTGCAAATGAGACAAAGGCCGATAAACTTACGGAAGATGAACTTAGCCGGATAACTCAGATTATCGACCGCAATTACGTCATAGGAGGTCAGCTTCGAAGGCAGGTTTCTCAAAATATAGCACGATTGCGTGACATAGCCTGTTACCGGGGCCTGCGACACAGAAAGGGCCTGCCTGTTCGAGGTCAGTGCACTCAAAGCAATGCGCGGACTCGTAAAGGCCCCCGAAAAACAGTGGCAGGCAAAAAGAGTGTTAAAGAGGCGCGCTAAAGACCAAGTTGAAGTTTATAACAAAAATAATATTTTTGTATTAGGATTGTTTTAGTAATGGCAAAAAGTGGAAAGCGAAAAGTAAGAAAGAATGTCGTTAAGGCCATTGTGCACATAAAAGCGACATTTAATAATACGTTGATAACTTTTACGGATTTGGATGGCGACACGATTTGCTCGGGTTCATCGGGCTGTGTCGGCTTTAAGGGTTCTCGTAAGAGCACGCCTTTTGCAGCTCAGCAGGCGGCACTGCGTTGTGCCGGCACGGCTATGCGTAATGGTGTGCGTGAAGTTGAAATCAGAGTTAAGGGCCCCGGTTCGGGTCGGGAATCGGCCATTTCGGCACTTCAGCAGGCCGGGCTGCGAATTGCCTCTATAGAAGATGTTACACCTCTTCCACATAACGGGTGTCGGCCACCAAAACGAAGACGAGTATAACAAAATGGCTGAGTAAATGTATAGTAGTTTGTTTGTTTTTCCTAAAAGTTTTTGGAGATAAATATAAAGAATGGGACGTTACCTTGATTCATCCTGTAAACACTGCCGTCGTGAAGGAGTAAAGCTGATGCTCAAGGGTATCAGATGCGAGACGGCAAAATGTCCGGTTGAAAAGAAACAACGTAATCTGGCGCCTGGTATGCACGGCTGGCGCCGAGGCAGAGCAAGTGAGTATGGAGTTCGATTGCGTGAAAAGCAGAAAGTAAAAAGGTATTATGGCCTTCTTGAGCAGCAGTTTATGAGATATTACCACAAAGCCGAGCGGGCGAAGGGTAATACAGGTGAAATTTTATTGCAATTGCTGGAAAGACGTCTTGATAACGTAGTATATAAGTTGAATTTTGCGGCGTCGCGCAAGTCCGCAAGACAGCTAATTAGTCACGGTCATACATATGTGAATGGCCGCAAAGTTAATATCGGTAGTTATACAACAAATGTCGGCGATAAGATAACGCTCAAGGGTTCTGATAAAAGTGTGAAAAAGGTAAAAAAGCAATTGGAGAGCAATCCCAATTTTACAACCCAAAGCTGGTTGCAATTGGATCGTCAAACACCAGGCGCTACCATTGTTGCACTGCCGAGTCGTGATGATGTTCAAATTCCTGTTGAGGAACAATTAGTTGTGGAGTTTTGTTCGAGATAGTTATAAAGTGGTTTTGAGTTTTTGTGTTGAGTTTTAAGAAGGCGTTGTTTTGCGGCATATTGCAGAATAAATCTTGCTGACTTAAAACCGACAATTCAGGGCTCGATATTTATATTAGGAGGTTTGTATGCGAGTTACATGGCGCGGTTTGGAATTGCCGATGCGTGTTGAACAAGACACGGCGGTATCCAGTGACAGATATGGCCGGTTTTATATTGAGCCATTCGAACGTGGTTTTGGCACCACCATTGGGAACAGCCTGAGACGTGTACTGCTTTCATCGCTGGAAGGCAGTGCCGTAACGTCCATAAAAATAAAGGGGGTTGACCATGAATTTACCTCGATAAATGGTGTGATGGAGGATGTTACGGCGATAATTCTGAATGTCAAGAGTCTTGTCGTCCGGCTCAACAGTGATGAGCCGAAGGCAATGAAAGTCTCTGCAAACAAGGCCGGAGTGGTTACTGCTGCAGATATAGTTGCAGACCCAGCCATAGAAGTGGTAGAGAAAGATGTGGTGTTGGCAACATTGACTGAAAATATAAATTTTGAGATGGAGATGTTGGTTGAGAGTGGGCGTGGTTATGTGCCGGCTTCCGAACGAATTGCAGCTTCTGACAAATTCGAACAGGAAATAGGTCGAATAGACCTTGATGCTATATATTCTCCTGTTACGAGAGTTCGCTACACAACTGAAGATACGCGTGTAGGCCAGCGGACAAATTACGACAAGTTGATTCTTGAGATTTGGACCGACGGAACAGTTACTCCGGCAATGGCATTAGTAGAGGCTGCCAAGATATTACGCAAACACATCAATCCATTCATACAGTATTTCGAACTTGGGGAAGAAACAGTTGCAGGTGAGGTTGCAGAAATTGAAGAAGTGCCTGAAGAAGCAGTCGATGAGGAATTAGTGGCGAAACTAAATACACCAATTGCCGAACTGGAGTTGTCCGTAAGAGCAAGCAACTGTTTTGAATCCGTAAAAGTGGAAACGGTAGGACAGTTGGCTGAGATGACGGAAGCTGATTTGCTGAAGGTTAGAAGTTTCGGCAAAACCAGTCTGCGGGAAGTCAGGAGGAAACTCGCAGATATGGGGCTGTCTTTGGGAATGCAGGTACAACAGAGAACGGTTGATAGCGAATAGAAAGGAAGAATTATACGCTGTTAACTTACAAGTAAGGAACTTGGAAATATGCGTCATAGAGTAGCAAGACGACATTTGAATAGAACAAGTGAGCATCGCTTGGCTATGCGCCGAAATATGGTTGCATCACTTTTTGAGCACGAGACGATTTCAACGACAATTGAAAAAGCCAAGGAAGTAAGGCCTTTTGCCGAGAAACTGATTACTCTGGCCAAAAAGGGTACATTAGCGGCAAGACGGCGTGCCATTGCTCTGCTTGGCAATCGTGACATTGTCAGCCATGAAGATGGAAAGACCGTAAATCAGGGTACTGTAATCAGGAAGCTATTTAGCGAACTTGGTCCTCGATATCTTGATAGACCGGGCGGTTATACAAGAATTATCCGGTTGTCCCTGAAAAGACTGGGCGATAATGGACAACTGGTTCTGTTGCAGCTTGTAGGTAAGGATGAGGGAGTAAAAAAACAAAGCAAAAGTACTGGAAAGAAGGGTTCTCGTAAAAAGGCAAAAGAAATTTCCGAAGCCGACAGCAAAGTAGATGACGCCGATGAGCACGCAGAGGAAATCACCAGCGAGGCAAAAGAAGTCAACAAAGAGGCAGATGATAACAGTGAGCAGCAGTAAATGTATTTATGAAGGGTGATTGTAATTTGAGCGCAGAAGATTGCATTTTTTGTGAGATGGCAGCGGGCCGGATTGCTGTTACAAAGATTTACGAAGATGATGTTGTGCTTGCTTTTTTGGATATTGGGCCGGTTAGCGATGGTCATACTTTGGTAATTCCCAAGCAGCACTTTGCAAGGCTGCACGATTGTCCGGCTGGACTTTTGGGCCAGGTTGCTTCGCGTCTTGGCAAGATTGCAAAAGCCGTAGCTGCTGGGACGAATTCAGAGGCTTATAATGTGCTTTGCAATAATGGCAGAGCGGCTGGTCAACTTGTCGAGCATTTACATTTTCATATAGTTGCACGTAGTGCAGGTGACGGCCTGTTTAACCGTTGGCCTTCTTACGAATATCCGGAAGGCAAGATGGAGCAGATAGCTGCCAGGATTCGTGAGAATTTGTAAATTAAAGTTTGTTAGTGTTTGATAAGAAGCAGTTTTTTTGTTATTTTATTTTTTAGTGATTTAATGGCCGCGGGGTAGAGCAGTCTGGTAGCTCGTCGGGCCCATAACCCGGAGGTCGCAGGTTCGAATCCTGCCCCCGCTATTAACCTTTAAAGATAAGTTGGAGATAATTCCTTGTAAAACAAGGGGTTATCTCCTTTTGCTATGGCTCTAATTTAACCCGATATGAACCTGCGACCTCTTCAGATAAGCCTCATTTCTGGACTTCAGATGTCTTGGTCGGGGGCTCGAAGGTACACCTGTGCTTGTCAAGCGCACTGAAATTCATTTCTGAAGTTGTTAAAGAAACAACCCGGCCGGCGTAAAGCCGGCCGGGTTATTATCAACTGTAAACACTCTTTTGAACTGTGCTTACAGAGGAAACCTCAAAAGCACAAAACCTTACAATGCTGTACCGGTAATCTCAACATCGTCAACTCCAGCATATTCACCGGCGTTACTGGCGTTGGTACGGAACCTGACTCTAAAGCCCGCATTGTTGTTAGCACCGGCGCCACAGGTCTTATCCTGCAGGCCGTCATCGTAGCTGGCGGACTGCACCGTTTCGAGATTGTTCCAGGTTTCACCATCTGTTGACCATTCGACATAGAGGTTTTCGCCGGAGTCAAGACCTTTGGTCATACGTCGATACTTGACGTGTATAGTGGTGTAGCCTTCGGTGCTGAGGGCCTTTTCCATCCAAGTCGTAGCCTTGAGTTGTGCACCGTAGTTACCTGTGTACTCGGTCTTATCTGAAACAACGGCGTCGCCATCCAGTGTGGTCCAGCCGCCTGTGGTGAAGTTTCCGCTCTCGAAGCCGTCACTCCACGGCAGAGCAGGTGCCTGGTCGTTGTCGTTAATATCGGCTACCACGTTGTCGATGCTAATACTATCATAATCGTTGTCATTGCTGACAGCGGTATGGGTGATGGTCGAAGTGTGGTCACCTTCTACATCCTCATCGTCGATGGCTTTGACGGTAACTGTCTGTGCAGTGTCCCAGTTTGTCGTCAGGAAAGTCAGGTTTATAGAGTTACCTGCGCCGTTATCGTTGACTTCGGTTTCGCCATCCGGGTCAACGGTG
>Ga0180432_10002345_pt1 | contig 28533 bp, 25 predicted proteins | sample SS_ome_10_FD_132414 | JGI IMG/M metagenome (GOLD analysis project Ga0180432, IMG submission 132414) | Hypersaline lake sediment archaeal communities from the Salton Sea, California, USA - SS_1_MS_2 metaG | ecosystem: Environmental > Aquatic > Non-marine Saline and Alkaline > Hypersaline >... | reverse complement strand
TGACCGGGGCCGTCATCGACGAAGACAAATGCGCCTCGTGCCTGACGTGCCTGCGGATCTGCCCGCTGGAGGCCGTCGAAATCGCCCGGACCATGCTGGCCAATCCCGTCAGGTGCCAGGCCTGCGGGGCCTGTGCCACGGTGTGCCCGGCCAACGCGATCGACCTGTCGTATTGGGAGCCCAGCGCCTTGGCCTGCCCGACGTCCGCGGCGGCCGGGCACGCTGTCACGCTGCTGTGCGAACACGGCAAGGACGGGTATCCCCCCGCCGATCACGTGCTCCGCGTGCCGTGCCTGGTCAGGCTCAAGCCGATCGACCTGCTGAGGCTGTTCGGCCGGGGCTGCCGGCGGATCACGCTGGTCCCGTGCGAGCAGGACGAGTGCAAGTACCCCACGGCCTGGGCGAACATCCAGTCGGTGGTGGCGTACGTCCGGAAGGTGGTGGGGGGCATACGACCTGACGTTCGGCTGGACCTGTATCCGGGCGCCGGCCGGAGGCAGCCGGCGGGCGAACCGGCTGGAGAAGAGCCATGATTACGGTCAAGCAAAAAGAGATCGGGTGGATCCTGGACAGGCTGTCGGGGTACGGGAAGGTGGCCATTCTGGGCTGCGGCTCGTGCGCGACGGTATGCTTCGGCGGGGGGGAGCGGGAGGTCGAGGAACTGTGCTGTGCGCTGCAACTGGCCTTGCGGGACGCCGAGGCGGACGTCGAGTTCCAGGGCCTGACCTGCAAACGCGTCTGCGACTGGGAGTTCGTCGAGCCCGTCGTCGAGAGCCTCACCGCCGCCGATGCGATCCTCTCGCTGGCCTGCGGGGCCGGGTCGAATCTCCTGGCCGAAAAGCTGCACGACACGCCGGTCATCCCCGGCGTGGATACCACGCTGCTCGGCACGAACACGGCCCCGGGCGTGTGGGTGGAGAAGTGCGCGGCCTGCGGGGACTGCATCATCGACATGACGTTCGGCATTTGTCCGATAGCCGGCTGTGCGAAGACCTTGCTGAACGGTCCGTGCGGGGGGACGAATGACGGCAAGTGCGAGGTCCGCGACGACATGGACTGCGCCTGGGCGAAGATCGTCGAGCGTGCCAAGGCGCTGGGGCGCCTGGACGATCTGGAGCGCGTGATCCCGCCCAAAGACTGGTCCGCCGCCCGGCACGGGGGACAGCGGTCCCTGGACCGCTCAGACCTCGGGCTCGAGCGGCTCAGCCGGGAGGATCTCGATGAAGTCTGAATCCAATCTCGAGAAGGTCCTCGCCGCGGGGCACTTCGCCGTGACGGCCGAACTCGGCCCACCCATGGGACCCAACGCCGAGGAGATCCGGGACAAGGCCGCCATCCTCCGCGGGTTCGCCGACGCGGTCAACATCACCGACGCCCAGACGGCCGTCGTCCGCGCAAGCTCCATCGCCAGCGCGGTGATCGTGCTGGCCGAGGGTGTGGAACCGGTCATGCAGATGACCACGCGTGACCGAAACCGCATTGCCATCCAGTGCGACATTCTGGGGGCCGCGGCGCTGGGCATCAGGAACTGCCTGTGCATCGCGGGCGATCACCAGTCGTTCGGCGCCGCCGGAAAACTCAAGGGCCATCCCGGAGCCAAGAACGTCTACGACATCGACTCGCTGCAACTGTGCAGCATTCTCAGGGCGATGCGTGACGAGGGCATCCAGGCCGGCGGAGACCCGCTCGAAACCGCGCCGAAGCTCTTCATCGGGGCCGCCTGGACCCCCATGGGCGATCCCGTGGACTTCCGCGTGACGCGCCTGGCCAAGAAGGTCGCCGCAGGGGCTGACTTCATCCAGACCCAGGGCGTCTACGATATGGCGCAATTCGCCGAGACGATGCAGGCCGTGAGAAACAGAGGACTGCACGAACGGACGGCGATCCTGGCCGGCATCATCGTGCCCAAGAGCGGGGGCATGCTGCGGTACATGAACGCGTCCGTGTCCGGCGTGACGGTTCCCGACGAACTTATCAAGCGCTTTCCCAAGGTCAAGAAGGACGCCTCCCCGGACGAGAAGAAACAGGCCCGAGCCGAGGCGAAAGAGATCGGAAAACAAATCTCGGTCGAACTCATCGACCGGGCGCGCCAGATCGAGGGCGTGCGCGGCGTCCACATCCAGGCGATCGAGTGGGAACGCGCCGTGCCGGATATCGTCCAGGCCGCCGGCCTGATGCCCAGACCCGCCGTCAACGGCGACAGCGACCGCACCACCACAACCCCTGCGGACCCGGGACGATGACCTCGAACAGGCTCAACTGCTGGGAGCATCTGGAGTGCGGCCGCCAGCCCGGCGGGGTACACGCCGGCGAGTTCGGGCCCTGCCCGGCTGCGACCGACACGACGTGTGACGGGGTCAACCGGGGCAAGAACGCCGGGCGGTTCTGCTGGGCGGTGCCCGGGACGCTCTGCTCGGGCCATGTCGAAGGGGACTTCGCCGAGAAGATCGACCGCTGCCGGGGATGCTCCTTCTTCCATCGCATCAAGCACGAGGAAGGCTACCACTTCCAACTGATCGAGCCGGGGCTCGGCACGTCCGACCCGGTTGCCCTGCACCGGCTGCTCAACAACGTGATTATGCTGATCGGGATCAAGCGCGACATCTTCGCCTGTCTTGCCGTGCACCCCCTGCTGGAGAAGATCGTCCTGCACGCGGCCAAGGTGACGCAATCGTCATCCGCCGCCATGTATCTGCTCGACGAGGCCGGCGCGCCCCTGAGGCTCGAGGCGCATGTTGGCTCGGTGCCCCGGCCCCGGCGGGTGGGAGTCGAGGCCGACACCCCGCCCGGCCTGGCCGTGCGCAGCGGGGCCCTCTGGAAGGGACCTGTCGCGTCGGACGACCTGCCGGAATCGGCACACGCCGCCGCCATACCCATCGGAGGCCACGACAAGCTGATCGGCGCGCTGGAACTGCTCAAGGTTGACGGCCGGTTCTCCGCCGACGATGAGTGGTTCCTGCAGGAGTTCGCTCTCATGGCGGCACTGGGCATGGAGAATGCCAGGCAGGTGGAGGATCTTCGGCAGCTCAAGGCGTTCGACAAGGCCAAGTCCAAGTTCGTGGCCCTGCTGATGCACCACATCGTCTCGCCCCTGGCGACGATCGCCTGTTCGCTGCAGGTCCTTTCCCAACTCGACCAGACGTTGAAGGACGAGGACCGCGAGGAACTGATCGCATGCAGCCTCGAACGCATCGGCTCGATCCAGGGCCTGTCGAAGAAGCTGCTGGATCTGGCGGCGATTCGCCGGGGCACGTCCCTGGCCGACGTCCGGGCGGTTCGGCCCGCCGAGCCGCTGCGGGATGAAGTCGAAAGCCAGCAGGCCCGCGCGAACGAAAAGGGCGTCCGGATCACCGTCAACCAGCAGGCCCCGGACGCCTGCGTCCGGGCCGACCCCGACGGGCTGCGGCTGGTCTTCGGCAACCTGATCGCCAACGCCATCAAGTACTCCACCGGACCCGAAGCCCAAGTGCAGGTGGACCTGACCGCCGACCGGGATTGCGTCTGCCTCCGCATCTGCGATCACGGGATAGGTATACCCCCCGAGGAGCAGGAAAAAATCTTCGAGGAGTTTCACCGGGCCAGCAACGTCACCAAGGCAGAGGCCTCAGGTTTCGGCATCGGCCTGGCCGTCGTCAAGGAACTCGTCGACCGCTACAACGGCCGCATCACACTCGAAAGCCAGGTCGGCGCCGGGACCACCTTCTTGGTGGAACTGCCGAGAGTCTCCGATGCCGACGCGGAATGACCCATGATGTCGTCCCGGGGCGGAAGACTCAGCGCGATCGCAGGGCAGCCCCGGGTGTATTCACCCGGGGCGAAATGGGGCGCTCAGTCCACGTGCACGTGTGATTGCGCGGGGCCCATTTCGCCTCCCGTGAACACACGGGGAGCTTGCGTGCGGACGAGCACGCTCCGCGCTGCGCGCTGCGCCGCGCGGTATTTGCGCTTGCCTTGCGGTAAGGGGTGGGTATAATTCACGGTTTCAGACACGAGACGAAAAAGACAACAGACAAGCAGGACACTGCGGGAGAACGAGGTAGTGGCCCATTCGATTTCCGCCAAGAAACGGATTCGTCAGAACGTCAAGCGCCGGGCGAGAAACCGCTGGCGCAAGGCGCAGGTCAAGCAGGCGGTGCGCGAGTTCGACCAGTCGCTTCGCGCCGGCGACCTGGACGCAGCCAAGGACAAGCTGAAGGTCGTCTACAAGCACTTGGACAAGGTCGCGGCAAAAGGCACGATACACAAGAACGCCGCGGCGCGGAGGAAGTCGCGCCTGGCCAAGCGTTTGGCGACCGCGTCGTCGTAACGGCCCGGTCGGCACCGGCGATGGCCGCAATCTGACGTCTGACATTCGACGCAGAGATAGAGAGAGAAACAGAGAACACAGAGGAGATGTGGAGGAAGGAACTGACGGTTTCTCCTCTCTGTTCCTCTGTCTGTCTCTGTGGCTCTGTGTCCGAAGCATCTCGAGTTGCCGTGTCCGTGTCGAGACCATCGCCCGTGGAAGAGCATCCCAAGCCATTCGTCAGCCGGGGCGGGCAGAAGCTCGCCGCGGCGCTGTCGGGGTTCGGCCTGGACGTGACCGGATGCGTGTGTGCCGATTTCGGGTGCAACGTCGGGGGGTTCACGGACTGTCTTCTCCAGCGTGGTGCGGCGCGGGTGTACGCGGTGGACACCGGGTACGGGACGCTCGCCTGGACGCTCCGCAAGGACCCGCGCGTGGTCGTCATGGAGCGGACCAATGCGCTGCACGTGGCCCCACCCGAGCCGGTGGACCTGGTCGCCGTCGACGTCGCGTGGACCTGCCAGGAGTACATCGTGCCGGCGGCGATGAACTGGCTTCGGCCCGCCCGGCCGGGCGGGGACCTGCCGTGCGTCGTCTCCCTGCTCAAGCCGCACTACGAGCAGGCCCGGCTGGAGGCGAAGGGCCCGCGCCGCAGGGGCCTGTCCGACGACGAGGCCGACGAGGTGCTCCGAAGGGTTTCGGCGGCCCTTGCCGAGAAGGGCTGGTCCGTCCGCCGATCCCTGCGCTCGCCGATTCGGGGCAAGGGCGGCAATGTCGAGTACATGCTCCTGCTGACCGCGGACTTGCAGCGCGGGCGGCAGTGACTACAATTATTAAGCGTATGTTATACTGCCAAGGCCGGTTCGCGGCGGCCCGGGGCGGCTGCTTCCGGCCAAGGCAACACGACAAGGTCCGAGCGGATGCGTGAGATTCGAGTCGCTATCGTGGGCGTGGGCAACTGCGCGTCGTCTCTGATCCAGGGGATCGACTACTACAGGGCCAACCAGAGCGACGACGACGGCGTTATCGGCCTGGCCCATCCGGTGCTGGCCGGATACAAGCCGTCGGACGTGAAGATCGTCGCCGCCGTCGACGTCGACCGCCGCAAGGTCGGCCGCCCGCTCAGCGAGGCGGTCTTCGCCCCGCCGAACAACACCAAGGTCTTCCAGCGCGACCTGAGCTGCGGCGACGTGACCGTGCGGATGGGGGCCGTGCTCGACGGGGTCGGGGCCCACATGGACCCGTATCCCGAGCGTCAGCGGTTCGTGGTGGCCGACGCCCCGGAGGCCTCCCAGGCCGACATCCGGGCGCTGCTGGCCGAGTCCGGCGCCGAGATCCTGATGAACTACCTCCCGGTCGGGTCGCAGCAGGCCAGCGAGTTCTACGCCGAGGCCTGCCTCGCCGCCGGCGTCAGCCTGATCAACTGCATCCCCGTGTTCATCGTCTCGGACCCCGCGTGGGCCAGACGGTTCACCGAGGCGGGCATCCCCTGCGTGGGCGACGACGTGAAAGCCCAGGTCGGCGCGACGATAGTCCACCGCGTGCTGACACGCCTCATGCACGAACGCGGCGCCACCATCGACGCCACCTACCAGCTCAACACCGGCGGGAACACCGACTTCCTCAACATGCTCAACCACGACCGGCTCGGCTCGAAGCGGATCAGCAAGACCGAGGCCGTCCAGTCGCAGCTCGACGTGCCCCTGCCGCCCGACCAGGTCCACATCGGCCCCAGCGATTACGTGCCCTGGCAGAAGGACAACAAGGTCTGCTTCCTGCGTCTGGAGGCCCGCGGTTTCGGGGGGGTGCCGCTGAACCTGGAGCTTCGGCTGAGCGTGGAGGATTCGCCGAACTCGGCGGGCGAGACGATCGATGCGATCCGCTGCTGCAAGCTGGCCCGGGAGAGCGGTCTGGCCGGGCCCCTCGAGGCCGTCAGCGCCTACACGATGAAGCATCCCCCCGTGCAGTACACTGACGCCGAGGCCCGCCGGATGCTCGAAGAGTTCATCACCGAAAACCAGCCCGCGCCGGTGTAGGGCGCGACACGTCCCGACGACTCTTGCGTCCCTGCTCGTCCTTGGGCTACGCTCTAGCGCATGCTCGGACGTGCGGTGGCATTCGGATTCTCGACGGCGCGGGATCTTGTCGCGCGCGGACTCATCCGACTCGGCGCCACGCCGAACGCCGTCACGCTGGCCGGGCTGGTCTTCACCATCGCCGCCGGTGTGTGCTTCGCCATCGGCGTCCGCAGCGGCCCGGGCTGGACGCTGTGCCCCCATGCCGCCGACAACGCCTACCTGCTCCTGGCCGCCGGACTGCTGATCCTGTCGTTCGCGTGCGACATGCTGGACGGGGCCATCGCCCGCATCGCCAACAAGGGCACGCGATTCGGCGCGTTCCTGGACAGCTCGATCGACCGGTTCAGCGACTTCGCGATCTTCGCAGGCCTCGCCGCCGGATACGCCTGGTCCAGCCCGGCGAATCTCACCTTCATCCTCCTGTGCATGGTCGCCTTCCTCAACGGGTTCATGATCTCCTACGCCCGCGCCAGGGCCGAAGACCTGATCGACTCGTGCTCGGTGGGCTTCTGGCAGCGTGGCGAGCGGATGGCCGCCGTCCTCATCGCCGCCCTGGCGCACAACATTCCCGCCCTGGTCCTCCAGCAGGCGATCTCCCCGTTCTTCACCGTCCTCAGACGCATCATGTTCACCCGGGCCGTCCTGGCCGGAAAAGGACCCGTGACCGATCCCAGGAACGGCTCCTGGTGGCACAAGATCCGCATCTGGGAATGGCCGCGAATGACCGTCCCGTACGACGCGGCCGTCCTGCTGCACATAGCCTGGCTGCTGTTCGCGCGCATCGAAGCCGCCGACTGGCTGAGAACGGCAATCGCATGACACTGATCGATGACGGGTGACGATACGATAGTGGCGATATCGACGGCGGCCGGGACGGCCGCTCGGGCCATCGTGCGCCTCAGCGGCCCCGAGGCGATCCCCTGCGCGCAGGCGGTGTTCACCTCGCCGCACGGTCCGCTGGGCCGGGTGGGGCCGTTCCGCACGGCCGACGGCGTGGCCGCCGTAAGGTCGGCCGGCATCGAAGTGCCCTGCCGCGCGTACCTCTTTCGCGCCCCGAGGAGCTACACGCGCCAGGACGTGGTGGAGCTTCACGTTCCGGGCAGCGCGGCGGTGGCCACCGCCCTGGCCGACACCCTGGTCGACTGCGGCGCCCGGCCCGCCGAGCCCGGCGAGTTCACCGCCCGGGCGTTCTTCTCGGGTCGGCTGGACCTGTCCGCCGCCGAGGCCGTCGCCGACGTCATCAACGCCGATGACGACGCCCAACTGCGCTCGGCGATGGCCGCGCTCGGCGGGCGCGTGCACCGCCTCTGCGCGTCGGCGGCCGAGGAACTGGCCGACGTCCTGGCCGGCACCGAGGCGTCGATAGACCTGGCCGAGGAGCACCTGGCCTTCGACAGCCCGGGGGATCTGGCCTCTCGGCTGGGGCGGGTGCGCGACGAGCTGGGCACGACCGCCCGGCGCGCGGGCGACATGCCCGAGACGGCCGAACGCCCCACGGCCGTCATCGCGGGCCGGCCCAACGTGGGCAAGAGTTCGCTGCTGAACGCCCTGACGGGGACGGACCGGGCGATCGTCTCGGCGACGGCCGGCACCACGCGCGACGTGCTCAGCGCCTCAATGACGGCGCCCGGGGGGCAAGTGGTGCGCGTTCAGGACGCGGCCGGCTTCGCGGCGGTCGACGACGCGCTCGGGTCCGCCGCGGACAACGCCGCACGCCGGGCCGTCGCGCGGGCTGACGCCGTGCTGTTCGTTGTCGACGCCGCGGGCGCGGGTGATCTGGCCGAGGACCTGGCCCTGCTTGCGGACGTCCTCAGGTCGAACCCCCGCGCGCCGTGGGTGCTCGTGGCCAACAAGATCGACGTCGCCGACGCCTCGGCCGACGCGGTGTTGGCGGACTTGGTTCGCGGCGTATCGGCCCAGGCCGCCGCGCCCCCCCGAGCGGTCGCCACGTCCTGCACGTCGGGGCAGGGCCTGGACGACCTGGCCGGCGTGCTGGCCGAGTGCCTGGACCTCTCCGCAGACCGCACCGCCCGGGCCATGGGGCTCCACGACCGCCAGAAGCGTTGCCTGGCCTCGGCGGCCGCCGCGGCGGGGCGCGCCGCCGAGCTGATGGGCGAGGCCGCGGAAGTCTCCGACGCGGCCGAACTGGTCGCGGTGGAGATCCGGTCGGCCCTGGCCGACCTCGGGCAGATCAGCGGACAGATCGTCACGGAGGACATCCTCGGCCGCATATTTGCCCGGTTCTGCGTCGGCAAGTGATCGGTCTGTGGTCGCTATCCGTCGCGCGCGCCTAGAATGACTGTGAGCAGGCACGCAGCCTGGAACGTCCGGTGAACATATCCGCCAATGGGCCCTCTACTGGAAAGGTGACGATCATGGAAATCGGGAAGTATCTCAGCGATCAAGGCGTGCCGTTCGAGGAGCACGAGCATGCGCCGGCGTACACGGCCCAGGAGGTGGCGGCCGTCGAGCACGTCAGTGGGAAGATGATGGCCAAGGCCGTCCTCATCCGGGACGACGCCGGATACGTCATGTGCGTCCTGCCGGCCAACTACAAGCTCGACCTGACCAAGGTCGCCGACATCCGCCAGTCGAACCAGGTGCGTCTGGCGGACGAGAACGAGCTGGCCGAGGTCTTCCCCGACGTGGAGGTCGGCGCCGAGCCGCCCTTCGGGAACCTCTACGACATCCCCATGCTGGTCGACGCGCACCTGGCCGACCGGGAGGACATCGTCTTCCAGGCCGGATCCCACAGGCGAACCATACGCATGAGATACGCCGACTACGCCTCGCTCGTCCAGCCACAGATCGAAAACCTCGCCGTGACCCTCTGAACGACGCGATGACTGGTTGACTGGTGAACTGGTGGGTGCCGTGGTCTGACGCGCAGCGGGACCCGGCTATCGTGCGCGACGGATGGCGTCCTGGACGGCCTGGTGGACCTCGGCGGGTCGGGCCAGGCAGGTCCAGCTCGGCTCCAGCGGGCGGCCCTGATCGTCCTGGAAGAAGAGGCTCCCCACGCCGAGGGGTCTCTCGGCCGCCGAGGCGGTCAGCGTCGTCGCGGCGATCTTCGACAGCGGACAGTCCTCGATCTCTGCGCGAATCACCCCCTGCACCCGCAGCACCCGACGCGTCGTCAGGATATACAGCCGACCCACCCACTCCACGCACGCCAACGCCACGCGAATGCTCCCCACCGCGCCGCAGACGAAGAAGATGCTCTGCCACGGCAGGGATATCTCGAACGTCTTGTGGACCATGGTGGTCGCCGCGGCGACCAGCAGGGCCATCGTCAGCACCGGCGCGCTGGTCAGCGGCACGAACCACCCGCTGGGGCGCGTGGCCAGCAGGATGACCTCGCCCCCGTCGAGGAGTTCCTCGGCCGCGGCCACGTCGATCTGGGCGGGCGGATTGGCGGAGTCGGCTAGAGGGCTCATGGCATGACGTCCCGATCGGTTCTGCGGCGTGCATGCCGGTCCAGCACGCGATTATCCATGTCCGCATTCTCCTGCGCTGACGTCCTGCGATTGATCGTATCGCCCGGGCGGGGCAAATGCAATCAGCCGACGAACCCCTGCACGCCCGGTCGTTCTCCGCCCAGGCTGTAACCCGGACCATGTCCGTGCGTATAATACAGGCAAGAATGGGAGGTCCCTGCGCCGTCGGTGCCGGGCTGCCGGGAACGGAATGGAAAGAAAAACGTCTGAAGTGTTGAGCCCGGTCGGCCGCGGAGATACTATCCCAGGCCCTGGGTCCGTTTTGCAGACTCTACCCGTGCATGAAGGAGCACAACAATGAAGATGTCAAGGTACCTGGCCGTCCTGGTCGCCGTTGCCGTGTTCGTCTCCCCCGCCGCGGGCAAGACCGCCCCGCCGGTCCTCAAGCAGATCCCCGCCGGGTCGGTCGGCTTCATGATGGTCAACAATGTCAAGGGCACCGCCGCCCGCGTCGAGCAGTTCATGACCGACATCGGCGTCGGCGCGTTCATTCCGCGCGGCGGGACGCTGGCCACCATCCAGGGCGCCATGGGCCTCGGCGAGGGGTTCAACCCGGACGGCGGGCTGGCCGTGACCATGCTGGACCCGCAGCAGTTCGGGCTGGACCTGGTCGGGCTGATGACCGGCAAGCCCGGTGTCAAGCAGCCCGCGCCCCGGGACATCCCGGTGGTCTTCTTCGTAGCCGGATCCGGCGTGAAGGAAGTGTTCGGCCCGATGGCCAAGCCGGCCGGAAAGTACTTCCACATCATGATCCCGATCGTTCCCGCGCCGTGCTTCGCCATTCATCGCAACGGGTACGTGGTGATCAGTCCGTGCCGGGCGGCCGTCGACGCGGTCGCCGCGGCCAAGAAGACCGCCCTGGACGAGATCGCCAAGGCCCACGCCGCGACGCTGGGCAAGTCGGACGTGGCCTTCTACCTTAACATGCGGGTCGTCGGGCCGATTGCCAAGACGGCCCTGCGGATGTTCGAGCAGATGGCCGGGCCCATGGGCGGAGGCATGGGCGGGCCGATGGACATGGCGGCGGTCCTGGCCTTCTACCGAGAGCTGCTTTCCGACATGGACGGGATCACGATCGCCGCGAGCCTCGAGGCCAAGGGCGTCGCCGCCGATTTCGTTGCCAGCTTCACCCCGGACAGCCCGTTCTCGAAAATCGCCGCCGCCTTCCCCGGCACGATCAAGCCCTCCGTCGACCGCCTGGCCAACCTGCCGTACGTCATGGCCATCAGCTCCGTGGTCGAAAACAGCCCCGAGGCGCGTAAGTTCGGCCGCAGCATGACCGACAAGCTCTTCGGCAAGGGCATGCCCAAGCCCATCCGCGACATGATCGCCCAGATGCAGAACGTCATGAGTTCCGAGCAGATCTCCGCCATCCAGTTCGTCGCCGGGGGCGCGCCGCAGGGCAGCGGGGTGTTCGGCGTGGCCGCCGTCATCGAGTGCAAGGACACCAAGGTGGTCAAGAAGATGCTGGCCGGCGGGGCGAGCACCATCGAGGCGCTCATCAAGAACATGGAGCCCAACAACGAGGACCTCCAGAAGCTCAAGATCGCCTACGTGAACAACGTCGCCACGACCGGGAGTATCGCGGTCGACGCCATCGCCGTCACGCACCCCGAGATGGACGACATGAGCGAGGGCGAGCGCGCGATGATGAAGAAGATCCTCGGGGAGGACAAGATTCTCGTTCGCGTCGCCGCCGCAGACAACAAGACCGTCGTGGTGACGATCGGCGGGTCGGCGGCCTTCCTGGACGAGTCGATCAAGGCGGCCAAGGTCGGCGGGCGAATCGTCTCCCGCAAGGACGCCAAGGCCCTGGCCGGACGAATGCCCGAAAAACCCAACGCGCTGATGCTGATCAGCGTGGGCAACCTCTTCGAGGTGATCGACACCGGCATGCGGGCGATCGAGCCGGCCGCGGGGGGCATGCCGATCAAGGTCAACAGCAAGGAGCCGATCGTCATCAGCGGCGGGTACACCGGCAAGGCCTCCCATACGATCGTCTACGTGCCGACCAAACTCGTCAAGGAAGTCATCGACGCGGTCAAGCCGTTCCTCGGCATGATGATGACGCCCCCCGGCGGCGGCAAGGCCATACCGCCGGGAGACTTCTAGAACGGCAACAACGGGGTCTCCACAGAGACGCAGAGACATAAAGAAAACACGCAAGAAGCCCTTCAGGGTTTTCCTTCTCTGTCCCTCTGCGCCTCTGTGGATGAAGCCGTTATCGTTCCGTCTCTCGAATCCGTGCCGGGTTCCGTGCTTTGACGCGCAGCGGCAACCACGACGTCTCGATGGCAGAGATCGTGTCGGGTGAGGGGTTGGTCTTGACGGGATGAATCTGACGGGATGAACAGGATTGACGGGATGGGGTCGGGGGAGAACGTTTAGCGGGCGAGCAACGCTCGCCGTGTGCCGTTCGAACGACGAGCGGCGAGCGTTGCTCGCCCGCTACACGTGGAGTGAACGACAAGTTCCCGCTGAAACGGACAAGCGCACGTTCTATCGCCCGGTGTGTCGTCCGGTCGCTTCGTGCGAACGACCGACGACGAGGACGAGAGCGACGACGAGGACGATGTCAACCGGCTACCCTTCGACTGTGCTCAGGGCCTGCGACCGGCTACGGGCTACCGACTACCGGCTGCGAGCCCCGCGGTGGGTTACCCAGTTGTGGATGATGATGCCCAGGCAGGCGCCGGCGATGAAGATGGCCCAGAAGACCCACTTGGGGGCCTGCTCCAGGCCGCTGCGGAGGTTCATGCCGAAGATGCCCGCGATGGCCGTCAGCGGGAAGAAGACCGCCGCGAGAATGTTGAGCCGGTGTCCGGCCTGTGCGGCGAGGCGGCCGAACTGGGCTTGTTCGGCGGCCTTTTGCGCCGAGGTGTAGTCCAGGGCGTTCTTGCAGTCGTCCTGGAGCAGGGCGAGGTTGCGTTCGATGGACGCGGCCTGGTCGCGCAGGTCGATGATGTCCTTGTCGTCGGTGACGGCCTCGCGGGCGGCCTGGAGGGTGTTGTGCATGTTGGCCGCGGCGTGCTTCAGCGGGCCGAGATGCTCGAGGATGTCGAAGTAATCCTCGGAGTCGGCGGCCTTCTGGTACTGGGCGTCGAGCTGGGCCTCGAGCTTGTCGTATTCCTTGACGTGCCTCTGGAGGGCGGCCAGGCCCTCGCTGGAGGATTCCGAGAGCCACTGGCCCGCGGGGTTTCTCCAGAAGAAGGCGGCCTTGCGGTCGCGCTGGTCCTTGTTCGGGGCCTTGTGCATGACCAGCAGCAGGTGCCCCTGGGCGGCCATGGCCCGCTGCTTGCCCGAACTCTTCTCGCCGAAACGTCTCCTGATCTCATCAGGCAGGTCCCAATAGGACGGCAGTTGTGCCATGACGGCCTCCCGTTGTTCTCATTGCGGATTTCGGATTCTTCGAACGTCGAGCCCATCTTCGCCACGCGGAAGCCGCAATCCGCAATCGATTCACGTGATCTCTTCCCTCAACTGTTTGAGGAAGCCTAGGATCAGCGGCCGGGGGAAGGACGCCAGGACCGGGTCGGGCATTTCGTCGGCCAGGAGATCGTCGACGGCCTGCCGACCCATGGAGCCGAAGCCCTTGAGCTTGGCCGCGTGGACCGCGGCGCGTTCGAGGTTGCTGTTGGCCATGTCCAGGCAGTAGTTGACGACGAAATGGTGCAGGTCCTCGGGCGTCAGGTCGTCTCGGTGCTCCAGGGGCGGCCCCGTGGCGCCGTCCTCGCCGCTGTCGATCAGGGCCAGGTCCTGCTCGCGAGCGGCGCGAGCCTCGGCTTCCTGTCGGCGTTCATCCTCCTCGTCGACGGGTGCGAGCGGCAGGATGTCCTCGTCGGCGATGGGGGCGGGTATATAGGTGCTCTGCTGGCAGTAGGGGCATTTGCCGCGTCTACCGCCGGCGCCGTCGGGAGCCGTCACGTCTTTGTGGCAGTGCTCGCATCGGAAGGTGATGGCCATGATCCGTATCTCCCATGCCTGTGCGGCCGCTTGCCGCCGCGATCGCTATTCGCCTATTACCTTGACCAGCACGCGTTTGGGTCGCCGGCCGTCAAACTCGCCGTAGAAGATCTGCTCCCACGGGCCGAAGTCCAGCCGTCCGTCGGTTATCGCCACGACGACTTCCCGCCCCATGATCTGCCGCTTGTGGTGGGCGTCGCCGTTGTCCTCCCCGGTGCGGTTGTGTCGGTATCGCGCCGGCGAGGGGTCGAACGGGGCCAGCTCCTCCAGCCAACGCTTGTAGTCCTCGTGCAGGCCGGGCTCGTCGTCGTTGATGAAGACGCTGGCGGTGATGTGCATGGCGTTGACCAGCACGAGTCCTTCGGTAACGCCGCTGCGGGCGACAATCTCCTGCACCTGGGGTGTGATGTTCTCGAATCCCATCCGCTGGGGTATGTTGAACACGAGATGCTCTGTCGTCGATGTCATGGCGGTCCTTTCACGTCCGGGGCGCCCGCCTGCCCGCCGCGGCGGAGACGACCGGGCCCAGGCGGGCTTTGACCCGCACGCCGCGTGTCTTATCATAGTCCCCCGGCGCGGACGGGCAAGGCTGATGCCCCCCTCGACGAGGATGTCCGCCGTGCAATGATGGTGCCGTGAGACGCGATGGGCCACCCGACCATGAGAAACCTCACCGAGTGCATTTCGACCCGCCTGCTGCCTCGCGTAAGGCGGCCCGGGCAGTACGTCGGTCTCGAAATCAACGCGCGCTGCGCCGACGTCGAGGCCGCCGAGGTCACCGTGGCGTTGGCCTTTCCCGACACGTACGCCATCGGGATCAGCCATCTCGGCAGCCTGGTCCTCTACGGCATGCTCAACGACGTACCGGGCGTGGCGTGCGACCGGACGTACTGCCCGCCGCCCGACGGCGAGGCGGTGATGCGAAGCGAGGGGATACCGCTGTTCGGCTGGGAGAGCCGGCGCGCGGTAGCGGACTTCGACGTGATCGGGTTTTCGCTGTCGTACGAGCTGTGCGTGACGAACGTGCTGACGATGCTGGACCTGGCGGGGGTATCGCTGCACGCGGCGGACCGCGGCCCGGACGAGCCGATCGTCATCGCCGGGGACGCCCTGGCCGACTCCCCGGAGCCGATGGCCGACTTCATCGACGTGTTCCTCGTCGGCGACGGGGAGGTCCCGCTTCGGGCGTTCGTGGACCTGGTGAGGCGGATGCAGCGCGCCGGCGCCGCGCGGGAGGAGATCATTCTCGAAGCCGCCCGCACCATCGACGGCGCCTACGCGCCGCGGTACTACGCCTCGGCGTGCGAGCCTGGGGCGTCGCTGGCCGTCGTGCGCCCGCAGAGGGCGGACGTCCCCGAGACGATCCGCCGGGCCTGCCTGGAGGACTTTGCTGACAGCCCGGTGGTGACCTCGCCGCTGGTGCCGTTGTCCGAAGGGATCCACGAGCGCGTCGTGATCGAGATCATGCGGGGCTGCCCCAACGCGTGCCGGTTCTGCCAGGCCGGCGCCACCCGCCTGCCGGTGCGCTTCCGCAGCGTCGAGAGCATCGTCGCCGCGGCGGGCAAGGCCCTGGACGCCACGGGCTACCGGGAGATCTCCCTGCTGAGCCTCTCGACCAGCGATTACCCGGACCTCGACGCGTTGATTTCTCGGCTGACGAGCGAGTTTTCCGGTCGTCGGGTGTCGGTCTCGCTGCCGTCGCTTCGCGTGGGCAGCCAGCTTCGCCACTTGCCCCGGCTGACCAGCACGGTCCGCAAGGGCGGTCTGACGATAGCGGCCGAGGCCGGGTCCGCCAGGCTCCGGAAGGCCCTCCGCAAGCGGATCAGCGAGGAGGACATGCTGGTCGGGGTTCGGTCGGCGTACGAGGCGGGGTGGCGGCGGGTGAAGGTGTACTTCATGGCGGGCCTGCCCGGGGAGGATCAAGCCGACATCGACGCGATCCACGACCTGTGCCGCCGACTCAGCGAGACGCGCAAGACCGTCGACGGGCATCCCGGCGCGATCACGGCCAGCGTCTCGTGGTTCGTGCCCAAGCCGCACACCCCCATGCAGTGGTGCCCCATGCGCGACGCCGAGTACTTCTTCGCCGTGCGCCGCCGACTCCGCGAACTGTCGCGGCGCAGCCCGGTCCGCTTCACGTTCCATCGCATCGAGCGCAGCGGGCTGGAGGGCCTGATCGCCCGCGGCGACCGGCGCCTCGGGGCTGTCATCGAAGCCGCCTGGAACGCCGGGGCCAGAATGGACTCCTGGGACGACCATTTCAACCACGACGCCTGGCTGGCAGCATTTGAAGCCGCCGGGCTGAATCCGGCCGAGATCACCCAGCGCAGTCTGGACACGGACCGCTCGCTGCCATGGTCGCACATTCGCTGCCGTCTGTCAGACGATCGCCTGCTGGCCGAGTACCGCAAGATGCAAAGGGATTGCAGGTTTTAGATTTGCGATTGTGGATTTGCGTTTTGCGATGCGTTCGCTGCCCGCCAGGCCCGAGGATCACAATCCCTGGGGGCGTTTCTCCGGAGGAGTCTAGTCCGCAACGGATGGTCGCAGGGACGGTGTCCCAGGGATTGCGATCCCTGGGCTCGGGGGAGGACTCTGCGATTAAACCCTCGTCGCGCTCTGGCTTGGCGCAGTCCGGCAGGAGTTTCGTCCAATTTTTCGCGACCCTTTTTTCCGATTATGCGGTATAATGTACCGAGGTGAGCAGTCTGCTCTCTCTCCCAGCATTACGGGAGGCGAGCATGAAGTACGAATTAGTTCTACTGGACATCGAGACGCAGAGAGACTTCTTCTGTCGAGGAGGCCGTTGCTACAAGAACGGAGCAACGGACGTTGCCTCAAGGATTTACGACCTCTTCAAGTGGGTCCGCGCCCACGATATACCCGTCATGTCGACCGTCCTGCGTCTCCGCCCCGGGCAGATCAGCACGCTGTGCCCCACGCCGCACTGCATCGAGGGCACCAAGGGCGAGCGAAAGCTCAGCCGAACCATACTCAGCAGACACATCGACTTCGGCATCCGCAACTCGACGGACCTGCCGGTGGATATCTTCACGCAGTACCGTCAGGTGATTTTCGAGCAGCGCTGTCCCGACATTCTCGCTCACGCCCGCCCGGAGCGGCTAATATCGCAACTTGAGGCCGGAACGTTCGTTATCTGCGGTGCCGGTCTGGCCGAGGGCGTTGTTGAAGCGGCGGTCGGACTGCGAAACCGCGGTTTTGCGGTGATCGTGGCCTCCGACGCGGTGCTCGACGTCGGCGGGGACGCGCCGATGGCCAGGCTCCGCGCTGAAGTCAAGGGCGCCTTGTTCCTGACCACCCGGCGGATCATCACGACATACCCCGCCGCCAAGCGCCGAAAGCGTCGTCCCCGCACCCGCCGCCGCCGCCGGGCCTACTCCGTGCCCAAGTAGCTCTCCGGCGGGCCCAAGCGCGGGGTCAACCTTGCTTTCCCGGAGCGTTTCTGGTACGTCCCCCGCATGGGCACAGCCGGCCAGGAACCCTGGACCGTCCTGAGACTGCTGAACTGGACGAAAGAGCACTTCACCCGGGTCGGGGTGGATTCCCCTCGGCTGACGGCTGAAGTGCTGCTGGCGCACGTGCTGGACTGCCTGCGGATCGAGTTGTATGCGCGCTACGCGGAGGTCCCTGCCGAGGCCGACCGCTCGGCGTTGCGGGACCTGGTCCGGCGTGCGGCGGCGCACGAGCCGGCGGCGTACCTGGTGGGGTACAAGGAGTTCTACTCGCTCAGGCTGGCCGTGACCCCGGACGTGCTGGTCCCGCGCAGCGAGACCGAACTGATCGTCACGCACGCCGCGGCGCACCTTCGCCGGGGCGGGGCCGGCCGAACCGCCTGGGATGCGTGCACCGGAAGCGGATGCGTTGCGATCGCCCTGGCCAGGCAGGTCGCCGACGTGAGGGTCCTGGCCACCGATGTGTCTCCCGCGGCGGTGGCCCTGGCCGAGCGGAACGCGGCGGACCACGGCTTGGCCGACCGCGTGCGGTGCATGGAAGCCGACCTGTTGACCAGGCCCGCCGCTGACGGCCTGCCTGAACGGTTCGACGTGGTCACGGTCAATCCGCCTTACGTGGCTTGCGGCGACGAGGTAAGCCCGGCGGTGCGGCACGAGCCGGCGATGGCCCTCTACGCCGGACCCGACGGGCTCGACGCCATTCGGCGGATCGTCGCCCAGGCCCCGGGCGTGCTGGCGCCCGGCGGGGCGCTGGTCATGGAGTTCGGCCACACGCAGGCCGACGCCGTCCGCGACCTGATCGCCCGCAGCGGCGCCTTCGACGAGCCGAAAATCCTCCGCGACCACCAGAACATCGAGCGCACCGCCGTAGCCGTGCGGAGGTAAACGGCCGCGGCGAAAGGGGTTCACAAGGCGGCCATGAACTCCTCGGGCGTAACGCCGGCCTGTCGCAGTATTCCACGGAGGGTCCCGATGGCCAGTTCGCGATGGAGCGGCACGGCGCACCCAATGTCCCCTTCGGGACGGGTCTTTCTGAGGATAACGTGGCTGCCTCGTTGGCGCACCTGTACAAACCCCAGTCGTTCGAGAGCGTGAATGGTTTGCTTGCCGGAGGCACGCTTGAGCTTAGGCATTCGCCCCGACCTCGAACGTGGTCATCAGCGGACGAGACAGATGCTCCTGCGGAAACTCCTCCAGGTACAGTTCCGTCGCCTCCTTGAGGTTTGCCAGTGCCTCCTCGATGGTCGCGCCCTGGCTGACCGTGCCCACCTCAGGGCACTCGGCGACATACAGGTCGTCTTCCTTCTGAATGACAGCCGTCAGCGTTCTCTCTTTCATCCTGCATTGCTCCCGCAGACGTTGATCTCATGATAACCCGATCGCTCGGTCCGGACAAGTGACAGTTGCATCGGGCGGGGTCGGCGCGGTATCGTGGTCGGCACAAGACGGCTGGGAACACGACAGCAGGGATGGTGTCATGGACAAACTGGTGGTCAACGGCGGGGCGAGGCTGCGGGGAGACGTGGCGATCAGCGGGGCGAAGAACGCGGCCCTGCCCATGATGGCCGCGGCCCTGCTGGGCGAGGGGCCCAGCATCATTTCGGACGTGCCCGATCTGGCCGACATCCGCGCGATGACCGCGCTGCTGGACGACCTCGGCGCCGCGGCCAGCCGCCTGGACGACGGGAGCATGCAGATCGAGGTCTGCGACGAAACGAACAGTCACGCCGACTACGACCGCGTGCGGAAGATGCGAGCCAGCGTCTGCGTGCTGGGCCCGCTGCTGGCCAAGCGGCGTTACGCGCGGGTGTCGATGCCCGGTGGCTGCGCGATCGGCTCGCGTCCGATCGACATTCATCTTCGCGGTCTGCGGGCCCTGGGCGCGGAGATTGCGCTGGAGCAGGGCGACATCGTCGCGCGGGCCGAGCGACTCAAGGGCGCCGAGGTCTTTCTCGGCGGGCCGTTCGGCTCGACCGTCCTGGGCACGGCCAACGTGATGACCGCCGCGGTGCTGGCCGACGGGCAGACGGTCATCGAGCAGGCGGCGTGCGAGCCGGAAATCGTCAACCTGGCCGGGTTCCTCAACGCCATGGGCGCCTGCGTGAGCGGGGCCGGCACGCCGCACGTCGTCATCGACGGCGTCGATGCGCTGGGCGGGGCGCAGTTCGGCGTCATTCCGGATCGCATCGAGGCCGGCACGTACATGGTCGCCGCGGCGATTACCAACGGGGAAGTCCGCCTGCGCAACGTCGAGATCGGGCACATGATGGCCGTGACGCACAAGCTCCGCGAGATCGGGGCGGTTATCGAGACGGACAACGGTGCCGTGGTGGCGGCGTCGATCCGGCGCCTGCGCCCTGCGGACGTCACCACGCAGCCGTATCCCGGCTTCCCCACCGACCTCCAGGCACAGATGATGGCGCTGCTGTGTCTGGCCGACGGCAACAGCGCGCTGACCGAGAAGATCTATCCCGACCGCTTCATGCACCTGGCCGAACTGCTCCGCATGGGGGCCAACATCCGCAAGGAGGGGCCGACCGCGATTGTCACAGGCGTCGACAACCTGATCGGCGCCCCGGTGATGGCCAGCGACCTGCGGGCCTCGGCGGCGCTGGTCCTGGCGGGCCTGATCGCCCGCGGGCAGACCACCGTTCGCCGCGTCTACCATATCGACCGCGGATACGAGCACATCGAGGTCAAGCTCCGCGCCCTCGGGGCGGACATCCGACGCGAAAGCGAGTAAGCCGCCCGCTGCCGGTGGGAGATACTGGTGCCCCAGCCGCCGGCACAATGCTATAATCCCCGATATGCTCCGGACTGTCGGCGAGCGAACGAGCGAATCGCCGAGGGCGTAATAACACACGGTGGACATGACCGAAAAGCAGTGCATTGACACGCTGGGTGAGTTGCTGGCCCCGCACCGCAGGCAGGTCGAGCGCGACCTGGCCGACTGGCTGGTGGAGCCCCAGACGCCCGGGCCGCTGGCCGAGGCCATGCGCTATTCCGCGATGGCGCCCGGCAAGAGGCTCCGCCCGGCGCTGGTGTACATGTCGGCGTCGGCCGTCGGGTCCGGCCGCGGCTGGGACCTGGCTCGCCGGGCGGCGGTCGCCGTCGAACTGGTCCACACCTACAGCCTCGTCCACGACGACCTGCCCGCCATGGATGACGACGAGCTTCGCCGGGGCCGACCCACCGCCCACGTTATGTTCGGCGAGGCGATGGCCATTCTCGTCGGCGATGCCCTGCTGACCCGTGCGTTCGGCGTGTTGGCCGAGTCCGGCGACCCGTCGTCGGGGCGGCTCGTGGGTGAGCTGGCCGCCGCGGCCGGTCCGGCGGGCATGATCGCAGGGCAGATCGCCGACATGGGCATGTGCGACGTCAAGCCGGGCGTCGAGGGTCTTCGGCAGATCCACGTGACCAAGACCGCCGCCCTTATCCGGGCCGCGGCGAGAATGGGCGCCTTGGCCGCCGGGGCAAAACCGGACGCACTCCAGGCCGTCTCCCGATTCGCCGAACTGGCGGGACTGGCCTTCCAGGCGGTCGACGACGTTCTGGACGTGACCGGCACGGCCGACGAACTCGGCAAGACGCCCGGCAAGGACGCCGCCGGTGACAAGCGGACATACGTGGCCCTGTTGGGCCTGGACCGCGCAAGCCAACTCGGGCGGGAGTTGACGGATCAGGCCGTCGACGCCCTGGCGCCCCTGGGCGAGAGCGGGGGTGACCTGGCCGACCTGGCACGGATGCTCGGGGCGCGAACACGGTGAGGACCCATGGCTGGTAGAACCCTTCTCGACCGGATCACGACGCCGCACCAGTTGCGGCGGCTGAGCGATGCGGAGTTGTCCCGCTTGGCCGACGAGCTGCGCGAGCGGATCGTCGAGGTCGTCTCGCGCACGGGCGGGCACCTGGCCAGCAACCTCGGCGTGGCCGAGCTTACCATCGCGCTGCACCACGTGTTCGACTTTTCGCGGGACCGCCTGCTGTGGGACGTGGGGCACCAGTGCTACGCCCACAAGATGCTCACCGGGCGCAACGCCCGTTTCGACACGCTGCGCCAGGAGGGCGGGCTCAGCGGGTTCCCCGCCCCGAGCGAAAGCCCCTACGACGTCTTCGCCACCGGGCACGCGGGAACGGCCATCTCCACCGCCTCCGGACTGGCCTGGGCCCAGCAGTTGGCCGGCACCGACGACAAGATCGTCGCCCTCGTGGGCGACGCCAGCATGGTCAACGGGCTGAGCCTCGAAGGGATCAACAACCTGTCTCTGATCAAGCGGCAGTTCCTGGTGGTCCTGAACGACAACTCGATGGCGATCGACCGGACGTGCGGCGCGATGGCCCAGGCACTGGACCGGATCCGCCTGACCCACGCGTACAGCGAGTTCAAGCACTCCACCGAGAGCTTCCTCCACCACCTGCCCCTCGGGCACGAAATCAGCGACGCGCTGCGCAAGTTCCGCGACGGGCTCAAGACGACGCTTCGGGGTCGGCATGTCTTCGATGCGTGGGGGCTGCGATATTACGGCCCGGTCGACGGGCACAACATCCCCAACCTGATCCGCGTGCTCCAGCGCCTGGCCGAGGCCGACGAACCCGTGCTCCTGCACGTCCGCACGCAGAAGGGCCGAGGCCGCCAGTACGCCGTCGAGGATCCCTGCCGGTTCCACAGTCCCTCGGCCTACACCGTTCACAACGGCCAGGCCGTCTTCCAGGAGAAGGTTCGCCCCACGTGGACGCAGACGTTCTCTCGCGTCCTCGTCGAGGCCGGCCGGCGCGATGAGAAGGTCGTCGCCCTTACCGCCGCCATGCCCGACGGGACGGGGCTGGCGGCCTTTCGCCAGGCCCTGCCCGACCGCTACGTCGACGTGGGGATCAGCGAGTCGCACGCGGTGGCGATGGCCGCCGGACTGGCCAAGGCGGGCCTGCGGCCCGTGGTCGCCGTCTACTCCACCTTCATCCAGCGGGCCATGGACCAGATCGTCCACGATGTCTGCCTCCAGAACCTCCCGGTCGTGTTCTGCATGGACCGCGCCGGGCTGGTCGGCTCGGACGGGGCGGTCCACCACGGCACGATGGACGTGGCGATGCTGCGGACGATGCCCGGCATCGTCCTGATGGCCCCCGCCGACGCGCCGGAACTGGGCGCGGCGCTGGATTTCGCGCTGTCCTTGGACGTTCCGTCGGGTATCCGCTATCCGCGCGACGAGGTGCCCACCGATCTGCCGGGCCCCTGCCCCCTGTTCGAGTTGGGCAAGGCGCGCGTCGTGAGCCGAGGACGAGACGGAATGTTCCTCTGCTACGGCGCCACGGTCGAGGTGGCGCTCCAGGCGGTGGGTCGGCTGGAGCGGGATAGCGGGCTGGACATCGGCGTCGTCAACGCGCGATTCGCCAAGCCGCTCGACGTCGCCCTGATTGCCAAGCTCATCGCCTCGGGCTCGCCCGTTATGGTCTGCGAGGATCACGCCGCGGCGGGGGGGTTCGGCTCGGCCGTGCTGGAGCTGGCCGCCGAACGCGGGCTCGATGCGTCGCGCGTCCGCCTCTTGGGCCTGCCCGATCGTTTCATCGCGCACGCCGCACGCCAGGCCCAACTGATCGAGGCCGGCCTCGACGCTGACCACCTGGCCGCCGCCATGACCGACCTCGTCGCCCACTCGGCCGGACACCCCACCAAGCACCTGATGTAAGTTCCCTGGGTGTCGGCACTCGCCCTTGCCCGTTCCCTCGCGGCGCTTCCCCGGATACAATCGCTGCCCCTGACACCCTGCGGGAGCACGAGATATGATCCACAGAATCGACCTGTGCGGCACGTGGCGGCTCGCCGAAGCCGGGAGCGAAGCGTCCATTGCGGCGACCGTGCCCGGGTGCGTACATACGGACCTGCTCGCCGCCGGGAGGATCGACAATCCCTACTACCGCGACAACGAGAACCGCGTCCAGTGGATCAGCGACACCGAATGGGTCTACCGGCGCAGCATCGACCTGCCCGCCGAGGTGCTCACGTGCCGCACCGTCCTGCTGCGGTGTGAGGGTCTGGACACGCTGGCGACGATCGCGGTCAACGGCAAGACGGTCGGCCGCGCGGACAACATGTTTCGCACATGGGAGTTCGACGTTCGCCGGGCCCTGCGCGCGGGGACCAATACGATCTCCGTGCACTTCGCCAGTGCGGTGAAGTACACCAACGCGCGAAACCGCAAGCGGACGCTGCCCACGTGGTCCATGGGCGCCGGCCGCGGACGTGGGTGGATACGCAAGCAGCAGTGCAACTTCGGGTGGGACTGGGGCCCGACGCTGATCACGTGCGGCATCTGGCGCGAGATGTCCCTTGTCGCCTTCGACGTCGCGCGCCTGAGCGAGGTCCGCATCGAGCAGGACCACAGGCGCCGGCGGGTGGACCTTGCGGTGACGGCTCGCGCCGAGACGGTACGCCGCGCCAGGCTGACCGCGGCGGTCACCGTGACCCTCGGCCAGAAGACGGTGGCCGAAGACATCGTGCCCTTCAGGGCCCAAAAGGCCGTCGCCACGCTGACCGTGAAGGACCCGAAGCTGTGGTGGCCCAACGGCATGGGCGACCAACCCTTGTACGAGGTGACCGTCGACCTGCTCGACGCGGACGGCAGCCTGGTTGACACGCGCACCCGGCGGATCGGGCTGCGGACGCTCAGGCTCATCCGCCGCAACGACGCCTGGGGCGAGTCGTTCGTCTTCGCCGCCAACGGCGTGCCGTTCTTCGCCAAGGGGGCCAACTGGATCCCCGGCGACACGTTCCCCAATCGCATGACGCCCGCGCGGTACGCCGACCTGCTCGGCAGCGCAGCGGCGGCACACATGACCATGCTCCGCGTCTGGGGCGGCGGGCTCTACGAGGACGATACGTTCTACGACACCTGCGACGAACTGGGCCTGTGTGTGTGGCAGGACTTCATGTTCGCCTGCGGGACCTATCCGACGTTTGACGACGAGTTCATGGCTTCCGTGCGGGCCGAGGCCGAAGACAACGTCAAGCGGCTGCGGCACCACCCGTGCATCGCGCTGTGGTGCGGCAACAACGAACTGGAGCAGGGCCTGGTCGGACCCGACTGGAACGAAGATCGGATGAGTTGGGCCGACTACCGCAAGCTGTTCGACAGGCTGCTGCCGCGAGTCGTGAAGCGGTTGAGCCCGGAGACGGACTACTGGCCGGGCAGCCCGCACTCGCCCCGCGGCGACCGCGCCAACCACCGCAACCCCACCTGCGGCGACGCCCACCTGTGGGACGTCTGGCACGGAAGAAAGCCCTTCGAGTGGTATCGCACCACCGAACACCGCTTCGTCAGCGAGTTCGGATTCCAGAGCTTCCCCGAGCCGAAGACCGTCCGCGGATATACCGCACCCGCCGATCGCAACGTGACCTCGCCCGTGATGGAGCACCACCAGCGAAGCGGCATCGGCAACACCGTCATCATGCAGTACATGCTCGACTGGTTCCGCATGCCGAAAAACTTCGAGGCCACGCTCTGGGTCGCCCAGATCCTCCAGGGCATGGGCATCACGTACGCCGTCGAGCACTGGCGGCGGAACATGCCCCGGTCAATGGGCGCGCTGTACTGGCAACTGGACGACTGCTGGCCCGTGGCGAGCTGGTCCAGCATCGACTACCACGGGCGGTGGAAGGCCCTTCACTACATGGCCTGCCGTTTCTTCGCCCCGGTCATGGTCAGTGCCGTCGAGAACGCCGAAACCGGGCACGTGGACGTATTCATCACCAGCGACCGCGCCGAGGAGGACAAGGGCAGGCTCGTCTGGACGCTCGTGACGCCGGGGGGAAAGGTGATCGCCGCGGACAGCGAGCCGGCGCGCATCCGCCCGCGCCGCTCGGCGCGCGCGGTCAGGCTGGACCTGGCCGACCCGCTGGCCGAGTACGGCCCGGACGCGCTGATGCTGTTCGTCGAACTGTCGGTCGGGGGGCGGATCGTCTCGACGAACTTCGCCTCGTTCGCCCGTCCGAAGCGCCTGGCGCTGGGCGATCCGCACATCACCGCCGACGTCAAGCCCGTCGGCCCCGAGGCGTTTGGCGTTACGCTCCGTGCCGAGGCTCCGGCGCTGTGGGCCTGGCTCGAGCTGACAGGCACCGACGCCCGCATGAGCGACAACTTCGTGCACCTCTACCCGGGCGCCGCCGAGGAAATCGTCGTCTGCCCCGCGAGGAAACTCACGGCCGCCCGGTTCCGCAAGAAGCTCAAGGTCCGCTCCCTGGTCGATACGTACTGAGGCAGCAGTGGCGCGGGCATCCTGCCGGTGATGCGGCCCACGGCATCCAGCGGTACGCTCATGGCCAAGATGGCCATGCCACGGCTCGGATCGCAGTTGTACGCCCCGCATCGCGTGCGTACAATACTCTGACCACGCGGTACGGCCTTCGGACCGCGTGCAGGGAACGCCCAATGAGCAGATTAGCGATCAGCATTGGACTGTTTGCGGCTCTGGCCGCCTTAGCGGCAAGTGTCGCCGCCCAGACCACCCGTCCGGCGACCCTGCCCGCCGGTCCCCCCGGCGCCCGAAAGACCCCCGACGGCTGGTTCGCCCCGCGGGCCCCGAGCGAACCGGTGCCCGACCTGCCCGAGAACGTCACCAGGGCCTTCGTCATACCCATCCACGGGCCGATCTCCCTGACGACCCTTGAGTCCGTCAAACGCAAGATCGTCCGGTGCCGCACCGGAGACGCCGAACTGGTCATCTTCGACATGGACACTCCGGGCGGCCGGGGCGATGCGATGAACGGCATCGTCGACCTGCTGATGGACGAGATGGAGGGCATTCGGCGCGTGGCCTACGTCAACCCGAAGGCCTACAGCGCCGGGGCCATCATCTCCCTGGCGTGCCACGAGATCGTAATGGCCGACCGGGCCGTCATCGGGGACGCCATGCCCATTCTGATCGGCCCCGGCGGGCAGCTCATACCCATTCCCGCCGAGGAACGGGCGAAGATCGAATCCCCCACGATCACCCAGGTCAAGGACCTGGCCAAGCGGAACGGGTACAACGTGGCGTTGTGCGAGGGCATGGTCACGGTGAGCATCGAGGTCTGGCTGATACGGAACCGCCAGACCGGCCAGATGCGAACCGTGAACGCCGACGCGGCGAACTGGCGGGCGACCGTCCTGAACGCGCCCGGGCGAAAGAAGGACGACATCCCCCCCCCGGCCGACTCGCCGTGGGAGTTCGTCCACCTGGCCGACCGGGCCTCCAACCAGCTCGTGACGATGAACACCCCCGACGCCGTACGCTTCGGGTTCGTCGACAACACGTTCGACACGATGGACGATCTGCTCGAACACTACAACGTCACCACCCCCCCGGTCGTGCTGAGCGACACGTGGTCTGAGGTCCTCGTCGACTGGCTGACCAGCCCCACCGTGGTGAGCCTGCTCATGGGCGTGGGCATGCTGTGCATCTACATCGAGATCCGCACGCCCGGGCTCGGGCTGCCGGGACTGATCGCGCTGATCTGCTTCGTTATCGTCTTCGGATCGCAGTACCTGGTGGGGCTGGCCGCGTGGTGGGAAATCGCGGTGTTCGCGATCGGGCTGGTCCTGATCGCCCTGGAGGTCTTCGTGATACCCGGTTTCGGGGTGGCGGGGATATCCGGTATCGCGTGCTGCCTGATCGGGCTGCTGGCGATGTTCGTTGACAACCCGCCGACCGGGCTGCCGATTCCCGACGGCGCACTCAGTTGGGAAACGTTCTCCAACGGTATGTTCGCCCTGGCCCTGGCGTTCGTCGGGGCGTTCATCGCCGGAGCCATCCTCGCCCGATACCTGCCGAAGATTCCTTTCGTCAATCGTCTCTGCCTGGCCGCCGCCACCGTCGCCGAGCCGCAGGCGCCCGTTACGCAGGACGCCCCGGTGCGCAAGATCCAGGTCGGCGACCGGGGGGTGGTCGCCAGCATGTGCCGCCCGGTCGGGAAGGTCCGAATCGGGCAGGACCTGGTAGACGCCGCCAGCGAGGGCGAGACCATCGAGGCCGGCACCCCGGTGCGGGTGCTTCGGCTGGACTCCAACCGCCTGGTCGTCGAGAAGACCGAGGAGGCATGATGACCGGTACCATCATCCTTATCATCGCGCTGATCGTCATGGCGATGGTTATGTTCGTTCTGGAGGTCCTCACCCCGTCGCTGGGACTGCTGGCGATCCTGGGCGTCGTCGCGCTGATCGGCGCGGTGGTGGCGGGCTTCTCCATCAACGCGGCGCTGGGCTGGTCGCTTGTGGTGGCCTTCATCATCCTGACGCCGGTCTTCATCGTGCTGATGGTCAAGTGGCTGCCGGGCTCGCCGCTGGGGAGGAAGGTCTTCCTGGGCAAGGCGCGCGACGGGTCGGGCGAGGGCACGCCCAAGGCCGCCGGACTCGAGGCGCTGGTCGGGTCCAAGGGCGTCGCCGCCACGGACCTCAGACCGGCGGGCAAAGTCAAGATCGGCGGGCGGCGCGTCGACGCGCGGGCCGAGAGCAACATGATCGACCGCGACAAACCGGTGCGCGTGATCGACGCGACCGGGACGGAAGTGATCGTCCGCGAGATCGCCCCCGACGACGACGGGCCCGCCGGCATCGAGCCGCCGAAGCCGGTGAACTTCACATAGCGCTCGCCCCCGGGCTTGGACCCCCGGCCGCAGCGCGGTATAAGACGGATCCGAAAGCCGGTTGACTCGTTAACTGGGAACGGCATCAAGACGTCCTCCCAGTTAACCAGTCAACCAGTCAACCAATCAGAGAAAAACGAAAGGATGCAGCAATGATGGCGAGCATGATACTGGCGGAGATAGGGGCCGGCACGTGGGTGCTGATCGGCATTCTCGTTGTCGTGGTGCTGGTGTTCCTCGGGCTCATCGTGCCGACGTTCGGGCTGTGGATACAGGCCCTGTCGGCCGGGGCCGGGGTGGGGATATTCGAGCTGATCGGGATGCGCCTGCGGAAGGTCAACCCCCAGGTGATCGTGCTGTCGAAGATCCAGGCGGTTCGCGCGGGGCTGACACTGTCGACGGACGAGTTGGAGAACCACTACCTGGCCGGGGGCAGGCCGGTCAACGTCGTCAGGGCACTCATCGCCGCCAACCGCGCGAACATCGAGCTGACGTGGCAGACGGCCACGGCGATCGACCTGGCCGGGCGTGACATCCTCGACGCGGTGGCGACCTCGGTGAACCCGAAGGTCATCGATTGCCCGAACCCGGCCAGCGGGAAGATGACGATCGACGCGGTGGC
>Ga0180432_10002344_pt1 | contig 28536 bp, 25 predicted proteins | sample SS_ome_10_FD_132414 | JGI IMG/M metagenome (GOLD analysis project Ga0180432, IMG submission 132414) | Hypersaline lake sediment archaeal communities from the Salton Sea, California, USA - SS_1_MS_2 metaG | ecosystem: Environmental > Aquatic > Non-marine Saline and Alkaline > Hypersaline >... | reverse complement strand
ACGCACCTTCCCGACCTGACCGTGGTGTCGCCCATCGCGGTGGCCGGTCGCCTGGTGGCGCACGCGGTGTCGCGCGCCCATCACGCGGACGTGGGCGGGATGACCGCGGGCTCCATGCCCGCGGGCGCCCGGGAGCTGCTGCAGGAGGGTCTCGTGCTGCCCCCCGTGCGACTGGCGGACCCGACCGGCACCGACCCGGCGGTGATGGACATCATCGCCGCCAACTCGCGCACTCCCGACGAACGGCGCGGGGACATCGGGGCCCAGGTGGCCGCCCACCGCCTGGCGCAGGAGCGCATGGAGTCCCTCGCCGCCACGCGCGGGGGCCCCGGGGCCGTCGCGGCGGCAATGGACGATCTTCTGGCCTATGCCGAACGCCGCACGCGCGCGGCCGTGGCGGCGATGCCCGATGGCGAGTGGCGCCACGAGGAGCGCCTGGAGGGCGACGGGGTCACCCACGACGACCTGGTCATCCGCGTATGCCTGCGCATCGCGGGAGAGGCGATGACCGTCGACTTCACCGGCACCGATGCGGCAGGCCCGGGCAACCTCAACTGCCCCATCGCGGTCACCCGGTCGTGCGTGTTCTTCGCCGTGCGCGTGGCCACCGATCCGGACATCCCCGCGTCGGCGGGCGCGTACGCCCCGGTGACCGTGGTGGCACCACCGGGGACGCTGGTGAACGCCCCGCGCGGATGCGCCGTGGCCGCCGGCAACGTGGAGGCATCCAGTCGCATCGCCGATGCCGTGATGGGCGCGCTCTCGGGGGCCACCGACATGCCCGCCCAGGGCCAGGGCACGATGAACAACCTCACCCTGGGCTTCGGCGACCGCGTGTACTTCGAGACCCTCGCCGGAGGGCAGGGTGCGTCGTCGCGCGCGCCCGGGCCCTCGGCGGTGCACGTGGCCATGAGCAACACCCTCAACACGCCCGTGGAGGCACTGGAGCTGGCCATGCCCGTGCGCGTGGAGCGCTATGCCGTGCGGCGCGGGTCGGGAGGGACTGGCGCGCGGCCCGGAGGCGATGGCGTCGTCCGTCGCATCCGCCTGCTCGCCGATGCCGACGTGTCACTCATCGCAGAGCGGCGGCGCAGCGCCCCGGCAGGTGCCCGCGGCGGGGAATCCGGCGAGCCGGGACGGACCCTGGTGGATGACCAGCCCGTCGCGGGCAAATGGCGCGGCCGACTGCCCGCGGGGTCGGTGATCGAGCAGCGCACCCCGGGCGGAGGGGGGCACGGGACGCCTAGCGGGCCAGGTCCTTCCCCACGATGACCACGGCATCGGCCGTGCCGATGCGCCCCTTGGCCAGGCTGTCCACCTCCACCGCGGTGGTGACCCCGAGGTCCTTGGCCAGGTTCCACCCCACCTCCTGGCGCCCCTTCACGTACTGCACCTGCGACACCGCGATGTCCTGCTTGGCGGCGTTGTCCACCACGCCGAGCGTGTAGCCGTCGGCCTGCACCCGGGGCGCGACCTTGTTGGCGGCGGCACCGGTGACGTTACTGGCGTTCAGCACGGCGACGGTGTACGCGGCCTTGTTGGCGAGGGGCGGCACGTCATCGGGCACCTCGCCGGTGGTGGCCGCCGTGGTCGCCGTGGTCGCCTGCGCGGCCGGAGCCGACGGCCCGGCGCCGTCGTCGCGGATGAACAGGTACCAGCCCCCGGCGGCAAGCAGGCCCGCCACGACGATGGCCACCGCGCCCACCACGAGACCGCGCCCGGACGACCCCGGATCCTCCGCCCCTGCTGCCGATGCCCGGGAGGCCTTCTCGCGATCCTTGCGCGCGCGCTCCTCCTGCTTGGCCCGCTCGCGGGCCTCCGCTGCCTGGCGGGCGGTCTGGCGGGGCGCCTCCGGCGTCGCCGCGGGGGCGTCGGGCTGGGGGGCATCCCCCGATGGGTCCGCGGGCCCGGGCTCGGCGGCGGGGGCGGCGACGGCGGCCGATGCCGCTGACACCGCGCGCACGCGCTCCAACGAGGGAGCGGCCGCGGGGGGCACCGGTGGTCCGATGCGCTCCTCGAGGTCCTTGAGCACGCGCCCCTGCCGGACGATGAGGACCGCCAGCACCACGAAGGCGACGAGCCCCAGACCGGCGGCCGCCAGGATGATGATCTCCACCACGTCCACTGGCGCTGGACGCTACCAGCAGGCCGGGACGGTCAGGCTCCCGGGGTCACGCGGTAGGCATCGAACACCGACTCGACATTGCGCAACTGGTTGGTGAGGTGGCGGAGGGTCTCGGTGTCGGCCATCTCGAGCACGAACCGGTGACGCGCCATCTGGTCGTCCACCTGGCAGTTGGCGCCCAGGATGTTGACGCCGTTCTCCGCGATGGTGCGCGAGATGTCCTCCAGCAGGCGGTGACGGTCCCAGGCCTCCACCGCCAGCTCCACGCGAAAGGACTGCCGGGCCTCGCCGCCCCAGGCCACGGGGGTGAACCGCTCGGGACTGCGCATGAGCGCCCGCGCGTTGGGGCAGTCCTCCCGATGGATGGTGATGCCGCGCCCCAGCGAGATGTAGCCCACGATGTCGTCCCCGGGCACGGGCTTGCAGCACTTCGCGAGGCGCACCATCACGTCGGCCACGCCGTCGATCTCGATGCCCAGGTCGCTGGACGGGGCTGCTTGCCGGGAACGGCCCTCACGGGCGTCGGGCACCGTGGGCGTGGGGTCCACCTGCCCGTCATCGGTCTTGAGGCGCGCGATGATCTTGTTGACCACCACCTGCACCGAGGTCTTGCCCGAGCCCAGTGAGATGTAGAAGTCCTCGGCCCGCTTGAAGCCCATCTCCTGGGTGACCTGCGCGAACAAGGGCGAGCCCACGATGCGCTGGCTGGGCAAGCCGGCCTTGCGCAGGGCGTCCTGCAGCGAGTCGCGCCCCTGGTGCTCGGCGTCCTCGCGGCGCTCGCGGCTGAAGAACGAGCGGATCTTGGACCGGGCCTTCGAGGTCTGCACCACGCCCAGCCAGTCGCGTGACGGACCGCGGGGCGACTTCGACGTGAGGATCTCCACGAAGTCGCCCGACTCCAGCTGATGGGTGAGCGGCACGATGCGGCCGTTGACCTTGGCGCCCACGCAGCGGTGCCCCACGTCGGTGTGGACGTCGTACGCGAAGTCCAGGGGCGTGGAGCCCGCGGGCAGCGCCCGCACCTCGCCCTTGGGCGTGAAGACATAGACCTCCTGCGAGTAGAGGTCGCTGCGCAGGCTCTCCATGAACTCGCCGGGGTCCGTGGTGTCCTGCTGCCAGTCCATCATCTGCGACAGCCACTCCAGGCGGTCCCCCGAGCCGGCACCCGCACCCGGGCCGCCGGGCGACCGGGCGTCCTGCTTGTACAGCCAGTGGGCGGCCACGCCGTACTCGGCGGTGTGGTGCATCTCGGGCGTGCGGATCTGGATCTCGAGCGGGGTGCCCTGCGGCCCGATGACGGTGGTGTGCAGCGACTGGTACATGTTGAGCCGCGGCATGGCGATGAAGTCCTTGAACCGCCCCGGCATGGGCTTCCACAGTGAGTGGATGATGCCCACCGCGCCGTAGCAGTCCTTCACCGACTCCACGATCACCCGCATCGCCGTGAGGTCGTAGATCTCGTTGAACTCCTTGCCCTTGCGGGTCATCTTCTCGTAGATCGAGTAGAAGTGCTTGGCCCGGCCGGTGATCTCCACCGGCTCGATCCCCACGGCCACGAGTTCCCCGCGCAGGATCTCGCCCGCGTCGTGCACGTAGGCCTCGCGATCGCCACGCCGCTGGTTGACCATCTGCTGGATCTCGGCGTAGCGCTTTGGGTGCAGCGCCGCGAACGACAGGTCCTCGAGCTCCCATTTGAGCGAGTGGATGCCCAGGCGGTGCGCGAGTGGCGCGTACACCTCGAGGGTCTCGCGGGCCTTCTGCATCTGCTTCGACTTGCTCATGTACGAGAGCGTGCGCATGTTGTGCAGCCGGTCGGACAGCTTCACCAGCAGGGTGCGGATGTCGGACGACATCGAGATGATGAGCTTGCGGTAGTTCTCGGCCTGTCGCTCCTCCTGGCTCTCGAAGTGGATGCGCGTGAGCTTGGTGACGCCGTCCACCATGGCCGCCACCTGCGGCCCGAACGCCGCCTCGACGTCGTCGAGGGTGGTCCCGGTGTCCTCCACCACGTCGTGGAGCAGCGCGGCCTGGATGGTGTCCACGTCGAGGCCCAGCCCCGCCACGATGCGCGCCACCCCGAGCGGATGGGTGATGTAGGGCTCCCCCGAGTGCCGGTCCTGCCCGCGGTGGCGCTCCTCGGCGAACCAGTAGGCCTTGCGGATGGCGTCGCCATCGGCGTCGGGGTGGCGTTCGTGCACCTCGCGCACGAGGACCTCCACGTCGGAGTCACCCGTTGAGGCGGCAAGTCCGAGGTCGGCGAGAGGCGTTCCCATCGCTCCTACGATAACGCGCCGTCCGCCTGCGGAAGCCAATCCGGCACGGCCCCCAGCAGGTCGATGGTCATGGCCCGCCCGGCGAGCACGCGGGCCTCGTCGCGGAGCGCCGCGGCGCGGCGGCCCACCGCGCCGTCATCGAGGTCCGCCGGAGGGGCCCCGGGCACCACCGCCACGCCACCCGGGCCCACCTGCACCAGGCCGGCCTCGGCCAGCGCCGCCAGCGCCAGGGCCACGGCCCGTGGCGACCGCGCCACCGGGCCATCGCCGGCCAGCAGTGCATCGGCCCGTGCGCCCCACGGAACGCGTCCGGGCTCGGCAGCCAGCGCGGGCCAGAGGGCCCGTGCCACGTCGCGCACGGCAAGGTCGGCCTGGGCCACGGCGCACGCCAGGGCGGCCTCGTCCGCGCCCCAGGCCAGGTGCACGAACCGGCCGGCCGCCGCCACCCGCAACCACGCGGCCTGCTGCTCGAGGACCGGGGGGTCCACCACGACGAGGTGGACGTCGTCGGGAACAACCACCTGCTCCAGCGCGGCATAGTCGAGGATCGCGAGCAGCGGGCCGCCGCGCGCCAGGGCAAGCCGCGCCGCCATGGCCTCGACGTCGCACCGGTCGCCGCCCAGCACGGCGACCTCCACCCCCAGCCGGCCGGGCGCCAGCACGTCGCGCAGCGCCGCGCGGCGGCGGGGCACGTCGGACACCACCGCGGCCACACCCCGGTCCGCCCCGGCCAGGGCGCAGATCAGCGCGAGGGCCCGCCCCTCCCCCCGGCGGTCGCGCACCTCGCGGGGTGACTCCACGCCCGCCTCCGGCGCCATCGCGCCGAAGGGCGTGGCCACCATCGCGGGGATGGCCGCGGGCGGCACGCGCAGGCCGCAGCCGATGTCGCATGCGTCGGCGCATCCCCCCGCCACCGCGGGGCCCGCGGGCAGGGCGGCGAGGTCCTCGAGCGACACCCGGGGGCCCACGGTGTCCTGCCACCGCTCGACCTCCAGGCGCGCCACGGCGTCGTACCGCACGCCGTCGCCCGCGGCTTCCAGGTCGGCGGCCCGCCGCCCCATGGAGAAGCCGATCGCCGGCACCGTGACGCCGCCCGCGGACAACCGGGCACGGAGGTGGCGCCCCTCCCCCACCCTGCTCACGCCGCCCACCGCGCATGCCGGGACCACCATGCGCGGCTCCGGGTTGCCGCGCCCGTATGGCGCGAGGGCCTCGAGCTCCTCCGCAGTGGCCAGCGTGAGGTCCGCACCCGCCACCACCGCGTCCACGATGCGCGTGCGTGCGCGGGCGATCTCGCGCTGGCGCCCCGCGGCCGATGCCTCCAGCGCCTTGCGGAAGGCGGGGATGTCATCCGCCGCCAGCGACACGCCGACCGCGCCCGAGTGACCCCCCCAGCGCGTGAGCGGTGCCGCGGCGTCCGCCACGATGGCATGCAGGTCGAGCCCGGGGAGGCTGCGCCCCGACCCCTTTGCCTGGTCGCCCTGCACCGACAGCACGATCGCCGGACGGCCGAATCGCTCCACCATCCGCGACGCGACGATGCCCACCACGCCCTCGTGCCAGCCCTCGCCGGCCACCACGGTGATGGGCGCATCGCCCACCCGGTCGACATCGGCTTCAATCACCTGCACGGCCTCCGCAGTGACCTGCCTCTCCACCTCGCGGCGTCGGCTGTTCAGCTGCCAGATCTCGTCCGCCAGGTCACGGGCGCGCCGCGGGTCGTCCTCGAGCAGCAGGTCGAGGGCGAGGGAGGCCTCCGCGAGGCGGCCGGTGGCGTTGATGGCCGGAGCCAGGGTGAACGACAGCCCGCGAGGGGTGATGCCCCGATGCCCCTGGCCGGCGGCGGCGAGCAGGGCGACGAGGCCTGGGCGCTCGCCACGGCGAATCGACTCGAGCGCCCGGTGCACCAGCCGGCGGTTGCCCTGCACCAGGGGGACGGCGTCGGCCACCGTGGCCAGGCCCGCCAGGTCGACCCCGGCATCCGGGGCCGGCCCCAGGAGGTGGTCGTCGTGCACGGCGATCGCGCGCACGACGTCGAACACCACGCCCGCCGCCGCCGGGAGGGCGTCGGTCCCGCGGCCGAGGGCCGGGTTGGCGATGATGCCCGGCGGACGGGCCCCTGCCGCCAGATGGTGGTCGAGCACGATCACGTCCATTCCCAACTCGGTCGCGCGGCCGAGCGCCTGCACGCTGGACGTGCCGCAATCCACGCAGCACAGGACGCGCGCGCCGGAGTCCGCGAGGGCCTCGACGGTGCCCTCGGATACCCCGTACCCGTCGGTGAAGCGATTGGGCAGGAAGGTGGTGACCTCGCCGCCACGCGCCCGCAGGGCACCCGCCATGATGGCCGTGGAGCACACCCCGTCGCAGTCGTAGTCGCCATGGATGGCCACGTGCTCGCCCCGCGCCAGGGCCGCGCGCAGCCTGTCGGCCGCCGCCTGCACGCCATCGATGGCCAGGGGGTCGCCCAGCTCGCCGTCGGTGGCCAGGAACGCCCGCGCATCCCCGGGGTCGGCCAGCCCCCGGCGCGCGAGGATCCATGCCATGGGCTCCGAGCACCCCAGTTCGCGCTCCAGCCGGCGGACGTCCGAATAGGCAGCGCGCGCCGCCCGCCACGGCGCGGCGGCGGCAGACGGGGTTTCCGCAGGCTCGCTCAACCCGGCCGATCGTAATGACGCGGGCGGACGCGGGATCTACCAGTGCCCCGAGCGGATCATGCCCACCACGAGCCATCCGAACAGCGCAAGGCCGGCCACGAAGCCCGGCACCCCGATGATGGCAAGCCCGAACAACTCGGGCCCCTCCCGGACGAACGTGCCGATGATCCCCGACGCCAGGATGACGGCGGCCGCCACGAGGGCGATGGCCAGGCGGTTCGCCGCCGTGAGCGCCTTGTCGCTGGCGTCCTTCAGTTCCTCCAGGTCGATGGCGACATGCACCTCGCCGTCCTTGAACTCCTCGAGCAGCTCGCCGAACTGGATGGGGTACTCGAGCAGCGCAGAGGCATAGCGACCCATGTCGGTCTGCACGCGGCCGGCGATGCGCTCCGGGCTGTACTTCGCGTAGAGCAGCTTGCGCGCATACGGCTTGGCCGTCTCGAACACGTTGAACTCGGGGGAGATCTCCAGCGCGACCCCGGCCAGGGTGGCGAGGGCCTTGTCCAGCAGGATCCAGCGCGAGGGAAGGGTGATCTCGAGCTCGTAGATGACGCCGAACAGCTCGTGCAGGATCTCCCGCACGTCCAGCTCGTCCATGGACATGCCCATGTAGCGGCCCATCAGGTCCTGCAACCGCAGGGAGAACTCCTCCTCGAGCTCCCGCGGGTACCGGATGCCCAGCGCGCGGAGGTCGCGCGGCAGGCGCGCCGTGTTCTGCGACATGATGTCCGTGAAGAGCCGGATGGCCGACTCGCGGTCATCCTGCGACAGGCGGCCGACCATGCCGAAGTCGATCAGCCCGATGCGGTCGGGCCCCAGGACGATGACGTTGGCGGGGTGCGGGTCGGCATGGAAGAGGCCGTCGCCGAAGATCATCTGCATCCACGTCTCGGCCATCCGGGCGGCCAGGGTGCGCCGCTCCTCGGCATCGAGTGACGCGAGGTCGAAGTGCGCCAGCGTGGGTCCCTCGATGCGGTCCTGCGTGAGCACCCGCCCGGTGGACTGCCGCCAGTGGATGCGGGGCACCACCACGTGCTCGTTGCCGGCGAAGTTCCGGCGCACGGCCTCGTCGTTTCGCGCCTCGTTGCGGTAGTCGAGCTCCTGCCGAACCGTCTTGGCGAACTCGTCCACCAGGCCCTGCAGATCGATGAACGACAGGCGCTTCACGCGGTCGCGCGTGATTCGCGCGATGCGGTAGAGCAGGTCGATGTCGGCGTTGAGGGTGTCGGCCGCCCCGGGCCGCTGCACCTTCACCACCACCTCGCGCCCCCCCGGGAGGCGGGCCGCGTGCACCTGGCCCACCGACGCGCTGCCGATGGGCTCCCGGTCGAACGACTCGAATGCCTGCTCGAGAGTGAGCCCCAGCTCCTCCTCCACCACCTGGCGCACCGCCTCGAACGGCTCGGGCCGGGCCTCGTCCTGCAGCTTGCGCAGCTCCGCGATGATGTCGGGCGGCACCACGTCGGGACGGGTGGACAGCAGCTGCCCGAACTTCACGAAGGTCGGGCCGAGCTCCTCGAGCGTCTCGCGCAGGCGACGACCACGGGTGGCGCGCTCCTCGGCGGTCTCCCCCTCCAGGCCGTCCGCCTCCGGGGCGCCGCGCCGCGAGAACACGTAGCCGAAGCCGTGCTTGGTGGCCACCTGCGCGATCTCGCGCAGCCGCCCCAGGGTCCTCCTGCGCTCGCCGCGGCCCACGGCAGCAGGCCGCTAGCCGTCCGCGTCGGCGGGCGGGGCCGGCACGGTGCCGGCCGCTTCCTCGAGCAGGCGAATGCGGTGCTCGAGCTCCGCGATGCGCTGGTCGACATCCGCGATGTCATCGCGCTGGGCGATGCCGAGCTCGCGCAGCAGGCCGTGCACGCCGCCCTCGATCTTGTCGATGAGCCCCTGCTGCTCGCCGCTGGCACGCACGCGCGCCATGAGGCCATCCACCGTGAGGCGGCCCTCCTCGTCGCTCATCTGGCCCCGGCGAACCAGGTCGTCCACGATCGCCTGGGCGCGATCCCGCGTGAGGGATGCGGCCCCGACCGCGACGAAGATGGCCTGCTCCACGGCCTCGCGTGGGCTCATCATGAGCGCTTCCTCCTCTTGACCTGGCTGTGGCGGCGCTCGCGCTGCGGAGGCGGCGCGGGTGCGTCCCCGGACGAGGCCACATCATCGCGTGCCGGGGCGGGCGGCGCCTCGGGCTTCGGTTCAGTCCCGGCCACGATTCCCGGCGACGGCGCGGCCCCGGGTTCGGGTTCGGGTTCGGGTTCGGGTTCGGGTTCGGCTTCGGGCTCGGGTTCGGGTTCGGGCTCCTGGAGCGCATCGGGTGCGATCTCGGGCTCGTCGTCGAGCGCGGCCTCGGCTCGCGCCAGCACCTCGGCGTCCACCAGGTCGTCATCGTGGCCCCCGGCCACGACACCGGCCCGGGAGGCCTTCTTCCCCGCCTTGCGGGCCCGCTTGCGGCCCTCGGGCTGGTGCTCCTTCCAGATGGCCGCCAGCGGACCCGCGATGAGCAGCGACGACACGCCACCCGTGAGCAGGCCGATCAGCAGCGCGAAGGCGAAGTCCTGCAGGGTCTCGCCGCCGAAGAGCAGCAGCGCGAGGACCGGGACGACGGTGGTGAAGCTGGTGATGAGGGTGCGGTTGAGGGTCTCATGCACCGACCGGTTCATGACGTCCTTGTACCGGGCGTTGCGCATGAGGCGTTCGTTCTCGCGCACGCGGTCGTACACCACCACCACGTCGTAGAGCGAGTAACCGAGGATGGTCAGCCATGCGGCGATGGTGGCGCTGGTGATCTCGCGCCCCACGATGGAGTAGATGCTGAGCGACAGCCACACGTCCTGCACCACCGACAGCAGCGCGGGCAGGGCCAACCGGTACTCGAACCGGATGCTCAGGTAGATGATGACCAGCAGGAATGACAGCCCGATGGCCCATGCGGCACGCTCCACCACCTGGCGCCCGAACGTGGGGCCGACGGTCTCCACCTGGTACGACCGCTCGTCGATGCCCCCGAGGTCACGGTCGAGCTGGAACTTGAGGGCTGCCAGCTGCGGCGGCTGCAGCGTGGGCGTCTGCACCTGGAACCCGCGCTGGCCCGTGGCGGGATCGGTGGTCTCCTGGATCTTGGCCTCGGGGTACCCCTGGCTCGAGACCACCCGGCGCACCTCGCCCTCGGTGGGCTGCCCCTGCTCGAACGCCACCACCACGCGCGTGCCGCTCTGGAAGTCGAGCCCCAGATTGAGTCCGTTGATGCCGATGAAGATGGCGCCGAGGGCCACGGGCACGAACGAGATGGCGAGCCACAGGCGCCACCTGCCCACGAAGTCGAAGGTCCACTTGGGCTCGCGCACGTCGAGCCCCAGCAACTTGCTGTCGCTGAAGGCCTTGGTGCCGGAAATGCCCTCGATGATCAGGCGTGTGACCACCACGGCGGTGAAGAACGAGAGAACCACGCCGATCATCAGGGTGAATGCGAAGCCCTTGGGGCCTGCCGTGCTGAAGAGGAACAGCACGGCCGCGGTGAGGAACGTCACCACGTTGGCGTCGACGATCGCGCTGACGCCCTTCGAATACCCCGTGAGCAGGGCCGATTTGCTGCTGCGCCCGGCGCGGGTCTCCTCGCGCATTCGTTCGAATATGACCACGTTGGCGTCTGATGCCACGCCGATGGTCAGGATGACGCCGGCGATTCCCGGCAGGGTCAGCGTGATGGGCACCAGCACGATGACCGCGCTGAACAGCAATGCATAGAACAGCAGCGCCCCCGCCGCGATGAGCCCCAGCAGGCGGTAGTAGCCGATGAGGAACAGCACCACGATGAGCAGGCCGATGACGCCGGCGATGAGCCCCTGCCGCAGCGACTCGGCGCCCAGCGTTGCCGACACCTGCTTCTGGCTGATGACCTCGAGCCGGATGGGGATGGCGCCGGAGTTGAGCTGGTCGGCCAGCGTGCGCGCGCTCTCGGTGGTGAAGTTGCCCGAGATCTGCGCGCCGTTGTTGCCGCTGATGCCGTTGGGGTACTGGCGGAAGTCGACCGTCGGATTGCTGATGATCCGGCCGTCGAGGACGATCGCGAAGCTCTGGAGCTCCTGGCGCAGGGCACCGCGCTGCGCCAGGTCGCGCGTGACGTCCTGGAACGCCTGGGCGCCCTGGTCGGTGAACTGCATGGTGACGATGGGCTCCTGGTCGCCACCCTGCGACCCGGAATCGAAGCTCTGGGCCGACGACGTGATGTCGCGCCCCGTCAGCGCGGGCTTGTCCTGCATGAGCACGTAGACCGTGCGCGATGGACCGTCGGGCCGGTTGGGATCGAGCTGCTGGAGGTCGGAGTAGATGACCAGCCCCCGGGGGACCGTCACGAGCTCGAGATTGGCCGGCACCTTGCCGTCGTACTCGAGCAGCAGCTCGGATCTCTCGAACTCAGGACCCGCCACCAGCGTATGCGCGGCGTTCCTCCGGAACAGGTAGTACGTGGCCTGCCCCTCGACCGGCGGCTTGGGCGTGGTGGTCTGCGCCCGCTGGGTCATCTTCCACAGGCTGGGGTCCTGCGCGACGAAGTTGGCCTGGTAGTCGGTGAACACCAGCTGAGCGGGCTTGATGAGGTCCTGCACCACCTGGTCGGGATCGCGCGCGCCCGGCAGCGACACCACGATCTGGTCGCTGCCCTGGGTCTGGATCTCGGGCTCGGCGACGCCGAACGAGTCGACGCGGCTGCGGATGACCTCGACCGACCGGTCAATCGCCTCCTGGTTCACCTCGGAGTCGCGGGTGGCCTTGCCCTGCAGCACCACCTCGACGCCGCCCTGCAGGTCGAGGCCCAGCACGGCCGGGCGCAGCGCGATTGCGATGGCGGACGCCGCCACCAGGCCGATCACGACCAGCAGGTACAGCAGGGCGCGGCGACCGGTCCTCACCGTCGGCCCCCGGGCGTGCGGACTGCGGAGGTGATGCGGCTAGCCCTTGGCGGGCTCGTCGGCGACGGGCGCGGCGTGGTCCTCGGCGGTGGTCTTGCGCGACACCGCGGCCTGCGCGATGCGGATGTCCACGTCCTCTGCCACCTGCAGGATGAGGGTTCCGCCGGCCTCCACCTCGGACACGATTCCGTAGATGCCCGAGGTCGTGACGACCTCATCGCCCACCTTGAGCGACCGGGACAACTCTTCCATCTCGCGCCTGCGCTTCTGCTGCGGGCGGATGCCCACGAAGTAGATCAGGGCGACGAAGATGATGATGTAGATGGGCAGAAGGACCGCCGACGACATGCGGGATCCGGCCTCCGTTACGGGGTCTGGGACGCGGGCAGGCTAGCAGTGCCACCGACGGCCCGGGGCGTGCGGGTGGGCCCGCGCACCATGGTACGGTGGCCGCCCGTGAGGACCCTGTCCATCGCCATGGTCACCGAGTACGCCTATCCGGTCCTGGGGGGTGTCAGCGAGCACGTGCACTTCCTCTCGCGGGAACTCGCCCAGCGCGGCCACGACGTCACGGTGGTCACCGGAAACGTGGGCGATGCGGCTGCCACGGCAGAACTCGACCGCCAGGCGCACCGGGAGCACGGCTACCGCACCACGCGCATCGGGCGCTCGGTGCCCGTGGTGGCCAACGGGTCCATCGCGCGCCTCACGGTGGCGCTGGGGGTCAAGCACCTGATCGCGGGCGCCGTCCGCGGAATGGACGTGGTCCATGCGCAGGGACTGGCCTCCCCCACGCTTCCCATGGGAGTGCTGCGGGTGTCCACCGCGCCGTGCACCGTGGGCACGTTCCACACGTACTTCGACGAAGGGCACTGGCTCTACGACCGCATCGGCACGTACGTGCGCAACTCGCTTGCACGGCTCGACCGTCGCATCGCGGTGTCGGACGCCTGCATCACCGCCCTCTCCCCGTACTTCCCGGGCGAGTGGGACGTCGTGCCCAACGGCATCGACTGCTCGCTGTACCGCCCGCTGGGCCCCGGTGAGCAGCGCCCGCCCGGGCCCCCGCGCATACTGTTCGTGGGCCGGTTCGACCCCCGCAATGCCCTGGGCGACCTGCTCGAGGCCGCGGCCATCCTGCAGGACGAGGGCCGGGACTTCACCGTGCAGGTCATCGGCGACGGCCCGGCCCGGCCCGTGTACGAGCGCAAGGCGCGCACGCTCGGCATATGGGACCGCGTGGAGTGGCTGGGCCTCCTCAACGAGGAGCGCCCCCGCTTCTATCGCGAGGCCGATGTCATGGCCGCCCCGTGCGTGCTGGCGTCGTTCGGGGTGGTGCTGCTGGAGGCCCTCGCATCGGGGACGCCCGTGGTGGCCGCCGACAACGTGGGGTTCCGCCAGGTGATCAGGGGGGACGTGCCCGGCAGGTTCGTGCAGCCGCATGATCCGGCCGACCTCGCGCGCGGTCTCGCCGAGGTGCTCGACGACCCCGCGCGGGCCGAGGAGATCGCCGTGCAGGGGCGAAAGGCGGTGGAGGCCGAGTTCGACTGGCCGCGCGTCACCGATGCCATCGAGGAGATCTACCGCGAGGTCCTCGAGTCAAAGCGCCCGGGCTCCACCCGGGCCGCCGCAACCCCCACGGGAGGAACCACATGATCCGCCGCCGCATCGCATCAATCGCCGCCATCGGCGTCGCGGGCGCCGCCCTCACGCTGTCGGCCTGCGGTGGCTCCGACAGCGCCGCCACCACGGAGGCGGGCGCCACGGCAGCGGCCACCACGACGGGCACCGCGGTCGCAGCGAAGACGCTCACGTGCATGGGCGCGGAGGAGGCCTGCTCGGTCATGGTGCCCCTCGGCGGGGGCGCATCGAACGAGCGCATCGCCGTGGAGCTGACCGGCACCGACATGGGCGAGCCCACCGTCGACGTGGACTCCGAGTACGAGGGCGCCTACGAGATCAGCGACGCCGAGTTCACCACCGGTGGCTCGGTGTACGAGTTCACGCTCAATGCCGTGGAGTCGATCCCCGAGGGCGTCACCCTCGAGATGGGCTTCGCCCGGAGGCGGTAGCCCGCCCCCCGCGATCCGCCCGGGGCTAGGGCACCGAGCCCCAGGCGGCACCGGGCGCCCCGGGGTCGTCGTCGCCGAACAGGGGCTGCTGCGACCCATCCTGCGCGCGCACCTCGCGCGGCACCTCGAGCCCCAGGTGCACGTAGGCGCGCGCGGTGGCCACCCGGCCCCGGGGGGTGCGTGCCAGCAGGCCCTGCTGCAGCAGGAATGGCTCGTAGACATCCTCGATGGTGTCGGGGCTCTCCCCCACGGCGTCGGCGAGGGTGCCGAGGCCCGTGGGCCGGCCGGCGAACGTGACGGCCAACTGCGTGAGGATCTTGCGGTCGAGGTCGTCCAGGCCCGCCTCGTCGACCTCGAGCACGGCGAGGGCCTGCTGGGCCACCGTGGCATCCACGCGCCCCATGCCCTTCACCTGCGCCACGTCGCGCACGCGGCGCAGCAGCCGGTTGGCGATGCGCGGGGTACCTCGCGAGCGCACGGCGATCGCCACTGCCCCCTCGGGGGTGATCTCCACCCCCAGCAGCTCGGCTGACCGCGTGATGATGCGGCCCAGGTCGTCCGGGCCGTAGTAGTCGAGGCGCTGCACCACGCCGAAGCGGTCGCGCAGCGGCGTGGTGAGCAGGCCCGAACGGGTGGTGGCGCCCACCAGGGTGAACCGGGGAAGATCCAGCCGCAGGGTGCGCGCCTGCGGGCCCTGGCCCAGCACGACGTCCAGTTGGAAGTCCTCCATCGCCGGGTAGAGCACCTCCTCGACCGACCGGTTCATCCGGTGGATCTCGTCCACGAACAGCACGTCGCCCGGCCCCAGCGCGGTGAGGATGGCGGCCAGGTCGCCCTTGCGCTCGAGCACCGGACCGCTGGTGACCGTGATCTCCACGCCCATCTCGGAGGCCAGGATGATGGCGAGGGACGTCTTGCCCAGGCCGGGCGGACCCGCCAGGAGCACGTGGTCCAGGGCCTCGCCGCGCTGCCGCGCGGCTTCGAGGAAGATCCCCAGCTGCTCGCGCACGGAGTCCTGCCCCACGAAGTCGTCGAGGCTCCGCGGCCGGAGCGACGTGTCCACACCATCCTCGCCCGTGACCAGCGCGGGGTCGGCAAGGCGCTCGTCGTCGGTCATCGTCCGAGCACCGCCAGGCCGTGGCGGATGAGCGCCTCCTCGTCGAGCCCGGCATCGGCCCCGGCCAGCACGGCATCCACCTGGTCCGGCGGGAAGCCGAGGGCCACCAGGCCCTCGCGTGCCCCACCGCGCGCACCCGTGGCGATGGCGCCGTCGGCGGCCGGTGCCCCGGCTACGCCCACCCTGTCGCGCAACTCGAGGATGACCCGCTCGGCCGTCTTCTTCCCCACGCCCGCGGCCTTGGCGATGTACGCGGCGTCGCCGCCGCCGATGGCCACCGCCAGGGCCCGGGGGGTGCCGAGGCCGCAGATGGCCAGGGCGCTTCGGGGCCCCACGCCGTTCACCCCGAGCAGCGCCTCGAACAGCAGCCGCTCGGCCTCGGCCGAGAAGCCGTACAGGTCGAGCGCATCCTCGCGCACCACCAGGTGCGTGTGCAGCACCACCTCGCTGCCGACGGCGGGCAGGTCGGCCCGCGTGGAGTCGCTGACGCGCACGTGGAATCCCATGCCGCCCATGCCCACGACCACGCCGTCTGGATCGGCGGCCGTCAGGTGACCGCGCACGAACCGGATCATGCGGGGCAGGCTATCGCCGCTCCCGGACGCCGATCGCGGCCTGCAAGGGCCCCGCCGACGCATGGCAGATGGCGGCCGCGATGGCGTCGGCCTCGTGGTCGGTGCCCGTGGACACGCCGGTGAGGCGGGCCACCATGGCGCGCACCTGGTCCTTGCCGGCGCGCCCGTTGCCGGCGATGGACTGCTTGATGGCCGTGGGCGTGTACTCGGCCACCGACAGCCCGGCGCGGGAGCACGCAACCAGCAAGGCGCCCCGGGCCGCCGCCATCCCCATTGCCGCCCGGCTCACCGGGTGCACGAAGAACGCCTCGATGCAGGCAACCTGCGGCGACTGCCGGCTGATCACCTCAGCCAGGCCCTCGTGCAGCGCGAGCAGGCGCTCCTCCGTGGGCGTGGATGCCTGCGTGCGCAGGGTGCCGTGCGCCAGCACCTCCATGCGGCTTCCCGCACGGCGCACCACGCCGTACCCGGTGTTGGCCAGCCCCGGGTCGATGCCCAAGACGATCACGCGACCTCCGCCCTAGCCGGCGACGGCCTCCATGACCTCCTCGGAGATGTCGAAGTTCGCATAGACGTCCTGGACGTCGTCATTCTCCTCGAGGCTGTCGATGAGGCGGAGCAGCTGACGGGCCTCCTTCTCGCCCGTCTCCACCGTGGTCTTGGGAAGCATGGTGATGTCCGCGGACGCCGCGGCGAATCCCGCGCCCTCCAGCGCCATGCGCACCACCGACAGGTCGACGGGATCGGTGACCACCTGCCACTGCGAGCCGTCCTCGCTGATGTCCTCGGCGCCACCCTCGAGCGCCGCATCCATCAGGGACTCCTCGTCCACGCCGTCCCCATCCACGAGGATGATCCCCTTGCGCTCGAACTGCCAGGCCACGCTGCCGGGGGTGCCCAGCTCGGAGCCGTTCTTGGTGAAGATGTGGCGGACGTCGCTGGCGGTGCGGTTGCGGTTGTCGGTGAGCGCCACGCAGATGATCGCCACGCCCCCGGGCCCGTAGCCCTCGTACGTGACGGCCTCGTAGTCGACCGCGCCGTCGCCGCCGCCGGTGCCCTTCTGGATGGCCCGCTCGATGTTGTCCTTGGGCATCGAGTTGGCGCGTGCCTTCTCGATGGCAGTGGCGAGGGCCGCATTCGAGGCCGGGTCGCCGCCGCCCTCGCGCGCGGCCACGGTGATGGCCCGCGAGAGCTTGGAGAAGAGCTGGCCGCGCTTGGCATCGGCCGCGCCCTTCTTGCGCTTGATGGTGGCCCACTTACTGTGCCCCGACAACGGTGTCCTCCTCGTGCTCCTGCCGCGCGCCCGCGCTGCGGACGCCATCCACGAACAGCCTGTGCAGCCTGCGGTCCCCCGTGAGCTCGGGGTGGAACGCCGCCACGATGCGCGTGGCGTCGCGTGCCGCGACCGCATGCCCCCCCTGATGGGCGATCACCTCCACCGATGAACCAGCGGATTCGATCCAGGGGGCGCGTATGAAGATACCGCGCATGGGCGGATCACCCAGCGCCGAAACGGCCACATCGGCCTCGAACGAGTTGACCTGCCGCCCGAAGGCGTTGCGCCGGACCACGATGTCCATGCCGCCCACGAGCGGCTGCGGGCCGCCCCCCGCGATGGAGTCGGCGAGCATGATCATGCCGGCGCACGTGCCGAATACCGGCAGCCCGGCATCCACCCGCGCGCGCAGCGCCGGCAGCAGGCCCGACTCGCCCGCCACCAGGCCGAACGTGGTGCTCTCGCCCCCCGGGATGACCAGGCCGTCGAGGCCCTCGAGGTCCCGCGCGTCGCGCACCCTGCAGGTCCGCGCGCCCACGTCGGCGAGGGCCTCCTCATGCTCCGACACGGCGCCCTGGACCGCCAGCACGCCGATCCGGGGCCGCGTGGCCTCGCCCGTGCTCACCAGCCCCGGGTCTGCAGCAGCCCGGCCTCGCCGAGCGCGCCGATCTCGATGCCCGGCATGGCCTCGCGCAGTCCGCGCGATACCCGGGCCACCACGGAGGGGTCGTCCCAGTGCGTGGTGGCCTCCACGATGGCGCGGGCGCGGGCCGGCGGGTCCTCGCTCATGAAGATGCCGCTGCCCACGAACACTCCCTCGGCGCCCAGGTACATCATCAGGGCGGCGTCGGCCGGGGTGGCAATGCCGCCAGCCGAGAAGTTCACCACCGGGAGGCGCCCGTGCTCGCCCACCCACTCGATCAGCTCGAGGGGTGCGGCCATCTCCTTGGCGATGGCGAAGCGCTCCTCGGCCGTGGCGGTGACGACCCGGCGGATGTCCTGCGTGATGGTCTTCATGTGGCGCACGGCCTCGACCACGTTGCCCGTGCCGGCCTCCCCCTTGGTGCGGATCATCGCGGCGCCCTCGGCGATGCGCCGCAGGGCCTCGCCGAGGTTGGTGGCGCCGCACACGAACGGCACGGTGAAGGCGCGCTTGTCCACGTGGCTGGCCTCGTCGGCCGGGGTAAGCACCTCGGACTCGTCGATGTAATCGATTTCGAGCGACTGCAGGACCTGGGCTTCGAGGTGGTGCCCGATGCGGCACTTGGCCATGACGGGGATGGTCACGGCCTCCTGGATGCCCATGATCATCTCGGGGTCGCTCATGCGCGCCACGCCGCCCATCTTGCGGATCTCGGCGGGAATGCGCTCGAGCGCCATCACGGCGCATGCACCGGCGTCCTCGGCGATCTTGGCCTGCTCGGGCGTGACGACGTCCATGATGACGCCACCCTTGAGCATGCGGGCAAGGCCGGCCTTCACCGCGTCCGTTCCGGTGGCGCCCTGGGCGCCGTTGCCTGCGACGTCGTCGCTCACTCAATCCACTCCTGATCGGGACCCCGGGGAGTGTAGAACGGAGCGATGCCGCACGGGCACCGGTTCCGGACCGGACCGGCTAAGCGGGGATGGCCGTCAGGGTCCTGCGCGGAACCTGGTGCGCCGCCAGCCCGTGGGCCAGCGCCTGCGCCACCGCGACGAAGGCGGTCAGGCTGGGCTCGCCGCCACGCTCCTCCGCGGGCACCACGCGCACCACGGGGGCACGCGCCGCAGCCGAGAGGCTGGAATCCACCAGGGCGACGGCCGGGGAGCCGGCCGCGCGCGCGGCAGCCACCGCGTACTCGGCGACGCGGGTGTCCTTGCCCACCGACACGGCGATGAGCCCGCCGCCGCGGGCCAGCGCGCCCAGGCGCATGCGCACCCGGGGCTCGCCCGAGTCGACCACCAGCACCTCGCGACCGGCCCGCGCAAGGCGATCCTCCAGCAGGGCCAGCACGGGGCGCGCGGCGGCGTCGCCGGCCACGACCACGGGCGCCACCGCGGCGAGCGGCGTCACCAGCGGCTGCACGCCGTCGACCCCGAGGCGGGCGGCCACGTCCTCGAGGGCCAGGCGATCCGCATCGAGCACCTGCACCCGGTTGCCGTTACCGGGCCCGCCCACGGCCCGCACGCCCAGTCCGGGCCGGTGCGCGTGGCGCACCGTGCGCTGCAGCTCGGGATACCCGGCGTAGCCGAGGGCCTGCGCGAACCGCACCACGGTGGCGGGACTGCAGTGCGCGGCCTGCGCGACCTCGTGGGCGGATACCAGGGGAAGCTCCGCAAGGTGATCCACCAGGTAGCGGGCCAGTGCCTGCTGCGCGGGGCTGAACCGCTCGTAGTCGCGGCGGAGGACCTCGGCGAGTTCGTGTGCGTCGGGTGGCATGTGGTGCTGTTTCGCCGGGGAGCGCCCCCTCCCTTCCCGTGCCCCTACGATGATCCCGTGCTGCGCATCGCATCCATTGTCCTGATCACGTGCTGCCCGGCCGCCGCGGGCGCCAGCGGTCCCTGGCTGCCGCCGACCGCCATCGCACCGCCCCAGCGGGGGGCCGGTGCGCCCGCGGTGGCCGGCAACGATGCCGGGCGGGCCGTGGCGGCGTGGGCCACCCGGGACGGCGTGCGGGTGACCCTGCGCACCCCCGGGGGCCCGTGGTACTCGCCCACGCGGGTTCCCGGGAGCGTCCGCGGGGCGTCGTCGGTGTCGGTGGCGATGACCACCGGCGGGCGCGCGGGCGCCGCCTGGGTGCAGGGCGGCCGCGTGCGCGCGGCCATCCGTCCGGAGCGCCGGCGGTTCCTCCGTGCCGCCGCCCTGTCGCCGCGCGGGCGCGTGGATTCGTCGCCGCGCATGGCCTTCGGACGCGGCTGCACGCCCCTTGTGGCCTGGACCTCGGCCGACGCCCAGGGGCGTTCCCAGGTGCGGGCCGCCTGCGGCCGGGCCGATGGCCGCTTCGCCCCGGCCGTGGTGGTCTCGCCGCCCGGTGAGCGCGCCTCCACGCCCGCGGTTGCCGGCGGGCCGACGGGCGTGATCGTGGTGTGGCGCCAGGACGAGGGCGGCACCTACCGCGTTCGTGCCGCCACCCGGGGGCCCGTGGGGGGCTTCTCACCCGCGGTCACGGTGTCGCCTGCCAGCACCGCCGTGGTGGTGGACCCATCGGTTGCCCTTGCCCCCGATGGCACCGCCGTGGCCGCGTGGACCCTCACCCGCGGAGAATCCGTGACGGCGCAGGCCGCCACCCGGGCGATCACCGGCGAGTGGACCGCACCCGCCGACCTGTCGCGTCCTGCGGCCCAGGCACGGGGGGCGCGCGCCGCCATGGACGGGCGCGGCGCAGCCCTGGTGGCATGGAGCCGGTCGGGCGTGGTGCAGGTGGCCGAGCGCCCCCCGGGCGGGGCGTGGAGCGCCCCCGTCGACATGTCGCCGGCGGGCACGACGGCCGGCGCCCCGTCGCTTGCCGCCAGCGGCAGCGGCGCCGCCGTGGTGGCGTGGCCCGCGCAGTCGGGGGCCGTGGCGCAGGTGCAGGCCGCGCTCCGGCCCGCGGGTGGCGCATTCGGCCCGCCCGGAGTGATCAGCGATCCGGGGCGTCCCGCCATCGCCCCGCAGGCGGCGATCGGCGACGACGGCGTGGCGCCGGTGGCGTGGCAGTGGACCAACCCGGCGGCCGAACCCGCCATCGCGCCATCCGGGGTGATGGCCGCCACCGGATTGGCGGGCACGGGCGTCACGGCACCGGCGCTGGTGGTGGACCTGCGCGCCCGGCCGGCGCGCGTGCGGCCGGGCCAGGCCATCCGGATCACGTTCGGGCTGTCCACTGCCAGCCGCGTGCGCATCACCGCGCGGCGCGCCGGATCGTCCCGCGTGGTGGGCGGGCTGTCCGTCAGCAGCCCTGCGGGGCCGAATGCCGTGGTGCTGCAGGGCGGCCTCGGCGGCGCGTCGCTCGGCCGCGGCCGGTGGGTGATCACGGCGACCCCCCGCAATGGAACGCCGCGCTCGCTGACGCTGGTTGTGGTTTAGTGCCCGCCGTGCCGGTCGCAACTCCCATCTGCCGCGACCTCGCCATCAACGGCGGGGGGCTCACCGCCGTGGGCGTTGCCGGCGTGGCCCTGTCCGCGGCCCTCGTGGCCGGTGGGCCCGCCCGTGCGATCGTCCCGTTCATCATCGTGGCGCTGGTCTTCGGACTCGCACAGGTGGTGGTGAGCGGCGGATGGCTGCAGAAGGCCGTGGCCGATGCCCCGCCGGCCCCGGCGAACCTCGAGGACGAACCCGACGGCACCGCGCTGCGGCGCGCGGCCGTGCCCACGGCGCTCGCCGTGGTGCTGATCGCCGTCGCCCTGCTGGGGTGGGTGCAGTTCGCCGCGCTCCTCGCGGGCGTGGCATTCGCCGCCGGCATGACCGACCTGCGCGCCCGCGCATGGGTGCGCCGCAGGGAGGCGGCGGACGACGTGACGGTGATGAGGGCGCCGGCGCCGCTGCCGTTCTCCACCGCCCGCCGCCAGCTGTGGCTGCGGCCGGGCACCGACGCCGCGTGATCCGCCCCGGCTAGGACTGCTGGTCGGCGTCCTCGGCGCCCGTGAGCTCCTCGATCTGCGCGCTGATGGCGTCGAGGCGCGCCTCGCACCACGCCTGCAGCGCCGCGCCGCGCTGGAACAGCCGCACGGCCTCGTCCAGCCCCGCCTCGCCGGATTCGAGGCGGTCCACGCAGTCCTCGAGCTCGGCCATGGCGTCCTCGAACGCCATGTCGGCCGGGATCGCCTCCGGTGACTCGTCGCTCATGCCTCCTCCTCCCCGCCCACGCGGGCGGCAACCTGGCCATCCCCGAACTGCAGCGTGACGCGCCCCGCGCGGGCCGCGGCGGCCGCGCTGGTGATGATGCCCCCGTCCGCGCCCCGTACCAGCGCGAACCCGTCGTCCAGCGGTCGCGCGGGGTCACCCGCGCGCAGGCGCGCCGACTGCACGGCAAGGCGCGCCGTGGCGCCCGAGCGGGCAGCCGCGATGGCCCGGTACCGGCGCCCGCGGAGGTCGCGCAGGTCGCGGGCCGGTCCGGCCGTGGCACCCGCGCCCGCGCGCGCCAGCCGGAGCCCCATGGCGGCGACGGCCAGGCGGGGCCGGTGCACGACGGCCTGGTGCGGGCGCACCAGGCCCGGGCGCGCGCCGAGCATGCGCAGGTCGCGCCGGGCCCCGTCCACGGCCCGGCGGCCGCCCGCCCGCACCCGGCGGCCGAGCGCCGCCAGGTCGTCGCGCAGCATCGCGCCATCGGGCACCACGAGGTCGGCGGCCGCGGTGGGGGTGGCCGCCATGGCGTCGGCAGCACGGCAGGCCAGCGTCACGTCGGGCTGGTGGCCGATGCCCGCCACCACGGGGGTACCCGATGCGCGGATCGCCCTCACCACCTGCTCATCGCTGAACGGCAGGAGGTCCTGCAGGGCGCCACCGCCCCGGGCGATCACGATCACGTCCACGCGGGGGTCGGCGTCGAGCGCCGCCACGGCGCGCGACACCTCATCTGCGCACGCCGGCCCCTGCATCGCCGCATGCGCCACCACCACGGGCACCGGGAAGCGCGACTCGATGCGGCGCAGCACGTCCGCACGGGCGGCCCCCGTGGCCGCGGTGACCAGCCCCACCCCCCGCGGCACGAATGGCAGGGGTCGCTTGAGCGCGGCGTCGAACAGGCCCTCCGCCGCCAGGCGCCGGCGGCGCTCCTCGATCAGGCGGAGGATCTCGCCCTCGCCGGCGGGCTCGATGCGCCGCAGGCGCACCTGCAGGCGCCCGTCGCGGCGCGAGAACTCCGGGCGCGCCACCGCCTGGATCACGGATCCGTCGGCCAGCACGTGGCCATCGGCGACGTCGGTGGCGAACGCCATGCAGTCGATGCGGGCGTCGTGCCCATCGCGCGGGTCCTCCAGCCGGAACCACGATACGCGCCCGTCGCGCCCGCTGCGCAGGTTCACGACCTCGCCCCGGATGTACACCGCCCGCGTGTGCTGGGCGATCACGCGCTCGAGCGCCGTGACCACCTCGTCCACCTCGTACACGCGTGCGCCCGCCCGGTCGGCCATGACCGGGATGATGCCGGTCAGGTCGGGGGCATCAGGCCCACCATCACGGCCACGAGCGCCATCACCACGGTGCCGAGGGCCACCTCGGCCCGCACGCTGCGACGCAGCTGCGCCGTGCCGGTGGCGTCCCCCGCGCCGAGGCCCAGGGCCCGGCGCTCGAGCCGCGGGTGCAGGACGGCGCGGTTCCATGCCGCGATCACCAGCATCACCGCGAACACCGCGAGCTTCGCCAGCAGCACCACCCCGTAGTCGGTGGTCCACAGGGATTCGAGCGACGGCAGCTCGGCGAGGGCGCGGTACACCCCCGTGATCACCAGGAGCACCACGGCCGCAACCGCCAGCGACGAGAACCGCACCACGGCCGCGGCGCCGAACCGCACGCGATCCCCGGCGCCCATGGCCGCGAGCAGGGGGACGCACAGCACCAGCAGCATCACCAGGCCACCGAGCCAGGCGGCCGTGGCCCATCCGTGCAGGACGTCGATCGCCACGCCGAGCGTGGCGTCCGAGCCGCTCGCGGCGTGACCCGACCACGACAGCAGCACCGCCCCGAGGAGGCCGGGGACCGCCAATGCGTACATGCGCGCGGGGGAGGGCGCGAGCGAACGCGGGGCGCGACGCGCCACGGCGGCGGCGAGGCCTCCGAGGACCCCCAGTACCAGCAGCCCGATCCAGGCCGTTCCCCAGCGCGAATCGCGGAGCAGCGCACTCCACTGGCCCCCCGTGGACCAGGCCTGCACGGGCAGGGCGAGGACGAGCCCGGCGATCCACGCGCCCAGCAGGGCCCACCAGGTCGCCCACCAGAGGCCCAGGGGCCGGGCGGCGTGCGCGTCGGCCGCCGCGCGCACCTGCGCGGCATGGTCGCTGCCCGGCGGGCCAGTGCCGCCGGCGTCCCATGCGCCCGCGATCGACCACTCGCGGGCAAGGGCCATCCCGGCGGTGCCGAACACCCCGATCAGCACGAGGAACCGCGCGACGATGGCCAGCGGAGAGGTGTCGTCCGCGCCCGCCGGCTGCACGTCCCCGGCCACGGGCGTGCTCGAGCGCACCGAGAACCCGGTGCGCCCCGCCACCGGATGTCCGTCGGTCGTGAGCCCCCACCACGCCACCCGGTAGGTGCCCGGGCCATCCGCGGGGATGGGCACGAGGATGGCCTGCGGATCGGCCCCGGTGACCACCGCCCGCCGTGCCACCGCACCATCCGGCCCGCGCACCTCCGCCCGCGCCAGCGCCGGCTCCACCGGGGCGTCCACCACCACGCGCAGGGCGGCGGGGGCCGCCTGCACCCGCGCTCCGTCCGCGGGCTCCACCCGGGCCGCCGAGGCGCCCGCCGCGCACGCGAGCACCACGGCCAGCACGGCCATGAGAGCGCGCAGGCGGATCATGCGACCCCGAACGTGAGCATCAGCAACACCGCGTTGAGGGTAATCACCACGGCCGCGATGACCACCCCTGCCGCGACCGTGACCCGTCGGTTGACCAGCACGCCCATCAGCCGCCGGTCCGAGGTGACGTGGATCAGGGGGATCAGCGCGAAGGGGATGCCGAACGACAGGATGACCTGCGAGACGACCAGGGCGAGCACCGGGTCCACGCCCAGCGCGAGCACCGCGAAGGCCGGAGCCATGGTGATGGTCCTGCGCAGCCACACCGGGATGCGACGGCGCAGGAAGCCCTCCATCACCACCTGCCCGGCGAGCGTGCCGATGCTCGACGACGACAGCCCGGATGCCAGCAGGGCAACCCCGAACAGGATGTCCGCATGCCCCCCCACGACCGTGCCGAGTCCCTCGAACACCTGGGTCAGGTCCTCCCCCACGTCGGTCATGCCGGTGGCGTTGAAGGCGGTGGCGGCGATCACGAGCATCGACAGGTTCACCAGCCCGGCGATGGTCATGGCCACCACCACGTCGACCACCTCGAACCGGAAGAGGCGCTTGCGGGCGTGCGCGTCGGCCACGGGGATGCGCCGCTGGGTGAGCGCGGAGTGGAGGTAGATGACATGCGGCATGACGGTGGCGCCGAGGATGCCCACGGCCAGCAGAACGCTTCCGGTGCCCTCGAACCCCGGCACCAGCCCCCCTGCGACGCCCCCGGGCGATGGCCTGGCCAGGAACACCTGCACGGCGAATGCCACCACGATCACCCCCACGAAGGCGGCGATGATGGCCTCGAGGCGACGGAACCCACGCGCCTGCATGGCGAGGATGGCGTACGACGCCACGGCCGTGATGACGGCGGCGGGGAGCAGCGGAATGCCGAAGAGCAGGTACAGGCCGAGTGCGGCGCCCACGAACTCCGCGACGTCCGTGGCCATGGCCACGACCTCGGCCTGCACCCACAGCCCCCGCACGACGGGACGCCGATACCGCGCGCGACAGGCCTCGGCCAGGTTGAGTCCCGAGGCGATGCCCAGCTTCGCGGACATCGACTGGATGATCATGGACATCAGCACCGCGGCAACCACCACCCACACCAGCAGGAACCCGTATTCGGCCCCCGCGGCCATGTTGGTGGCGAAGTTGCCCGGATCCACGTAGGCCACGGCCGCGATGAACGCAGGCCCGAGGAACGGCGTGAAGCGGCGCAGCCCGCCGCGGCGCCCGGCCAGCGACTCCTCGGCCGCGCGCAGCACCATGGCGTCGCCCGGAAGGGCGTCCGGCGGGCCGGGGCGCTCGTGGCGTCCCGAGGAGGGACTCACCGCGCCCGCGCCGCCCGCACCAACGCCACCCGCGGCACCCCTGCGGCCGACACCACCACCGAGTGACCGCCGCGGGCGCGCATGACCGCCACGCGGCCGCCCGACTCGAACTGCACCGCCGGCGCACCGCGCAGGGGCACGCGCACCGCCCCGGGCGGGGGCGGCAGCGGCGGGCCGTCCACGATCGAATAGGACAGGCGCCGCCCCTGCCGGCCGTACTGCAGGGTGCCCACCCGTCGCCCGTCCACCACGTCCATCCGCCGGGCCACGGGCCTCCACCCCAGCCGCGGCGCGAGGTCGGGGAACGGCACGCCGAACGCGCCCGCGAGTGGCCGGCCCCCCGCCGTGGTGGGCGGTGCCCCGGCCTGCGGCGGCTGCGACTGCGCGGTGACCACGTGCACCGCCGTCTCCACCGGCGACTCGAGCCCGGCCCCGAACGCCACCGCCAGGCCGATGGCCAGCACCGTCACGCCCAGGCCCGCACCCAGCCCGCGCGGAGGCGATTCGTCGTCGTCGCCATGGACGGTCGTCCCCTCCGCCGCGGGGCCGGGCGGGTCTACCATCGCCACGTGAGCACCGATCCCGGCAGCGCGCCCGCCACCGGTCGCATGAGGAGGGCATGGGCCGCGCTCACGTCCCCCCGGGGCCTGTGGTGGCTCACCGGAGCGGCCATGGCGCTGCTCTGGATCATCATCCCCAGTGGCGGGTTCGTGCGGCTGACCGACTCCGGGCTGGGATGCACCGACTGGCCCCTGTGCGAGAACACCAGCGTCATCCCCGCGATGGACGTGAACGCGTGGATCGAGTACGGCAACCGGCTGCTGTCGGGCGTGGTGATGGCCACGGCCGTGCTCTCGGCCATCGTGGTGACGGCCTCGCGCCTGACGACCCCGGGCACGCGGATCGCCGCCATCATCGCCGCCATCGCCACCGTGGCGCAGGTGCCGCTCGGCGCCGTGACCGTGGTGTTCGAGCTGCACCCGCTCCTGGTGGGCGCGCACTTCGTGCTCTCGCTCGTGGCGCTGGGCGCGGGCGTGATCGCCTTCCTGGGCATCGACGACCTCCGGCGCGGCCTGCGGCGCGCCGTGTCGGCGGGGTACGCATGGCTGGCGGCCCTCGGCGGCGTGGCGCTGTCGACCACGCTGGTGAGCGGGGTACTCGTGACGGCCGCGGGTCCGCATTCGGGCGACCCCGACGTGAACCACCGCTTCGGCACCCTCGACACCGCGGCGTACTGGCACGTGCGCGCGGTGATCCTGCTGGGCGTGGTGGGCATCATCATCGCCATCGTCGCCCGCGCGCGGCGGGCGGACCGGGGCTTCATGGTGCCCGCCCTGCTGTTCGTCCCGCTGTTCGTGGTGCAGGTGATCATCGGCGAGGTCCAGTGGCGCAACCAGCTGCCCTGGCAGGTGGTGGTGTTCCACGTGGCGGTGGCGGGCCTGGTGTGGGCGGCGGGCGTGGCGGCGCTGTGGCGACTGGCGCGGCCCATCACCGCGGACGCGCCGGCGGGCTAGCGGCGGCGGCCACCCGAGGCGGCCTCCTGGCAGGCGACGCACCGCTCGGCGTCGGGCACGATCTGCAGGCGGGCATCCGGAATGCGGTGCCCGCAGTCGATGCAGATGCCGTACTCACCGCGCTGCGCGGCCTCGGCGAGCCGGAGCAGGCGCTCCTCCTCCTCGAGCAAACGCAGGTGCGCGCGCAGCTCGCGCTCGCGGGCCTCGGCATCGGTGGCGGCTTCCGCCGGATGGTGGTGGGCGTCGCTGGCCTCGCCGCCGTCCGCCGCGAGGTCGTGCGCCTCAGCGCGCTCGTGGGCCTCGCGGGCCAGCCTGGCCAGACGCGCCGCCTGATCCTCACCCTTCGCCATGCCCGTGACTCTAGCGACGACCCCCCGGACCACCCCGCCGGGCCGATGGTTGTAGGGTGGTCGCAGTGAGCGAACCGGCAGTGGAGACCCGCGACCTGGTGCGCGAGTACAAGGGCGGGATCCGCGCGGTGGACGGCGTGACCCTGCGCGTGGACTCGGGCGGGATCTTCGGGTTCCTGGGGCCGAACGGCGCGGGCAAGAGCACCACCGTGCGCATGCTCACCACGCTGCTCCGCCCGACGTCGGGCACGGCGCGCGTGGCCGGCCACGACGTGATGACCGACCCCGACGCCGTCCGGCGCCGCATCGGCGTGGCGCTGCAGGACGCCGCGATCGATCCCTACATGACCGGCCGCGAGTTGCTGCGCCTGCAGGGCGTCCTGCACGGGCTCTCGCGGGCCGCCTGCAGGGAGCGGGCCGACGACCTCCTGGGCCGCGTGGGCCTGGAGGATGCCGCAGACCGGCGCGTGGGCACGTACTCCGGGGGCATGCGGCGCCGGCTCGACCTGGCGCTGTCGCTCGTGCACGAGCCCGTGGTGCTGTTCCTCGACGAGCCCACCACCGGCCTCGACCCCAGCTCGCGGGTGGCCCTGTGGGAGGAGGTCCGTCGCCTCAACGCCGAGCATGGCACCACGATCTTCCTGACCACCCAGTACCTCGAGGAGGCCGATCAACTGGCCGATCGCGTGGCGATCATCGATGGCGGGCGCATCGTCGCGGACGGCTCGCCGGCCGCCCTCAAGGCCGAGATCGGCGAGCCCTTGCTCACGGTCATCGCCGCCGACGGCGTGGAGCCCGAGGCCGTGGCCGCCGTCCTGGGGCGGTTCGGCGCGATCGTGCCGGGATCGGCCGCCGGGGGCGCGGGGGTGCGCCTGCCGGGCGGGT
>Ga0180432_10002343_pt1 | contig 28543 bp, 22 predicted proteins | sample SS_ome_10_FD_132414 | JGI IMG/M metagenome (GOLD analysis project Ga0180432, IMG submission 132414) | Hypersaline lake sediment archaeal communities from the Salton Sea, California, USA - SS_1_MS_2 metaG | ecosystem: Environmental > Aquatic > Non-marine Saline and Alkaline > Hypersaline >... | reverse complement strand
GGCGCTCAACCGCAACGGCGAGATCGCCATCGAGGACGAGCGCGGCCGCGAGCTCGGCGAGCGGCACGAGATCCCGGCCGGGTCCATGATCCTGGTCGAGGAGGGCAAGTCGGTGAAGACCCGTCAGGTGCTCGCCCGGTGGGACCCGTACAACACGCCCCTGCTCACCGAGGTGGGCGGCACGGTCAAGTACGAGGACATCGTGGAAGGCGAGACCATGCGAGTGGAGACCGACGAGACCACCGGGTTCACCCGCAACATGATCACCGAGCACAAGGGCGACCTGCACCCGCAGATCCTCATCACCGACGAGACCGGGCACATCCTGGCCTACTACTCCATCCCGGAGCGGGCCTACCTGGAGGTGAAGGAAGGCGACGAGGTCCGCGCGGGCACCACCCTGGCCAAGATGGCCCGCGAGATCGAGACCACGCAAGACATCACCGGCGGGCTGCCGCGGGTGACCGAGCTCTTCGAGGCCCGCCGGCCCAAGGAGCCGGCGGTGATCAGCGAGGTCGACGGCACCGTGGAGCTCGGGGAGCGGCGCCGAGGCAAGCGCGTGATCGTGGTGCACGCGGACAGCGGCAAGGACTACCAGCACCTGGTGCCCCAGGGCAAGCACGTGCGCGTGCACACCGGCGACCGGGTGCGCGCGGGCGAGCCGCTGGTGGACGGGCCGCTGGTGCCGCACGATATCCTGCGCATCCGCGGAGAGGAGCATCTGCAGGAGTACCTCCTCAACGAGATCCAGAACGTGTATCGGGCCCAGAACGTGCGCATCAACGACAAGCACATCGAGCTGTTGATCCGGCAGATGATGCGCAAGGTGCGCATCGAGGACCCCGGCGACACGGACTTCCTGCCCACCCAGGAGGTCGAGCGGGTCGCCTTCGAGCGACGCAACCGCGAGGTCATGGAGTCGGGCGGCAAGCCCGCCACCAGCGAACCGCTGCTGTTGGGCATCGCCCGCGCGAGCCTGACCGCCGAGAGCGTGATCGCGGCCGCGAGCTTCCAGGAGACCACCCGGGTGCTCACCGAGGCGGCCATCTCGGGCAAGACCGACCACCTGCGCGGGCTGAAGGAAAACGTGATCATCGGCCACATCATCCCGGCCGGGACGGGGTTCCAGGCCTACCGCCGGGCCGATGTCGGCCTGCAGGCCGAGGCGCTGCAGTCCGTGGAGGAGGCCCATCACCCCGAGGACGAGCTCACCGGCGAGCCGGCCCCCACGGTGACCACGAGCCTGGGCAGCTGACCCCAGGATTGGAGAGAGGAGCGAACATGCCGACCATCAACCAATTGATCCGCAAGGGCCGCAAGAAGGTCCGTCACAAGAGCCGCGCCCCCGTGCTGGAGCAGTGCCCCATGCGCAAGGGCGTGGCCCTGGCCGTGAAGACCCAGACGCCGAAGAAGCCGAACTCCGCCCTGCGCAAGGTCGCCCGAGTGCGCCTGACCAACGGCAAGGAGGTCACCGCGTACGTGGGCGGCGAGGGCCACAACCTGCAGGAGCACTCCATCGTGCTCGTGCGGGGCGGGCGCGTGCGCGACCTGCCGGGCGTGCGCTACCACGTGGTCCGCGGCGTGCACGACACCGCGGGCGTGGAGGGCCGCCGCCAGTCGCGCAGCAAGTACGGGGCCAAGTCCCCGAAGGGCTGACTCCGAGGCAGCAGACGCCGGGGCCGAGTCCCCGCACGCAGAGGAGTCGTTTCCCATGGTCGTGAAGTCCACCAAGGTCACGGGCCCGGGACTGAAGCCCGATCCGCGATTCAACAACCTGCTGGCCGCGAAGTTCATCAACAACATCATGAAGCGCGGCAAGAAGTCCCTGGCCGAGCGCATCTTCTACCAGGCCATGGACCTGGTGGAAGAGAAGCTCGCCACCGAGGACCCGATGAAGGTCCTGGAGACCGCGGTCACCAACGTGAAGCCCATGGTCGAGGTGAAGAGCCGGCGCGTGGGCGGGGCCAACTACCAGGTTCCGGTGCAGGTGAGCCCCAAGCGCCAGCAGACCCTGGCCGTCCGCTGGATCCTCCAGGCCACCCGCAGCCGTACGGGCCGGCCGTTTCACGCCAGCTTCGCGCAGGAGATCATGGACGCCTACCGCAAGGAAGGCGCGGCCATGACCGTGCGCGAGAACACCCACCGCATGGCCGAGGCGAACAAGGCCTTCGCGCACTTCGCCTGGTAGGCCCCGATCCTGCACCGGGCGCCCGCGCCGCGCCACGTAGGGCACGAGCCCCGATGCGTACGTCCACGTTGTCGATGGACGGTCCGCGCGCTCAGCGCGCGATCTGGAAGGCCACGCGCCGCAGCTCTGCGGCGCGAGCGGTGTCCAGGGCCTGGGCCACGCGCTCCCAGGGCACCCGCCGGTCGGCGCGCACGACCAGGGTGGTCTGGCGGTCCCGGTCCTTGGCCGCCCGCAGCCGCTCGCCGAGCGCGTCCAGGCCCACCGGATCCTCGCCCAGGTAACAGTCGCCTTGCGCGGTGACCGTGAGCACGAGCGTCTGCGTCGGGGGCGGCTCGCGGCTCTCGCCGTGGGGCAGCTCCACGCCGATGGCCGCGACCTCTTCGAACCGGGCGGTGACGAGCACGAAGATGACCAGCAGAAAAAGCACGTCGATGAGGGGCGTCACGTTGATCCCCAGCCGCCGGCGCTGGAGGTACGCGGGCCGATGCCTCATGGCGCGCGCTCCCCTGCGGGCGCCCCGCGCAGGCGCGCGACGAGCCGCGCGGTGTGGCGCTCCATCTCGATGAGCAGGTCCTCCACCCGGCGCGTGAAATAGGCGTAGAACACGTAGCTGGGGATGGCCACCATCAGCCCCGTGATCGTGGTGATCAGGGCCTTGCGGATGCCCAGGGGCAGCTCGCCGATGTCGCGCACCCCGGTGCTGGCGATGTCGCCGAACGCGTCATACATGCCGATGACCGTGCCCAGCAGCCCGAGAAGCGGCGCAATGGCGGCCACGAGCTCCAGGATCTGCACGCTGCGCCCCAACGTGTGGCCCGCGCGCCGGTACGCGCCCTCGACCAGGTCTCGGGCCTCCTCGGGCGCGGCGTCGCGCGTCTGTAGGGCGGTCAACAGCACATGGGCGAAGGGGCTCGCGTGCGCGCGGCAGACCGCGGCCGCGCGGTCGGGGTCCTGGAACTCGCCGCGGCCGGCCACCACGTGCAGGAGTCGCACCGGCAGCACGCGCCGCCTGCGCAGGACCAGGAAGCAGTAGATGACCTCGGTCGCGGCCAGCAGGCTTGCCACCAGGATGGCCACCATGGTGTACCCGCCCTGGGCAAGGCTGTCCAAGGTCCACATGCCGGGCTCCCTCAGCGGAACTCCACGCCGAATCCGATGTCGCGGAACAGGGCGGCGTCGCGCTTCATGTCTTCGGTGAACGGCGGAAACGGCGCGGACGCGCGCACCGCCTCGAGCACGATCTGCTGCTCGGCCAGCATCTGGGGCCGGGCCTCGCGCGGCTCGGGACCCAAGAGCGACCCGTCCGGAGCGATGCCGAAGGCCACCGCCACCTGGCCGACGTGATAGCTGCGCAGGCGCGTGGAACCGACCATGCGCAGGTTCTTTTTGAGCCGCCGGGCCACCTCCTCCATGTACTCGGGGTGACGTGCGCGCAGGGTCTGGTACGCGGTGTTGCCGCGCAGGGTGACGCTCTGCGCGCGCGCGTCCTGCGCGCGGGTGCCGCTCGCCGCGCGCGCGCCGATGGGCTGGAAGTCGACCTCGGGCGCGGGGGGCGCCTGCTCGACAGGGGGTGCGGCCGGGGCAGGGCCCTCCTCGGGCGCAGGCGTGGGGTCGGTCGCGTCCGCGGGCTCGACCACGGGCGGGTGCGGACCTTCGATGTCGGCGATCGGCTCGGGCGCGGACGCGCTCGCGGACTCCGGCGCAGGTTCGGGCTCAGGCGCCGGCTCCTTGGCGGGCGAGGGAGGCGACGTCTCGCGCGCAGGGGCGGACGGCCTGGGCGCCGCCTGGTCGGGCAAAGGGCGCTCGCGTGCGGCCGGACCCGGGGCGGGCGCGTCCTCGGGCCCTACGCGCGGGGTCTCCATGGCGAGCTCGCCTTCGAGGTGCGGACCCTGTTCGGGCTTCGGCTCCGGAAAGGGGTCGCGCGCCAGCCGGGCCGCGCGGGCCACGGCGTCGGCCGTGTCCACCTCCTCGTCGGGTGCGGGCTCGACGATGAGAAACGTGTGCCGCTGCCGGGGCGCGGTCTCGCGCGCTGCGGCGAGCACCCCCCAGAAGAGGAGCCCCGCGATGAGCAGCGCGTGCAAGACCCAGGAAATGGACAGGGCCGCCACCCAGGACATGGGCCCATAGAACCGGGGCGCGCGCACAGGCATGGACAGGGGCTGGGCGCTCATGCGGGACCCTCGCCGGCCCGTCGCGCGGGTGCAACCGCGGCCAGCGCTAGGTCCACCTGCCTGCGTGTGGGCGCGCGCATGCTGCGGCTCCTTCTCGGCGGCCGGGTCAAGCGGTGGGCTCGTTCGCGGCCTCGGCCTCGGGCTCGGGGAGCTCCGCGTGGGTGCGGATCTCGCGCACCAGGGCCTCGCGCTCTTCGGGATGGTCGCGCAGGAAGGCCTTGGCGTTCTCCCTGCCCTGACCGAGGCGCTCCTCGCCGCGGCTGATCCACACCCCGGACTTGTCCAGCAGCCCGTACTTGAGCCCCAGGTCGATGACGTCTCCCTCCAGGCTGATGCCCTGGTTGTACAGGAGGTCGAACTCCGCGGTGCGGAAGGGCGGGGCCACCTTGTTCTTGACCACCTTCACGCGGGTGCGGTTGCCCACGGTCTCCTGGCCCTGCTTGATGGCCCCCACGCGGCGCACGTCCAGGCGCATGGAGGCGTAGAACTTGAGCGCGCGCCCGCCGGGGGTGGTCTCCGGGTTGCCGAACATGACCCCGATCTTCATGCGGATCTGGTTGATGAACAGGACCGCGCACCGGGTGCGGTGGATGGCGCCGGAGAGCTTGCGCATGGCCTGGCTCATCAGCCGCGCCTGTAGCCCGACGTGCTGGTCGCCCATCTCGCCGTCGAGCTCGGCCTGGGGCACGAGCGCGGCCACGGAGTCGATCACCACCAGGTCCACGGCGTTGGAGCGCACCAACAGGTCGCAGATTGCCAGGGCCTGCTCGCCGCTGTCGGGCTGGCTCACGAGGAGTCCCTCCACGTCCGCGCCCAGGCGGCGCGCGTACATCGGGTCCAGGGCGTGCTCGGCGTCCACGAACGCGGCCACGCCGCCCTTGCGCTGGGCGTTGGCCACGGTGTGCAGCGCCAGGGTGGTCTTGCCCGAGCCCTCGGGGCCGTACAGCTCGATGATCCGCCCGCGCGGAATGCCGCCCACGCCCGTGGCGATGTCCAGCGCCAGCGACCCGCTGGGGATCGTGGGACAGGGGAGGTGGAACTCCGCGCCCAGGCGCATGACCGCGCCCTTGCCGTACTGCTTCTCGATTTGGCCGATGGCCTGCTCCAGGGCGGCCGCGCGGCGATCCTCGGTCGAGGTCTGCTTGGCCATGGGAGGCGCTCCTGTATCGGGGCGGAATAGGCGGCACAGCGGGGCGCGAAGCGCGGCCCGCTCGAACGGCGGTATTCTAAACCGCGCGGCCCCCGCTTGCAAGGCCGCCCCGCGCCAGTGCAATGGGTCGGGTGGACAGGCTACGCGGACAGCCGGGCGTGGTGCAGGGCCGTGTATACCGGCCCGCCGCGGGAGAGCTCGCTCTCGAACACCGTGAGGGCCTCCACGGCCACGCACCCGTACTCGGCGGGCGCCCGGCCGAGCGCAGCGGGAAGGCCGCCCCGGTCCCGCGGGCGGCGCACCCGGCCCAGAGTCACATGCGGGGTGTAGGCGCGCCGCTCGGCCGCAAAGCCCAGGGGCACGGTCTGGGCCTCCACCTGGTCGGCGAGCGCGCGCGCGGGCTCCGTGCCCTCACTACAGCCGGCCCACACGACCCGGGGCCGGTCGGGGGCCGGAAACGCGCCCAGGCCCGCCACGGCCAGGGAGAAGGGCGCGGCCTTTGCCGCGGCGCGGTCCGCGGCTGCGCAGACCTCGGCGAGATCGGTCTCAGGCACCTCGCCCAGGAACTTGACGGTCACGTGCAGGTTCTCCGGGCGCACCCAGCGAACGCGCGGCGCTGCGCTCCCCAGGCGTTCGAGCGCCTTGCCGAGCGCGCGGCGGGTGGGCTCATCGAGTTCGAGCGCGAAGAAGAGGCGCATCTTCAAGTCCCCGGCCGCTGCGAGCGCGTGCCAGCCCACACCGAGCCTGACAAGAAGCGGTGGCGTGCGTTCGGCTCGTGATGCGCGCCGGCGCCCAAGCCGGGCGCAGGCCGCGATATCTAGGGAATGCGGGTGAGCTCGCGGAACGCGGCCGCGCGCTCGTCCACATCCGCGCGGGTCGCGCGCGCGAGCCGGTCCAGGCTGAAGTCCTCGCAGGTGAAGCTCGCAGTGGCCGTGCCGTAGGCGAGCCCGGTGCGCAAGGCGTCGAGGTCCGTGCGCTCGGAGCTCGCGAGATACCCCATCAACCCCCCGGCGAACGCGTCGCCCGCGCCGGTGGGGTCCACCACCCGGTCCAGCGGATAGGCGGGCACCGCGTACACGCCCTCGCCGTGCACGAGCAGGGCGCCGTGCTCGCCCTTCTTCACGATGGCGAAGCGCAGCCCGAAGCCCAGCAGGGCCTTGGCCGCGGCAACGGTGTTCACGAGCCCGGTCAAGAGCTGGGCCTCCGCGTCGTTGAAGATCGCCCCGTCGCATCGGCCGAGTACCGTGCGCACGGCCTCGGGCTCGGTGCGGATGTAATGGTCGATCGTGTCGCACACCACGAAGGGCCGCACCTCCATCTGGTCGAGCACCTTGAGCTGCACCTGGGGATGGGCGTTGGCCAGGAACACGTACCGGGTGCGCCGGTACACCTCGGGCAGCACGGGGTCGAAGGTGCCCAGGACGTTCAGTTGCAGGTCGTCGGTGGTGCGCTCGTTCATGTTGCGCGCGTAGGTGCCGGCCCAGCGGAAGGTCTTCTCGCCCGGCCGCGTCTCCAGCCCGTCGAGGTCGATGGGGAACTTGCGCAGAAACTCGACGTGCTCGGGCGGAAAGTCCTCGCCCACCACGGCCACCACCTGCACGGGCGACAGGGTGCTGGCGGCCACGCTGAAGTAGGTGCAGCTGCCGCCCAGGACCTCGCGGCGCTCCTCCAGCTCGGTGCGGACCGTGTCCAGCGCGGTGGAGCCCACCACCAGTACGCTCACGGATGCCCCTCCAAACAAACCGGGGACGACGCTGGGCGGCGTCCCCGGGCAATGGTCGATGCGCGCGGGTGCAGAGCTCAGCGCCGCCGCTGCTTCCTGCGCTTCGCGGCGCGTCGTGCCGCTTGGCGGGCCTGGCGGGCGACCTCCTTCTCGCGCTCGCGCTTCTTGCGCTTGCGCCGGTCGCTCTCCTTTTCATAGTAGCTCGAACGGCGCATGTCGCGCGTGAGTCCCTCGCGGTCGCAGATCTTCTTGAACCGCTTCAGCGCCTTGTCCAACGGCTCATTCGGCCGGACTTCCAGGCGAATCGGCAAGTGCGTTCACCTCCTCCCGCTTGTCGTTTGGCGTTTCAAGCGTTCCATGCGGACCCCATGGCCCGTCACAAGTTCCTTAGAGTACAGGCGCTGCGCGAATTTCGCAAGTACAAAAACAGCACTCCACAGCACCGCGCCGCGGACGCGCTCACCGGCGCACCTTGTCCGCCGCGGATCGGATGCCCTGGATCATGGTGTCCACATCCTGGTCGGTGATCCTGGGATGGATGGGCAGGTTCGTCTCGCGCTTGTAGAAGAACTTCTCCGCGACCGGGCACATGTTCTTCGGATAGTCGTAGGCCTCGCGCACCGCGCTCAGGTGGTACGTGGGCTGGTAGTGCTGGATGCCCTGGATGCCCTCCTCGGCGTACAGGACCCGCATGAAGTCGTCGCGCGGCACGCCCAGCTCTTCCTCTTCCACGCACAGGGTGTACAGGTGGAAGATGTGCTTGCACTCCGGGGGCTCGTAGGGCACGGTCAGGCCCTTGACGTCCTTGAGTCCGTCGTTCAAGGCATGGGCGATCTCGCGGCGACGGTCCAGGAGCTTGGGCAGCTTGTCGATCTGGACCACGCCGACCGCGGCCTGGATCTCGTTCATCCGGTAGTTGTTGCCCCAGTGGCCGTGCCAGGGCCGCACGTCGAAGTGGCTGGGCAGCCAGTAGTCGCGCTCGCTCTTCTTGGTGAGGACGTTCCCCTCGAAGTCCCAGGTCGTCTGGTTCGGGTCCCAGTCGGCCAGGTTCATGCACCGCAGGTTCTCGGCGCCCTCGGCGAACTCGTCGCTGTCCGTGGTGATCATGCCGCCCTCGCCACAGGTGGTCATGTTCTTGAGGCTGTGGAAGCTGAACACCCCGAGATCCGCGACCGAGCCCGCGCGGCGGCCCTTGTACTCGGCCGCGTGGGCGTGCGCGCAGTCGGACATGACCTTCAGGCCGTGCTTGCGGGCAATGTCCATGATCGGGTCCATGTCGCACATGAGCCCGCCGTAGTGCACCACGAAGATGGCCTTGGTCCGGTCGGTGACAAGCGGCTCGATCTTCGCGGGGTCGATGTTGTAGGTGCGCGGGTCGATGTCCGCGTACACGGGCTTGGCGCCTTCCTTCAGGATCACGAGCGACGTGGCGATGAACGTGTTCGGGGTCACGATGACCTCGTCGCCGGGCCCGATGTCCAGGAGTTGCGTGGCTACGTGCAGACCCGTGGTGCAGCTCGAGGTCGCTAGGGCGTGCTTGGTCTGCGAGACCTGCTTGGCGAACTTCGCCTGGAACTGGGCGGTCTTCGGGCCCATGGTCAGGGTGTCCTGCTTCATGGCTTCCAGGATCGCCTGCTCCTCGGCCTTGTCGTACAGCGACCCGAAGAAGGAATACGGGACCTTGAGCGTCACCCCGTCGCCGGTGGCGTAGGAACTGGTGATCCCGCCTTCGCTCTCGCCGCCGGCGCCCTGCTTGCCCTTCTTCTCTTGCTTGGCCATGATCTTCCTCCCGTGGTTGCGGCGGCCCGCAGGCCGCGTGGTCCGTGTCCGGGGCGCGTCCTGGGCGCCCCTACATCGTGTCCAACAGGTGTTCGAACCGCTCCGCGGCCTGGTGCAGCGTACCCACGACCCGGTTGCCGGGGCCCAGCACCATGGCCCCGGGGAAGCTGGCCGCGCGCAGGATGGAGATCATCTCCTTGACCTCCGCGTTGCCCTGGCCCAGGGGCTGGGGTGTGCCGTCGAAGCACGCGTCCTCCAGGTCCAGCCCGTCGACGAACCGGCGCAGCTTGTGCTTGTAACTCTCCAGAAAGGGCTTCTCGCCCGCGCGCGCGAATTCCGCGGCGCGGAACGTGAACCCGACCTCGAACCCCTCCTCGCGCAAGCCGAGCAAGAGCGCCGAGGCCCCGGCCGCGGCCAGCCCCGCGTTGAAGAAGGAGATCCGCACCCGGCGCTGGGCCGCTTCGGCCGCGTGCGCGCCGGCCCACGCGGTCAGGGGCACGACAACCCGTTCCGCCTCGGTCGCCGCGGCCTGTTCGAGCAGGGGGGCGATCCGGCTGCCCACCGCCCAGACCCGGAGGGCGTACACGCGCAGACCGGCGGAGCGCAGTGTCGCCGCGGCGCGGGCCAGTTCGTCGGCCGTGTGCATGCACAGGGGACGCCCGCGCAGTGCGTCGAGCTCCACCGCGTCCACGCCTGCGGCGCGGCACGCGTCGGCGATCTCCTCGGGGTATCGGCCCGCGAGCGTGGCGCTGGCGACCAGAGTGAAGGCCTCTCGGTCGAGGCGGTCGCGGCGCAGGGCCGCGCGCTGGGCCACGCAGTCGGCGCAGTGCGGATTGTCGCAGAGCACGAACGCGGGGTCGCGCGCGCCCGCGTCTCGGGCGAGCTCGATGAGGTCGCGACTCTTGATGAGGCGGACCACCGCATTGCCGATGCGGCCCATGCGCATGCGTTCGCTTTCGCGAAGCAGGCGGTCCAGGCCGATGAAGTTGCGATGCGGGCCCGGGAACAAGGGCCAGGACTTGGTGACCTGCCCCTGCGGGGTCTGGAAGGTCTTCTCCGGGGTCGGGGTCAGGTACGGCAGGCGCAGGAGCTCCTCGGCGGTGTGCAGCGTCGTGTTGCGGTCCTGGTCCACCCCGAGCAGGCACACGTATCCGCCCAGGTCGGCGATGCGCACGTACGGGGTGTCCTGGGTGTGGGCGAGTTCGGCCTTCCAGTGGTCGCGGCAGATCTCCTCGGCCTGCGCGCCGATGGCCGCGACGCTGGCCACAGGCTGCGCGCTGTGCACGGCCTCCGGCCGGGCCTTGACCGTGTCCGGGACGATGCCCAGCGTGCCGAACGTGGGCACCACGAGCGTCCCCTCGGGCCCGAGCACGGACAAGAAGGCGTCGACCACGGTGTCCGCGCCGCCCTCCACCCGGCCCAGGCTGGCCAGGCTGCTGTGCAGGAGTACGATGTCCCCGGACTGGAGCCCCAGGGCTCGCAGGCTCTGTTCGATGTCCTGCTGCGTCACGTTCGCCATGAGACGTACCTTGTCCGTTCAGGGCCACTCTGCCAGCACGCGGCAGGGGAGCTGCTTGACCTCGGGCGCGCGCAGCGGCAGGGCCGTGAGCCGCACGCGCTCCGCGGGCAGACGGTGCAGGTCCACGGCGCAGCATACCGTGGCCACGCCTGCGGCGAAGAGATCCCCGAACACGTTCTGCGGGTCCGTGTCGCTCTCGTACACGTCCGAGACGAACAGGCGCATGCCCGCGTCCACGAGCCAGGCGACCGCGTCCTTGGCCAAATACACGCTGCGCTCGCGGATCGCGTCGAATCGCCTGGCGCCGAGGGCATTGAGCACCACCGCCTGTGCGCGCAGGGGTTCGCGGACCCGGGCGCGCAGCTCATCCGCATGGATGGCCCCCGAGCCGTCCGCGCGGTCCAGCCGCAGCACGGTCGCGTCCACGCGGTACAGGGCCTCGACCGGCCAGGTCGCCGCGTCGCGGCCGTCGTCGTGCTCCGCGATATGGCCGGGGAAGTCGATGTAGGTCGCGGACATGCTCGACAGGTCGAACTCGTGCACCACGGCCGTGTATCGGTACGGGCCCTGGGGCACGTCCCAGGCGTGCGTGCGCACGGTCTCGGTCTCGTGCCACGGGTCCTCGAAGCGCTCCTTGCGCCGCTCGCGCGCGGGCAGAGGCAGGGTGAGGTCCACGACGGGCATGAGGGGCCTCGTTCCTCGTTCAGGCGCGGATCCGGGCGCGCGACCCTGCGTCCGGACACGATCGGGGCGCAGGCAACGCGCGCGGGCTCGTACGGGGCCCTTGTACGTCATGCAGGCTGGACGGTCAAACCTTTTTCGGCGCGCCATGGCGCGCATCGCAGTCCATGCAATCGAGGGGCGAAAGCCCGTGGCGGGCGCGGCTGGGCGCGAGAAAAAGGGCGGGACAACGGAGACGGCGTAGGTGTCGGGCAGTTGGGGAAGGAAGCGCCGCCTCCGCGTCCCGCCACAAGGCGGAAACCCGCTCAAGGTGGCGGTCATACAAGCGGGTTTCCATGTCCGTCGCTTGAGTCCGGTGCAGGTGTCGGGCAGTTGGGTGGGGAAGGGCGCACCGGACTCAGAGGAGCGACAGAGACGTTCGTATGACCGCAAATCCTTTCCGTGTCCCGGATGGTGATGTTCTTGTTCAGGAAACGCCCTATACCGGGAGCCTACTCCACGCCGAGCGACCTGTCAAGCGCAAAGCGCAAAAAGTTGCGTAGGACCTTGTGCGAGTGTGGCCGAATGGGCCTCTGGGGCCGGTTCAGGCCCCCAGCACGGGGATGCCGTACAGCCGCGCAAACTGACGCACCGCCTGCGCGTGGTCGCCGCGCCACACCGTGGTGTGGTGCGAGCGCAGGTGCCGCGTGAAGCTCTCCGGGCTCACCTCGTCCTGGAGCCGGATGTACCCGAACGGCCAGATCTGCGTGATGCCCTTGAGCTCGTTGGGGTTGAACGCATGCGCCACGGCCGTACCCCGCGCGAGGTGCACGACATACTCTCCGTCGATGCGCCCGAACCGCACCAGGGTCACTGGCCCCTCGGGCAGGATGAACTGGCTGCACGCCCCGCCCTGGCAGAGCGAACACTGGCGTTCCTCGTCCCAGGAGCCCTGCAGCGGGGTCTGCTCGCGGATATTGACCCGTTGTGCGCCCCCGCCCACCGACGGCGCCGCAGTGCCGCAGTTGAGCACGTGGATCATGCGCTCGTCCGGGTTCATGTAGAAAATATCGCTGAACATGGCCGGCCGGCCGGTCATGTTCTGGCACAGGAACATGCCCAGGGCGTTGTTCACGTCGGTCTCGCAGGAGACCACGAACCCCTCCTCGTTCCATAGCGCCACGGGCAGGCAGGGGGCCAGGTAGCTGTCGATCAGCTCCAGCTGGCACTGAATGCCCGCAAAGCTCCACGCCCGCTCTCGGAAGAGGTCGCCTCCGGCCACGTACAGCCGGGCGCTTCGCTCCAGGGAGCGCTCGGTGGCCTCCACGCTCCGGAACGACGCGCGCACCCGGTCCACCACCGGCCGCCACGCGGACTCGGGCACGTCCTCGGCGCGGCGCACCAGGGTGAACTGCTCCATCGGGTCGACGTGGATGCCGAACAGCTTGCGCAGCTGGTTCGGGTCCGAGCTCCCGGGCAGCATCTCCAGGCAGCGGCCGCCCATCTCGCCGTACACCGCGCCCATGAACGCGTCCTTGGCCAGGCACGCCCGCGCCCAGGCGGCCACGATGCCCAGCCTGGGGGCCTCGGCCGGTCCGTAGTGGATTTCGTGGTTGATGCCCAGCTCGTCCAGCGCGCCGTGGGCCAGGGCCATCCCCTCGTAGCTCGCGTCGTCGGGATTGGGCACCGCCCACAGGAGCACGGGCAGGCACGACTGCTGGGCGAGCGTGGCGATGGTGTGCGAGCGCAGGAACCACGCGCATCGCACGACCAGCCCGCACACGCCGCCCTGGTGCACGGCCTGGATGGCCTCGAGCGCGGTGGCGTGGCTGACGACCACCTTGCGGTGGCGCACCACGTCCAGGCCCGCGTCGGCCAGGGCTTGGACGTGCCGGTCGCCGTCCTGCAGCAGCCCTTCGCGGCTCTGCGGGTCGAACCGGGGGTCGCCCACGTCCACATAGCCCACGCGCGGCCGGGGCGGAGCGGGGGCTTGGGTCTCAGGCATCTCGGTCTCCCTCCACGTCCGCATCGTACGGGACCGTACGACGGCGCAGTTGCTCCGGCCCAAAGAAACGCGGCCTAGGCCTCCGCGGGCCGCACGAGCCGCGCCCAGACCAGGCCCGAGGCGGGGGGCTGGCGCAGACGGCCCAGGCTGCGTGCTGCGGCCTGCTTGCGCAAGAGCGCCCCCATGGGGTTCGTCACCGCGAGCTCCAGGGTGTTGCGTCCCTGGTTGAGCGCGCGGGTCAAGTCCACGAGGTACGGCGGTCCCAGGCGCACCTCGCGCTTGCGGCCGTTGACGCGCACCTCCAGCACGCCGTCGCGCACGTCGGCCTCCAGCCACACGGGCTCGTTGCCGCGGCGGGTGACCTGCATGCGGTAACACCCGGTCCCGCTGTAGTAGAAGTAGCCCTGCTCCTCCCACGGGCGCTCGTCCAGGCGGGTGACCGCCTGGACCAGGCGTCCGCGTTCGTCGACCGAGAACCCGCCCAGCACCATGGCGTCGAGCGTGGGCTGGAGCCTGCGGAAGTTGTAGCTGCTCCCGCCGCCCCACCGCTCGAAGAGCTCGGGCATGTACAGGCCGGTGATCTGGTTGCGACCGCGCTTGAGCAGGCTGCCGATCGGCACGGACAGTCCGAACGCATCCAGGTACCGGTTGCGCTGGGGCCGGGCGGCCGGCGGGGTGCCGTTGACCGCGAGCTCGCGCACCACCAGTTCGTCGAACAGAAGCTGCGCGTCCCGGGGCGCGTGCCGGGCCTGGAAGGTCGCGCGGAACAGGAGCGCGGGCACGCGACGCATCGACTCCGGGATGATGCCGACGGGCGAGGCCACCCAGTCGTTGGGACGGGCCGGATCGGCCATCTCCAGGCGCGCGCCCGCGAGCGGCAGGGCGTTGGGCCGCTCGGCCTGGAACGTCCACGGTCCCTCGAGGGCCTGCACCGGGGTGCGCGCGCGCGCGAGCGTCGCCCCACGCGCGCGGCCCCGGCCCTTGGGCGCGGGGTCGAGCAGCAGGACGCGCGTCTCCCACGGCGCGAAGTTGATCGAAAAGGCGTTCGCCGCCGCGTCCATGGCCACGCGGCTCGTGCGCCCGGAGTCGAGGTCCGCGCACCGGACCGCGCTCGGGCGGGCCAGGCGCGCGGTGAGGGTGCGCTCCTGGTCGCCCATGTTCTGCACGCACACGATGTCGGTCTTGTTCAGCCGACGGACCGTGAGCGCGAGGTGCGGGCACAACCCTTCGCCCTCGTAGAACCGGACCTGCGCCGCGTGCTCGGGCAGGAGCTCGGCCATGAGCCCGGGCCGGTAGCGGCGCGGGCGCCACAGCTCGGTCTTGCCGCCGGGCCTGTGGATCATGCACTCCAGGGCCGTAAGCCCGTACATCCGCTCGCCCTCGAGGACGTTCAGGCGCAGGTACCGGCCCTTGGCGCCCTTGAGGTCCAGGCGGTGGACCTTGCCGCGACGCGTCCCTTCAGCGCGTTTGGTCCAGCGCTTCTGGTCGTTCGAGGTCTCCACGCGGTACCGGTACTCGACGCCCTCCTTGCCCGGCTCGATGCGTACGGCCAGGCGGTCCACCGGGACCGTGTCGCCCAGATCCAGGGTGATTGACTGGGGGTACCGCCTGCTTGTCACGAACAGGCTGTTCGTCCCGTCGAAGGGCGTGACGGCCTTGTTGCCGGTACCGACGTCCGAGGAGCACTGCACCTCGGCCATGGGGTCCGGCACGAATACGACCCGCCCCTTGCCGCACCGGGTCTCCCGCACGGAGGCGGCCCGCTCCATGGCGGCGGTGCCCCCCAGCGTCTTGCGCACCTCCTTGGCCAGCGAGGCGCCGTCCGGGGCCTGTCTGGGGATGGACTTGTAGAACACGACGCGCCCGCCCGCCTTGGCGAACCGGCCGAGCACGTCCAGGCCCTCCCGGGTGAGGACGGTCGCCGCGGGGACGAGGAGCGTCGTGTACGTGGCCCGCGGGTAGGCGAGTCCGCCGCGGCGCACCCGCCCCTCGCAGAGCGCGGTCTCGTAGAGCGCGTCCATCTCGATCTGGCCCTGGAGCCCCTCCCACAGGGCCTGGCGGAACTCGCCCTCCAGGGCGAGGTTTGCGGTCGGCGCGGGCACGCCGTTGGAGAGCGCCTCGCCGCTCGGGTACACGACCGCGATGCGGGCCGTGGACTTGCCGGCCGAGGTGATCTGGCAGATCCGGGCCACCCGGTCCGAGTACGGGCGCTGGTAGGGCCACAGCGAGGTCTGGTAGAATCCGGGCGGGTTGCTGGTGTGCTTGCGAAAGCTGCGGAAACTGTAGGCGAAGTCGATGGGCGCCTGCAGGTTGATGCCGGCCAGGGCCAGGCAGTCGGCCAGGCGCACCTTGTCGGCCAGGGTGAACGTGAGCGGCGTGGCCGCGTGCGTCTCGGAGAGCACCCGATCGCGGTCGTGCACGCGCGCGACCGTGGCGATGCGCCGGGCCAGGTCGTAGAGGTGGATGCCCTTGCCGATCCCGCCGAGGATGTCCATGCCCGGGACCTGCTGCGGGCGGGTCTGGCGATAGTGGTCCCCGTTCCACGGCCCCTCGCCGTAATGCCCGGAGAAGGCCACGTTGTGCTCGCCGCACCAGGCGCCGATCTGCTCGGAGTAGCATTCGGCGAACAGGTCGCTGGCGCACTTGAAGTAGTCGTGGGCCACCTTGCGGTCCGCGGGCGCGTTGGGCACGAGCTCCCCGAGGCGCGGGCGCAAGTCATACCCCATGCGCTCCTCGAACACGCGCAGGAAGTCGCGGCTCCATGGCCGGCTGACCGTGAAGCCGTACAGGTTCGGGTTGTCCGCGAACTCCTCTTCGAGGTGGGGGACCGCATGCAGGCGGTGGCCGTCGGGCTTGATGATGCTGCGCCCGCCCGAGATGGTGAAGTCGTACCAGTGCTCGGGCTCGTCCGTGAAGAACCCGGGCACCGTCTTGCCGAACTCGTTGGGCACCGCGTCGTAGTGGCCTTGGTATACGAGCTCGATGTACTTGGCCACGGCCTCGCGGTTCATGGTGTCCAGGTATCCCTGGGGGTCCGTGGTCCAGCGGGACGCGGTGCACGAGTCCTGCACGCGCTGCACGCGGTGGGTGACGAAGAAGCGCACCTCCCACGCGCCGGCCGGGGCCTTCCAGCGCAGGTAGCTCTCCCCGGCGTACGCGAGCAGGGGCACGGTGCGCGCGCCGTCCGCGCGGCGGGCCTCGGCCCAGATCAGATTCCCGTCCGGCAGGGCGAGCTCCACCTGCCGCGACGCGTTGCGGGCCACGGGGATCCGGTAGATGCGAAGCGCGGGCTGCACGTACTCCGGGTACTGCTCGAGCAGCAGCCCGCCGGCCGTGCCGCTGGGCCAGCAGTACTCGTCATAGACCCAGATCTTCATGTCCATCTTGCGCGCCTGCTGCACGACGAATCGGAAGCTGGCGAAGTACTCGGGCGACAGGTACGGCTGGACGAGCCCGGCCATGGGAAAGACCATGGCCTCGTTCACGTGCGCGCGCTTGAGCTCCTTGAGCTGGCGCAGGAGCTCGTCCTCGCGCAAGTCGTCGTTCCAATACCACAGCGGGGCGAGCGAATACTTCTGCGGAAAGCGGCGGAACTCGTCGAGTACGGAAGCGACCGGGTCAGCCATCGGGCTCCTCCCCTGGACTTGGGATGCAAAGGCGCGCGCCTTGTGCGCACGCCCGGCAGGGGAGGTGTAGGAGATGGCGAAGGTCCCGTCAAGCGAAAAGGGGCTCCGGGCGCGTCTGCGCGCTCAGGCAAGGGCCTGGAACGCGGCCGCCTCTTCGTTCGGCGCCGACTCGGGCAGGGTCCCGTCCGGGCCGTAGGTCGCGCGCAGAGAGGAGTATTCAAGTTGCACAGAGAAGGCCCAGGCCTGGAGCCCGGCCACCGCGCTCTGCGCGTCGTCGCCGTCGGCCTGGGACCGGCCGGTGGCGACGAAGTCCTCGAGCCCGTCGAACACGAGCTCGTGCGTGCGGTCGACCTGTTCCTGGACCTCGTCGGGCAGGCCACCGAGCATGCCCAGGGCCTCGTCGAATCCCTTCTGGATGGCCTCGCCGATCCATTCGGCGAACGCGGCGCGCGCGGACTCGGAGTCCTCGCCCTCGGGCGCGTACCGGGCCAGGGCGAAGTCCAGGATCCGCTGCGCGGTGTTCTCCGGGCTGAAGAGCTCGAGCACCCGGTCCAGGAGCGCATCGCCCTCCGGGGCCTGGGCCGCGGGCGCGCCTGTGCTCACCTGGGCGAACTCGTAGCTCGCGCGCAGGCTGAACTGCACGCTCTCGAATTGGGCCCCGTCCTCGCCCGCGACCGCGCGCAGGGACTGATAGTTCACCTCGAACTGGGCGCGCAGCACGCGGACCGCGGTGGCGGCCCCGGAGGTGAGCGCCGCCTCGTCGGCGAGCTCGGGCGCGGCCTGGGGCTGTCCGCGTGCGCCCGGGTCCGGCGCGTTGTTGGGGGCGTTGTGCGCCGGGGCCGCAGGGGTGTGCAGCGAGGCGAGCAGGGACTCCGCTCCGGCGGTCAGCGCGTTCACGTTCATGGGGGCCTCCCTGGGGGGCGCGGGTCAGCGGTCCGGGACGGGCGTGCGCCCTGCGTTCGCCGGCGTCCTATAAGATTAGCGGACGTACCTCCGTGCGCTTGACCGCGAACCCGGGCTTTTCGGCCCACGCCCCGACAGGTGCGCAACGGCGCCTCTTGGCCCCTCGCCGGTTCCGGCCGCACGAGACTACTTGCGTCCCAACTTCTTTATGCATGGGCTCTTGTGGATATGTGGCAGGCGACGCGTCTGCGCCGCGGTCTGTCGGCGGACCGACCGATCGCAGGGCCACTCGCGTCCCAACTCATTTGTAGAAAAGATGTTGCGAAGGTGCGTACAGGCCATGCTCGGCGCCCGGCAGGTCAACCGCTCGCCTGCCCTGCCTGCGCGCAGGACGATTGTGTCCACAGCCCCCCTTGACACGCCCGGGCTCAGGCGCTAGAGTATGAACGCCCGGGACGCGAGTCCCGGGCAAACACAAAAGACCCGTCCCCATCGTCTAGTGGCCTAGGACGGCAGATTCTCAGTCTGCAGACCGGGGTTCGACTCCCCGTGGGGATGCCAACCCGCTCCCGCCCCGATCGGCCCGCAAACGGCCGGTTCGGGGCGTTTTTCTTGGACCTTGGGTTTCGCTCTCGGAGAACGTCAGCCCGCCCGTGATTTGGGGTTCCGGTTCCGCGACCGCACGCTCCGCGTTTCCGGCCGGTGTGGCAGTCCCGTGCTCGCAGGTCACCAGGTCATCCGGTGCCGTCCATGGGGCGGGAGGGTCACCGGCCGCGGTGCAATGGAGCGGCCGTCGGGCGCCTGGGCGCTGACCGCGTTCAGGGTGCAGGGCGCGTCGCTTGCCGACCGGAGCTCGACCCCGTCCTCGTCGATGCGCACCTGCCCGGTGAAGAGCCTGCCGAAGACCGGCATGCACACCGGAAGCCGCGGCGGCCGGAACGCGAGCGTGGCGTTCGGGGCGTCGATCGTCATGCCCAGCAGTACGTAGAGCACGTCCCAGGCGATCAGGCAGTCGGAGTAGTGCAGGCCGTAGAACCACTCGCCGTTGGTGCTGTCGTAGAGCAGCCGGCAGCTCCACGGGTCGCGCAGCCGGTTCACCCAGGTGTGGGCGAGGTCGGCGAGGAGGTCCATGCCCTCGTCGCACATGCCCTGCTGTAGCGCGGCGCAGGCCAGGGGAATGGAGTCGACCGTGGAGAAGGCGTTCGACTGCGACGGACCGTCGCGGCGCTTCTTGCGGCCCGATCGGCTGGCGGGGGTGCCGTCGGCGTTCGAGCTCGCGCGCAACACCCAGGAGACCGGGCGGACGTTCAAGCGCCAGATGTTCGAGAGCGTCTGCCGTATGCGCTCGGCCGGATGCAGGTCGCCGAGGTCCAGCATGCGCGCCGACACGCTGCCGTAGGTGAACGCATCCGTGAAGCAGATGGTCGAGGCGTCGCCGGTCTTCGGATCGTACGACAGGCTGTAGTAGTCGCCGTTGTACAGGTGTTCGTTCACGAACTCGGACGCCTTGTCGATCGCGGCGCGGCACCATTGTGCGAACTGCCCGTCGCCGCGGCGCTGGGCCAGGTCCTCGCCCACCCGCAGCGCGGCCAGCCACTGGTCGGCGATGTAGAACACGCTCCCGTACATCACGAAGTCGTCCCAGCCCTGGTCCAGGCCGTGCACGTCCGGGATGCCGTCTGCGTTGTCGTCGAGCTCCCGCGCGCCCCAGTGCAGGGTGTTCTTCAGCACCGGGTACATTTCGTCAACGAACCCTGGCTCGTCGCACCAGCGCGCGTGCCACCCGATGGCGAGCGGAAAGATGCCCGCGTCGCCCGCATTGAAGACCCGGTATTCATGGCGCTTCGCGCTCGTCACGCCGAGCGTCGAGGGGATCTCGCCCGAGGGCAGCTGGGCGCGGGCCACGTTGCGCAGCAGGTTGGCGTGCAGTTCGGGAAAGAGCGAACACAACGTGGACACGCAATACCGGTCCAGGATCACGCACACGACCCGCGGGCAGTTGATGGACTCCAGGAGATAGAACGCGTCGTCGGCGGTCCACCAACTGAGGCGCGGCAGCAAGTACAGGGTCTCCGTGATGAGGGCCCGCAACGAAGGCGGCAGCGTGGCCTCGGCGAACAGCCCTCGCCACTCTCGGCTGCGGGCGCGCAGGTCGTCGCGCCGCGGCGCTTGGCTTGCCATCACCTCGGTCGCCCCGCCCGGGAAGCGCTGTGCGTACCGGTGCCCGAGGAACACCCGTCCGGTCCCCGACTGGCGGTCGTAGTGATGGGGGAAGAACCACGCCAGCGCGAACTTGACCTCGCGCTCCTCGCCCGGCGCGACCGTCACACCGCCGGCCACCGCGCCCACCGGCCGGTGCTGGGAGAAGCGATCCAGGCCGTCGTCCACCGGGTCCTCGTCCGGCAGCTTGCCCTGCTCCAGGAACGTTGTCCACGCATCGGTCGGCCGGAACCCGGGCCGAGCGTTGGGGTCGTCGGCGTCGACCATCAGGTTGCGGCCGATCACCCGTCCCGGAGGACGCGGCCACCAGTCCGCCACGCTCTGCCAGGAGACGCCGTGCTCTGCGACGCCGGCCAGCAGGTATTCCGATCCGGCCAGGGACGGGTCGCGCGTGGTCATGCGCACGCCCGGCGCGCCCGCGCAGTCCATGATCTCGTTGCGGTTGCCGATCTGCGGCCAGCCCTTGAAGTAGTACTCGTACGCGATGTCGTTCGCCCAGGACAGGGCCGCCGTGGCCGTCAGCGGCCGGTCGGACCGGTTGCGCACGGTCACGGTCAGGAACGCAATCGGCAGGGAGCTGTCGTCTGCGTTGAGCGGAACAAACGGGCTGAACGCCTCCAGGCGCACGTCGGCGGGCCACGCCGGCTCGTCGTAGTCCAGGTCCACGAACGGGAACCGGCCGGTGTACGTGGTGGCCTGCACGCCCGCGAGCTCGTCCACGGCCTCGAGCTGGAGTAGACGCCCCTGCCCGGATTCGCCTTCGGGCTTGACGAACAACGACAGGAACGCGCCCGGCGCCATGCCCGTGGGCTTGTACGGCAGGGACATGGACCATGCGTTCTGCAGCCGGTTGTTGCGGAAGGCCCCATGCCGTCCGATCTCGAAGGTCGAGGTCCCCAGCCCGCCGATGGGCATGCCGGCGAGCTCGTCGTCGGGCGTGCCCGGATACGAGATGCCGTCCTCCAGCGCGTGCTCGCGCGCGGGGTCGTCCGCGCCCCTTGCCTTCGCCTCAGCGTTCATGTCGTTTCGCTCCCTATCCAATGCGGTCATGGAATCCGACAGACCGCCCGCACATACCGGAGGCGCTCGCGAAAGTCAAGCGGGCGTTGGGGGTTTAGGTAAGGAAGGTGCTGGGGGCGAGAGCGACGGTCGGTCGCGGCGTTTGGTCATCCTGTGCCGCTCTGATCGATGCTGGGCCTTCGTTCACCGAGCCACGTCCGGCAAGCGCGACGATGGCGCCGCTTCCGAAGTTTCAGAAGGCTCCCGCATTCACTTGACTTCTCACACAGTGGAGATACGCTACGAGGGTGCCATCCAGCGCTCTGTGACGGGCTGCCGAACGAAGCAGGAGCGGCCATGTCGGTACGTCGTCCATCAGCCACGCATCCTCCCTTTCACGTCTCGCTGCGCTTCAGGAACACCGTCTCGCTGGCTGTGGGCGAGGTCGTCGGCAGGGTCCTTTCCAGGAGCTCCCTCTCTTCTCCGTTTTGACGTATGTATTCAAAGGAGTGAGGCATGAAAATCGGCACGATCCTGGACCAGATCGACTTGGCATGGCCGCACGGACTCCAAGAGGGGTACAGCCAGCCAGTCGCCCTGCTTCTGGACGAAGGTAAGGAGACACTCGAGGCGGCCAGCAAGGCCGGATATCGCTGCTTCACGGACAGTGACGAGTTCCGGGCCTATGTCACGAACGAGATTCTCGCGTCCGCGACCGAGGAGGTCGCTGTGCGGTGATGCGATAGGGAGTTCCGTCGCAATTGGGTCGAGAGCCTCCTGAGTGCGCTACCGCAGGGGCAGCGCTGGTCCCATCATCGGCTAGGGGGTAGCAGCTGATGAGATTCTACGTAGGCGTGACGGACAACGGGTGGTTCGACTTCCTCGCCAGGCAAGCGCCGGACGAGGTGAACTTCTGGCGTCCGAGTGATACCAGGGGCTTCCGATCGATTGAACCTGGCGCTCCCTTCTTGTTCAAGCTCCACAGTCCGAGAGACTGCATCGCTGGCGGGGGCTTCTTCGTCAGGCATACCACATTGCCCCTGTACTTGGCGTGGGAATGCTTCGGCGAGAAGAATGGAGCCGACAGCCTGGAAGACTTCCGACAAATGATCCAGCGCCGCAGACGCGAACCTGAACCCAACCCTCCCATCGGTTGCAGCATCCTCGCCGAGCCTTTCTTTTGGCCTGAAGAGCAATGGATCAGGCCTCGCGCCTGGGCCAGGAACATCGTGCGAGGCAAAACATACGACACATCAGAACCAGACGGGCGAGCACTCTGGGACCAAGTGCAACTGCGCCTCGCAGCAACGGCTCCTGCAAACGAGGCCCTCGCAGCCGAGGCCGAGGCACCCTACGGCCGGCGGTATCTTACGCGCCATCGTCTTGGGCAGGGCGCCTTTCGTGTCCTGGTAACGGACGCCTATGATCGAAGGTGCTCTGTTACCGGCGAACGCACCTTGCCGGTGTTGGAGGCCGCCCACATTCGCCCGCACAGCCTCAACGGACCGAACCAAGTGAGCAACGGACTCTTGCTGCGCTCAGACCTGCACATCCTCTTCGATGCAGGATACCTGACTGTAACGCCCCAGCATCATGTCGAGGTCAGCAAGCGAATCCAAGAAGAATACCACAATGGCCGCGATTATCTTGCCATGCACGGCAAGAAGCTGCTTGTTCTGCCGCAGCATCGCGAAGAGCTCCCAAGTGCCGACTATCTTCGCTGGCATAACGAACACGTGTTCGCGTCCTGAGCATATCGTAGAGGAGAGTCCACTGTGCTTGCGCATGCGCGAGCGCAGAGCCTATGAGAGTCTTGCCCTTCCACGCCTCTGGAGGCAAGACCCGCAGTTGCCGTACACGAACCGTTTGGCCTGCGCCATATGCATTCTCCTCATCCGCAAACAGCCGTCATGAAGACTCGCAACCGTGACTCATTCCGGAGCGGTTCTTCTCGGGTTCTCGGCCCTGTCTCTGCTCTTGCGCCCCTTTCCCCACCAACCGCTCCGCCAGACCCGATGCGTCCGCGGGCCCAAAGCAGTCCGCCCGCGGCTGGTGCACGTTCGGTCGGCCGGCCTGTGGGCGGCAGACGAGCGCGGCGTCGGCTCACTGCGCGGGGATCGCATCCTGGCCGCGCACCGCGCCCAGGAGCGCGCCGCAGATCGCCCCGTTCGTGTCCGTGTCCCCGCCGCGCAGTACGGAGTCGACCACCCCCTCCTGCGGACCGGCCGCATGCCCGAGCTGCCAGAGCGCGCTCTGCAGCACGATGAGCACCCACCTCTGCGCGCGGGAGAGCACGGCGAGGTCGATGCCAGGGTCTTGTGCGGCTGGCGGCATGCAGTGACGCCAGCCTCGGTCGACCAAGCGAGCGGTCAGACGGTCTTCTGGAATTCACCCAACCGTTGATTGGGCTTGATGGTTGAGATCCGGCGTGATCTCATCCGCCCAGCAACCACCGCCACACGCCCTCGTCCGATGCGCGCGTCGGGGGGTATCGGCGCATCGGGTCGGGCCACGTCCCGCGGCGAAAGCGCGCGCGTGCCTGACTGAACGCCCGGAACCCCCACACGCCGTGGTATCGGCCCAGGCCGCTGGCGCCCTTGCCGCCGAAGGGCAGGTCCGCCACGGCCAGGTGCAAGACGCATTCGTTCGCGCACACCCCGCCGGAGTCCATGCCTCGGGCCACGAGCTCCTCCACGGCCTTGTCCCCGCAGAACACGTACACGACCAGCGGCGGGGCGTGCCGCCGCATCATGGCGACTGCGTCCTCCGGTCCAGCCACCGCAACCACGGGCAACAGAGGACCGAAGATCTCCTCCTGCCACAGCGGGGACGCTTCGGGCATATCCGTAAGCACCGTGGGCGCGATGTAGCGCGCGTCGCGATCGTGCCCGCCGCCGCAGTAGACCCGTCCGCCGTCGAGCAGGCGCACTAGGCGGTCGAAGTGGTGCGCGTTCACGATCCGGGCGAAGTCGGGGCTGTGGCTCGGGTCCGTTCCGAAAAAGCGCTCAATCGTGCGGGCTAGGAGATCGAGCATCTCTTCGTACCGGCGCTCGGCCACCAGCAGGTAGTCGGGCGCCACGCAGACCTGGCCCGCGTTCATGAACTTGCCCTGCACAATGCGCCGCGCGGCCACGGGCAGGTCGGCGTCCTCGTGCACGTAGCAGGGGCATTTGCCCCCGAGCTCCAGCACCACGGGCGTGAGCCGGTCCGCGGCGGCGCGGAACACCCGGTGGCCTGTACTCGTCCCGCCGGTGAAGAACACGAGGTCCAGGTCCTCGTCCACGAGCGCCCGCGCCAGGCTGTCGTCGCCCGTGCACACGGCCACCTCCTCGGGCGGGAAGTGCTCGCGCACGCAGTCGGCCAGGCACCGGCTCGTTGCCGGCGCAATCTCGGAGGGCTTCAGAATCGCGCAGTTCCCCGCCGCCAGACAACCGACGAGCGGCCCCAACATGAGCTGCACCGGGAAGTTCCACGGCCCCAGGATCAAGGCCACGCCGCGCGGCTCCCACCGCCACCAGGCCCGGCTCGGCTTGAGCAGAAGCGGCGTGGGACACCAATGGCTTCTCATCCAGGCGCGCACGTGCCTGCGCGCGTGGCGGACCTCGCGCCGCGTGAACAGGATCTCGGAGAGGAGCGACTCGTGCCGAGGCTTGCCCAGGTCCGCGGCCAACGCGTCGACGAGCGCCTCCTCGTGGCGCACGAGCAGCTCGTCGAGCGCGTCCAGTCGCTCCTGGCGCCAGGCGAGTGTGCGTGTCAGGCCGCTGTTGAATCGCTGGCGCAGGCCGCGCACCAGGCCACCAACGTCGGGCTCTTGCTGCATGGGGGCGAGGCCTCCTGCGCGGGGCGAGCGAGTCCAGGTCCTTGCGAAAGAAGAGGCTAGGTCTCGGTGCCGCCTGCGGTCTCGATCATCTCCTTGATCTCCAGCTTGCCCGGTACGCTGTAGGAGAGGCCCTGCAGCCGGCAGAAGCTGTTGGCCGAGATGCGCGCGGACTCGTAGATCGTCGGCAGGCCGCTGCCCGGATGCGTGCCGCCGCCCACCAGCCAGCACTCGTCCAGGCTCTCGAAATGGTTGTGCGGCCGGAAGCTCAACAGCTGTCCAATGTTGTGCGCCAAGTTGAAGGTCGCGCCCTGATAGACCGAATACGTCGTCTGCCAGTCGGCCGGGGTGATGACGACCTCACTCACGATGTGCTTGCGCAGCCCTGCAAAGCCTCCGCGCCGCTCCACGATGTCCAGGATCCGCTCGCGGAATGCGGGCGCCTCCGCGGCCCAGTCGATGCCGCTGCGGTTGTTGGGCACGGGCACCAACAGGTACAGGGTCGATCGCCCCGCCGGCGCGAGGCCGGGGTCCGTGACACAGGCGTTCTGGACATACACGGACGGATCCGCGGACAGGACGCCGCGCTTGGAAATCTCCTCGAGGTTCTGCCTGTAGTCCGAGGCGAACAGGATGTTGTGGTGCGGGTGCTCGTCGTAAAGGCGATCCAGGCCCAGGTACAGCATGTAGGTGCTGCAGGAGAGCTTGAACTTGCCGAGCCGCTCAGTGCTGTACCTGGGCACGGTCCCGGGCTCGACGAGATGCTCCATGGCGTGGCCGAAGTCCGCGTTCACGAACACGGCGTCCGCCTGTTCGCGCGTTCCGTCCTCAAGCTCAACCCCCTTCACTCTGCGTCCGTCCAGGAGCAGCCGCCGCACCGGCCGGCCGAGGTGCACGTGGCCGCCCTCTTCCGCCACGACCTGGGCCATGGCGTGACTGATGCGGTTGAGCCCGCCCATCACGTGCAGGATGCCGAAGCCGTACTCGATGTACGGGAGGATCGTGAACATGGCCGGGCAGTCCCACGGCGACATGCCCAGGTACTTCGCCTGAAACGTGAAGCACAGGCGCAGCCGCGGGTCTTGAAAGTATCTGCCCAGGTTGCTGTACAGGCTTCGATGCGGCGACAGCCACGGCGCAGCCTTCACGAAAATGGGATGGAGGTAGGTCGTCCAGGAATCGTAGTCCTTCTGCAGACAGGGGAAGAGCGCCTGGAATCGCTTCTCTTCGGTGGCCAGGAAGCGATCGAACCCGGACTCGTTGCCCGGAAAGCGCTCGGCGATGTGTCGCCGCGTGCGTTCCGGGTCCGCCGACGGCACAAAGGCGATGTCGTCAAACTGCAGGCGGTACATGGGGTCGAGCCGCACGAACTCGAGGTAGTCCTCCACGCGTCGGCCCGCCTCGCTGAACATCTCCTTGAGGATGTAGCTCATCATGAGGAAGGTCGGCCCGGTGTCGAACCGGAACCCATCGACCTCCATCGCCGCGTTGCGCCCGCCCACTCGGTCGGCCTTTTCGTACACGGTCACCCGGCAGCCGCGGTGGGCCAGGATCATGGCGCTGGTGAGCCCGCCGGGCCCCGCGCCGACCACGATAACGTGCTTCTGCTTGTTCATGCCACCGTCCCTCCCCTTACCTGCCGAAGTCACACCCACTGCCGCCGCCCCGCACGCCTAGGCGCCGGCCAGCAGCCGGTCGGCCACTTGCTGGCCGGACAGCAGGGCCATGGGCATGCCTCCGCCGGGATTCACGCTCCCGCCGACGAACCAAAGGTGTTCGAACAGGGTGCTCTTTTTCGGCGCCTTGAACCCCAGGTTCAGGCGCCGGTCGGACACCACCCCATAGATCGCGCCGCGGTGGCTGTAGTACAGGCGCTCGATGTCCTCGGGCACCCACCGGTGCTCGTACACGATGTGCTTGCGCAGATCCGTGAGGCCCATGCGCTCCAGTTTGTCCAGGACTCGCTCGCGCAGCGCGGCGTAGGCCTGTTCGCCGAAGGGCGGGTCCTGGACAAACGGGATGTGCGGCAAGATCTTCAGGTTCTCGGACCTCGGCGGCGCCTGCGTGGCGTCGGTGCGTGCCGGCGCCACGACGTACAGGGTGGGGTCTTCGGGCAGCCGATGCTCGTGGAACACGCTGCGGAAGTGTTCCCTGGGGTCCGAGGAATAGAAGAAGTTGTGGTGGCTGAGGAACGGGTACGTTCGGTCCAGGCCCAGATGCAGGACCAGGCCGCTGCAGGCCGGGGCGAACTTGGCCAGCCCACGCAGGCGCGCCTCGGGGACCGCGGCCAGCCTTCGGTAGCAGGGCAGCACCTCCATATTGCTGATCACCACGGGTGCGGACAGCACGGACCCGTCGGCTAGGCGGACGCCCTTGACCGTCCGGCCCTCGCAAATGAGCTCGGCCGCCTCCGCGCCGAGGCGCACCTCCACCCCGAGATCGTCCAGAAGCCGCGCGAGCCCGGCGGCCAAGCGGCCCAGGCCTCCGTCCACGTACCACAGGTCGTACGTGCTCTGCACATGGGCCATCAGATTCAGCACGGCCGGCGCGTCGTACGGCGAGGAGCCTACGTACTTGATGAAGAAGTCAAGGATGTCGCGCAAGTACGGATTGCGCACGCGGCGCTCCACCCCGCGGTGCACGGTACCGAACACATCGAAGTCGCGCAAAGACGACCGCACGCCGTAGAAGCGGACCATCTCGCCGAGGGTGTCCAGCCCCTTGTCGAAATACCCGGGACGCGCGGCCTCGTACAAGTCGCGGCTGTAGCCCAGGAACCGATCCAGGTCCGCCTCGTCGTCCGGGCCCAACAGGGCATTCTTCGCTACGGTCTCGGCCGCGGTGGGATAGAGCTTGACGATCGTGCCGTCCTCGAACCGATTCTGCCAATGCGGCCGCAGCGTGCGCACGGACACGTAGTCGTGGAAGTCGCGCCTCGACCGCTCGAAGAGACGTTCGAACACACCCGGAAGCGTAAGGATGGACGGCCCGAGATCGAACCGGAAACCCTGGTCCTCAAGGACGTTCAGCTTCCCGCCGACGTGTCGGTTCTTCTCCAGCACCGTCACGCGCCACCCGGCCGACGCCAGGCTGGCGGCCGCGCCGATTCCGCCCAGCCCGGCCCCGATGACGAGCGCGTGTCCAGCAGGATCGCTCATGCGGATGCCCCTCCGGGCAGCGCAGCGCCTGAGGCCCCCCCTCAACCCAGAGCATACCGGCCCGGCCAGGTGAGACAAGCAAATTCCGGAGCCTCTGTTCCGGTCTCCCCGACTCGTCCGCCCCGGCTGATCCCGCCTCGAACGGGTCTCCTGCGCCATACCACGAGATCGCCCGCAGGCAGGCGCTTGCGCGTGGCCCCCGGCTTCACCTGCAGCACCTTGAGCGCAGGCGCCAACCCAGGAGAGCGGGCCTGGAAGCCGTGCGCCAGCGACCCGCCCGCAGTCTTAGCGAGCCTTCCTTGACTTGTGAGGGTGGGCTTCTGGTCCGGCTCGCCGCACAGGGCGCTCACAAAGGCCTTGCAGAAAAATCACGCCGCAATATGGTACCAGGCATGGCGTGCTGACCACTCAGCCTCTGGACAGGAGGAAGTCGCATGTACCGCATCGGACTCGTCGGACTGCTCGTACTGGGCCTGCTGGCCGCGCCCGCGCGGACGATCGAAGGAACGGAGACGCCCGCCGCGCCGACCCAGGGGGAGCTCTTCTCCGCCAAGACCCTGGTGCTGCCCATGATGGAGGAGACGTATCCGATCTCTTCCGAGGAAGCGGCGGCCAAGTTCACTGC
>Ga0180432_10002341_pt1 | contig 28547 bp, 20 predicted proteins | sample SS_ome_10_FD_132414 | JGI IMG/M metagenome (GOLD analysis project Ga0180432, IMG submission 132414) | Hypersaline lake sediment archaeal communities from the Salton Sea, California, USA - SS_1_MS_2 metaG | ecosystem: Environmental > Aquatic > Non-marine Saline and Alkaline > Hypersaline >... | reverse complement strand
CCCGCCGGAGAAGTTGACCGGCTTGGGCAGCAGTTCGAGGATCAGCAGTTTCTTGATCTCGCCGCGCTTCACCCCGGGCATGTTCTGCGAGTTGTACACGTCGATGAGCACGTGCACACCGGTGGGCTTGGACGGGTCCACGCGCGGGGCGATCACGCGCTCGCGCGGGCGTGTGATGACCGGCCTGGGCTCCTGGACAATCCATTTGCGCTGCGCGTTGTCCTTGAGCTGGTACAGCGCGCGCAGGGTGTGCTTGCCGTTGGCGGCGGGCTCGACGACGACGAGTTTCGGCCCGTGCCTCTCGGCGGCGATGATGCAGTCCTTGCTGAGCGGCCAGGGGTCGGCCAGCCAGGGCCGCCTGCGCGTGGCGAACTCCAGGTGCCGCTGCCCGCGAGGATCGTCGGGCCCGTGGCGGTCGGTGAAGATCGTCAGCCACCCGTAATGGTCGCGCACCCCGTGCCCGGGCGAGTAGATGCCGGCGAGGTCCGGGCTGCCCGGGATCGGCCTGCAGGCCAGGAACACCCCCCACGACCGCTCGTTGCCGTAGTAGATGGCCTGGTTCGACCCGTCGGGCCCCATCACCCACAGGTGGTGGAACTCGACCTGCGAGCGGTCGACGTATTCCCACCGCATGTAGGCGATCCGCCCGTCGGGCAGGACGGCCGGGGTGTTGTCATGCTCGATGTTGCACGACAGCCTGCGGATGTTCTTGCCGTCGCCGTCGCAGCGGTGGATGGTGCCCACGTGCGTCTTCCAGCACCCGACCCAGCACCGCGCGCGGGTCGAGACGAAGACGATCCCCCCGTCGGGCAGGTAGCTCGGCTCGTAGTCGTCGTACGCGCCCGTCGTGAGCTGCCTGAGCCCGGTCCCGTCGACGTTCATCTCGTACAGCAAGTAGTTTCGCCGGCCGGCCTTGCGGTAGGAGAAGATCAGCTTCCGCGCGTCGTAATGCACGTGCGGATCGCGGAGGCAGCCCTTCTCCGTGGCCAGCAGCACGCTCACCTTGCCGGTCTTCAGGTTCAGCTTGCACAGTTGGGCCCCCGTGGCGTAGGCCGGCCTGGAACTGTCGTCGCAGTAATAACCGATGTTCGCGTACCAGTGCCCGTCGGCGTACTGGCCTCGCTGCACGAAGACGATCTCCTCGACATTCTTCATCTCCGGCCGAAGGCCCTTCAGGGCGGCGCGCACGACACCTCGGTTCAGCACCTCGGCGTTTGGCCCGGCTGCCGCGCACAGGCCCGACAGCAGCAGTACACAAATGGAACACACAAACGATCCGGCCATCAGTCCTGCCTTCCTGAACGCATTGTACGCTACCGGCGCTTCAGCCGCACCACAATGTACGGCGTGCGGTCGTTCAGGTCGGGCCAGATCGCACCGTTGCCCGCATGGTCCATCACTTCGATCAGGTACATGAAGTCCCACCGGGCGGGGATGTGCTCGCCCGGGACGACGCAGCGGTACTCGTCGGCCTTGCCCATGGGCGTCATGGCCAGCGTGCGGTAGTCCTCGAACTGCGTCACGCTGCGGTATCGCAGGCGGACCCACTTCACCCCGGACGGGTCGCTGACCTCGGCGGCAATCGTCAGCGGCTTCTCGGCCGGGGCGGTAACCACCGGCTCGTGCCTGACTTTCGGCGGCGCGGCGTCGCGGCTGACGATCACGGCGATGGGGTCGGTTTCGCCCCGGGCCGGCCAGGTCGCCTGCCTGCCTGACTCGTCAGTAGCCTGGAGAAAGTAGGTCAGGCCCGCGTGGACCTTCGCGCCGGCAATGACCGCGCGGTAGACGTTTGGGCCGGCGGGTTCCATCTTCAGGCGCACGGGGGCCACGTCGGCTGACGACCAGGCCAGGTGAACGTTCTTGAGTTTGCCCTTGGCGGCTACGGTCGCACGGACAACGAAGTCCTTGCCCGGCACGGCGCGGCGGACGGGTGCGTGGGCGATGGCCGGTGCGTCCCCGGCGGTCTTCGGCTTGAAGTCCCTGCGCTGCCGGCGCATCTTCGTTAGGCCCGCTTTGAGCCTGGCCAGTTCGTCCTTCCAGTGGCCGGACAGCCCGGAGCGGCGCCGGCCCATCATGAGGTCGTCGTGATACACGTCCCCGGCGGCCGCCACGATGCCCGACCAGGCCTCGACGGCCCGGCCCTCGCAGGCGATCGCATCGTCCAGCGCCGAGGCGTCCCGCGTGTGCCTGAACGCCGCCCAACTGGCCCCCGACAGGGCCCGATGCGAATGGTAGCGCGCCAGGCCCGCAAGGATCCGCAGGTCCACCATCGTCGAGACGAACTCCTTGCTCCTGTGCTTCCCTATGTTCCGCTCGGCCTTGGCGACCAGGGCCAGAACGTCGTCAGCCGCCCGCGCGAACCAGCGGCTGGATTGCTCGGGGTGGATCTTGGCCGAGACGCCGCCGTCGACGCGGTTCCGTGCCGCGGCGTCCATGCTCAGGAACTGCTGCGTGTCGCTCGGCAGCGCCCGCGAATACGCGTCGATGTCCTCCTGGCGCTGCTTTTCGGCCCAACCGCGCGTGGTCGGGAAGTGATTGTACGGATAGCTGTAGGCCACGATCCACGGCAGGATCTGGCTGGCGCGGTGCAGGCCCCGCTCGACAAACGGCGCCGCCGCCTTGCCGAAACGCCGCTGGAACTCGCGCCGCCAGACTTCCGGGGGCGTTTTCGGGTTGTATCCCACGCGGCCGAACACCTGGAAGAAGTGCCAATACCGTTCGAACTCCCACCGATAGTATCGATACTCCTCTCTCAGCAGGTCGAACGGCTTCTTGTCGTGCGGATGGTCCTGCATCTTGGTGGCCATCGGCTCATTGACCTCGAAGCCCTCGCCGTCGTACAGGTGCGTGCTGCCGGCGAACCGACGCACGTACTCGGGATCGCCCCAGAGCAGCACGCGCGTCGTCCCGCCATTCCACAGCCGCCAGTGCATCGCGTACTGACGCGGATAGCGGAGCATGTCGGCGTATCCGTGGCGGCGGTCCCGCTGGTTTCGGGGGTGGATGTGCGTCGGATGGAACGGCAGGCCCATCTGCTCCATCCAGTACTTCGTGCACATGCGGATGTCCACCCCGGCGGCGACCGCCTTGTCGATCAGCGAGTGCGGGAAGTTCTTCGCCCGCGCGTCGAACCGGATGCCCGGGCCGTAACGCTTCATGATCTGGTAGATATCCGGCCAGAACGTGGCCATCTCCTTTCGGCTGAGCCCGGACTCGCCGTGCATGCGGAACTGGATGGCGTCAAGGTCGGGCACTTTCTTGAGCAGTTTCGTCAGGCCGGCCTTGGTGAAGGACACGAGGTTTCCGGCCGTCACGCCCCAGACCAGGCCCTTCGTGCGGCGTTTCGCGTGGGCGGTGGGCCCCTGCACGCCGCCGCGGTAGATATGGTCCCAGATACCCAGCGTGAAGTTCATGCCGCGCTCGTGCGTCATGCGGATGATCCGGTTGAGCGATTCGAGGTTGCGCTTCTGCTGCTGTTTCGTCAGGCCGACCACGCGGACGTCGTCGAAACCCTCGACGTCGAAGAAATACGGGTAAGGCGGGGCGAAGTAGCCGCCGCTTTCGTACGCCAGCAGCAACGCGAACGTGTTGAAGCGGTTCCTCGCGAGCATGTCGAGGTAGCGCCTCCAGTACGCCTCGTCGTGGAAGGTGCTCTCGAAGTGCCTCGGGTGCATCGTGTACTTGGACAGTGCCCTCTCGGCCACCGCCGGGGCCTCCTCCACGTCGTGAACTTCGCTCAAGGGGCGCTTGGCGTCGGCCGCCCAGCCGACGCGGTCCGCGATATCCAGCAGGGCGTACATCAGCCCGCGGTCGTCTCCCCCGCTGACCAGCAGGACCTCTCTGCCCTTGAACTGCACCTTGCGGACCCGCAGCGTCTCCGGCCCGCAGACCTGGGCCACGCCGAGTGTCTTGTGCATTTCGGCCGGCGGGCCGACCGTGCTCGCCGCGGCCGTGACGATCAGTATCTTGCCCTCGGCCGCCTTGGCCGAACCGGCCGGGCGAGGATCGAGCCCCCTGGCCTTGAGCGCCGCGGCGAGCTTGGCCAGCCCGTGCCTCGCCGCCGGCCCCGGGGTCTTGTCACCAATCATTGAGACGATCACGCGAGCACCTCCCGATAAAGTCGATGCCGCCAGAAGAACCGCTGCCGCCGCCGGCAACATCCTGACGATACGCCCCAGGCGTACTCGACAATCTGAAATCATCCTCGTGCTCCCGTCGCAGTCTGCTTGGCGATCATCCCCCGCGGCCCCCCGAGTGTCAATGCCCCCCTGCCCATAGGTTGGCATGGCAGCCCCAACGGGTTAACTCGTTGACTGGTCAACTGGTTGATTGGCAACGGCCGGGAGCGGCCCATCCAGTCAACCAGTCACCCAATACGCGAACCTGCGCTGTCCTACTAATCAAGGTCTGAGCCCAAAATTGCCCTTTTGACGCAGAAGGATCAAGAGTCCATTGAGAAAAAGAACTTCTTGCCTTGATCGTGTTTACGGCGGACAATGACAGTGTAGGGCCGGTTCGGCTCCAGTCTGCGTGGGACTCCGGGGCGTGCTGGCATGGGATGTGCTTTTTCCATTGAGCGCGGCAATATCGTTGCTCAATGGAATTCCGGTGAACAGGCCCCAAAGCCCTTGCTCAATGGAATTCCATTCAATCATACTGTTAGCAAGATGGAAGACAAATGAGTCGCAAGGGGAAGATGGCAATCGCGGTCACTGGCGGAGCAGTAGTATTGTGCGGTCTGGTGGTCTGTTGGTGGTTCGACATTCTGCATGATGCTGTTGAGAAGATTCCACGCCTGCATGGCAAGGAGTTGTCTGTGGTAATAGCAGAATTCGGCAAGCCGGACCAGACGCACGAGATCAACCTCGCCGATCCGCTGCCAGAGTTCCGAGTTGAACTGTACAATGTATTCCCACCAGATGATCCAATGACGGCGTCAGTGACAATCCGCGAATTGCAGTGGCACTACACCACATACAATGTGGCGGTTTGGCTGCACTGCGTGAATGGCAAATGGATAGTGGTTGACACTTGCAGATGGAAGGAAGGTGTCGTCTTCTGACGGTTGAAGTCATCGCTAACCAGCGGATACACTCGATCCTGCGGACGAGTGATCCTTGACGTTATGCAGCAAGGACCGTCGCACCATAAAGGGCGCACAGTATGAGCGTCATCGCCAATCACGTTCGCCTCCCCGACGACACACTCGAGGAATGGTGCGCGGATCCCAACCTGCTTCAGCAACTTCACTCCGGTACCAGACCGGGTGTCGAGTACATCGATCTCGACAAATCGTGGGAAGCAATCGCGTGGCTTCTATCAGAATGCAAACGCGAGGAGAAGAAACGGGAATCGGATTCATTCCCCGACACCGATGATCTCGACCCAGACGACGATGCCGCGTGGGACGCGGCATTTGCCAATGCACCCGTGGCCGACTACCAAGGACTCACCCCTGATCTTCTGCTGGTCGCTGTCGAAGGGCGTGGCGACAAGAGAGAGGATCGACTTGACTATGGCTACGGCCCGGCGTGCATCCTTGACAAGGCAACGGTCCGGGAGATCAACGGCGCACTCCGGAATGTCACGGTCGATGATCTACGGCAGCACTATGATCCCGAATTGATGGATCGTCATAAGGTCTATCCACAGATCTGGGCAAACGAAGGATTGGCCGCCCTTGAGGAATATGTGATTCCGTATTTCAATCAGCTGTGCGATCTTTATCGTAATGCCGCGGAGGCCAATCAGAAGGTCGTGGTATTCTTCAGCTAGACGCGAAATGCTGCATAACAAGGCACTTCAGCGGACACGACGGCTCGCGCCGCTGAGCTTTGACGTTCGCAGAGAGGAGAGGGGACGATGCCGTCCACTTGCTCGCGCAATTCTGCGGATGAGGGGTGGGCCAGGCTCCGTGATTGGCGCGGCCTGCAAGGATCTGGTAGGCGCCGCACGTGCCGGCGGATTGGCTGCTTCGCTATGCTCCTGATCAGCGCGCTGTGTGTTTACGGGCTGGCTTGGGTATTGATCCGGATGAAGGCGCCGACCTTGCCCTGGGCTCTCATCGCCGCTGCACTGGCCAGCCTTGGCGTTGTCACGTGGGGTCTCCTGTATCTTCTCCTCTCGGGGGAGGTTTCTGAAGAGGAACGAATCGAGAGGATTGCTTCTTGGCACTGCCCCGCGTGTGGCCAGCCGTACGGGCTGGAATCCAGGTGGACGGGGTGGGCATTCGGTGGGAGGGATCTGCTGCACGTGGACATGTCGGGGTGGTCTGATGACGCCCGAGCATTCCATGCCGCGGGGCAGGTCACACTATTGTGTGCGCACTGCGGGAGCAAAGCCGATTTCCTGGAACGCGACGGCACAGGAGTGCAAATCCCGCCGATCAGGAGTCGGTGGGACGTCATGTGACTCCCGGTGGAGAGGATATCCTCTCACTCGACCGACGTCCAGAGGCACACTGGGGTCAGGCTTACACGCCCAGGGCGTGAAGGAGGCGGACAGGCCAGGCGGGCGTATGAGCCGATGAGCGCCACAGTTAGTCCGGAGGGGGAGCAGGAATATAGTCAAGGGCAAATACGCCATACATGTCCAGGGTCGGCCGGCGGCGATTCCCTCATTCCCTAACGTTTGAGGGAATAGTGCAAGGGCCCCAAGACGACTCTGCGTGTAACACGTTCTGGCATAAACGGGTATGCTCATTGTCTAAAGGCGATCCGTTAACGTTAAACTCGAAATTTTAGGGTAAGCGGCGGGATGCACGTCATCGGTCGACGGGGAGGAATTGGGGGAAAGTGAGCGGAACGCCGTGCTTGTCCGGGTATTGGACCCTTGGACCCTCTACTTCTGACGAGCGTCGAGAAACTCGTGCTTGTTCGCAGGTCTCCCCCGGGGCGCGGCGGGCGCACCCCGAAACGCCACCAGGACCTTCATGCACGGCTCCTGCCCTCGCACGGTTGCCTTGGCCGGTCGCGGACGCTACCGTATACGCATGCGAATCGTGGTTACCGGACAGGTCGGGCTGGACAAGAAGCCGTTCCTTGACCGCGTGGCGAAGATCGCCCGCGACCAGGGACACGAGACAACCGTCTGCAACATCGGGCAGATGATGTACGCCGAGGCCCCCGACGTGGCGCCCGGGCGAATCCTCGACCTGTCCCTGTCGCGACTCAACAGCCTCAGACGCAGCGTCTTCAAGGACGTCCTGGCCGCCTGCGCTTCGCACGCGCCGGGCGATGCGGCAACTCACCTGATCGTCAACACGCATGCCACGTTCCGCTGGCGACACGGGCTGTTCTTCGCCTTCGACTACGATCAGATGCAGGCCCTGGCGGCGGACTTGTATATCACGCTGGTCGACAACGTCGACCGCCTGCACTACCGCCTGGTTCGCGACGGGCACGTCGACCACACGCTCAAGGACCTGATGGTCTGGCGTGAGGAAGAGATTCTCGCCACCGAAATGCTCAGCCAGGTCGTCCGCGGGCACGGGGCGTTCTACGTCATGGCGCGGACGGACGCGGATTCGACCGCCGAGGCGGTCGCCCGGCTGTTCTGCCGGCCTCGAATGCGCAAGGCGTACCTCAGCTTCCCCATGTCGCACGTGAACGATTCGCCCGAACTGCTGGAGCAGATCGCCGAATTCCAGCGCCAGATGAAACGGCACCTGACGTGCTTCGACCCGGGCGACCTGGACGAGAAGGACCTCGGCGAGCTGGCGCTGCGGGCGGCCGAGGGCGGCCACCGAACCGTCCACGCCGGGCCGCCGGACGAACAGGCCGTCATGGACACCAACCAGATCATCGACATCATCCCGGACATCGACGGGCAAATCTACGCCCGGGATTTCAAGCTGATAGACCAGGCCGACATGATCGTCTCGCTGATTCCCACGCTGCCGGACGGCAGGCCCGGCCTGTCCAGCGGGGTCGAGCGCGAACTCCAGCACGCCCACGAGGCCGCCAAAGACGTCTTCGTCATCTGGACGCCTCGGATCGAGCCCTCGCCCTTCATCACCGAGACGGCCACCGCCGTCTTCCGCTCGACGCCCGACGCCGTCCGGTTCCTCCTCGACAGCGGCTACAGCGACACCCCCCCCGCCGGGGCCTTGTTCGCGTGAACCCTAGCCCTCGGCTTCCGTTCGCGGGCAGTGTTCGCAGATGCCTTCGGCCGGACAGACGTGCTTGACGGGCGCCTGGCCGTCGTCGAGGCCGTGCTTCGCCCGCCAGTCCTTGACGGCGGCCTTGATCGCCTCCTCGGCCAGCACGCTGCAATGGACCTTCACGGGCGGCAGTTCGAGTTCTTCGGCCAGTTCGGTGTTCTTCAGCGCCTCGGCCTGCTCGACCGTCCGCCCGATGATCCGCTCGGTGGCCAGCGAACTCGACGCAATCGCCGATCCGCAACCGAACGTCTTGAACTTCGCGTCCACGATGGTCCCGTCGTCGTCAACCTCGATCTGGAGCTTCATCACGTCTCCGCACATCAGCGAGCCGACCGTGCCGGTCCCCACCCGGTCGCTGTCGGCGTTCAGCGAGCCGACGTTTCGCGGGTTCTCGAAGTGATCCATGACCTTTGCGCTGTATTCCATGCTCTGCCTCGCGCTCCAACATCACCGGCGACGTTTCGGCCGTGACGTTGCGTTCACTTGTCGGGCGGTCACTTTTCGGCCCGCTCCATCGCCAGTTCGTACAGCGGGCTCATGTCCCGCAGGGCGTTGACGGCCTTGACGATGCACGACACGACGTAGTCGACTTCCTCAGCGGTGGTCGCTCGTCCCAGGCTGAACCGCAGCGAACTGCTGGCCAGTTCCGGCGAGACGCCGATGGCCTGGAGAACGGTACTGGGCTCGAGCGACGCGCTGGTGCACGCCGAGCCGGACGACACCGCCACCGTTTCCATCTTCATCATCAGCGCTTCGCCCTCGACGTACTCGAAGGCCAGGTTCGCCGTGTTGTCCAGCCGCTCGGTGGGATGCCCGTTGAGGGTGACGAAGTCCAGTTGTTCCATGATGCCGGCCTGGAGCCGGTCTCGCAGCGCGGCGACGCGTTTGGCCTCGTCGGGCATCTCCGCCCGGCAGATCTCCGCCGCAGCGCCGAGGCCGACAATCCCCGGCACGTTCGGCGTCCCGCTCCGCATGCCGCGCTCGTGACCCCCGCCGTGGATCTGGCAGGCCAGGCGCACCCTCGGGTCCCGCCGACGGGCGTACAGCACCCCGGAGCCCTTCGGGCCGTACAGCTTGTGTGCCGAGAGGCTCAGCAGGTCGATGCCCATCGCGTTGACGTCCACGGGCACCTTGCCCACCGCCTGGGTCGCGTCGCAGTGGAAGAACACCCCGCGGGCCTTGGCCACCTTGCCGATCGCCCCCACCGGGTGCAGCGTGCCGATCTCGTTGTTCGCGGCCATCAGGCTGATGAGAATCGTCTTGTCGGTGATCGCCTCGTCGACCTGCTCGGCCGACACGCGGCCGTACGTGTCCGGCGACAGCCACGTGACCTCACAGCCCTGCCTGGCGAGCCACTTGCACGGGTCGATGACCGACTTGTGCTCGGTCAGGCCGGTGATGATGTGGTTCCCCCTGTCGCGGTACATCTCGGCCACGCCCTTGATGGCCAGGTTGTTGCTCTCCGTGGCGCCGGAGGTCATGACCAGGTCCTTCGGTTCGGCGCCGATGAGTTCGGCGACCTTCTCCCGTGCCTCGGCGACGGCGGCCTCGGCCTCCCAGCCGAACGAATGCGACCGACTGGCCGCGTTGCCAAAAGCGGAGGTGAGGAACGGCAGCATCGCTTCGAGCACGCGCGGGTCGATCGGCGTGGTGGCGTTGTGGTCCATGTAGACCGGGAGCTCAACGGCCATGGTCGGCCTCCTTCGGGCGCGGCGTTTGCGGGCGGTCCGCCGGCGGCGCCGACGACGACGCGGGCGCGACGATCTCCGCCAGCGAGACCTTCTTGAGGAAGTCATTCAGGCGGCGCTGCACGCGGTGCACCGGGTCGGTTACCGGGCATCGCGCCATCACCTTGCAGGTGCATTCCTCGCCGGCGGATGCCTCGTCGGTAATGCACTCGGCCAGCCGAACGGGCCCTTCCATGGCCTCGATGAGGTCGGCCAGGGTCACCTCCTCCGTTCGGGTCGCCAGGCGGTATCCGCCATGGGCCCCCCGGACGCTCTGGACGTATCCTGCCGTGGCAAGCTCCTTCAGCACGTTCATCAGCAGCGACGTCGAGACGTCGGACCTCTGGGCGATCTCCCGCGCCGAGGCCAGCGCGCCCTCGTCCAACCGGGCCAGGTGCGCCATCGCGACCAGCGCGTATCCGGTTCTTTTCGTGAATGCCAGCATCTCAAGCAGCTCCCGCCCCGCAACCGGGGGTATTATATAGCACTTAATCGGTGCTATTTCAACCCCCGCGCGGCGGCTGTTCCGCCCTGGCGGGGCGATCGGGTGCGTTGCCTGGTCCGGCGGCGGTGTCGGGCGTAGAATAGCGCAGGATCGAACGCATCAGAGGAAAGGAACGCCAGATGTCCGTTGAGATCATGTGGGTGGGCCATGCAAGCTTCCGCCTGGGCGGGCAGGACGGTGTGGTCTACATCGACCCATGGAAGATTTCCGCCGACCTGGGCGGGGACGGCAACGTCGTGATCGTCTCGCACGACCATTACGACCACTGCTCGCCCGACGACGTGGGCAGGGTCTCGGCGCCGGGCGCGACGATTGTGACCCCGCCGGACACCGCCGGGAAGTTCCCCGCCGCGGTCCCGCTCGCCCCGGGCCGGAGCGCCACGGCGGGCGGCATAGCGATCGAGGCGGTGCCGGCCTACAACGTCGACAAGCAGTTCCACCCTCGCGCGAACGGCTGGATCGGGGTCGTCGTCGCCCTGGACAACACGCGGATCTACTACGCCGGTGACACGGACCTGATCGACGAGATGTCCGATCTGGAGGCTATCGACGTGGCGCTGCTTCCGGTGGGCGGGACGTACACGATGACGGCCGCCGAGGCCGCCCAGGCCTGCGAGCGCATCGGGTGCAAGACGGCCGTGCCCTACCACTGGGGCGACATTGTGGGTTCAGCCGACGACGCACGGGCCTTCGCCGGCGCCGTCTCGTGCTGCGAGGTCAACGTCCTGCCCCCGGGCGGAACGCTGGCGGTCTAGGGCGGCGCGGCCTTCGACCGCAGGCGAGGCGATCAGCCGTCGGTATCGATCACTTGGGCCAGTGTGACACCCCCCAGGCGGTTGCAGACGATTCCCTGGAGTTCCGTCCAGATGGGCCGGATGGGGCAGTCGTAGCGGTCGCACCTGGGGGGAGTGTACTGGCAGAAGTTCAGCGCGATGGGCCCTTCGACCGCCTCGATCACGTCGCGGAGGGTGATCTCTTCTGGCCGGCGCACGAGGACGTATCCCCCGTGCTTTCCCCGGACCGGCCTGACCAGGCCCGCCCGCGCCAGCAGTCGGAATATCTTGGCCAGGTACTGCCTTGACAAGTCGCGCTGTTTGCAGATCACAGCCAGGTTGACCGGGCCGTTGCCGTTCAACTCAGCCAGGACACTGATGCCCCGAAGTGCAAATTCCGCCGCAGGCGTCACTCTCATCGTGCGCTCCCGTTTCTGGGGCGGGTCATCACCCAACTCTACCCGTTTAGAAAAAATACCACCCCCGCGCCGCCACATCAAGGCGCAGAGTGAAGTTTCTCTCCGGCTTCCATCGCGGCGGGGGCAGGTCACGCCTCGGCCGAGGCGCGAGACAAGGCCGGAAGAAAGTACTCCTGGATGACGTGCTCCCAGCTCATCTTGGCCGCCATGCGATACCCGCGCTCGATCCTGTCGGCAAGGGCCTGTTCGTCGTCAACGAGGCGTTCGAGGATGAGTCCGCTCAAGCGTTCGGCCTCGTCGGTTTCGATCCGGTCGCGCCGCTCGATGGGCATGTCGAGCAGCCAGGCGATGTCCGTCGGATCGCCGTCGACGTTGAGGAAGTCGCCCTCGATGACGGTGGCGTCATCGCCTTGGGCGGCCCCCGCTCGGCGGGCGAAGCCCATGCACCCGCAGACGTTCGACACCACGCACAACGCGCCGAAGCTGAGGGCCTCGAACTGGCTGATGCCGAACGGCTCGTACACGCTGAGTCCGAACTCGACGTCGACCCCGCAGCGGATGTCGGCGAAGGTCATGTCGTCCGGCATGCGGGCGCCGCAGACCCGGGGGTTCCAGTCCCACTGGTTGACCATCACGGCGCGGATGGCGTCATGGTGGCGGTTGAAGTCGCGGATCATCGCCCCCACCACTTCTTCCCCGCAGCACAGGTCCGGATACCCTTCCTCATGCGCCACCGGCCAGCCGTACGCACGTTCCATCTGCCTGATGTCCTGCTTGCGCCGCTGCCCGGCCAGCGTGCCCAGCATGAAGTAGACGGCCCGCTGGCCCCGGTCGGCCAGGTGAGGCTCCATCGCATGCAGCACGCGCAGGTCCCGCCAGATTCCCTTGCTCCGGACGGGCCGGGCCACGTGCGAGAAGACCCACGTCGGGCGCGTGCCCAGCAGGGTCTCGGCGTAAGCGCGCATCCTTTGCCGGGCGGCGAGCTTCTCTTCGAGCGTCAGCGAGAAGGCCGGAATCCCGTTGTAGACCAGGTCGATGTCCACCATCGCGAAGCGCGGATCCAGGAAGCGCAGTTCGCGGATGATGTAGTCCCCCACCGCGAAGATATGGTCGCAGTGCCACGCCGCCTTGACCAGCGGGTGCTTGTAGTTGGCGTGCACGGAGGGGAAGACCTCCTCGATGAACTTGCGGCGGCTCTCGGCGGCGTCGAGCACGTTGTAGAACATCGTGTCGTGCCCCGGCGTGTCCTCGACGATCGGGCGCACCGAGGCCACCTCGTGCGCGTAGAACACCGTGCGGACGTTCTCGTTGCCGTCCAGGACCGCCTTCAGCGCGGTCGGCATGCCCATGTACTCGTGCGCCAGGATCACCAGTTGCTCGGCGGCCCCGTCACACCCGATGGCCTTGAGCGCCTCGAAGCCCGGCTCGGCCAGGCGGACGTACTGCTCGTACTCCCAGACGTCCTGGAAGTCGTGGCTGGGCACGGCGAACTTCTTGAACAGCTCCCCTTTGAACACGTTGAGCCGGTCGTGATTCGCCCGGAAGACGTCGATGATGAGGACTTCGGCCTGGACCTTCCTGCCGCTGCACGGCTCGACGATCTCTCGTGTGCCGTAGATGATGCCCACCTCGTAGGTTCGCTCGATGGGCCTGAATCGCTCGCGCCAGGGGTGGGAGTCCACCTCGTCGAGCGAACTGTAGATGACCTTGCCGCCTTCGCCCAGGCGCAGGTTGACCGGGCTGTCGGTCGTCAGCAGCGGGCCCAGCAGCACCGTGCGCGAGACGGTGTCGTCGTAGGCCTCGGCGGTTGTCAGCCCGGCGATGACGGCGCCGATGCCTCCGATCTTGTCCACGGCTTCGTGCGTGACGTGTGCGACGATCATGGGTTTTCCTTCACGGTCCGTCGTGCTATGGTACTGTCCCACCGGCGGCGCGCGTCTGCCACGGGGCCGGGGCCGCACTACCTTACCCCCGGTCAGCCCGCGATACAATGTGTCGGAGAGAGAAGATGGCAGTACTTGGAGAAGGTATCGCAGAGGGGCGGCTGGACGCGCAGGCCGTCCGCCGCACCGTTCGCTCGGCGATCGACGCGATGAGCGTGGATGGCAAGCGGCTGCTGGTGGTCATTCCGGACCACACCCGAAGCTGCCCCCTGCCGACGATCGTCCGGGCCATTCACGCCGCGGCGGCCCGGGCCGGCCAACTCGACTTCCTGATCGCCCTGGGCACGCATCCGCCCCTGAGCGACGAGCAGATCGACCGCCTGCTCGGGATCGAACCGGGGCAGCGCAGCAGCGTTCTGGGCGGCTCGGAGGTCTTCAACCACACCTGGGCGGACAGCGACGAGCTGAGCCGAATCGGCACGTTCAGCGCCGCGGAGGTCCGCCGGATCACCGGCGACGCGGCGGCCGGGTTCGAAAGGGACATCGACATCACCATCAACCGCCGCGTGATGGACTACGACCTGCTGCTCATCGCCGGGCCGGTCTTTCCCCACGAGGTCGTCGGGTTCTCCGGGGGGGCCAAGTACTTCTTCCCCGGCATCTGCGGGCAGGAGTTGCTGAACTTCTTCCACTGGGTCGGGGCGCTGATCACGATACCGAAGATCATCGGCTGCAAGGACACGCCCGTTCGGGCGCTGCTGGAGGCCGCCGCGGACAGGGTCCCCGTCCCGACGCACCTGCTGGCGATGGTCGTTCGCGGGACGGACCTGGCGGGGCTGTACTTCGGCGACCGCCGCGAGGCCTGGTCGGCCGCCGCCGACCTGTCCGCCAAGGTCCACGTCACCACGGTCGACCGCCCGTACACCTCCGTCCTGTCGCGCGCGCCCGAGATGTACGACGAGCTGTGGGTCGCCGCCAAGTGCATGTACAAGCTCGAGCCGGTCGTCGCCGACGGAGGCGAGTTGATCATCTACGCCCCGCACCTCCGCGAGATCTCCGCCGTCCACGGGCACCTCATCGAGGAGATCGGCTACCACACCCTGGAGTACTTCCTCAAGCAGTGGGGCCGCTTCAAGGACTACCCGTGGGGCATCCTGGCCCACTCGACCCACGTGCGGGGCATCGGCAGCTACGACGCGGGCGTCGAACGCCCCCGCGTCCGGGTCACGCTGGCCAGCGGCATCAGCGAGGACACCTGCCGACGCGTGAACCTGGGCTATCGCGACCCGGCAAGCATCGACGTGGCCGACTGGCAGGGCCGCGAGGACGAAGGCCTCCTCTACGTCCCCAAGGCCGGCGAGACGCTCTACCGCCTCTCCGCCCCCCCCGCCTGGGCCAGGCCGTGACGGGCCCGCCAGGCCCGAAGCTTGTCGCAGATCGGGAAGGGCGCGTACAACAGCCAGAGCAGGACGAAGGCCACCGGCTGCAGCGCGAGGATGTACCAGGGCCAGTCCACGAAGAAGAACGGGGAGTCCCCCGCCGCGCCCCCGGGCTTGGCGCACAGGAACATGTAATTCCAGTCGCCGGGTGCGGCCGAATGAAACGTGCGGCCGAGCCAGTTCGCTATCGCGACCACGGCCACCAGGACGTTGCCGGCCAGGAACGCGTAGAACACGCCTCGCGGCCTGGGACGCATCCGCAGGCCCCACGTGGCGAACAGCACGACCGCCACGATGCCGCTGTGCGTGATGAAGAACTGCACGAAGTCATACGACGGGAAGGCCGATTCGATATTGGGGGTGATGATGGCGTTGAGCGTTCCGGCCAGGCCCCAGAAGAACGCCACCTCGTAGATGCGTTGTCCGGGCCTGATCAGCATGTAGGCGGCAAGGTAGAGCCCCACCCCGCACATGTGCAGCGGCAGCTTGGTGGCCAGGAAGTAGCCCGCCCCGTGCGTGGCCAGGCTGTGGACGTAGACCACCAGTTCGTTGATCACGAGCATGCCGGCCAGGGCCCAGCAGATGGTGCGGGTGGTTCTGGCCCGGCGCCCCCGACCGCACGCCCCCGCCAAAGCAATCGGCACGATCACCGTCAGCGCCATGACCACCAGGTGCGGCGTGCCGAACAGCTCGAAGGCGTTGGGGCCGGTGGCGATCACGGCAGGTGCTCCCGTGTCATGGCCGCCCGGCCAGGCAGCGGTCGATTCGCGAGAGCGTCTTGTCCTTGCCGAGCAGGGCGAGGGTCTGCCCGATCTGCGGGCTGACGGCCCGCCCGGCCACGGCGACCCGGACCGGCTGGGCCACCTTGCCCATCCCCACGCCCTTCCGTTCGCACAGGGCGGCGACGAAGGCGTCCAGCGACTCGGCCGACCAGTCCTCGCGTTCGGCCAGCAGGCCGCGGAGTTCGGCCAGCATCGCCCAGCCCGCCCCGTCGCTCTTGCTTAGCCACTTCTTCACGGCCTTCGCATCGTACGCGACCGCGTCGTCCGGCGCGAACAGGACCCCGCACTTGTCCACGATGTCCGCGAACGTGCGGAACCCGGCCGCAATCGCCAGCAGGCGCCGCAGCAGCGCGTCGTCATCGCGCGGGATGGGCGTATCGTTCAGGGCCAGGTAGTCCTTGAAGCCGTCCAGCAGGCGGTCCTGGGCCGCCTCGGCCGCCGACGCGGTGTTGAAGGACAGGAGCTTGTCGCGGTCGAATTTCGCGTTGGCCCGGCCGATACGCGAAACGTCGAACAACTCGACCAGTTCGTCCAGCGTGAACGTCTCGATGTCTGAGCCGGGGTTCCAGCCGAGCAACGCCAGGAAGTTGACCAGGGTTTCGGGGAGGTACCCGGCCTTCCTGAAGGCGTTGACCTCGACGTCCCCGTCGCGCTTCGAGAGCTTCCGCCCGGCCATGTCCATGATGAGCGGCAGGTGGCAGTAGCCGACCTCGGGGAAGCCCATCGCCCGGCGGAGCAGCTTGTGCCGCCAGGTCTGCCCGAGGAACTCCTGCCCTCGGCAGACGTAGGTGATGCCCATCAGGGCGTCGTCGACGACGTTGGCCAGGTGATACGTCGGCCAGCCGTCCGCCTTGCGGATGATGAAATCGTCGATCTGGTCGGCGGGCATGACGACCTGCCCGAACGCGTCGTCGTTGACGGTGACCTCCCCATCCGGGCAGAGGAACCTGACGACGACGGGCCGCCCGGCGGCGCGGGCATTGTCGGCATCAGCGGCGGTCGGCAGCGAGGCCGGACGCGGATAGCGGAAGGTGCCCCCGGCGTCCTGCGCCCGGGCCCGCATCGCGTCCAGCTCCTCGGGCGTCTCGAACGCGTAGTACGCCCGTCCGGCCTCGATGAGCCTGGCAATATGGTCCTGGTAGATGTCCAGGCGCTCGCTCTGGCGATACGGCCCGTCGGGCCCGCCGACGTCCACGCCCTGGTCCCACGTGATGCCCAGCCAGTTCAGGTCGGCCACGATCTTGTCGACGGCCGACTCGTCGTGCCGCGCCCGGTCGGTGTCCTCGATCCGCAGGACGAACTGCCCGGCGGTCTTACGGGCCAAAACGAAATTGAACAGAGCCGTCCTGGCGCCGCCGACGTGGAGGTGCCCCGTCGGGGACGGCGCAAAGCGTGTCGTGAGCTTGTCCATGGTCCCTATTGCACTCGGGGCGGGCCCGGCCCGCCAGAGGGTGCGACACTTTTTTCCAGCGAAGGCTTGATGCAGACCAAAGTACCGTCAGCAACCAGACAACACCGAGCGGGACTACACGGCTTACGGGATTACGGGATTACGGGATTCAACAACAGAAACAACAATCGTCCCGTTGTGTCCAATCCCACAAATCCCGTAATCGGTGTAATCCCGCTCGTCGTTGTTCCGTTGTCGTACCCGGTGACCCAGCGCGCACCAGGCCACGCCGGTCGAAAGCCGAAAACTACCGCTACTCGTAGTCGACTTCCAGGTGCTTGTAGAACTTGACGAGATCGTCTCTCTCCGTCGAGGACATCCACTGGATGGCCTCGCGCGGGTGCAGGTCGCGGATGCCGGTCAGCATGTACGGCACGTGGTATCCCCAGGGGATGTCCTTCTGGAGGGGAAGGATGAACCTGGTGATCGCGTCGAGCACGGGGACGATGTCGAACTTCGGGTTCTTCAGGAAGCCCATGAGCAGTTCCGTGGGGCAGTTGCCCGCCCCGCGCCCCAGGCCGAACAGCGTGCCGTCCACGTAGTTCGCGTTCTTGATGATCCCCTCGATCGTGTTGGCGAAGGCCAACTGCTGGTTGTTGTGCATGTGCACACCCAGTTCCTTGGTCTTGATGTACTGCTTGTACTTCTCGGCCAGGAAGTGCACCTCCTCGCTGTAGAGCGCCCCGTAGCTGTCCACGATGTAGACCGCCTGGACCTTGGTCTCTTCCTCGATCTGCTGGAGGGCCTCGTCGAGAAACGGCGCGCCCTCCTGCGAGATCGCCATGATGTTGATCGTCAGCTCGTACCCGTTGTCCATGCCGCAGTTGGCCAGGCAGATCGCCTTGTCGACGTCCTTGACGTAGGTGGCCACGCGGATCATGTCGACGACGGACTGCTCGCACGGTGGCACGTCGTCGACGGACGACTTGTGGGCGTCCATCATGACAGCCGTCTTCGTCCCGTTGGGGTCTATTCCGTCGGTGGCCGCACGGAGGTCGTCCTCGTCGCAGAACCGCCACGGGCCGAACTCGTCCGGCGACAGCAGCTTCTTGCTGTTGCGGTATCCCAGCTCGACGTAGTCAATCCCCGAGGCGCAGATGGCCTTGTACACTCCGCGCACCAGCTCGGTTGGGAAGCGAGAGTCGTTCGTCAATCCGCCATCACGGATCGTGCAATCCACTACTTTGATCGCCGGTCGAAACATTTTACCTAACTCCATGCTGCTGCGCTTCTGCCGCCGTCCGCAGGACGGTCTGCGAAGACATTCAGCTCATAAGCCGTGTAGTTTAACACAATCCGGCCCGGCTGTCATCCCCCAAAGAGGGGAAGTTCCACCCGGTGGCGACGGGTGGGGTGGCAGGAGCGAAGCGACGGCCACGCCACCCAGCCCATCCCGCCCTTGCGTTGCGGCGGTCCCGTGCGGTTTAATCTCAGCACAAGACAATGGTTCGGGCCGGGGCCCGACACGTTGGACTATGCAGGACGATCGCGCGTGGCCGCATATCACTTTCCTGTCATTGTAGCCGCCCTGATAGCGACGGCACTGGGTGCAGGCGCAGAAATTGCATGCGGGCAGAGCGACGAGGCCCCGACCGATCGCGCTGAGACGCCCCGGCAGCAGCTCGACAGGCAGATCGCCGAATACTCCCGGACGATCCGCCGATTCCCCCCGAGAACGCACACGCACTTCACGGCGCGGTACAACCGCGCCTGCGCCCTGCTGGAACGGGGCGACCTCGACAAGGCCCTGAGCGACTTCAACGCCGTGATCCGACTGCGTCCCAAGGCCGCCGCCGGATATCTCGGCCGGGGGCAGGCACACCTTGCCGCCGGGCAGCGAGACAAGGCTGTCGCCGACTACACCAAGGCGATCGGCCTGGCCCCGGCCGACCCGGCCCCCTACGCGGCCCGCGCGCGGGCGCTTGGCCAGGCCGGGCAACTCGACAAGGCCCTGGCCGACTACGACGCCGCCGTCACGCGCAAGCCCGACGACGCCGAACTGTACGTCAGCCGCGCCGCGCTCCACGCACGACGGGGCAGTGCCCCCAAGGCCCTGGCCGACTACGACCGGGCAATCCAGGTCAACCCGTCGCTCGTGATCGCCTATCAGAATCGAGCGGCCCTGCTGGCCAAGCTGGGCAAGCACATGGCGGTCATGGCCGACCTGACGGCGTTGATCCGGCTGGATCCCGACAGTCCGGGGGCGTACGTTCGCCGCGCCGAAGCCTGGCAGCTCCAGGGCGATCTGACCAAGGCGGCGGCCGACTACACCAAGGCGATCGAGCTGGCCCCGAAGGACCGCTCGCTCTACGTGGCCCGCGCCCGCACGTACTGCCGGGCCCGCCGGTACGCCGACGCCGTGGCCGACTTCACCTTTGCCGTCCAACTCAACCCCAAGGACCCGGCTGCGCTCTGCGAACGGGCCGGGGCGCTTGCCAGGGGCGGCAAGGCCGACCGTGCGATCTCCGACTACACCGCCGCGATACTCCTTGACGCGAAGTGCGCCGAGGCGTACTTCGGCCGCGCCGGAGTCTTCGCCCGGCGCAACGAGACCCCCCGCGCGTTATCCGACTACACGCGATACATCACCCTGCGCCCGAACGACTGGAGGGGCTACCTCGAACGGGCATCGATCCACAAGACGATGGGCAAGGCAGCCCTCGCCGAGGCCGACGCGGCTGCCGCGGTCAAGCTCCGGCGAGCGGCGCGCCGCCGAACGACGGCCCCGGCGCCGGCGCCCTGATGCGGGAACGAGTACCTGATGAGACACGCCGCGACAGATCGCAGGCGAGGCCTTCTCGCCACGCTTCTGGCGGCACTCGCTGCCACAGCACCCGTGGCGGTCCCGCAGGCCGCCGGTGCGCTCACTCTCCGCCACCGGTGGGTATACCTGTCGACCAATCTGCTGGTCGAGACGAACGTCGCGCGTGCGTTGGCGGTGATGGCCCGGGCGGCGCGGGCGGGATACACGGGCATCGCGCTGGCCGACAGCAAGTTCATGCGATGGGACACGCTGCCGGACCGCTACGCAAAGCACGTCGCGCGTGTCCGCGCCGCCGCGGCCAGGCTCAAACTCGACGTCATCCCCTGCGTCATGCCGATCGGCTACTCGTCCGCCCTGCTCAGCCGAGACCCCAACCTCGCCGAGGGCCTGCCCGTCAAGGACGCGCCGTTCGTCGTTCGCAAGGGGCGCCTCGTGCCGGTGGACGACTCGCTCAAACCGGCCAACGGGTCGTTCGAGGTTTATCACACCCATCGACCGGCCGGGTGGAACTGGGCGGACAAGCCGGGCAGGATTACCTTCATCGACACGCGGGTGGCCCGCCACGGCCGGGCGTCGCTGCGCATGCAGAACATCACCCGGGAGTCCCGCCTGCACGGAAACGCTCGGGTCATGCAGACGCTGAAGGTCACGCCGTATCGCTACTGGCACCTCTCGGTGTGGGTCAAGACGCGCGATTTCAGCGCGGCCGAGAACGCAAAGGTCCTCGTGCTGGCGGGCAATCGGACGCTGACTCATCATCGGCCCTACATCATGCGCACGCAGGACTGGAAACAGATCCACGTCACGTTCAACAGCCTCGAGCACAAGGAGGTCCGGCTGTACCTGGGCGTCTGGTCGGGCAAAGGCGGGACGATCTGGTGGGATGACCTTCGGGTCGAGCCCGGCGGGCTGGTCAATCTCGTCCGCCGGTCCGGCGCACCGCTGACGGTGACCAGCGAGGACGGCAAGACGACATACGTCGAGGGGCGGGACTTCACCGGCGCCCGCGATCCCAAACTGGGCAACATCGGCTACAAGGGCCATTTCAACGTCTGGCACGACCGCCCCGACGTCACCGTCCCCGAAGGAAGCCGACTCGCCGAGGGACAGCGCGTACGCATCAGCTACTACCACGTGCCGATTGTCGGCCGCAGCCAGGTCATGTGCTGCATGAACGAGCCGGGCGTGTACAAGGCGCTGGACTGGCAGATCGCCCAGGTGCACAAGCACTTGGCCCCCCCGGGCTACTTCATGCAGCACGACGAGATTCGGGTTCACGGCTGGGACGCCTCGTGCCGGGCTCGCGGGCTGGCGCCGGGGCAGGTGCTGGCCGACAACGTGCGGCGCTGCGCGCAGATCATCCGCAAGCATGCCCCGGGCAAGGACGTCTACGTGTGGTCCGACATGTTCGACCCCCACCACAACGCCCCGAGCAGCGGCACGTACTACCTCGTCAGGGGCGACGGGCCCTGGCACGGATCCTGGAAGGGACTCGACAAGAACATCACCATCGTCAACTGGAACAGCCGTCCGTCGAGGCGGCTGCCCTCGATGAGGCACTTCGAGGCGCTCGGGTGCAAGCAGATCCTCGCCGGGTACTACGACGGGACCCCCGCCGCTATCAAGGCGTGGCTGTCCGACGCGGCGCAGGTCAAGGGCGTTGTGGGGGTGATGTACACCACGTGGCGGCACCGCTACGACGACCTCGAGGAGTTCGCCGCCAGACTGCGCGACTGACTCCCCACGCAGCCGGACCGAACGAAAGGCAGGAGCGACAATGGCGTTCAACGGACTCGGAATGACCCTGGGCAATCTTCCTAGGCTGTCCGCCGCGGTGAGCAGGTCGATCAGCGCCGAGAACCTCACCGGCGCCAAGGGCGCAGGCGCGATGGCCACCGAGGGCACCGGTGCACAGGCCGCACGCGATCTCGGGCCAGGCTGGAAGATCTCCCCAAGCGTGCAGATCGAGCCCGGGCACACGGTGGTGCTTGCGGAGATCGAAGGCCCCGGAGCCGTCCAAAGCATCTGGATCACCGGCCACGACGACACCAAGACGCGGACGTACCGCAACTGGATCCTCAGGATGTATTGGGACGGGCAGGACCACCCGTCGGTCGAGTGCCCCCTCAGCGACTTTTTCGCCCGTCCGTGGGGCGGCTGCCAACAGGTCAACTCCCTGCCCGTCGCGGTCAATCCGAACACGGGACTGAACTGTTTCTGGGAGATGCCCTTTCGCGCCGGCGCGCGGATCACGCTGGAGAACCGCTCGGCCTCCCAGGCCACCTGCTACTACCAGATCAACTACACGCTGACCGACGTCGCGGAGGACGCGGCCTACTTCCACGCCCGGTTCCGACGGGTCAATCCCCTGCCCTACAAGGAGGTGTATACGATTCTGGACGGCGTGCGCGGCCGCGGGCACTACGTCGGCACCGTGATGGGCTGGGGGTCCAACACCAGCGGCTGGTGGGGCGAGGGCGAGATCAAGTTCTACCTCGACGGGGACACCGAGTTCCCGACAATCTGCGGCACGGGAACGGAGGACTACTTCGGCGGGTCATACAACTGGGACGCCGACGGGCACTATGCGACCTATTCCACGCCGTTCATGGGCATGCACTACGTGCACCGCCCCGACGGGGCCTACCGCTCACAGCACCGCCACAGCATGTATCGCTGGCACGTCATGGATCCGATCCGTTTCTCCCGCGACGTGCGTGTGACCATCCAGGCCCTCGGCTGGCGAAGCGAAGGGCGGTACCTGCCGCTCCAGGACGACATCTGCTCCGTCGCGTTCTGGTACCAGGCGCTCCCGACGGCGCCCTTCGACCCGTTGCCGGATGCGGACTATCTCGAGATTATCTAGCCTCGGAAGGGTGCGTATATTCTCGGAATACCCTGCACGCTGCGAATAGCCCCCCGGCCTTTTGTCCCGTCAGGGTCCGCATCGGCGTGCAATCCGAGTATTCCGGTTCCGGACACATCACAATCATCGCTATCCGGGCTACTTACACCTAAAGAACCGCCGCCGGATTCCGATAACACAGGTGGGTCGAGGCCGTGAAATGTAAGAAGCCAGCAGCCGGCGACGCGAGAGACCAGTAGGTCTTGAACTATCGGGATTCCCGGCCTCCCGTCGTTCAGTAGGTTTCTCGCGAGCCGCTGCTGTTGGCGTCGCACACGTTGCGGCACGAGTGGCGGGAGGACGCACGGCGGAAAAAGGAGCTGCTATCCGTGAGATCGCCGGACCACGTTCCAGGGCGCTCCCAAGCCGATCCAGCCTGTTCGGTTGACGAACTGCGCCGCAGGAACGCGCAGTTGCGGCGCAAGCTCGCCGCGATCGAGGAGGTCGAGCCACAGATCGTTCAGTTGAACCGCGAGGTCGAAGACAACCAGCGGGAGATCATCTTCCGACTGGCCGAGATCGTCGAAGTCCGTTCACGCGAGACCGGCGGGCACGTCATGCGCGTGGCGGAGTTGAGCAACCTTCTGGCCGTCAAGTCCGGCTTCGGCCGACGTGAGGCCGAACTGCTTCGAGCGGCCGCACCGATGCACGACATCGGGAAGGTCGGCATCCCGGACGCCATCCTGTTCAATCCCGGGCGTCTGTCGGCCCGGGAGTTCGAGGTGATGAAGACGCACACCACGCTCGGGTACGAGATGCTCAAGGACTCCAACCGCCCGGTCCTGGCCAGTGCCGCGACCATCGCCCTGCAACATCACGAGAAGTACAACGGGACGGGCTACCCGCTGGGACTGGCCGCCCGGCAGATCCACACGTTCGCCAGGATCGTCGCCATTGCCGACGTCTTCGACGCGCTGAGTTCCGACCGCGTCTACCGCCGGGCCTGGGATATGGAGCGCATCCTGGCCTACTTCGAGCGCCAGCGGGGCGAGAGCTTCGACCCGGACCTGCTCGACCTGTTCCTCGAAGATTTCGACGATTTCCTGGCGATCAGGCATTCCTTCTCGACACCCGGGTCTCGCCCGGCCACGGACCACCGAACCCCCGACCCGACGACGACGGGGTATGAACCGCCGGGGTTTCCCGCCATGATCCAGCAGGACAGCCGCCCCGTCGCATCAGCCCCCCCGCCCCACGCCGGGCAGGCCCCCTGCCCCTCCGGACCCCGCGACCTCCGCGAAAGCCAGCCGATTGCCAGGATCCTCATCGCCGACGACGACGACGTCTCGCGAAGCGTGCTCGAGGCCACCCTCGACACCTGGGGCTATGACGTGACCGTCTGCCGGTCACAGGACGAGGCCAGGACCGCCATGCAGCAGGCCGAGCACCCCAACCTGGCGGTTGTCAGCCACACGGTGGACGACCGCGGCGGGCTGGACATATGCGGCATGATCCGCCGCCGGGAAGAGCAGTACGTGTACATTATCGTTCTGGCCGAGGCGGGCCACTCGGACCGGACGAGCGAGGTCATATCCGCCGGGGCCGACGCGTGCCTCCACAAGCCGCTGCGCGAGCACGAACTCCGCGCCCGTCTCAGCGCCGCCGAACGCATCGTCGGCCTGCAGGACCAACTGCTGGCCACGCAGCGGTGCCTGCAGAGCCAGGCCAGCCAGGACGCACTGACCGGGCTGTGGAACCGCCGGGCCATCCTCAAGATCCTCCGACAGGAACTCGACCGCGCCAAACGCGAGGACATATCCGTCGCGGTGATCATGGCCGACCTCGACAGGTTCAAGGCGATCAACGACACCTACGGCCATCAGGCCGGGGACATCGTCCTGCGCGAGGCCGCCCAGAGAATGCGCAGCATCACGCGCCCATATGACCTGGTCGGCCGCTATGGCGGCGAGGAGTTCATCATCATCGTCCCCCGCTGCGACAGCACGTTTGCCGCCTATGTCGCCGACCGCATCCGCCTGGCCATCGCCGACAGGCCCATCAGCCTCGACGGCCATGAGGTGCCCCTGACCATCAGCCTCGGCGTGGCGGCATTGCGCGGCGCCGAGGACAACGACTCCGACGCCCTGATCAAGGCCGCCGACGCGGCGCTCTACGAGGCCAAGCACGAAGGCCGCAACCGCGTCTGCGTCGCCGAACTTGCCCCCCTGGGCGTCTGACTCTTCCCGGCGCCCCCTCACACGCCGCCGTCGTCCCTCCGCAGCGTCACAGTGTTCCAGTGTTCCACAGGTTTCCACTCTGGCGAATGCTCCACCCCCGCCCGAATCGCAGAATCTGTCAGAACTACTTGTTTGGCAATAAGTTATGGCGCACCTTCTCTGGCCGGCATGTGCCACTCTTTCTGCAAGTGGAACATTGCAAACTCCCGAAGTATTGTATAATCAATCCTATGTATCCCCGGATTGCCCTCCTTCCGTCACCCACTCGGTGGACAGGATGCACGCCCATTGTCGTTCTCTCTACGCTTGACCGGAAAAGGGTACAGGGATCCCAACGGGATGTCCCTTTGGGGCACGTGCTCGGCGTGAACAGCAGGGCGTAGGGGATAGGGTATAGGGTGTAGGGAAAACGGCGTCCGCCGTCAGAACGTGGACGTCCTGCCGCCGTGCAGCTATACTTGTCCCCTCCGAGGCCCGGGCTTGTGCAGATGCGCAACGCCGGGCCGGTAAGAAGGGCAAGATATGCCAGAGACACTCGAACAGCGACTGCGCGACGCGATGCCGGCCGGGGCGGATTACTGCTCCGTCCGCTACGTCTGTGAAGTGGACGAGGTGGTGGCGGTACGGCAGGACGTGCCGCAGCCGGCCGGGCGGTCCCGGGATGAAGGGGCCATGGTCACGGTGGTGGCCGGGGCGGGGCTGGGCTACTGCGCCACGTCGGACCTGACCGTGGCGGGCCTGAAGCGGGCCGCCCGGCGGGCCCTGGACTGGGCGAAGCGGACGGCCGGGCGGGGCGTGATCGACTTTTCGAAGATCGCCTGGCCGCGCCCGGACGGGCAGTACGCCGGCCCCGAAGAGGTGCCGTGGGACTCGGTGCCCCTGGGAGACAAGTTCGACCTGCTCATGGCCCGTTCGCGCGAACTGAAGCGCCACGACAGGATCGTGGACTGGTCGGTCTCGCTGTGGCACACGGCGGTCGAAACGCTCCTGGTCACCAGCGATTCGGCCCGGGCGCACCAGCGGTTCCGCTTCCTGGTCCCGGGCATGAACGTGACGGCCAACGACGGCGCCATGACCCAGACGCGCAGCCTCGGCGGGCACGCGATGTGCCAGCAGGGCGGGATGGAGATCCTCGACCGGATCGGCTTCCACACCGAAGCAGCCCGCGTGGCCGACCAGGCCGTCCAGCTCCTGGAAGCCGACAACTGCCCCACCGGCACAATGGACCTCGTGCTGGCGCCGGACCAGATGGTGCTCCAGATCCACGAGTCGATCGGTCACCCGCTGGAACTCGATCGCATCCTGGGCGACGAGCGCAACTACGCCGGCACGAGTTTCGTCACGCCGGAGATGCTGGGCAGCTACCGGTACGGGTCGGACCTGCTGAACGTGACGTACGACCCGTCGCGCCCGGAGCAGATGGCGAGTTTCGCGTACGACGACGAGGGCCTGGCCGCCGAACGGACGTTCATCATCCGCAACGGCATTTTGGAGCGGGCGCTGGGCGGGACGGTCAGTCAGCAGCGGGCCGGCCTGGGCGGCGTGGCCAACGCCCGCGCGTCCAGTTGGAACCGACCCCCCGTGGACCGGATGGCCAACCTGAACCTCGAACCGGGCGACAGCAGCCTCGAAGAGATGATTGCCGCCGTCGAGCGGGGCGTCTACATGGAGACCAACTGCAGTTGGTCGATCGACGACAGCCGGAACAAGTTCCAGTTCGGCTGCGAGTTCGGTCGGCTCATCGAGGACGGCACGCTGACCGACATCGTGCGGAACGGCAACTACCGCGGCATCTCGGCGACGTTCTGGCGGAACCTGAAGATGGCCGGGCGCCCCGACGACGTGGTGGTGATGGGCACGCCGAACTGCGGCAAGGCCGAACCGAACCAGGGCATGCGGGTGGCCCACGCCAGTCCGCCGTGCCTCTTTGCCGACGTGGACGTCTTCGGCGGCGTGTAACGACAGGTGACAGGTGAGAGGTGAGAGTAACGGCAACGGCGATCCGCACAAGTCGCGTTGGCGTTTGAGAACGGGCGACAGCCTCACCTCCAACCTCTAGCCTGCTTTCAGTAAACCAATCAACCACGATTGGGAGAGCGATATGCAAGAGTACTTCTTCACGCTGACGGACGGCCTGGCCGAGCGGCTGGGCGGGGATGAGGTCCTCCTGGCCAACTACAGCGGGGAGGACTCGGACTTCGTCCGCTTCAACCGCTCCGCCGTTCGCCAGGCCGGAAGTGTCACCCAGCGCCACATGGACATCGAGCTGATCGACGGCCGCCGGCACGCCAGCGCCACGGTCACGCTGAGCGGCAGCGCCGAGGTGGACGCGCCGGCGCTCCAGGCGGAACTCGAGACGCTGCGGGCCAACCTGCCCCACCTGCCGGAAGACCCCTACCTGCTGTACGCCACGGAGGTCAACCCCACCGAGCAGGTCGGGCCGGACGACCTGCCTCCGGCCGAGTCGGCCGTCTCGGCCGTCCTCGACGCCGGGGCCGGACGCGACCTGGTGGGCATCTACGCCGGCGGGGCGATCGCCTCGGGCTTCGCCAATTCGCTCGGGCAGCGGAACTGGCTCTCGACGCACAGTTTCCACATGGACTGGTGCTTCTATCACCAGGCGGACAAGGCCGTCAAGACCAGCTACGCCGGGTTCGCCTGGGACGACGAGGCCTTCGGCGCGAAGGTGGCCGACGCCGCCCAACAGCTCGACATCCTCGCCGGGCCGGCCAAGACCATCGCCCCCGGCGAGTACCGCGTCTACCTTGCCCCTGCGGCGGTCGAGGAGGTACTCGGCCTGCTGTGCTGGGGCGGGTTCGGCCTGAAGGCCCACCGCACGAAGAACACCTCCCTGTTGAAGATGATCGAGGGCGACGAGCGCATGTCGGACGAGGTGACGCTTCGCGAGAACACCCGCGAGGGCCTGGCGCCGAACTTCTCGGCCGCCGGGTTCATCAAGCCCGACGCCGTCACGCTCGTCGAGGCCGGGCGGACCAAGAACTGCCTGGTTTCGCCCAGGTCGGCCAAGGAATACGACGTGCCCACCACGGGCTCGTCGGCGGGGGAGTTCCCGTCGTCGCTGGACATGGCCCCCGGGACGATCTCGCGTGACGACGTGCTGTCGCGGCTGGACACGGGCGTCTACGTCAACACGCTGTGGTACCTGAACTACTCGGACCGCCCGGCCGGGCGTATCACCGGCATGACGCGCTTCGCGACGTTCTGGGTGGAAGGCGGTCGCATCGCCGCGCCGCTCAACGTCATGCGCTTCGACGAGACGGTCTACCGCATCCTCGGGGCCAATCTCGTGGGCCTGACGGCCGAGCGGGACTTCCTGCCGAGCAGCCAGACCTACGGCCGCCGCCACACCGACTCCTCCCGCCTGCCGGGCGCGCTGATCGAGGATTTCCGGTTCACGCTGTGAGGCAAGGCCTCGGTGGGGTGCCACCCAACGCCGCGAAGTGTTTGTGGTGCTGTGGTGATACAAGGGATTGAAGATAAGGAAAAAAGAACCTCCTTGCCGATGTTGATATTGGCCGGTCAACACAGCGAAGGAGATCCT